>Ga0210387_10004207_pt1 | contig 11027 bp, 8 predicted proteins | sample IncBWC7OmetaG_FD_160108 | JGI IMG/M metagenome (GOLD analysis project Ga0210387, IMG submission 160108) | Forest soil microbial communities from Barre Woods Harvard Forest LTER site, Petersham, Massachusetts, United States - Inc-BW-C-7-O ... | reverse complement strand
GCCTGAGTTCCCTGCTGCGACTGCACTGTTGCCATTTGCTTCAACGGGTCAATGCGCATCAACACCTGTCCCGCCTGGACGACGTCCCCAGACTTAACAAAGATCTTGACCAGGTTGCCGTCGACCTGCGGCTGCATGGTCGAGGAGCGGCGGCTCTTGATGGTAGCGACGTAGGTGTCGGAGTTGGGAACAGGCGATAGCGTAACCGACGCGACCTGCACGGGCATCGCCTGCGGCGGTGGTGGCGGAGGCGGAGCGGACTTGCAGCCTGCGACGAGGCATGCGGCCGCGCAGATTACCATGGGAAGAACGCGGCGAGGGTTCACAATCAATGGCACAGTACTTCTCCTCCAGGTGCTTCAGTGTCGTCGACTTCAAGTTCTTCAACGGGCAAGATCTCGGCAAACGGCGGATACGGAGATCCCGGGCGCAAAGTTCCGCCGCTCAATGCTTTATCTGACAACCAGTTGAGAGTTCAAGTTTAGATGAAGCAGCGGCCCGGAAGGGTTCGAGAATGTTGAATCAAAAGATTTGCAGACGATTTCAGAACGGACCCCGGTTGAAAATGGCTTGTCGTTCAGCTGTCCAGGTCGTTTTTTTCAGCAAATGAAAAAGGATTGAAGCTCTCGTGACGATCGAAGGCATCGGACTGCTCGGCCCGCTTGAGCCAATTGATGACCAGATAGGTCAGCGGCGTGGCGATCACCTCGTAGCCGACCTTGAGGGCATAGCCGGTGGCGATGATGTTCAGAAGGACGCGAGTTGGGTAGATTCCGCCAAAGGTCAGGGTGATAACGAGGACCGTGTCCACGGCCTGGCCGACAACGGTGGAGCCGATCGTGCGAGTCCAGAGCTTGCGGCCATCGGTGACGAGCTTCAATCGGGCCATGGTGTATGAGTTGGCGAACTCACCGGCCCAGAAGGCAATGAGGCTGGCGGCAAGGATGCGCGGAATGAATCCGAAGACCGTCGCGAAGGCCTGCTGGTTCCGCCAGCCCGGGGCAGAAGGCAACGCAATGACGATGGCCCCAATGAGGTAGAGCAACGTGGTGCCGAAGAACCCCAGCCAAATGGCGCGGCGTGACGAGGCGTAGCCGTAGACCTCGGTGAAGACGTCGCCGAAGATGTAGGTGATGGGAAACAGCAGCACGGCGCCACTGACTGCGAACGGCCCAATCGACAACCCGCCCGCAGAAAAAGGACCGATGAGACAGATCTTCTGCGCGATCAGGTTTGAGACGAGCAGAATGACGACGAACGCGGTGGTGAGCGCGTCGAGGTACTTGTAGGTGCGACCGGTGGAGCGCGCGGTTTCGTGTTGGATCGTGTCGATTGGCACTGGTCTGCAGTACCAGTATGCCGTGTGCGATGAAGGCTCCGTCAACTTTTGACAGTGGAGAACCATCTTGTTAGCTTTGTTGATGGTGAGGGTGCTTCCGGGGCCGTCATCCCTGTAGCGTCCCCGTCGTCTAGCCCGGCCCAGGACACCGCCCTTTCACGGCGATAACATGGGTTCGAATCCCATCGGGGACACCAAAATTTTCCCTTCGCATATGCACCTCACCAATGCGAAAAGCCTCGCAATCAGAGCGGTAGTGGAAAGAATCTTCGGTCGACCTCTGCTCCTTCGACTGCGTTTCACATCTATACATAGAGTGATATCGTCTTAGGGCCAGCACTTTCCGGCACGCGTCGGCCCACGATGGTGACTTCTTTGCTGAAGGAGAAGCGGATTTGGATATGCGCAGGAACACTCGGATGTCTACGCCTTGGTTTGTAGGAGCTATCGTTGTTGCTTCCGGCATTGCGCTGTTTGCTCCCAGAATGTTATTGGCGCACGCGCTGTTGGTTAGCTCTCAGCCAGAAGTGAACAGCACGGTCTCAGGACCAGAGGTCGCAGTTCTCCTCAAATACAATTCACGGGTGGATATGGAGCACTCAACGCTGACGCTGCTCGATCCTGACGGCAAAGTGGAGAAGGTCGCCATCGAAAGCGAGCCTGCGCCCGGGGTGCTGTCTGCCAAGTTGAGCGGACTCGTCAAGGGTGCCTATGTGTTGCGCTGGCAAGTCCTGGCTACGGATGGACACATCACCCGCGGCAAAGTTCCCTTCCGAGTAGAGTAGCGAGTGATCTCTTGATCTGGTTCCTGCGCGATATCGATCTGCTGAGCGTTCTGGCGCGCGCTGCGACGCTGGCCTTCGAGGCGTTGCTGCTGGGAGGCGTTGCCTTTCTCCTGGCTGTGGCGCGGCCGGCGAGGGCGAGCGCAGCAGTCGAAGATTTTTGCCGCCGGGGTATCAGGAAAATGGCACTCGCCTTCGCAGTTGGCGAGCTTGTCCTGATTTTTTTATCTGGTGCCCTCCTGATAAGCGGCTCTGATTTGTCGCTCAAGGACGTTACGACTACCAGCTTCTTCCGCGCCGACCTCTTCGCGGTCCTGTTCGCGATTGGACTCTGGATATGCGCACGGTCCAAAGGCAATAAAGCGACGGTGGCGATGCTCCCTCTAAGCCTGTTGCTGCTGGCGGCCACGGTCTCCACCAGCCATGCTGCGGCACGCATCGAGCATCGCGTCCTGCTGGCGATTCTTACTGCCGCACATCACCTGGGTACAGCCGCCTGGATCGGCGCGATGGTCTATCTGCTGATCTCCTTAGGTCGCGTCGAAGACCAGGACGAGGCACGGCGTTTGACCCAGCGCTACTCCAGGATGGCGCTGCTGGGCGCAGCGACGCTCGTGTTGGCCGGAACGGGTATGGCCTGGTTCTACGTGGGGCCATGGAGCGGGCTATACACCACTGCGTACGGCATCATGCTGGTCGCCAAAATCTTCCTTTTGCTGGCGATGATTGCACTCGGCGCCGGAAATTGGTTCCTGGTGCGGCGTCTGGCCAGCGACCCTGGACCTTTGCTGGCGCGGCTGCGTCGTGTCGTCGAGGCCGAGGTTTGTCTAGGATTTCTCGCGGTGTTGACGGCCGCTTCGCTCACTGCACAGGCACCCGCGGTCGATGTTACCGCTCAGGACAGGCTGACGTCCCACGAGATCTACGTGCGCCTGCACCCAGAACCGCCGCGCATGAGCAGTCCGCCCCTGGCAGCGCTGGCCCCTCCTAGTTCACTCGCAGAGGCCGTCCAGGACAGTCAGTTTGTTGCTACTGTTGGGAGCGACGACACCGACAGAGCATGGTCGGAGTACAACCATCACTGGGCAGGACTGATTGTGCTCATCGCAGGGCTGCTAGCGCTGCTCAGCCGGCACCGCACAATGCGCTGGGCCCGCTTTTGGCCGTTAAGCTTTGCTGGTTTGGCTGTCTTCATCGTGCTGCGCGCTGATCCGGAGAACTGGCCCCTTGGACCGCGTCCCTTTTGGCAGAGTTTTGCCGCGCCCGACGTGCTGCAACATCGAGTCGGAGCGCTCCTGATCGTGGTTTTCGCAGCATTCGAATGTGCGGTACAGGCAGGCAAATTGAGAGCGCGCTGGGCCAGCTATGTTTTTCCGGCAATGTGTGCGCTTGGTGCCGCGCTGTTGCTGACACACGAGCATTCGGCCAGGGACGTGAAGGAGGCAATGCTTGCAGAGATGAGCCACACTCCGATTGCGCTGCTTGGTGTTACGGCGGGTTGTGGCCGATGGCTGGAGCTGCGTTTACCCAGGAGCCGCATGGCCATCTTAGCCAGCTACCTCTGGCCGCTGTGCCTGGCTCTGGTCGGCCTAATTTTGCTGAATTACCGCGAATTGCCATGATGCAGGGAAGCGCCCGATTCTGACAGAGTGACCGCTCGTTCCTCGTCTCGGTCCTCATTGACAAGTGTCGTGCTCCAATCCCACACTACAGTAAACCCTCCGCGCGGGTGAGACGTTCTTCCGTAGTGCCGTCGAGAGAGGAGAGCTGATGGAGTCTGCCCAGGAGTTGGATTTGAGCACGCAAGATGCGCAGAGCGTGTCAGGTCTGCTTTCCTCTGAATCGGTGGTCAACATTCTGCGGTTGATCCTCGCGGGAGCTCCTTTGGCAGAGGTCCTCACAATCATTGCTCAACTTGTTGAATCTCATGGCGATGGAACATTGTGTACCATCTGGCTTCCGCACGATGACGGAAAGCAGCTTTATTGTGCGGCCGCGCCCAGCCTTCCAGGATTTATCGCTGACGCAGGATCGATGACGATCGGTCCAAAGGGTGGTTCCTGTGGCACAGCGGTCTATCGGAAGGAGCCGGTCTATGTAAATGACATTCTTACTGACCCCGCCTGGGACCATTATCGTCACCGTCTCTTGCCTTTCGGAATTCGAGCAGTGTGGTCGAGACCGTTGTTTACGCGCGAGGGCGATGTCCTGGGTACTTTTGCGATTCATTACCGTGAAGCACGTAGCCCTGACGCTATCGATCTGGAGCTAATCGAGAATTTCAGTCACATCGCAGGTATCGCGATTGAACGTCACCTGAATGAAGAAAAGTTACGCCATGAACGCGATCGCCTGCGATTGCTTCTGGAAATCACAAGCAGCGTGACATCCAGGTTGGACCTCCGGCAGGTGGTTGAGGCGCTTTCGACGAATCTATTCAGGATAATGCGATGTGACGTGTCCGCCTTGTTGCTTCCTGACTCCGAGAGTGGCGAGTTACGCGTCACCACTTTATACAATCCAGACGCGAGAGGACCCTTCCGAGAGGGATCTTTGGTGCCGATGAATAGCTCGATCTCGGGTCAGGTATTGCGGAGGGGCAAGAGTGTCCGGATCGATAGCTTCGAACAGGTGCGCGAGGACCCGGAAATTTATGGAAATCCTGACGGCCAGCTTCTTTATGAACGCGTGATCGAGGAAGGCCTCAGCGTGGGGTGTTATCTTCCGCTCGTAGGCCGTGATCGCGTGCTTGGCGTTCTGATGCTCTGCAGGCGTTCGAACAATGCTTTTGAGAATGATGACGTCATCTTGCTTGAGCAGGTGGCTTCTCAGATAGCGATTGCAGTTGAGAATACGTTGGAGTACGAGAAGGCGACAAAAGACCGAGACAAAGAAACAAAACAACGACTGTATCTCGAAGAGGAGATCCGCGCCGAGTTTGGGGCGATTGTCGGTGAAAGTCCGGCCTTGAAGACCGCCTTGCACCTTGTGTCCGTTGTAGCGCCTACGGATTCAAGCGTGCTGGTCCTGGGTGAGACCGGAACAGGAAAAGAGCTGATTGCACGGGCCATTCACAATCTGAGTGGTCGCCGCGAGCGGGCCTTCGTCAAATTGAACTGCGCCGCAATCCCGCTTGGTCTCCTCGAAAGTGAGCTGTTCGGACATGAAAAAGGGGCGTTCACCGGAGCGATTGCGCAGAAGACGGGGCGTTTTGACCTCGCGAACAAGGGCACGCTCTTCCTCGACGAAGTCGGCGACATTCCACTGGAACTTCAGGCCAAATTGCTGCGAGTCCTGCAGGAGCAGGAGTTTGAGAGGCTGGGCAGCAACCGTACTCATAAGGTGGACGTCCGTCTCATCGCAGCCACCCATCGTGATTTGACCGCGATGGTGAAGCAGACGACGTTTCGCGAAGACCTCTACTATCGGCTGAAGGTATTTCCGATCAATGTCCCCCCCTTGCGGCAACGTACGGAGGACATTCCGAAGCTGGTCTGGCACTTCACAGAGATTTACGCACGACGCATGAACAAGAGAATCGACACAATCCCTTCGGAGACTATGAATGCGCTCCTGCGATATCGCTGGCCGGGAAATGTCCGCGAATTGCAGAACTTCATCGAGCGCGCCGTGATCCTTTCCCCTCATACGATCTTGCGAGCGCCAACCTCCGAACTGGAGCCCTTCAGCCTTCACAAAAGTCCAAATCTCACCATGACAGGTCTTGAAGAGGTTGAGCGAGACCATATCCTTCGTGCGCTTGAAGCAAGCAATTGGGTCGTGGGCGGTCGAAACGGCGCCGCGGAGCGACTAGGAATGAAGCGTACGTCCCTGGTTTACAAAATGCAAAAGCTTCGGATAATCCGTCCCGCGTCCTCCCTACAGGACGGTCAGGTACGCCAGGTGTGATGGTCGCTTGCCGCGTGCCGCGACCATTGTCGCGACGAGGACCCGTCAGTGGCGGAGATCGGTCACGAATCCGTCAGTTGGAACCAAAGCACACCGGGACCTTATCAATTGTATGTTCCTGTAGATAGAAGGGCCTGTCGCCTTCATAATCTCGCTTGGAGGTCCTCGCGTGATGGCAAGTAATTTGCTCGTTTAGAGTCACGCCTGAAATCAGTAGCGAGTGGCAGGATTATGTTGGGCTATCGCTAAGCTAGGTCTGACCTGAGAATCCGGCGAAATGAAACAAGACCATGTCGATTCTCGGCGCGAAATACAAAACCGTTCGGTCGATGACTCGGTCTCTCGCGGCAAATTTGTCCGCCGAAGATCAGATGGTCCAGTCGTGTCCTGAAGCCAGTCCAATTAAATGGCATCAGGCCCATACCACCTGGTTCTTCGAAACATTCGTGCTTAGGCCATTTCTTGCGGATTACAAACCGTTCCGCGAAGACTTCTATCGTCTCTTCAACAGCTATTACATCTCTCTCGACGGGGAGGTTCCAGAGAAGAAGCTGCGTGCCTCCCTTTCTCGTCCGTCGCTCAATGAGGTCCTCGCCTTTCGTGCGCACGTTGACCGGGAAATGGGAAGACTCTTGGAGCGGTCCATAGATGAGGAAACGTCACGTCGCATTATGTTGGGCCTGAACCATGAGCAACAACACCAGGAACTGGCGCTGACGGATATCAAGCACGCATTCTTCTCGAACCCCATGCGTCCCTCGTATCAAGAGGCTGCGCTCGACGGCCCGTCCAGCCACACGATCTCGACGCTCAAATGGCATAGCATTCAGGGTGGACTGATTGAAATCGGTCATCCGGCAAACGCGGAGGACCCGATGAGTTTCTGCTTCGACAACGAGACTCCCCGTCATAAGACCTACCTCGAGCCGTTCAGAATCGCAAACCGCCCAGTTGCATGCCGCGAATACCTGGAGTTTATGTCGGATGACGCATATACGCGTCCCGAATTCTGGCTGTCGGATGGTTGGGAGATGGCGAAGCTGGCAGGTTGGGAGGCTCCGCTCTATTGGGAGCGAGATTCAGGTGATGAGACGGGCTGGCGCGTCTTCACTTTGAGGGGATCACATGGCCTCTCCTGCCTTCTCGATACCCCCGTTTGCCACATCAGTTTCTTTGAGGCAGATGCCTTCGCCCGATTGCGCGGCTGCCGACTCCCAACCGAGGCGGAATGGGAATTCGTTGCCAGCCAGAAACCGCAGACCGGCAATTTGCTGGCTACGGGGAGGCTGCATCCCGCAGCGGCGACCGGAGACGGTGTTGAGCAACTCTTTGGGGATTGCTGGGAATGGACTGCCAGCCCCTACACGGGCTATCCGGGTTACAAGCCTCTTCCAGGGGCATTGGGCGAATACAACGGAAAGTTTATGTCCGCGCAGATGATTTTGCGCGGGGGCTCTTGCGTCACGCCTGCGGACCACGTGCGCGAAACCTATCGGAACTTTTTTCCGCCCGCAACGCGTTGGCAATTCACGGGAATACGTTTGACGGTCTAAAAGTCTCTTGCTGGCATGGCTGCATACCTTATCGCGACAGAGCTCGCGACCGACTCCCGTCAGTGTTGGACATCCGTCGCGCATTCGTCAGTGGGCGGCGAGATCTATCCGCACTTTCGAATCGATCCTGCAAGCCAGGAAAGAGTTAGCTTCGCAGCCGGCTGTGGATTTAAAAGATTGGCGTTTGGCATTGCGGTTGCATCTCACGAGCAGGAGAACGTACCAGTAAGCAGGCCACATCAAACAGAGTAAGAAGGAGTTTTATGAGTCCAGTTCTTTCCCCCGTCGCTGTACCTGTGACATCCGTTCACAAAGTCGAAGCAGATGGAGTCGAGGTCTTCTACCGTGCGGCGGGTGACCCGAGTGCGCCGGTCGTGCTCCTGCTACACGGATTTCCAACATCGTCGTTCATGTTCCGCGAACTCATACCACGACTCGCAGACCAGTTCCGAGTGATCGCACCAGACTTGCCTGGTTTTGGATTCACGGAAATACCTGAGAGGCGAAAATATACCTATTCGTTCAACGCATTGGCGCACACGTTGGAGGCCTTCACAGATGCGGTCGGCCTCAACCGCTATGCGATTTATGTTTTCGATTACGGGGCGCCCACAGGCTTTCGTCTGGCGATGAGCCACCCGGAACGAATCACAGCGATCGTTTCACAGAACGGCAATGCCTACGAAGAGGGGCTCGGCGACGCGTGGGGACCAATCAGGAAATATTGGTCGGCGCCGACCAAAGAAAACAGGGACGTGATCCGCCAAAACATCCTTAATTTAGAAGGAACTCGCTGGCAGTACACGCACGGGGTAACAAATCCAGAAAGCATTGCGCCCGAGTCGTACACCTTGGATGCCGCCTTATTGGAACGCCCGGGAAACAAGGAGATTCAGCTTGACTTGTTCCTGGACTACGCATCGAATGTGAAGCTTTACCCAAAGTTTCAGGACTACCTTCGCAAGTCGAAGCCACCTTTGCTGGCGATCTGGGGCAAGAACGATCCGTTCTTCATTCCCGCCGGCGCCGAGGCTTTTCGAAAAGACCTACCAAATGCGCAGGTCCGGTTCCTGGATACAGGCCACTTTGCCATTGAGACGCACGTTGTGGAGATAGCTGCCGCGATGAAGGAGTTTCTCGGAATCGGCGCAGTTTCCCGCGGTACAGGGAAGAGCGTTGCACGATGAAATCCTCTCCCCATGCGGGTACGGTCGTGTTGGTTCACGGGGCGTGGGCCGATGGATATTGTTGGAGTAACGTCATTCTGCCCTTGAAAAGCAAGGGACTCAACGTGACGACAGCGCCAATTCCCCTTACAACTCTCGCAGAGGACACTGCCGCTCTTCGACGCGTAATCGAGAAGACCACCGGCCCGGTGGTTCTCGTCGGACACGCGTATGCGGGCGCCGTGATCGCTGCAGTCCAAGACGACAGAGTGAAGTCGCTGGTGTACATAGCGGCGTTGGCGCCCGATGAGGGAGAAACGGTCGCAGATGTCTTTTATCGGGTGGCCCCGCACCCCAAGGCACCCCAACTCTCTCCCGATGCGTATGGACTGATTTGGATGCCGGAGGACGGATTTAGTCAGGCAGTCGCTCATAAGGCCTCTTCGGATCAATTAACCATCATGGCAGCGGTCCAGCGGCCAATCTCGGTGAACTGCATTCAGGAGAAGGCTCCCGCACCGGCGTGGAAGACAAAGCCATCGTGGTTTCTTCTTGCCGAAGAGGACCGCATGATCGACCCTGCGACCCAGCAATTCATGGCTGACCGGATGGGCGCAAGTATTCGATCGTACAAGGTGGATCACACTCCAATGCACGCAGCGCCAGATCTGGTGGTTGACATCATTCTGGAAGCTATGCAAAGTACGTCGGCAAAATAAATCTTCGCGCCGCGAATGTCTCTGTCAGGTCAGGTCAGGTGAACGGCAGTCGCGGACCATCCTTGAGATATTAGGTCACTCGAGAATGACATCATGACGGCCAAATCTGTTGCTATCGTCACTGGCGCCAGCCAGGGAATCGGTCGTGCGACTGCCTTGCGGTTGGCACGCGATTTCTCCGCCGTCGTACTCGTAGCCAGAAACAAAGAGGAGTTGGAGCAGACCGCGGTGTCGGTTAAAGCCGCAGGCGCGGAGGCACTGATCTACGCGCTTGACCTGCGGGAGCCTCAGTCGGCCGAACTTGTCGTCAAGGGCACCCTCGATCGCTTCGGCAGAATCGATGCCCTGGTCAACATTGCCGGGGCTGTGCCGCAGACCGATTTGTTCGAGATGACAGACGCACAGTGGGATGACGGCATGGCACTCAAGCTTCACGGTGCACGCCGCCTCACTATACAAGCCTGGGATGCTCTGAAAGCTTCGAACGGATCTGTCGTCTTGATCTCCGGAAGCGCTGCCTTGGACCCGAAGCCAGGGTTCGCGGCCGTAGCGGCCATCAATGCTGCGATCATTGCCCTTGCGAAGGCCTTTGCGGAACGAGGTATTAAAGATGGGGTACAGGTCAATAGTGTAGTGCCGGGTGCGGTCATGACCGGTCGCCGCCGCTCCTTCATGGATCATTGGGCGCCGGAGCACGGTATGAGCGTTGAAGAGGCCATGAAGCAGTTTCCAGAAAAGGCCGGCATCGCTCGCTATGGCAAACCAGAAGAGGTCGCCGATCTGATGGCCTTTATGGTGTCGCCTGCAGCAAAGTGGATGACAGGAACTTCCGTGCGCATGGACGGTGGTGAAATTAAAGGCATCTAGCGCAGGAATCGCGAAAACAAAGCCAGGGTGCCAGCGGCTCTTTAGTAGCGCGGCAGCATGGTCCTGAAGTTCGATGGAGCCGCAGAGCGTTTTGGGTCCCTGTAATCGGTGGCGAAGGTCCCACGCCTGATATCCTGCCAAAAACAATGTCCACTCCCCGCCAAAGGCTTTCCTCTTGAACTCCGCGAACTACAAACGCCTATACAACATAGCCGCGGCCGTTCTTCTCGCTAAAGTGGCCGGCGTGTGGCTCCAGGACCTTTGGGCGGCCCAGCGCAAGCCGCTCTTGTTCGACGACGCGTATATGTTTGCTCGGTATGCGGCGAATGTTCGACATGGGCTGGGCATCTCATGGAACCTCGACGGAGTCCATACCTACGGACAGACCTCGCCGTTATGGGGGTTGGTCGTGCTGGTACTCAGCTATCTGCCTGTCAGTACGTGGAAGATGCTCACGCTGGGCTCATGGATGTGCTCGATTGGCGCCGTGATTGCCCTGGCCTGGGCGGTTGCGAAGAATGCGCGGAACGAGTTTATGTCCAGCACATGGCGCGTCCTGCCTCTGGTCGCGTTGCCGTTGGCAGACACCCTTGTCTTTTCCGCCAATGAGGTGACCGGCATGGAGACGATGCTGGCGACCTTGCTGTCAGCGGTCTTTGTCGGACTGGCGCTATCGTGGAGGCGAGGAGCTG
>Ga0210387_10004206_pt1 | contig 11028 bp, 9 predicted proteins | sample IncBWC7OmetaG_FD_160108 | JGI IMG/M metagenome (GOLD analysis project Ga0210387, IMG submission 160108) | Forest soil microbial communities from Barre Woods Harvard Forest LTER site, Petersham, Massachusetts, United States - Inc-BW-C-7-O ... | reverse complement strand
GATCTGGCCGCGCGCGCGGCGCAGGAGCTCCAGGATGGCTTCTACGTGAACCTAGGCATAGGCATCCCGACTTTGGTCGCCAATTACATTCCCGCCGGCATGAATGTGGTGCTGCAGTCCGAAAATGGCATGTTGGGAACCGGTCCATTCCCGTTTGAAGGCGATGAGGATCCCGACCTCATCAACGCGGGCAAACAGACGGTTACAGCGTTGCCGACAACTTCTTATTTTTCTTCCGCCGACAGTTTCGCGATGATTCGTGGCGGCCACATCGACTTTGCCGTGCTGGGCGCCATGGAAGTCGCGGAAAACGGCGATCTTGCGAATTGGATGGTTCCCGGCAAAGTCGTCAAAGGCATGGGCGGCGCCATGGACTTGGTGGCCGGGGTCAAGCGCGTCGCGGTGGTCATGGAGCATACCTCCAAGGACGGCGAACCGAAGTTCAAGGCGCGCTGCGAATTGCCGCTTACCGGGGCGAACTGCGTCGATATGGTGATTACCGATCTTGGCGTTTTTCAACGCCCGACTCGTAAGGACCTGTTCAAGCTCATCGAGCTTGCGCCGGGTGTCACGCGCGAAGATATTCGCCGCAAGACCCCGGCAAAATACTTGGAATAGACCTTTAAACGGCGGCCCGCACCGTTGCTCGGCGCTGCTGCTCCTCGCGAACATCGGAGTCGGTCAATCCGGTATTCGTCGCAATGATTTCGACCAAGCGATGCGCCGGATCCTTGGGCAGCGTGACCTCATGAATGCGTTCCCAAATTCGAATCCGCTCCTCGGCGGTTTTGAGGCGCGAGGACTGTTCGGCTAAATCCATGCGGCGCCGCTCAGCCGCTTCGGCCTGTTGGTGCACCAGCCGCGCTCGGAAGTCCATCATCGGATCTTCGGGGGCGGAATTTGAGGGTCTTCCCAGGCTGGGGCTTGGCTTATATTGATTCACGCGAGTCTCCTTGAGGCAGCAGAGCAAGGTAACACTGTATGGCCTCTGCCAGGAGCCAGTTTTTCGCGCGCGTTGATCCGCTGCAAGGCTGATGGCGGCAGGGCGGCGGCAAACCTGAAGTGCAGCGCCACAACCGGCGCGCGCCAGCGGCTCCCCAACAACAAATTTCTTGGATACAGGTAATAAATGAGATATGTCGCATAATATAATGATAATTAAGGTAATATTATCATGGAGGATGCGATATTGAGCGGCGGCGATCGCGGCGTGTATGCATCGATGGCGCCGTCATTTTGACTATGGAAACTGCTCTAGAAACGCCTACTATCTGGATGAAAATTAAGCGCCTTTCATGCTAGCGTGTGGCACGGCAGCGCCGCTGCGCGATCACACCGCACGTCATTATTCATAGAAGCGCCGCCCGCGCGTCGGCTGCACAGTTGGGCGCGGCGATCGACGGGAGCCGAAAGGTTGCGGGAGATCAAAGGGATGAGGGAGACACATGACGGGATGCCTACATGATTGCGCGTAACAAAGCGCTCGGCACGGCTGCGCTGGCAGTAGTGAGTATTTTTGCTGCCGCCGCCCATGGCCAGACTACATTTCTGCCCTATGCCAGTACCCAATACGAACACAATAACAACGTATTTTATCTTCCCAACTCATCGGCCGCCGTCAGCAATAACGGTGACCCGACCTTGGGCGATTCCGATTTGCGTACCGTCGCGGGGACCGACCTGAACTTCCTCTGGGGTCGACAGCGGTTTTACTCGACGTTGGAAGGTCGCTATATCGATTATGATCACTTCAGTTATCTGAATCACAGCGAGTATCTGGCGAAGGCCGGTCTCGATTGGAAGCTATTGACTGCGTTCGACGGCACTTTTTTGGGCAGCATAGAGCGGGTGATGCAGCCATTTGCTCAACGAAACACCCAGACCGAATTGGCCATAAATCTCGATCGCAATGTCATTGGCAAAGTCAATTTTCGCATCACGCCGGAGTGGCGATTGGAAACCAGCGTGGCCTATCACGATCTGGACTCGCCGATTCAGGATTTTCCGGAATATGGTCTGACGGAGACCACAAGCCACGTAGCGATCAAATACCTGGGCTTTTCGAATCTCACGTATGGGGTTTCTGCGGACTACCTCGACGGTGAATACCGCAATGCTCCGACGCCAGGCACTTACTACCAAACGAACCTCGATTTGACGATGACGTACGCCGCTTCAGGGCTGTCCTCGTTCAACGGAGCCGTCGGCCATACCCAACGCGATCAAGGCCAGGGCCAGGGAAACATTTCTGCGTTAACCGGCGATTTGGGCTACACGAGAAGACTCACGGGCAAGACCTCGCTACACGTAGATCTCACGCGCGCCGTCAATAGTTACATCGGGGCGGGCGGTTCCGAGATAGATTCCACCGCTTCTCTGCAACTCAATTATCAGCCCACGTTCAAAACCGGCATGACCTTCGGCTATCAATACACGTGGTCCAAATTCGAAGCACAAACGGTTCCCGGATCCGATATTGTGGGACGAAAAGACCGGTTGCCGGGAGCCACGTTCAAGCTGAATTATCAGGCGCTGCGCTGGTTGCTGATCCAGCCCTATGCGACTTACCAACGTCGCAGTTCAAATGAGGAGGACTTCAACTTCTCCAGCACCATCATCGGCATACAAATCCTGGCGAAGCGGCCCGCGCCCCCGCAAGCTGTTGCGCGTTAATCGACCCCGAGGCTGTTGTTTCGATGTACTTAGTCACGGGTGGCGCAGGATTCATCGGCTCGAACATGGTGGCGGCGCTAAGTGAACGCAACCAGGAAGTCGTCGTGTGTGACTGGCTGCGCGATGATGAGCGCTGGCGAAATCTCGCCAAGCATGAGATCTCGGAAATCGTCGAACCTGAAGGGCTGGCGGCGTGGTTGCTGCGCAAGGGCGACAGGTTGAAAGCCGTTGTGCACATGGGCGCGATCAGCGCGACTACCGAAACGAACGTTGACCTGATTGCGGCCAGAAACATTCGCGCAAGTCTGGATTTGATCGAATGGTGTACCACGGCGCAAGTACCGCTCATTTACGCCTCTTCCGCGGCAACCTACGGCGACGGCACACAGGGCTTCGACGATTCTTTCACGCGCGATGCGCTGGCTAAACTTCGGCCCCTGAATGCCTACGGGTGGAGCAAGCACGTCGTCGATCGGCGCATGGCACGAATGCACGAGGCGGGCGCGAAATTGCCGCCGCAATGGGTGGGTCTGAAGTTCTTCAATGTCTACGGACCGAACGAGTATCACAAGGGTTCGATGCGAAGCGTCATCGCACGCAATTTCTCACAAGTACGCCGCGGCGATCCGCTGCGCCTATTTCGAAGCTACAAACCCGACTACAAAGACGGCGGCCAGCTGCGCGATTTCATTTATGTGCGCGACTGTGTGGATGTCATGTTGTGGTTTCTCGATCACGCGAAGGCTTCGGGCTTGTATAATTTGGGCACGGGCCAGTCAAGAACCTGGATGGATTTGGCCGGCGCCCTTTATGGCGCGCTCGGACTTTCCACGAATGTTGAAATCATCGATATGCCGGCCGAGCTTCAGCCGAAATACCAGTATTACACCCAGGCCGCCATGGGACGTCTGCGTCAAGTTGGCTACGCTCGCCCATTTACATCGCTGGAGAATGGAATTGGCGACTACGTGAAGCACTATCTGATCAACGAAGACCCTTATCGGTAGGGTTACAACGCTTCAGAGGACGGCACCATGTTGCAGGCAGAAAAAATCTCGGCCGACGAGGCTCAAATCGATGCAATTTTCACGCACGAGTTCGAGCAGCACAAAAGTGTCGTGGATGCCACGGTACTGGCCGTGCGGCGCGACTTCGGTGTGGCATTGGCGATATTGGAGCAAGGAGTGCGTCAGGGCGGGAAGCTCCTGCTCTTCGGCAATGGCGGCAGCGCTGCAGATGCCCAGCACATTGCCGCGGAGCTGGTGGTCCGCTATAAAAATGACCGAAAGGCCATCGCCGCCATTGCATTGACCACTGACACCTCCACATTGACGGCCTGCGGGAATGACTTGGGCTACGATGCGATTTTTGAGCGTCAGATTGAGGCGCTCGGTCGTCCCGGAGATGTCGCCATCGGCATCTCGACATCGGGAAGAAGTGCGAATGTGCTGCGAGGCCTGCGGCAAGCTCGAAACGGCGGACTTAAAACGGTCGGTTTGGCGGGCGGAAGCGGCGGCGACATGCCGGCGATATGCGATTCGATGATCACCGTGCCCTCTGCGGTGACCGCGAGAATTCAGGAGATGCACATCACTATCGGGCATATGCTGTGTATCGCCTTGGAAACACGTCTCGGACTGGTGTGATTATCGAATGCGACAGAAAGAGCTGATAGAAATATTGGACCGTGTGCATGCCGTCCGAGTGTTGGTGCTCGGCGATGTCATGCTGGATCGTTTCGTCTATGGATCGGTAGCGCGCGTTTCTCCCGAAGCGCCGATCCCCGTGCTCGAGGTTTCCCGTTCCATGGATTCCGCCGGTGGGGCCGCAAATGTGGCGCGCAACGTCGCCGCGCTTGGCGCCAGCGTGACTCTCATGGGGGTCACGGGCGAGGACCCGTGGGCCGCCGATTTAATTGAACAATTGTCCAACTCGCCCACGATCGACGTGCAGCTCATTGCGGATTTGGAGAGACCGACGACGGTCAAGACCAGATATGTCGCAGATGGCCAGCAAATCCTGCGGGCGGATCGCGAGTCGCGGACATCTTTAAGCGAAGATATCGAGACCCGGCTTCTCGCGCAATTTGAGGTTTCGCTACGGCGCGCCGACATCGTCGTGCTATCAGATTACGCGAAGGGAGTCCTGTCGGATCGAATTACTCGGGCAGCCATTCGGGCTGCGCGTGCGGCCAACAAGCCCGTCATCGTCGATCCCAAAGCCCAGGATCTGAGGAAGTATACCGGGGCGACGGTTCTCACCCCGAACCGATTGGAGTTGCAAGCGGCCTGCGGATTCGAGTGCGCCACGGATGAGGCGGTTGACAGCGCCGCGCGTGCGTTCCTCGATAACGAGATTTGCGATGCCATGGTGGTCACGCGCGGCAAGGACGGCATGTCCGTGATCAGCAAGGACCAGCCGGCAGTTCATTTGCGCACCATGGCCCGGCAGGTGTTCGATGTTTCGGGAGCCGGCGACACCGCCGTCGCCGCGATGTCCTTGGGGATTGCCGCGGGGGCCAGTATCGTGTCGGCCTCGGCCCTGGCAAATTTGGCCGCGGGAATCGTCGTCGGCAAGTCAGGTACCGCCGTCGCGACGGTCTCTGAGTTGATTGAGCAACTCACGCCGCTGCACACTCGAGCCGGCGACAGCAAGATCTTTACCTTGGAGAGCGTGCTGCAATTGACTCAGGCATGGCGCGAGCAGGGGGCAAGCATCGCATTCACGAACGGCTGTTTCGATCTCTTGCACCCCGGCCACGTATCCTTATTGGATCAGGCCAAGCGCACGGCGGACCGACTGATTGTGGGGCTGAATTCCGACGATTCCATTCGGCGATTGAAGGGACCCGACAGGCCCATTCAAAATGAAATTGCCCGCGCGACCGTGTTGTCCTCGCTCAAGTTCGTCGACGCGGTGGTCATATTTTCCGAGGACACACCCATCGAATTGATTCATGCGCTGGAGCCCGATGTTTTGGTCAAGGGCGCGGACTACACGCTGGAAGGCGTGGTGGGCGCTGATTTCGTGAGGAGTCGAGGCGGGACTGTGATGCTGGCCGAATTGGTCGAGGGTCAAAGCACCACCCGCATGGTGCGACGCGCCGTCGCGCCGCGGATATCGTGATACCGAGGCCGTCGGAGGCGGCCAACAAGGTCATCGTATTGGATCGCGATGGCACGATCGTGATAGACCGTCATTATCTCTCGGATCCCGCCGCACTGGAGTTTGAACCCGGAGCCGCCGTGGGATTGCGGAAAATGGCCGATATGGGCTTCCGGCTGATTGTCATTACCAATCAGTCCGGCATCGCCCGGGGATTTTTTTCGCTTGCCCAGCTCGAGGCGATCCACGAACGGATGCATCAGATGCTGCACTCCATCGGTGTTCGCCTGGACGGAATCTATTCTTGTCCGCACGGTCCGGAGGAGGGCTGCGATTGTCGCAAGCCCAACCTCGGACTGATGCACCGGGCATCCAAAGAGCTGGGATTTGACATGTCCAAAGCCATCGTCATCGGCGATAAGGACAGCGACATCGAATTCGGGCGGCGTGCCGGTGCAATCACCGTGCTGATCGCCAAACCCGGCTCTCGCCCGGCAGCAACGACGACGCCGGACTATATCGTCGGCAATCTGAATGATGCCGCAGACATCGTGAGTCCGCTGTGAGGGACGCGCCCGCATCCTTACGCTTCGAGCTGGATGACTACGATCTGGATGGTTTTCTAGCGGTCGCATCAACTTTTGGCGCGGACCGGTTCGGTTACGTGGTCACGCCAAACGTGGATCATTTGATTCGCTACCATGATGATCCGAAATTTCAAGAGCACTACGCCAATGCAGCTTACGTACTGCTCGATAGTCGAGTTCTTGCCCACATTTTCCGAACTGCGATGGGCCTGCGTGTTCGGGTGTGCACGGGCAGCGATCTGACGGCGCGACTATTTTCGCAAATCATCGCGCCCGCCGATTCCATCGTTCTAATAGGCGGCAGTGAGGAACAGGCCCGTCTGCTCAGGCAAAGTTTTGGGCTTACATCGCTGCACCATTACAACCCTCCCATGGGATTCATCAACGATCTTGCTGAGGTCGAAAAGTGTTTGCGTTTTGCCGAGAGCCACAGCCCATTCCGATTCTGTTTCATCGCCGTCGGGGCGCCGCAGCAGGAGATTCTTGCCCAACTCTTGAAGTCGCGGCGGATCGCCAAGGGACTGGCGCTGTGCATTGGCGCTTCCATCAATTTCATCACGGGAAAGGAACGGCGCGCATCTCCCTGGATGCAACGGCTTGGCTTGGAGTGGTTGTACCGTCTCGCCAGCGATCCGCGGCGATTGGCGCGGCGTTATCTTGTACGAGGACCGCGTGTTTTCTCGTTGCTGCGCCGAACCGAGGTGGTGGTGCGAGTCAACCTTCCTCCGCCGGCGCGCTAGATTCCAGCTGCGGCAGCGTCGGCTTTATCGCAAGCTGCTTGGTTCTTGATCGTCGGGCTAGGCCGCGCCAGTTGCGTCTTTAGATGCTCGGCCATGCGCAGGGACAAGGCAACCAAAGTGAGCGTGGGATTTGCCTGGCTCGATGTTGGAAACGTAGCCGCGCCGTTCACGAATAGATTGACGATACCGTGCACGCGGCAGTCGGCATCGACGACGCTCGAAGTCGGATCTGTGCCCATCCGCGCGGTACCGATGTGGTGACCTCCGTAGGCTCCGTAGCGCGTCATCTCGAATTCCACGGCTGAAGGATCGTAGCCGAAGCTACCCACCCCCGATCGCTCGAAATCCTCACGCAGCAAGTGCAGCGAGCGGACGACGCTGTCGACGTCGCCCGCCGTGTATCGCCAGTCGACTTTGAGCCGCGGCATGCCGAGCGCGTCGGCCTCGGTGCCCAAGCCGACGCGGCTCGAGAAATTAGGCTGCTGTTCGGCGTGAAAATCGAGGCTATACAAATTCGCCTTCGACTTGATGATGATCGAGGGAAATTTGCGGGCCGCCAATTTGCGGTCACGAAGCATGTGCCAGCCAAACGCAGCCAAATCCCAAGGGCGGGTGGATACATTGCGCACGTGACGCATCCATGCAGACCAACTTTGGCGCTCCTCGCCGTGCAAGCGCTTGCCGTATTCGTAGGAAATCAGCCCTCTGCCTAGGTACAACGCGGAGAGAACTGCATTGCCATGCGCGGGATCGGTAATGCGTGGATGATGCAGCCGCGCGACGAAGTTGCCGAGTCCTTGGGCGCGCTGAACTTGCGGCATGAGCGCGAATCGGCGGCGGCAATAAATCCCTTCGTGCGACAGCTGGTAGCCGGAATGCACCGCATCCAACGGCCGCGAGATTTTGATGGAGCCTATGGTTCCTGCCAGATGGCACATGTAGTAGCGGCCAACCACATCATGCTCGTTGCCTATTCCGCGAGATTGCACATCGCGGCTCGCCAGCAGCAGGCGCGCAACCTCGAGCCCCCCCGTGGCCAGCACGAAGTGCCGGGCGCGTGCTTGAAACTGCTTGCCGGAGAGCGTTTGAATCGCAAGCGAGTCGACCTGATGGCCGCCTGCTCGGAGCCGAACGGCCGTGACATTGGCGTGCAGCAGCACAGTTACATTGCTCGCGGCGCGTAGCTTGTGTCCATAGCGAGCGCCGAAGTCGGTCGGGCAGCTGAACCGCTCCAAAGTGTCGTCAGTGAAACTGTCGCCATGGAAGCCCTCGATCATCGGCCGCTCGCGACCCCGAAAGGCTTGGCTTGCCGTGTAGGCGAATTCACCGGCCTCGCACAATCGATTCGCACGTTCGTAATACGTGCGCAGGGTTTCGAATTCGAACGGCCAGCCGCTATCCGGCACATAGGTGCGCGTTTCGAAGTCGATGGCGTCAAAGGGCATGCAGCGGCCGCCCCAAATCGTGGTGGTTCCTCCAAAGCGGCGCTCGCGATAGCGATGCGGCGGACTATGCAGCTTCTCGTCCGCCACCGTGCCCTCATAGAGGGCCTGTGTATCCGGCTCCGCCGTTATGCCACCTGATTCCAGTACGAGCACGTCGATCTTTGAGTCGACGAATTGCAGCGCCATCGCAATACCCGCCGCGCCGGCTCCCACTATGCATAAATCAGCTGACAACAGCTCGTTGTCGAACGCGTCGCGGGCGTCGATGATCATGGTGGGACCCGAGTCGGCACGCGCTCGCGCCTTACCAGTAGCAACCTTGCTCCACTTTGACGACGGTGGGCGGAGCCTCGTCGCCGCTCGGCCGGACCCAGGCGGGGGTCTGCAGGTTCGCGAGCAGCCGGTCGCGGTCCCAGCGTTTGCCATGGACGCCGAAAAAGATCTGGGTATGGCCGCCGAGATGGAAACCGATGCTGCCGCGCGCTTTCGCGTGGGCGGCCAGCGGCACGGAAAGCCCGCCGGCACCCACCATCATCACATCGTAGGGAGCCTCGTCGCATTCCTTGACGATGGAATCGTAGCGCTCGCGCCAGTCGCGATGTAGGGGCGGCACCAGTCCCGGACTCAACGGCATCCTCACCGCGCGCAACTCGCAAGGCGGCAGGATGGTCTGGTCGCGCCAGATCTCCTCGCGGCGGCGAAACTGCGCCATCACGCTGTTGGCGAATGGAGTTACGACCAGCACACGCTTGCCGGCGAGCGCCGCAGACCACGGCCGAGGATGCCGCCAGGACTCGAACGATCGCAGCCGCACAAGCGTTCGATTCGGTACGCGGTTGAGAATCTCGCTTTCGCCCGGCTGGCCCCAGGCGGCCAAAATGTCGAACTTGTCCACGGATTTGAGGAAGAACTCGCAGAATGCATCGAGGTGGGCGCGATCGGGAGGGTGGATGCCGACGTTTTCGAGCAGTTGCTGGCGCAGCACCGGCGGATAATCACGGCCGTGCAGGTAGCACATCATGGCCTCGGCTTCGAGCGAGCCGATCTTGCCGATGGCGAGAGAGGGACCGCCGTCGATGGCTTCGCGGACGATGTCGTTGCCGCGCGATGCGTTGAAGCTCATATGCGGGAATGAGCGTAGCAGCCGCAACTCGTCGACAAGGTCCTTAGCGGCCCGGTACCGTGGATTCAGGGCGTTCCAAAGCTTGGGGTGATTGCGCAGCCGCCGGGCGATCCCTCGACGTAGGTTGGCTAATCCCTCCATTTCGGATCCACGACTCAAATGACCTTGAATGCTGGAATTATAGCATCTTGCAGCGCGCGGACCGAGCAGCGGCGTCGGTCGACGCTGCCTGCGCGGGGACGTGCTACAAAACGGGGCGCGCCGAGCGGCTGTGACGCAGCTCCCAGTTTTATACGCGGTCGTCAGCAATCACCGACAGGTTGCGCGACGAGTGCTTGCATAATGTAATTGCGGCGCCAATTGGGATAGCCGTCAAAGAACGAGAATCATTATGTCGAACGAAAAAAAAGATCCCGACGAAAAGACTGACCTGCAGCGACGCTTCCTCATCGGCAGCTCCTTGGCGTTTGCCGGAACTGCCGCATCGGGCGTGCTAACCGGATGTGGCGGCGGAGGTGCAGGTGCGGCCGGCACGAACACGGTTCCACCCCCTCCCGGCGGCACGTCGGCCGCCGCGACGCCGGCATTCGCGCCCGCCGCGGGGACTTACTCCAGTGCGCAGAATGTGACGATCTCGTCGGCGACTTCCGGCGCCAAGATTTACTACACCGTCGACGGTTCAATGCCGACGATGAGCAGCGCGGTTTACAGTGCAGCGATTCCCGTGAATGCCACGAAGATGGTGCAGGCCATCGCCACGGCCACCGGATTGCAGCAAAGCAGCGTCGCGAAAGCGGCGTATACGATCGGTGCCGCCGGGCCTGTCGTCGCAACCCCGACGTTTTCGCCTGCCGCCGGGACTTACTCCAGCGCTCAGAGCGTGACGATTTCGTGCGCGACGTCCGGCGCCAAGATCTACTACACCGTGAACGGTTCCACGCCGACGACGAGCAGCAGCGTTTATGCCGGTGCGATTACCGTGGGCGTAACGGAGACGGTGAAGGCGATCGCTACCGCGAGCGGAGATCAGCAAAGCAATGTGGGGTCAGCGGCGTATACGATTTCCAGCGGCACCGCAACCGCGTTGGCGATTACCATGACATCGCCGCTTCCGAATGCCGTTGAAGGAAATCACTATACGGAGACGATGACGGCCACCGGCGGCGTGCCCCCGTATAGTTGGGCATTGGTCAGTGACATAGGCAGCACCAATACCTGGACGGTGTCGTCCGCCGGTGTCGTGAGCGGCACTCCGGCCAATGTCGAAACCGATACGCTCAGCATCAAGGTCACCGATTCAAAAGGCAATGTCGCCGGACCGGAGTCTTTTTCGATCGCTGTACAATCGGGCAGCG
>Ga0210387_10004205_pt1 | contig 11028 bp, 13 predicted proteins | sample IncBWC7OmetaG_FD_160108 | JGI IMG/M metagenome (GOLD analysis project Ga0210387, IMG submission 160108) | Forest soil microbial communities from Barre Woods Harvard Forest LTER site, Petersham, Massachusetts, United States - Inc-BW-C-7-O ... | reverse complement strand
ATGACTCTCACTCGGTATCTGAAATTTCCTGAGAGAAAAGCTTTTCCATCCAGTATGCAGCCTTCATCCTGCCATGCTCAATTGGTGTCAAGGTCGTGTCCGCGTCAAGTCTCCTCCCCAGAACCATCCTATCCATCGTTACACTCAGATCGTTGCGAGTGAGAGAATCGCGTCTACCCTTGTATTGCGCAGACGACTGAGAGGATCCACCAGAAACGAGTGAGGCCATCGTAGTTGTAGTCGAAAGGGAAGGCGCCATCCCAGGGAGCGCAGAAAGTGGTGGTAGATCTGGAAATTCTGGAAACTCTAAGTTTGGGGATTGTTCACGAGACCGAATATTGGGAGACAGCGGATGCAAACGGTCTCTCCGATCGACCATGTCGTTGAAAATAGCGGAGGTTCGGCGACTCCCCACTCCAGACATCGAAAGCCGCTTCCGAGCTCTGCTACGTGCCCGCGTACGTCCCAAAGGAATGGGAATATCCTTTGGCTTGATATAAACGTACCTCCAGACGGAAAGTTGGCGTTTCTCAACGTCCACAGTGACTAGAACATCATCATCAGCCTCTGGACCTCGATGGGAAGCCCAGATGACCATTTCTGTCGGTGCGACCGATTTCAAAGGCTTCGACGAGTTTTCGTCCTCGTCTTGGAGAGATGCAGGAGTTTTGTGAAATCCGCCAATGATGCCAGTAGTCAATCCAACTGTACCAGCTTCGGAAAACGGACTGGTGACAGAAAATATCGTGGGCAGGACGGCATCTCCAGTAACTTCGGCCTCCTCCAATTCGCTGGGCTCTAAAACTCTTTGTATCATCACTCCGTGAGGTGACAGTGGCCAAGCTTTCCGCACTATGAATGGTAACGAAAACGTGTACTCTAAACCGTTCTTGAGAAAGATCTTGCCAATACTTCGCAAAAAGACAAAGACAGCTGAAACGGGACTTTCCTTCTCCACCTCAGGCTTAGAATTCCGCCGAGCTTTGGCAAACGGTCCAAAAGTGGGCCTCTCCGAAGGCGAGGGTGGAGTCGGCGGAGGATTGGAGGTGTAATGCGCCGAACTGTGGGATGGCATCGAATTTTTCGAACCGTTCTGTTCGAGCCAACCAATACATGCCCATTGAATAGCCTGTCCCTCCTCTTCGAAATTCCACTTCTTCCGCATCACCCCCCCTGCGCTCACGATCACAGTGTGAGCATTCCAAGTCAACTCTTCTTCATCCCAAGTCTCTACGTTAGATATCGAGAACGTGGAGTGCACAGAAGACAGAAGGTCAGTTCCAGAGCCCCGCAATGCGATACGGATTGACCTCAATAGATGAGATTCTTCTGCTGGAGGTGTGATCGATGCTGAGGTTCGAGCAAGATATTTGGTGGCAGATGATATTGGTGGACCGAACAAGGGTATGGAGATAGTCGGAGTGGTCATTTCAAAACACTAGGTAAAGGGCTCGACGGCTCAGAGCCAAAGACTCGGACGCGCTGTGTAAGACGCGATTCTTTGGCACTGTTTAGCCAAGTGAGGAAATTGCAACAGGTGCAAACAAACGAACTTTAAAATTGTTCCCACAATAACTATAGTAAGAGATACAAAACGGCGTATGTACGAGTGAGTATAAGTTCTTCCAGTCGAGGATAATCCTACGTGAAACAAGTACAAGAGCGCAAGACGTAAACTAACTTGAAGGCTGTCAGATGAGGTCTAGAAGATGCAGGAATTCCAAAAAAAGGATACCAAAAGTCCCCATGCACTGATACATGCCTCGATATTTTCCACTGATATGTCCAGCCCCAAGCTGCATTCGTATGTAATGATGCGGGGTAATTTACTTTATGTGATAGAATATGGGTCGCAAAATGGGGGGTCGCTGGGGAATGACTGTTAGACTCGTAATAGAAGCGGAAGGCAATGAAAGAACGCACAAATTAAGAAGTAGCAACCTGAAGCCGAAGCTTCTCCTGACTGTTCTTCCGACTCCCTCCCATCAATTCCTGGTGGTTGGGCAGAGCGAAGGCAGACAATGATTTGCTCTCCTCGCCGTCCAGTCTCCAGATATTTCCAAGTGACGACTTGTCGCTCGAATTCCGCGTGCGTGCATAGGTTGACGGAGTCGAGGACGGGAGACTGTCCTCGTACTCTTCAAACGACAAATCAGCAGATGACGAGGACGCGGGAGACAAATTCGGCGACTGAATGATGTCTTGCAAGAACGAAGGTAAAAGGGGCGCTGGAGCATGTAAATTGACCTGGAACCCTTGCCCAGGAGAATGAGGAGGGGAAGGCTGGCGAGCGCCAGAGGTCTGGTATATGGGGCTAGCATTGGCGTACTGCGTGCTGAGCTCAAAGTGAGATTGAGAACGATGAACGGGACCGCGGGATATGGGAGGAGAGATGTCGACAAAGGGGCGGTGGCTCTGAGGAGGTGTTAGAGACTGCGAGCGGTGGTTGTTGGAAGGGGGGGACATTGCAACTGCAGGGGGTGACTGAGCATGGGTGAGGACAGACGTGAGAAGGGCGATGCGTTCAGCCTGAACAGCGGCTGAGATGGAGTCGCCGTTGCCCTCGGCATCTGAAAATGGAAAAGACGAGATGTGAGCGAGAAGACACAAGATGGCAAGGATATGAGACGCACATGGCAGGCATGTTTGGCAAACCTTTCTTCGTCTCCAGTTTAAATAGTTGCACTTTAGGCAAATCCAATCGCCCGGTTGCTGAACAAGAAAATTATTAGCGGTCCGGAGTCGAGTGAGAAACACACATACGTGAGATATGGGTCCTCTGTTGCCGGTGTTGAGGATGGGAGGCTGCTGAGCAATCAAACAGGGGACATCAGCGACAGAAAGGGAAAAATCGATTGACCGTACCTGAACACCCATAAGTCCGCTTGGACGAATCTGTCCTTGCTCCGGGAAAGCTTCGTTATCCGGCCAATACATGATACACGGCGACAATGGATCGCTCGAAACATTCTGCACTTTGCCTCCACGTGCAAAAGCGCGACCTGATGGTGTAAGAAGTGGGTGCGAGGTTTTCGCAGAAGGTAGAACGGGATGCGGCATCTGGGGAGACGGGTACGATGGAGGTTTGGGAGGGGAACAGTATGACTGCGATGGCAGAGTCGGGGAGACCGGGGAGAAGGAGGTTGGGCAGCTGGGGGAAGAGACAAAGCGGGGGAAGGAAAGGAGACGCGTAGGGGAGGTCGGTGTTTGATATTGTGGTGAGGAGGCTGCGTTGGTACGGGGGCATCCGCATCCGATGCATGCTAGATTGCGGCTATGGAGGATAAGGGTGAGTACAATATCATGGGGAAAGCGTGGATTGATGGAAAGATAATAGATGCATATTTTGAAATTGTAGATGGAAAAAAAACTTACCCAAAATTGTGCGCGGCACATTTCGGAGAGCTGCATCTGTAGGCAAGAGATGAAATCAGTTGGCATTGATGGTAAAATTGAGCGATCTCAGATCACTGGATTTCGATCGGTGAAACGGTAGCCGAGGATCGATCAAGCATGCGGTGGTTGCAGGTGCCGAGAGGAATGGAATACTCACATCCAATCACCAAGCCTAAAACTCGTCCTGGGGTTTGGTGGGTTGCTGGAGATGGTATAATCTGCCCGTGTCCCGGCATTCACGACAGATCTCGCGGCATGGAGGTCGGCATGAGACGACGAGATGTGCAGCATATTGGACGTGTGGAGTCCAGCAGATGAGGGAGGGGATTGAGGCGATGCCGTGGGCGCCTAACCGTTGCGGAGGTAATGAGCAAATGAAGGATGTACGTAAAGAGGGAACTCACGGGCGCCCTCAATTCAAAACGGCGAAGCTTATGAAAAGGTTTCAAGTCACTCTCAAGGGCTGCCGCCACTGACATGGCGGTGCCGGAGAGAGAGAGGGCTGCACAGGCCTGGCATCATCATCATCGTTGTTAGCATGAGTGAGATAAGAATCAAGCAAAAGGTGAAACTGATCAAGATGGAAGGGGGTGAACTGAGATGGGAATATAAAGGGTGGGAAGAGTGAGTGAAATGAGGTCAAGTAGGACCAGTAATGCCAAATAAAATGTCATGTTGTTCCTGACTGTTCGGAAACCGTGGCAACCAAATATCAAATGACGCGCCACAGCACGTGATAAAATTGGCGCAACTCCAAAAAAGGCCATCAAGGCGCCACAATTGGAAAAAAGGTGCGGGTCCAATATGCAAGCAATCTGAAGATTCGCATAAAAAAGTACCGACCTCTTCGTGACATTTGAAAACAGCCCAGACACAATCTGGCCTAGCTCCTGAGTAATCTTCGCGTACCACCCACATCGTCACGGGGATCGGGAACGGTCTGGAATTCTGAATGGTCTGGGTTTAACGATGTCTGCCCGAAGGGGGAAGGCGATCGCTTACTGTTTGCGGTATAAATACCACCGATAGAAAGGCCTCTGCGGAAGCAGGCAAGTTATATAACTGCCGAGGTATGACGTTAGAATAAGTGAATGAGCACATTGGTGAGTCACTCACCCGAACTACGCGTGAACGAGTGGCTACAAAGGCCTCGAAGGATGGTTTTGCTAGGCTCGTGTGATGAGACGAGACGGAATCGTATTCGCTGCTGGTGGACGATGTTGGTGACAAGTCTGAAAGAGCCCTCGGGGCAAAAGTGTCAATGACGGCTGGGAGGTCGTCATCGACCCACTTAGGGTGCGGGTACGACATAGAGAACGGTGCATCAAGAGTAAAGCCACTAGGTGAACAAGGGGGTGAGAGATCGTGATAAGACATCGTGGCCGACAACGGTTGCCGAGGGAATGAGGGCGAAGTCAGGGAAGGTGTAGACTGAGACGGCAGGGTAAGCGTGAGCTTTTGCAACCGTGAAAGAATTTCTTCGAAATTTGGAGCCTTTGCAGAAGGAGCAAAGATGTGGTTGGGAGAGGTCATGGGGGGGAATGAACGAGGTGGCAGAACTGAGAGAGGGCTTTGATTTGATATTTGAGGGCGGGACGAGGAAGCCAGCATCGTTCTTGGAGTGATAGGTGCTTTTGTGAAGAAGGCGGATGAAATGATGGGAGATCGTCGCGCCGACGGTAATCGAACCCTGTTTTCGAACCACGTTATTCTTGGAAGACAGCGAGATACTTCTTCACTATTCTGGGAGACGTATTACGCGTAACAAGGATGAATTAGTGTTAAAGTGCAAGATGAGTGCTTCGCTGTCTTTGGATTAATCACGACGTCGCGGGAGTGAGCGAAGAAGATGTACGTCGTTGACCTCGGTGTGAAGGACAGCTGGTGAAGCTGCCGGTGAAGGTTGTAGGTTGAAAGACGGAGGACGGAATTGCGGCGACATTGCAGGTTTTGGAAAGGATGCAGGGTCCAGGATCGGGTCCTTGTCTTGGAGATTTGCATTCCCGGAACTACGCTGTTATCGAAAAAAGTCGTCAAATTCCATCACGTGTGCGTGAGGATTACTTAATTGGTCCATTATTGGTCCTCGTGTCCTGACTTCTGAACACTCTCGACTCATCCGTGGATCCTGATTCATATTCATCGTAAATTCATCAGAAGAACAAGTGTGCAACGGTATGCCTTTGAGGAGGGAAATCACGAACCAGGCATGACAAACTTGTGACAAACCGGCATCACCAGACAAAAGAAAAAACACAAGATCACTGATTAGCCCTGAGTTTCCGATTGGTCTGACCCTGTCTGACCGTAGGGAACGGTGGTGTTCCCTTGGTCACCGAGGACTCGAGGACTTGCTCCGCTGGTGCCTGGACGATGACGTTGTGTGTTAATATCGCCCTGGAGGATCCCTGAGTAAGTATTTATTGCGGAGGAACGTAACTGACAAGAAACCTTTGCCGCCTCCTGCATGCGTAAATTCCATCCTCGCTTCAATACATGTGCCATGAACAACCCTGACGAAAAAAATGGAATGTCTCGGAATGGGGGTGACAATTCCAAGTGCCAGTCCTTATGTAACCAACCTCGCCGCATGGTATTTACCAGACCCAAAATAGAATATTTGATGAAATGACGTCAAGACACCTGGAATGTCTTACTACAAGTCTGACTTGATAAGCGCAAAGTATAGGGGTCTACTATCATCACGTGATACAGTGAGACAAGGTCTAAAATTGGGGAGGTGCCGGCAATCACGGCCAGTCACAGTCACCTGACGCCGGCCAACGCCACACGAGGTCCACAACGGCATTATTATATAACGCGTGTCAAATTTCCTTAACCCCTGAGTTTACCACGGACTGTTTTCGCCGCCTTGAGGTTCCCGCCATGCTTAGCGATTCCCCTCCAAGTGTCAACACCAACCCTTCATCCGTCAAAAATTGTGCGTACCGTCGCCACGAGGCTGCCCCTTTGCCTACCCTAACAACAGCGTGCTCCCCACGACAACCGCTCATCTTCCCCGCCTTAAGTGTGCTGATGCTCCCAATCACGAACAGTCCCCTCTTTGCTCGTGTCAGCCCGACGTTCAGTCTCCGTCGGTCTGCGAGGAACCCAATGTACCCCCCGGCATTGTTCCGAACGGTGGAGAAGATGATGATATCCTTTTCTCGCCCTTCGAAACCGTCCACAGTTTTGATTTCGATGTTGGCCAGCTGCATTGCACGGTGGTCGCCTAGGACGTCTTTGAAACGTGTGCGGCATTTGGCATCGCTGTGGAAGAGCCGAGTCAAGAGAGATATTTGCGCGACGTATGGGGCGATAATGCCGATGTCTTGTCCGTGAAGGTTCTTGAGTATGAAAATGTTATCAACATCAGGATACCAACGCACTGCCTATGCCCAACATACCTCATTGTTAAGCAAAAGGTCCTCGACAACACTGACAACGATGTGTGCCTCATGCAAATTAATCCTACTTCGGTCCTTCATGGACTCTGACCCCGCATGATCTAGAAAGATAACGGAAGGACGGTTGCCAGTCTTCGCATCTACTTGGAGATGACGCGAACTTGGGGGCAGAAGGCGGGGAGAGATGTTCCCGACAGAGTCAACGGTTCCATCTTGCAGAGAGAAGTTGTAAAACTCCGACGAGGGGAACCGGGAGATGGCAGGGTGCATTCGGTACTGGATGTCCAGCATTATTGACGGGATAACTTTGATTAATTTGTCAAAATTAGAACATGGAACAAAGGAGGGAGCCCAACCTCCTTCCTCCGTCAATCGCTCGAATAGACTGATACCGAGACCGAGGGATTGCGCCTCTCGGCTAGCGATGACTGGCGGGAGCTGCTTGTGATCGCCAATGAGGGCTATGTGCCTGGACTGCAGTGCAGATCAGGTAAGCCGGTCGAATAGGCGAGAAGGAAAGTGGTAATTACCCCCTTCATAATCGGTATCAGCGAGGCCGGTTCTGTCGACATTGATGCCTCGTCAAGGAAAACGACAGGGAAATCGGTTACATTTAACGCCACACACGCCGACGTAATGCACGTTGTACAAATCTACAGACAAAAACCTTGAGTGAGTGTGCGGATATCAAAAAGTTAAAAATCCAAAGAAACTGTAGGAAACGTGGACGCACGACATCGGCCTTCGAAACTACGTCCCGCAACATCTCCTGCTGTACTGCATACATCCTCGCCCTCAATTGTCTCTGTTGCCTGTCCATTCCACTCAAAGCAACTTGCATATTATCCCTTCTTTTCCTCAGTGCTTCCCCTCCCCCATTAAACTCTTTCTTCCTAACATCACAGAGCCTAACCGATAAATCAGTCATCCGCCTACTCAATTCCTCCTCCTTTTTAGTGAGAGCAGCGAAGGTGGGTTGGAGAGGGTGGGTTTCAAGTTTGTAGTCAAGCGTGAGTTCGTGCAGGCTGGCTTTGACTTTCCCGCCGAAGCCGATGCGAAGGGGGTTAAGGCCGGAGGATGCGAGTCCCTCGGTAAGATTGTCTACTGCTACGTTTGTGTAGGTACATACGAGGAGTGGGTGGGGGACTTGGAAATGGACCTGTGGATGTCATTGGCGGTAGAATGGAGAATACTAGTTATATAGGATTTACCTTGAGTAGCTTGACCGTCTCGATGATGGTTTTTGTCTTTCCCGTACCTGGGGGCTGAATGACAGGGCTGTGAAGTCAGGTGTCGTTGCCAAGATGAGAAAAGCAACAGACATTTGCGCACCCCTTGCACTAGACTAATCCTCTGCCCGATCATCATCGCCATTGCCCTTATCTGCGTCCCATTTAACCCTTCCAACCGCGGGTCACCCTCGACCACCACAGGCTCAGCCTCTGCATACCTTTTCGCCCAACTCTGGATCAGCATATCGTCTTTGAACACCCCCATGTTCCCGTCTCCTCCCGCACTCATCCTGCTCCCATGCTCCAACGCTTCATGCGGCAAATACTCCACCTCATCTGGCGCCTGCAACGGCGCATGCACATGGGGGTGCGCACTTGGTGCAAATGTCCGCAGCAGCACGTCGCGCAAATGTGTTCCCTGTAATATGAACTGTCGATCCGAGCTCATGACAGCTTGCTCTTGGGCTTCTACATCGTGGTTCAAGTGCAATATGGCTGTGCGCATGCGCTGGTAGATGATGTTGGAGCGGCCGACGTCCAGGCGCCAGGGCCCGTCTTCGAGGTCGAATTGTTCTTGGAAGGAGACTTTGATTTGGGAAGATGTACGAGAGATGACGGAGCCGAGTAAGGGTTCTTCTTGGAGTGGGTCGAAGCGGGAGATTAGGACTTGTGTTCCGTTCCTGAGATATCACATGTGTTGGGTGAATTTAGGGGATCAGAAGTGGGGTTGGACAAACTCGAAACGATGTTCTGGCAAGGCCAGACCTGGGCCTAGAAGGAAGGACGCGACGGGGCGACCGAATTGGTTCGCCTGCAGCCAGAAGGCGGAGAGGCCTGTGAGGCAGTAGCCTTCTTCCTTGAGACGGTTGAGGGTCCAGTTTGAGAGGCGTTCTTTGAGGACTGCTTCGTCTTCAGCCTGTTCGGCAGCGAGGAGAGAGAGAAATCTGCGAATCCGTACGAGTTTAAAAATTTTGGAACACAAAAACAAGGTGGGCGTATGAATAGAGCGGCCAGAACACTTAGACACGTACCGCTTCTGATATGTCTGTATCGCATCGTGAAATGGGCGGCCTTGTTCGGTATTAACCTGCGGAGGCTGCATCCGCTTTATGTATTGGCTATGGCGTTCACCCAGGGGTTGGTCGCCTAAGGGCTTGAGCTGCTGAAGGGATACGCGAGAGGTCGCGCGGAGACGCCAATCGAAGCGGGTCATTGGTGCGGGGGGATCGAGGAGGTCTGCGGAGGAGGATGGGGGAAATTGTTCTTCTTGCAACCATTCGCGTTCAGCTGCTGTTAGATTACGTTGTCGGGGGTCGAGGGTAAAGGTCGGAGGAGTGGTTGGGTCGCGGGTGCGGGAAATGTGAGAGAAGAGTGCTTCTTGTTCCTGGAGCCATTGGCTTTTGGCTCTTGATATATTAGATGGTGGGTATTGGGGACATGCCGCGTCGTGCCTGTGAGATACGGAATAGGATACAGTACGAGTATGTTTGTGAAGTTTAGAGCATGAAGACGCAGATTTAACATAAAAATTACGGATTCCTATGTATGCTGAGCAACGCGAAGAAGAGCGAGAACAGTGTGAAAGATGTCTAGTATCATGGTGCGTATTAGGATAGTTCTTGGGATAGTTAGATGATCTAGTTGGGTTTGGAGGATGAGATGATAGGGTAGACTGGTGGTGAGTGGATCTGGATCTTTCTAGGACTAGCACCCTGTCCGTGCAGACCCGTCGTTGAGAGGAAGACGCATTTTTAAGAAGGGTCCAAGCTGCGTTTTGATGAGCAGGTGCCAGTGCGGAGGAGTGCCAGTGAAGAAAGCAAATATTTTGTCACGTGCAAGGGAGATCGAAAGATCTGAACAGTTCTGGCAGTGAACATCAAGAAGTTCATTAGACTTGATGTTCATGATCGATAATAAAACAATCATCATTCAAAGTAAACCCACAAATACTTGTACTATTAACTACGGTAAGTATACACCGGTGGTCTGACCAGCACTGTGGTATCCGTCATTTCCGACTGTTGCCATCACATGTTCGACAACAGGTATATCGCCGAAACTCCAAGGAAGGCACCCGTAATGACCGTAGCGATGGCGCCGCCGAGAGGGAGGACGGCGTCGAAAGGTCCGTCCCATGAAGGAGGAAGTTTGAGCGCGATCGAGGTGGGGGCAAGGGTAATGTTGGCGGTCAAGCATGCTGCGGAGTATGCTGTGTGAGTAGTAGCATTAGTAACAGAGAAAGGTGAAATGTGAGAGTAACGCACCACTAAGGACCGGGGTCGATCCAGCTCTGAAGTCCGGCTTCTCCTTGTTGGTGTTGATGAGGGTGGTGAACATGCATTGCTCGCACGAGACGAGAGATGCGACGGTGTCGTTTCTGCATAGACAGTTGACATCGTCATTACAGGCCTATTGGGGCGTTAGAGGAGTAAATGACATAATGGGATAAATGTGGCGCACCGTCAAGGCAGTGGTTGCGGTGTTGCAACTGGTCGTACACTTGTGGGGCGATAAGAGACGAAGATTGGCAGAGAAAGAGGTACGTACGGCTGTCTTGACTGGACCATCGGGGATGTCCAAGATATCACTGCTGGTCAAGTTGGTGTTCCCAACAGTGATTGTGAACGCCAGCGCTATGACGAAAGTCAATACATGGTAAGCAGATGATCAAGACTAGTCCGCACCTCTGCCAGCGAGCGCAACAAGGAGTGCGGAGCGCAGGAAGGAGTACATCGCAAAGACGAAAGAGTGACAATCAAGGGACGGTACGAAGAAAGACAATAACCAGTGAGAATCCTTCCAGAGGACAATGAGACAGCCTTAGAGACACTTAGAGGGGGACAAGGAGAGGACCAACGAGCGATCACTCAGGGTTGGTAGTATTTAAGAGCCGACTGATGAAAATGTCTCCGTTGCCAACGCTAACGACATCACGGCCACTGATGCCGAAATAATAAAATTTAATTTAATTATTGACATTCTCAGCCACAGAT
>Ga0210387_10004201_pt1 | contig 11031 bp, 17 predicted proteins | sample IncBWC7OmetaG_FD_160108 | JGI IMG/M metagenome (GOLD analysis project Ga0210387, IMG submission 160108) | Forest soil microbial communities from Barre Woods Harvard Forest LTER site, Petersham, Massachusetts, United States - Inc-BW-C-7-O ... | reverse complement strand
GTTGCTGACTGATTTTTTTTTTAATATGAAAAATGTAATAGAGATGACAACTATATATGAAAAACAGTTGGCTATTATATAATGTTCTGTATGTAACATAGAAAATCACATAAAAACACTGTTTCTACAAAAAGGATAAACCTAATTTTTATGTCAATTTCTACATCAAATTAAATAATCACATATAAAAATGACATAAAAAATTCATTTATTGGGGGAGCTTGCAAGCCCACTTGTTAGCATGGGGACCCAAAATGCAGATGGGTTTCCCATGCCACAAAAGTGCTTGCCCCCAGTCTAGGGTTAGCTGGGGGCAAATGCACTTGCACGTTTGTGGCACCTTCCATCTGAGTTCATCTGAGTTTGAAAAACGCAAAACCTTCAGTCAAAACTTTCATATCAGGACTGTATCACTTTGGTCTGTTGTGTGTACAGGGATATTCCCATACACATTGCCAGCTCAGGGGTTTGAGTTTCATTGGAACCCTTTCAGATTTGCCTAAGAACTGTGCAGTTTACATACACAGTCCCAGTTTGCTGTTGCCAAACAAACTTTTTTTTCAAAGTTGTGGGACCTCTCTCACTCAACAGTGACCAACTGCATAAGTTTTACTACATTTCCTTTCCCTTCCACCTGCCTTGCAGAAAAGGGGTGCATAGTACCTACTGAATTGTCAATAAGCACTTTCCCTGCTATGTCTGGTGGCTATACAATTTGAAAGGTGAAATTTGAAAAGGACTGTTCTGAGGACACAGACTCAACCCTGTTGGAAAAATCTAAGGCAAACAATCTATCTTTGTAGTACAGACATTGCAGTGTTCCACTTGGTCTTGGTGAGGGACCTGTCACATGACAAGAGAGCCTGCAGCACATTTCTGTGCTTCTGCAGAAATATCACAGCCACATGCCACACTTCCATATGGCCCAAATACCATTTCAAATTTCAGCCATTGTGTTTGAGTTCCCTCACATTGCTTAAATACCATCCTACACATGCAGCCATTGATAGACAAGGCATGCCTACAAGAAGTTATTGTCACATGACATTAATAGCACCCTTCCAAAGATGCATGATGGTGCTGCCTTGGCAGCAGAGGGAAGAATTGTCTTTGAGTTCTTCAATCAATCCATCACTCTCAGCCAGATATTGTGTCAAGCAGGGGAGAATCCTGAACAAATGGTGTTCCATCATTTCCATGATGCATTACTTAGACTGTGCACCTACTCTCTGAAACAGACTACAATTGTTTTCAAACTTGGTTTTGGGACAACTAGACTCCTGTTGAGTGTTCAGAGTTGACAATGTCCAACGTCTATTACCAACAAGTAGTAAATAGCACAGGTTTTGAAACCCATACAGGTTATGTGTAAGGGTACACATGGGTGTGGGTACAGGTATGGATTCTCATACCTGTGAGCTTTCAAACAAGCCTTGGATAATCAAAAATAGTTATGAATTGAGTATTTTAATCAGAACTCACTCAATACTTGACTGTTTTGGATGATCCAAAGCTTGTTTTGACCAGAAAACATGCTTGGTCACAGGTAAGGGTACACACAGGCATGGGTATGGGTACAACCAAAGATACCTGGAGGTTACCCATGCCATTCGTTACCAACAATGGCTGCTGTTCAGGAGCTCAATCTCTATCCTAAGCTTTTGATTTTCTTAATAAAAATTTACCTAGGCTTAGTCAATGGATGTCAGGGTGTTGTCAAGAAAATCTGTTGCAATCAAACATTTAATTCAGATTTTAGTGAATATATTTTTGATGATTAATTGTTTCAGCATTCTGAGCTTACTTTGCACTGATCCAGACTATTTGAAATACTTGCCAGATAATCTATATTCCATTCTGTCTTTCTATAATAACACACATGAATTGGATGGGATAAACATTGTGTAAGAATTCAGATCAGGCAAGCTCCCCCTTAAGTACATGGGGCACCCACATAAAAACATATTATTCTAGAATTCCTCCAGGGTTAGCCGGCTGAGCTTATACCTAATCGTTCTGGTGCACATGCATAAGTCGATTGGAGAGTACTGTGTCACGTGATGAGACAATATTTGTAAGCATTGCGCTGCGTTTGGGTATAATACTCTTGAGTCAAGCTTCAAGTTGTTGCACTCTTTCACAATGTCAGAACGCAAAGGTAACTAAATCCTCCATTAATTATCAACGTAACTACCGCTTATTTGCTTCTCCAGTTCTCAACAAGTACTTTCCCCCGGACTTTGATCCCGATCTTATACCGAGACGAAAGCAACCTAAGAATGCTCAGCAGGTCGTTCGACTAATGGCGCCCTTCTCCATGTCGGTTTTCTCCTCCTCCGTGGTTATTTTCTTGCTAATCTTAATCTAAGGCGATGTAACACATGCGGAGAATATGTTTATAAAGGAAAGAAGTTTAACGCCAGGAAAGAGACAGTCGAAGGGGAAGACTACTATGGCATCAAGATTTTCCGGTTCTACATCAAATGGTATGTCTTCTCTTTTGCGTCAACGCATGTCTTTCTGAAATCTCCCCTAGCACTTTGTGTTCAGCAGAAATTACATTCAAAACCGATCCAAAGAACACGGATTATACGGCAGAACATGGTGCATCACGGAATTTCGAACCCTGGCGAGAGGAAAGAGCTGTGGAAGAGGAGGACCGGCTGGCAAAAATGGAAGAAGAGGAAAACAACCCCATGAAGGCATTGGAGAATCGCACCACAGACTCGAAACGAGAGATGGATATATTGGATGCTTTGCAAGATATTCGAGCACGGAATGCGAGGAACGAGAGAGTCGGGCATTCAGTGGATCTTTTAGCTCGGATTGGGATGGAAGAGGTGGAAGATGGGGAGGACACTGAGAGGAAGAAGCTGGAAGAGGAAGACGAGAAACTGGTGAGGGAGGTATTCTCGAAGGTCTCCCTGCCCACCCCTTCAAGACCTGAACAACCACCTATGACTTCGGAGATGAGTGCAGAATCGAAATCGACAAGTGCTACAACTGTCGTGACCATTAAACGCAAGGCGGATGATGTCGAGCCACCATTGCACAGTCTATTGCCTGATTCGACACGCGCACTGATATCCTCGAGGTCGCCTGCAATACACGCGACGAAAAAGAAAAAGATGGATCCGAAGAATGTATTGGGTATCAAGTTGGTGAAAAAAGGCAAAGCAAAGGCTGTATCATAGTATGCATGTCATCATTTGGACTTGTTTTTGTTGGAAGGCTTGTGTTTGTTGTGTACGGTACTTGGGAACACTTATCGAACGTCCACGTTCCATATGCATTGTTAACCGCAATATTAATGGATTCAACGCGCGAAGATCTGCCTCGAGTCTCTGTAGGCACCGTCCGAGACTGGCAGCGTCTCAAGTCTAATTACACACAAGCGGCCCTCGCCAGACTGGAAGAACACGTCTCCGCCAATAATTTGACCGATCAACGAGACGCCCTTCTAGACCATATGAACCAGGTTATCCACTCCATCCAATGCCTATGCAAGGTTCTTACACGTTTTTCTTCCAGTTCGTCTCAAGAGCCTTTGCAAAGTCACAGCCAAATCTTCGCGTCAACGGTCGGAATTTCGAATCACTCGACGAAAATGAACAAGGTCAGACGATATCCTCTCCGTCATTCTCATATTCCGCGCTTACTATCGGTCGTCCTGTATCAGATATGGAACCATTTGACGAGGCTCTCGACAGACGGATATGGTCTCTTGCTGATAATCGGCTCCAATGGCACAGCAAGATTGCTGAGACACGAAGAACCCAGCCCAATGATATTGAAGATTCATTTCGTGATCTCCTTAATCAGCAGCGAGAAGTTGACGCGGAAGAGATGACCTCACCAAGTCCAGATGTCGAGGAGGGTGAGGGCTTGGAAGTTGATAGTAAGCAGGTCCAACGTTTCTAACCGCAGGACAAATCTAAAGTTGATTGGGTTTACTTATATTCAGCGCTGTCACAGCAGTATGCACATATTCAAGAGGTTTTTCAAAAGACATCCGCTCTGGGTGAGGAGTTGAACCAGGTACGTCAATCCTGTTTCATTACTCCCTTCTCGTGCTCATGAGCATGTCTGCCAGGCTATACCAGTCCAGCTGGAACGCTCGGAACGAGTAAAGACAATGGCCGCGGAGGTCAAAGCTCTCAGACCTTGAATTGTCATCGATTTGCATGATTTATCTAGCTTGTTTGTAATCTATCATTATATAATTCCACGGAATAGGGCGAGTCCAAACCCATCATCCGCCAAGCAATGAGACAGACATCATTCAAAGCGAAGATTGAGAAGAGAAATGAATACGGAGGACCTAACACAACTACGATCCTATCCTCCACGGCCGCCCCATCCGCCGCCTCTGCCACCACTCCCGTAAGTTCCACCGCCACCACTGAAGACACGTCTGGCTGCACCTCGTCCCCTATCAACACCAAATCCACCTCTTGAGCTTCCACGACCACCTCCACGTGCTCTGCCTCGTTGAAACCCACCCCGTCCAGTAGCCATACCACGACCTCGTCCGCCTGGAACTCCCCGACCGCCACGACCTCGCCCTAAAGGGAATGGATAATAAGTAAAGAAGAACTGATGACTGACAAAAATCCGTACTCGGGACGCCTGGTATCACGACAGTAAATGAGCAAGGAGCAGGGAATCGAGAAATGGGGCGCACCTCCAGCAACTTTTGGTTTTGGTAGGAATCTTTCTATTGGAAGTAGTTTGTCTCCCCCGATATAAACTTTATCGCCTTTTTTGAAACTACTTGCGACCATACCCTCGCCCATTTTGACCGAAAAATATACCTCATTGATTGGGCCGAGGATCTCGTCTACTTTTCCGATGATAGACTTGTTTTGTAAGTAGATTGGAGCGTTGAAATATGGAACTTTGTCAGCCATGAGTGATGAACAGAGCATTTCGTCCTCAACGGCGTGGATGAAAGAACCCATCTCTACACACCAAACTGGTATCAATGGCTACTCGAATGGATCGGATTGAAAATAAAAACTTGCCAAAGACTGAATCAGGTGGTCCTGTATCCCGTTGTTGGAAACCTCCCCTTCCCCCTCCCCGTCCTGAAAAGATTTATAAGATCATTGGACCCACAAACGTCGGATGAGCATACCTCTACCTCGACCGAACCCGTTTGATCCACTACGATTCATAACAAAATGAGGAGTTGAAAACAAAAAGTGTGCGGGTCACGTTTTCTTTGTCGTCTGGATAAAAGCACATGAATTCCTGTAAACGTTCTCAAACTTGGCAGACTTCTCGTTTTCAATCAGTGACCGATGAGTTTACTGTTTGACCAAACACAGTGGGTCGAATCTGCATTCACTGTACAAAAGATACCGGAGCTGGGGAGACCTGACGCTGTTCTGGTCGGAAACGAGCTTTGGAAGTCCATTACCACGGAGACTGACGATCGAATCTGCATTTCTATCGCTCCTCATCGTCAAAGTTCAAGACACAAAAACCGTCCCCTGCGGGCACTGTCATGCTGGGCAATGCTTGATGAAGAGGTCCGTTACGTTTTCATTCGATCTCAACTGCTTCACACTTTGTCCAGACAACAGAACTGGCGATCCCGCCCAAGTGGTTAAAGGTCTATGATCACATATTCTCAGAAGCTACCCTTGATAATACTCCACCACAAAAATCACTCAATGTGACGGCAGTGCAGCCTATACTCCTCACTGAGATCATCGTTACCGCTCTTTCCAGAGATGCATACCACGTAGCCCGCGGTCGGGACTCACCGCTCGAAAATTGGTTTTCGGACGACCACCCCATACTTCGCCACGGTTCAATTCATACGTTCAGCTCAAATTTGCTTCCTCTTAATGGTCATGACTCTGCCAGATGCAAGCTGTTGCAGTATCGGTTGGACATGCTGGATCCTGTCCTTCAAGGGTATGCTCAGAAGGGAGGAACGAGATTTGTCGTGACTTTGGGTGAGTTTGACACAGACGGAGACGCTTTCGAGTCAGGGCCAGATGCCGAAGAGGACTCGGAAAGTGACAAGGACGGGATCGAAATCGACGAAGGATTTCTCGCAAACTCTATCCAGCCTTCAATATTCAGTTCGCCAACCCCTGCTGCACCCGTATTGTATGACAATGGTAGTACAAATATCGCTGCTAGTCCCACAGAGTCATCAATACCGTCACTTCCATCTGGTTTCCGAACAGAACCGTTGTCAGAACTGGTGTCTCCTCTGTGGGATGATTGTACATTGTATCTTCGTACAGCGGACCTTAGTCGAGTAGGTGTACTTAATGGGGATTGGGTGAGTCGGTCTGTGCTTGGGAGGGTCAAATTAACTACATGTAACAGGCCGTTTCTCACTCGTCTGATGCTTCACCGTACCGACTGGTTCGTATCGCCGCGAATGATGGTTTAGTTCAATCAGCGTGAGAGTCGCTTACCTGCAGGCTTATCGCTTTCCAATTCACTGATACTATGCTTCACCTCAGTGGCGTCGTAACGGGTTCTCCGATACTCCTGCATAACATCTGTTCTGAATTCTCATCGTTGGCACCAATGCCCATCTCACTCCAGACAAGCCCCTTTGGTTCTGGTCAACCCGCTATTCCTACCGCACGCACCGTGACCCTTGCACGCGTGGCTTCGCCGCTATCAACCGACCGAACATATCAACCGTTGTTTCTACGCTCCCTGAAGGTCTATTTCGACGGGATGAAGCGCTTAGTGAAGCAAGGCGATGTGATTGCGGTAGGCATTGATACCGATGCCCTCCTCCGAATCCGTGGATCGGACTCTGAGGTCGGTGATACAGGTGATGCGGTAGACCAAGATGGTCTTGATCACAAGTGAGTCTGCCCACAGTGTGTGTATATCAATTAATCCCACGTTGTATCCAAGCTATCCTGCTTCCCCTGTGCGTGCCAATGAGGTGGTTTTTTTCGTGATCACCAATGTGGAGTATGATGTACCGTCAAACGATGTCAATGCGTCATCACCAGATATGTATATTGGGTCGACCATCGGGGAACTGGGATGCTGGGTAGACTCAGCTTTCACTCACATGATCCAGGCCGGTGTTGAGCATTCTCGGGTGCCCGATGTTGGGACTTACATGGGACTAGGCGAGTTTGCCAGGATTTCGGAGTAATCTCATTGCTAAAAGCCTTCCATATCAGGCCCACGAAGCCCAAGAGCGTTGTTTGCGACTTTAGCCAGCCAGTCATTCTCGCATCTACTTGGACCCGAAAGCTCATTTGGAAAAGTACTCTCACTGTCCTCTGCGACGTTGGTACGGCATGCCGTGGACTATAACCTCCATCTTTCTGTGTTACTCAAGGGTGCAAGAGGAACTGGGAAATTTACTGTCGCATGTTGGGTCGCCCAGCGGTTAAACATCCATCTACTTGAGGTCCATTCTTTTTTCCATCGACGGAAGCCTTGTTTCAATTATTTTGTCACTTTGTAGATCAACTGCTATGATATCATTGGTGAAAATGACGCAAAGACAGAAGGCACTCTTCGAGCGCGATTCGATAAGGCTAGTGCTTGTTCTCCCTGCATCCTCGTCCTGCGTTACATCGATGCTCTCGCGCAAACAACACAAGTCCTGGAAACTGGGAAAGGTATGTTCTGAAAGGTATGTCACTCAGTTTATGCTTACATTCTCATTCCCAGAGCCGGTGTTGGCGAACGTGCTTCGAGAATGCGTCGATCACACGCAACAGACCTGGAAAATAACTGGCTATCCTGTTATAGTGTTTGGAATTACTAGTGAACCAGCTCGAGTTCCGATAGGAATACTTTCATGCTTCAAGCATGAAGTGACTTTTGAGGCAAGCCCAACGTCGCGTTGCACATCAAAATCCTTGTCGCTCACGTTGTCATAGGTTCCCGGGGAACTGGAGAGATATGAGATATTGAATTCTCTGACCACTGATGCTGTGCTGGCTCCCGATGTCTCACTATCCAGTCTGGCTACTCAGACAGCAGCTTTGGTAGCCTCTGACCTCGTCGATCTTGTTGCTCGCGCCAAATTCACGTCCATGGAGCGTTTGATTCGTATCACGTATGTGATTTTGCTTATCAATGCTCTTGTCCACCTAATACATTGCCTTGTTCGGTAGAGAATGTAAGGAGACGCATCTAGCACGCGCTGGTATTCCCTTGACCGCCGCCGATTTTGATATTTCACTTGGAAGAGCCAGGGCATCCTACTCAGAAAGTATCGGAGCTCCCAAGATACCAAATGTCTCGTGGGATGATGTTGGCGGCCTTGCTCATGTCAAATCTGACATTCTGGATACCATACAGCTGCCCCTAGAACACCCGGAACTTTTTGCTGATGGCCTCAAGAAGAGATCGGGTATGCTCCATGCGCCACTGGCGATTTCATCAAGTTTGACGATGAACCACAGGTATTCTACTCTACGGGCCACCCGGAACTGGCAAGACTTTGCTGGCAAAGGCAGTGGCGACTTCCTGTTCCTTGAACTTCTTTTCGATCAAAGGCCCCGAGCTACTCAATATGTACATCGGAGAGTCAGAGGCCAACGTTCGACGAGTGTTTCAGCGTGCCAGGGATGCGAAACCCTGCGTCATTTTCTTCGATGAATTGGATTCGGTAGCACCCAAACGAGGTAATCACGGAGACTCTGGCGGTGTAATGGACCGTATCGTCAGTCAACTTTTGGCCGAACTGGATGGAATGTCGGCCGGGACAGGCGGAGCGGACGTATTTGTGATAGGTGCCACAAATCGCCCTGATTTGTTAGACCCGGCACTCCTTCGACCTGGAAGGCGAGTTTTCTCTCATCTTACTTACCCCACTAAACTTTTCCGGCTGCTTAAATCACTACGTTAGGTTCGATCGCATGTTGTACCTTGGCGTTAGCGAAACCCATAATGCTCAACTCAATATTCTCGAAGCCTTGACGAGGAAGTTCCGCCTCAATCCTGACCTTGACTTGCGGCACTTGGCTGAACAGTGCCCATTCAATTACACTGGAGCCGATTTTTACGCACTGTGTTCCGACGCCATGCTTAACGCTATGTCACGCAAGGCTGAAGGATTAGAGACAAAAATTGGTACGAAAAATATTTAGATTCCGCTGAATTCAATCACAAACTTTTGTTCAGCCCATTTGAACAGGTTACCTGGGCAACATGGCCATCCATACCCTCTTACTCCTCAGTATTATCTCGCAGAAATGGCTTCGGCGGACGATATGGATGTTCTTGTATCACATCAAGACTTTGACCTCGCCTTACATGATTTAGTACCGAGTGTCAGCCAATCCGAAATGGACCACTATGCCATGATTCAACGACGATTTTCTCAAGAGCTTATGAAATAGGCATTTGACGAGGCAATTGACGAAAGGTAAAATTCGTAGTGTAGAATGATCCAGAAAAGCAGAGCACAAGTCAAAAGCCCATATATTGTGACTATCAGTACCAGTTAAAACCATTTACTCGGTTTGATACCGATTCTATCAAACATTTCTTTGATACCTCCAGAAACAAATGCACCCAAAGCCGTCGACGAGTATAACTTCATGGGGGTCCCGACCACCTCGAAACTACCAAACATAAAAAACAACACATGAATATCTAGAAGGGACACGTACTGATATACAGCTTTTCCGTCTATCATGACTTCAAGCCGCAAAGTCGGTTTTTCCAGGTCCTTTGTGTCTACTTCAATTGCAGACCTGGTGGTGTTCAATAAATTGCTATAGGATTGCCATTTTTATTGGGAGGTTGCGTACCACTTGTAATTTCCGCTAGCGATATACTTGAGTACTCGTTCTTTTGGGATATCCTCCACTGTGGTGACGACTTGTGGACCCTCTTCCGTGATGTTGAGATCCGTCCGTTTCCTCTGAACTATCTCCTCGCTTTGCATCCGCAAAGTTCGGAAAAAAGGTACATAGAACATACTCAGCGGGCTTGTAGAGATTTCCCTTATGATGTGGCGGTCTGCGCTATTGAATTCGATGGCGGCGAACTCATGACGATCCCCCGAAAGAATGATAACGTTGGGCACCGAATGTAAGGCTTCCAAAAGAGCCGTTTTCTCGGAAGTAAAGCCGGCCCAGGAATCAGTGACAGCATCGTGTCCCCAGAGAGAAGTGAAAGGAACCGAGGTCACTAAGAATTTGAAAGTGGATGTGGTGTTGACCTAGGCTCGAGAGTGAGTACTCCAGTATATTAAGGATTATTGGCCACACACTTTGTGCAGCCATTTGTATAATGCGGCCAGTTGAATGTCACCAAGCATTGTTGTACCAGCGTGGTCATAGCTGCCTGCATCGCGATAGCGACGAGTATCCATGACAAAAAAAGCAACATCTCCGTAGCGGAAATCATAGTAATAGTGCTGGCCATTATTGGGCGAATTATAATTGGATTCAGCGTTGTAGATTCTGAAAGCATCGGATGCATTAGGGAACGGGGGTGTCGAATCATTACCTCTACCAGCAAAATTGTTGATGATCTGCAAATTGATGATCAGTCATATGGCTTTGATTTCAATTTCACAATGAGTTACTTCGTGATCATCATATGCGTGGAATACCGCTGGAAATGCCTTCTCAGTAAACAATTTGAAGGTCAAAAAATAATGAAGGAAACAAACGCAGGCGTTCGTATATTTTCCTGAAGCTTGTACTCTGGTAGTTGCGACGGTAAAGCCGACGATAGGCCTCTCTGTCATCTCCGATATACATTGGAACATCGGCATAGATAAAATCCCCAAGAAATAGAAGAAACTCTGCGGAAGGCTGAGCGGAGGCATGCTCCGACGAATCTGCCCATCTCGAAGGGACGCCGGAAGATGGTATAGCCAAGATTTCATCTGGTAGTTGTGCTGAAGATGAAGATTCGGATATCGTAGTACTATTAATCGAGGCGGACCGGCCATCAACGACCAGAGAATCATGGGGCGAATCTGTGAATAAATAACGAGCAAGCAAGTCAAAGCCTTTGATCGTATTGCCTTGAAACGGAACATAAGGGAAATTTATCTATGCC
>Ga0210387_10004200_pt1 | contig 11033 bp, 13 predicted proteins | sample IncBWC7OmetaG_FD_160108 | JGI IMG/M metagenome (GOLD analysis project Ga0210387, IMG submission 160108) | Forest soil microbial communities from Barre Woods Harvard Forest LTER site, Petersham, Massachusetts, United States - Inc-BW-C-7-O ... | reverse complement strand
GGCCCCGTTGAATATAGACATGGACTCCGATGTGATGTCACCGATGCAACGACGCGCAGCGTGACCCCGGCCGGTTCGTTAACGTTAGCATGTGCTCCGCCGAACCGGGCTTGTCGTGCGCGCACGTGAACAGTCCAAGCCCTGACTAGTGACCCGACGAACGCACAACAAGTAAAACAGTGCTCGAGACTTGGGGGGATCTGTCTGGCGGCGCCGGGGCAGCCCTACTACTGCATCCTTAGCGAACCAACGATGCCGGGTGCAGCGGGCTGACCTCGTGCGACCGACGGCCCCTATGGTGGGTGGGCATGCAACGCCGGTGTGTGCAGCAATAACTCCGCCTGTCTCGAGGGCGAGTGCGTGTCTACACGCTAATTCGCGCGGCACGTCGGACGACCCCGTTGGCCGTGCGGCCTCGGGCAGGCTTAGGTCTGAGCCCTCTTCCGGAAGTGGTAGAACCACAACTGATAAAAGTACTATGCGCGGGTGGTTGACCGTCGGCGCCCTCAAGAGTCACTCTTAAGGGTGATTGACTCCCGCCGATGAGTAGCCAAGCGGTCGAATACCTGCGAGCCCTGATGCGTTTGCACGCCGCTGCGTCCCACGCTGGTCGAGGTCCTGATTGGCTCTTCGACGCCGGCAAGACCGAGCCAGTCCACGAGGAGCTGGCGGCAGCAGGCCTCCTCGAAAAAATGCTTGGTACGAAGCGCGGCTACGCCTGGCGATTCACCGTAGCTGGCAGCGCGTACATTGCGTTGCACGCATAAAGGCCGACCGTGCCCCTTCGGCCCCAACGCCTGCTCCGGGCTCAACACCGACGGCACCGGAGTTCCTCCAGTGCTTTTGTCTGTTTTACCGACGCGGACTCGGGCACGCCCGAGGCCGCGGGGATGGAGCGCCGCGGGTTCGTTACTTGTTGAGATACCTCCGCACGTCATCGGTGAGCACGCCAACCGTTTCCACGGCGTCGCGAAGCTGTGCTTCGCTGCAGCCCAGCGTTGTCGACCAATTCCGCACTTCTAGAGGCTCTCGTACTCTGATGCGGGTTCGGTCCCTCGCCCTACGATGCATTCGATAGACGTCCATCGCGCCTCCTGGTTAGGGTGCTGACCGCTTGGTTGCAGATTCCTTGAGCCTGAGCAGCACGCGCTCGATCTTACTGACCAACAGGTCGGCTTGGTTCTTTTCTACGTAGTCTTCCGCGCCCAGCTCAAGAGAGATTCTGCGGTCGGAGTCGTGCCCTTGCCGGCCCGACCACACCACGACGGGGATGTGCGCGGTTCTCTCGTCGGCTTTGAGTCGTGCGAGCACGTCGCGACCATCGGCGTCAGGGAACTGAATGTCCAGCACGATCAAGTCCGGCCGCGCAGTGATCGCCGTTACGATGGCGCCGAAACCCGTGGTCACGCTGATGACCTGGTAGCCGCGCGCCTCAGCGGCCTCCTTGACCACCGCGTGGACCACAGCGTTGTCATCAGCGATAAGGATACGGCCCCTACTCATGGTTACGAACCTCGCCATTCGCCGCACGCTCCGCAATGAGGCTGATTGCAGCATGCGAGCAGAGCTGGCCCTGCACAAGAAAGCTCAATGCTTCCGTGCTTCGCGACCCTGGCGGCGTAAAGCTCGCGCTCACTTCCGGTGCTTCCGCGCACGGTCGGCGCTCAACCCAGCGCACCATGTCGCTGAGCGCAACAGCAACACATCCCTTCGCACGCTCATGGCGAAGCGTCTCGCTCGCGAGCTAAGTGGAAGGCTGGTGGTAGTGTTAGCAGATGGGAATAACTCAGGGGCTCGCAGCCCCGGAGGAGGAGACACGCATCCTTCTCGTCGACGATGATGCCGCTGTACTGAGGATGCTGCAGAAACGCTTGGAAAAAGCTGGTCATCGCGTAGTTGCATGCGACAGCGGTGACGAGGCGCTCAAGGCGCTCACGAGCCAGGCGTTCGACGTCATGGTCAGCGATATACAGATGCCCGGGACCTCCGGACTGAATCTCCTCCGAGCGGTGCGCGAGCACGACCTCGATCTCCCCGTAGTGCTCATGACTGGTGCACCGGGCGTAGAGACGGCGACCGATGCCGTGGAATATGGCGCATTCCGATACTTGATCAAGCCAGTGCATTGGGAGGAGCTCAACTCGATCGTCGGACGGGCCGCCAACATCGGGCACATGGCGCGCTCGAAGCGGGAATTCGTCGAAGAGTTCCGCAGTGGCAAGTTCAGGATCGGCGATCGGGCAGGCGTGGATGCGATGTTGGATCGCGCGCTGTCGTCTCTCTGGATGGCCTACCAACCGATCGTTCGCGCCGTCGATTCGACTGTCGTCGCCTACGAAGCCCTGATGCGAGTCGAGGAGCCGACGCTTCCGCACCCGGGCGCGGTGCTCGACGCCGCCGAGCGAGCCGGCAGAATTCACGAGGTCGGTCGTAGTGTCCGAGATAATGTAGTTGCGAGCGCAAAAGGAGCTGAAGAGAGCTGGCTGCTCTTCGTCAATCTCCACCCCGAAGAACTGCTAGATCCCTCCCTGTTTCTGGTGGACTCGCCGTTCAGCGCGCTCGCCTCGCGCATCGTTCTAGAAATTACCGAGCGCATGTCGCTCGAGCACGTGGTGAACGTGCGCGATAGAGTGGCCGCCCTGCGTGCCCTCGGTTTCCAGATCGCGCTCGACGATCTGGGCGCTGGGTATGCCGGGTTGACCAGCTTCACGGAGCTCGAGCCTGAGTTCGTCAAGCTCGACATGTCGCTCGTGCGGGACATCCACCAGACTCCGACTAAGCGGAAGATCGTTCAGTCGATGGTTCATCTCTGCCACGACATGGGCAAGCAGATCGTCGCGGAAGGAGTCGAGAGCGTTGCGGAACGCGACGTATTGATCGAGCTCGGGTGTGACTTGCTTCAGGGCTATTTGTTCGCAAAGCCTGGAAGGCCATTCCCTGCCGTAGCTTCTTGAATGGCCGACAACGTCGAGCTGAGCCGTACAGCCCAAGAGCGGCCGTCACGGTCACCAAGGTGCAATCTCTCCGGAGCACGACGCAACGCCCGAAGAGCACGCCGGCTTCGATGGCGCCTCATCGCGTCCGCAGTTGCCCCTCGTAGTCTCGCTTGCCGATCGGAACGCCGCGCGAGCGCAGGATGTCGTAGGCAGTGACCGCGTGGAAATGGAAGTTCGGCAGCGAGAACGAGAGGATGAAGGTCTCCGCGGTGAAAGCGAGCCGCCGCGGTCCGATCTGCAGGTCGAGCGCCTTGCCCGCGCAGCCATCGATCTCTTCGCGCGTGAAGCCTTCCAGCGCTTTTTCCCCGTCCGCGATCATCGCCTGAAGCTGGACGAAAGGAACGGGGCCGACGAGCTTGGGCGGCGTGAGCGCACCGGTCTTCAGCGCCTCTACGCCCCACACCGCATGATGCCATGCCGCTTCGATCTGGAAATGGAAGGGCGCCATGTCGTCGAACAGGCGCACGCTCACGAAGTCGTCGGGATCGGCGCCGGTCTCCTCGCAATGCGCGACCGCGCGGCCTAGGAAACCGCTGATAGCTCGCATGGTCTGCAGAAACGTGGGCACGCTGAGGTCATAGAGCGATGCGGACAATCGGCACTCCTTTCGCTGCGGCGGGTGGCGTTTCAGCGTGTGGCCGAACGTTTGCAGGGGCAAGGCTTGGGCGCCGGTCGCGTCAAAAACCGAAGAAAATGCGATGCGCGCGGCGCGACTGCGCGACGCTCTAGCGCCCGCGCGGGTCGAACGCCCGATTGTCGATCCTCCTCTTGGGGCTATCCCCCAACAGGTTTGTATTTTACGAGGACAGAACCGCCTTCAAGCGGTTTTGCCCCTAGCAAGGCAAAATCTTTCCGCTCTTTAAGGCGGTCGAAGAGATGCTCGCCAACGTTGACCACTACCGGAGCTATTTGTAGCTGGTATTCGTCGATGAGATTTGCATCCGCTAGTGCTCGCACGAGGGTTGGGCTACCAAAGATGACAATGTCGCGACCAGCACTCTCTTTTAGATCTTTAATCTGCTCTTCAACGTTATTGCCAGTCAATTGCTTAGGAGCTTCATAATCACCCCACTTCAACTCGTCGAGTGGGTGGCCACCGGTTACTACCATTTTGTGGGCGTTGTTTATCTTGTCGCCCAAGGCTACGGTTAGATCACTGATACTCGGCCCCCATTTCTTAACACTTGGCCAACCTTCTGGTACAGAGAGGGCTTTGTAGGTATTGCGGCCAAGCAAAAGAGTGTCGACTGTTGCCATGGTCTCGAGTAGGCATTCAGTGCCTGCTTTTATGTAGGGTCCAGTCGTCCAGACCATGAAGTTGTCCTTGTCTTTGTTTGGGTCGCCCGTGACAACTCCGTTAAGAGTGCTGTTGATGTATAAAATGATTTTGCGCATGGTCACTTATCCTTTCGTGCTTGTGCGCTGCGCGCGAAGCGGTGATCTCTAAAGTCAGAATTCTTACGCTGCGCGATTCGGTTGATCGAATTCGATCACGACCTTACCAATCGGCTTGCCGGTCGCGAGGCGTTCATAGGCGGCACGAACGTCGTCGAGCGGGAATCGTGCATCGATGACGGGGCGCAGTTGGTGCCTCTCCAGGAAGCTGACGAGCTGCTCGAAGCTGGTCCGGCTACCCCCGGAGATGGCATGCAGCGTGACCGCGCGGCGGATGACGGCAATGAGATCGAGCGTCACCGACGTGCCGCCGACATATCCGAGGAGCACGACCCTGCCGCCTACCCTGGTTGCCGCGATCGCCTGAGGGAGCATCGGTCCGCCGACGACGTCAATGAACAGATCGACTCCACGACCCGCCGTTGCAGCGCGAATTCGCTCGGGCCAATCCGGCTGCTCGCTGTCGAAGACCTCGGCTCCGAGGCGGTCGAGTAACTCGCGCCGGCCGTTTCCGCGCATGAGCGACAGCACGCGGACGCCCGCCGCGCGTGCGAGCTGCACGACGAATAGCGAGACGCCGCCGCTGCCTTGCACCGCCAGAGTCTGCCCCGCGGTCACGCCGCGGTCCGCGAATAGGGCCTGCCATGCGGTGACCCCGGCGATGGGCAGGGTGGCAGCCTCAGCGGCGTCGAGGTGGGCGGGGGCTCGCACCGCCTCGTCCTCGTCGACGCACATCAGCTCGCGCAGCACTCCGTCAGCGGGCCCTCCGAGGCGTCGCAGCGCTGTTTGCTCCTCGATTGCACCATCGATCCAGCCTGGGACGTAACTTGGGCACACCAGATCGCCGACCTGGAAGCGACGCACTTCCGGGCCGACTGCGACGACCGTACCGGCGCCGTCCGAGACGGGCACGAGCGGCAGACGGTAGCTGCCATAGTCTCCGCGAGCGATCGACAGATCGCGGTAGTTGAGCGAAGCGGCGCGCATGCGCAGCAGGACCTGACGGGGCCCAGGGGAGGGGGCCGGCTGTTCCACGCGCCGCAAATCGTCCAGTACCAGCCTGTTTTCGAAAACGAACGCCTTCATGTCCAGGACTATCCAGCGCGAGGCGGCCTGCTGCAATACGTACCATTGCAGCTCGAACCTGCAATAATGCAGCCCCATGAGCTGGGATGACCTCCGCTATTTCCTCGCCGTCCACCGCCAAGGCAGCCATAAGGGTGCTGCGCGCCTCCTCCGGGTTGATCCTACGACGGTGAGCCGGCGGATCGCGGCGCTCGAGAGCGCGTCCGGCGCGACGCTCTTCGGTCGCACACCCGATGGTCTGAAAACGACGCCGGCCGGCTCGGCGTTGCTCCCCCATGCGGAACGAATCGAAATCGAGGTGCTCGCCTCGGAGCGTGAGCTGCTCGCCAACCCGACGGCATTAGCGGGCCCGCTGCGAGTGACGGGGGGCGATGCGCTCGTCAATTTCGTCGTCGTTCCAGCGATGGGGGGATTGCTTGCCGCGCACCCCGACTTAGTGATCGAGCTTCGAACCGAGACGGCGATCGTCGATCTCTCGCGGCGCGAGGCGGACGTTGCCCTCCGCTTGGTTCGGCCGACAGAGTCGGCGTTCATCGCTCGACCTCTGGGCAAGCTGCCCTTCGCGATCTTCGCGAGTGAGGTGTACCTCAAGCGCCGGGGCACTCCACGAACGCTCGCCGCGGCGGCCTCGCACGATTTCATCGGCTACCACGAGCAGCTCGATCACCTACCGCAGGTGCGCTGGCTGCACCGCGCTGTTCGCTCGCCCCGGTACGTCCTTCGAGCGAGCAACTTGACGACGCAGACCATCGCTTGCGCCGAGGGGCTCGGGCTCGCGCTGCTCCCCGTGTTCAGCGCGAGCCGCGAGCCGCGCATCCGGCAGCTATTTACTCGAAAATCCGGACCCAGCCGCGAGCTCTGGGGCGTTTTTCACTCGGACCTGCGTGGCAACTCCAGAGTCTCGAGCTTTCTCGCATGGCTCTCGGTCGTGCTCGAAGCGCACGTCCGAGAGCGGCGCTGAGTCTTCTTATGCCGACCACAAATCGGCAAGGCGAATCGAGAGCGCTTCGAAAGGGTTCGCACTGCACGACGGCTTCTGCGTGCCAAGCACCGACGAAGCGATATCCAGCACTGTCGAGTCGAACCACTTCCAGGGTCTGAAGAAGCGGATCGACGAGCCACACGTGTGCGACGTGCTCGCGCGCATCGATCGGGAGGCGCGCGGCTAGCCGTCGCGATAGCCGTTCGTCTCCGAGTTCAGCAGTTACGATTCCTCCGACGCGGCCGTTACGAGCTTCGTGTTCACCGTCGCCTTTGATCACAATTGACCCCGACGCGCGAGCACTATCCAAGATGTGATAGATCATCAGGCTTAACCCCGTCGTGCCGAAACAGGGGTAGCGAAGTTAGGGCCGCGTGGTCGTGGTCGGCCTTGCCCGAAGGGCTTGCTGGAAAAAGTGCTGTTGTATACCGTCGCTAGGCGACTGCAGGGCGCGAAGCTGATCGAGGCGGCGGTCGAGCTGGCTCACCCGCTCTCGCTTTGGCTGGGCGAGAAGCGGCCAGCGGTGCGCTTCGAGCGGGCGGATGCCCTGTCGCACGCACGGCTGAGAGGCGGTACGCTGACCCACGGCGTGAGATGACTATTGGCGTTCAGCAATGGGTGTGCAGATGGGGCAGTGACGAGATAGCAGTCGAAGGTGTTGGCACAGGTTCGGAATTTCGATGGCGCCTCTCCGTTAACGGGCATGTGATCGACGAGGAGCGTGGGCGGCGGTTTCGCGCCAAATATCTTTGCGCCAGGGCGTCGCTCGACGGCTCGTCTCGCATCGTGGAAGCGGCCATTGGCGTGAGCCGTAGCGCGCTCGCGTGCCGAATCTTCGTTGATTGCGAACTGGCAGGTGGTGATCGCGACGCAACGTTCGTGATTCCAGATCCTGTCAGTTGGAAGGAGATCCGATCTCGCGGGCGCGCTCGCTTCCTATTTTACGCGGGCACTCGCCAAGGATTTTTCATCGCTGTGCCGGTCTTGATCACCGTGCTCATCCGGCGGGGTTTTGAAGCTGCCCTCCCTGCGGCGCTTCTGGGCGGCTGCCTCGCCGCCTTGATGAGCGCGGAAGCGTTCTGGCAAGTAGCCGAACGGCAGTACCAGAATCGCCTCAGAAAGCTCGATGATCCCGATCGGGAAGAGCCAATTGCCCCGCTCCGCAGATTCGTGAGCCTCTTTCTGATCGGTGTAGGAGCTCTGCTCGGGCTCCTTGCTGCACTCACGCTCGTGATGATCGTGACGATTGTCGACGTACAGGGAACGTGGATAATTGTCCCGCTTGCCCTTCTCGCACTTGGACTAGCTTTGATTTTCGCAGCGAGAGCATTGCGCTGGCCCCGCAGGGAGAACAGAGGTGTGCCGCGCGAGCCCTAAAATCCCTCGTCTCGCTCAAGAAAATATTTCGCCTGCTCGATTTCGGAAATCCAGGTACGTCGTCGTGAGGCTATTGTCGCGCGGCGAGAGCACCCCACGCCTGACGTCAACCCGTCAACCTACACAGAACTCCTGACACTCCCCCCGTGAGACGATTACGAGCTGTTCGGCGAAGCCCACACTAACTTGAACTCAAGCCCTTTCAAACCACTCGTTCTCCAGCAGTCTACGAAGCGATGACTGACAAACGTCGGGCTCACCCTCAAGTTCGGAATTTTGAAAACATCGATATTACCGATCACCTTTTCATGAAAAATGTGCCGCTGAATCATCATTATTCGGCCCGTGCTGAAGCGCACGACAGACGAGGACGCCTCGTCGAGCGCGTCGGCTACGCAAGTCGGATTGCACATGAGCAATGCCGCCTCGGCGCAGTCGAGGGGCAGCAGTTCGCCATTGTCTCGTAGCATTCCTCCTAGCGCTTCGACCGCGCTATCTCTGAAGATCAGTGCATGAGCGCCGAGCCACGGCGAGTCTGACGCGACGAGCGTTCGCCCCTCGTCTTCGTGGACGAGCTGCACGCGGACGGGCCGCCAATTCGCGCGCCGCTCTCCGTTGACTTCAACGTTGATCCTCTCGAAGTCATCTTGGCTCACGGGATGGCAAAGTTCGCAGCCATCTAGCCCAACGGGCATGTACACACCTGGCTTCGACGTCATGGGAAGCTTCCATTTACCAGTCCTTGGCCGACCGCCGCCAGGGCTTCGATAGCTTCCTGCCTGGTCGTGGCCTGACCCAACGCGGCATTCACTGCGTCGTAGTAAGCGTTCGTATGGCCCCCCGCATGCGTTTCGGCCGGCAGAAATATACCATTCGCCGCGCTATCAATTCCGGTTCCGAATTTCTGCAGGACGGCGCGTGCTGGCTCCGCCCTTTTGGCGGCGCCTGCTACGATATGATGCGCTTCCGAACCGGTCGGGCGCGTATGTCCCGCTATCTCGAGCGCGCGCCCGAGTCTTCGCGACGACGCCTTCGCCGCCTGTTCTGCAGCCGCGTCTGCAGCAACAAGAGGATCTTGTCCCAGCACAATCAAGGCTGCAAGTGGATCATTCTCCACGTCATCGATCGCTCTCTGAAGATAGTCACCTACGGGATTCGGCCAGTAGTTCCCATCGTGAGAATGTTGGCACCCCAAAGCACAAAGAGCGATGCCAACCATCTCTCGTACGCTAGGCCCGCTCGGCGAGGTCACGGGCGTGCGGTTTTCACCAGCTTTTGTCTGTGCGTTGCCGGGAGAGAAGTCACCGCGATCGTCGGTGCCATGTTGAGTTTGCGCAGATTGTGCTCGCCCACCATCCGAGCCCGGCGCACCAGGTGAACTCGCCGGCCTGCCTCGATTTCCGTCACCCCCACTCGGATCAGCACCCTTGCCGTTCGCGCTGTTTCCGGTTTGCGATGCGCTACCATCCGGCTGTCCTCCATTTTTCGACGCGCCGGGATCCCCTTGCCCGTGGCTGTGCTCCCCACTCGCACGTGCACTCGCACTCGCACGATCGCAACCAGCGCCGCCGCAAACCTCTTGCTCGTCAACCGTAGTCATCTTGCTGCCATCCGGACGGTGTTCGACCGAGTCGAAGCCGCTCGGATCTACGAGATTCTGCGGCGAATTCAGCGCATAGCTATACCGGTTTAAACCCTGAGAGTTGTACGGCGCTTGAACCATCGGGTCGGGTTGCATGAAGCGACCGATGGCTTGGTCGAAGATGCGGCCCTGCATGTTGGTGAGACCGAGTTCTTCATCGAATTCGTGGCCTGTGTATGTGGTTCGTACGGTGCGCGACAGCGGATCGTCGGTCGATTCCCAGCTCGCGCCCCCTTCGGGAGCGCCGGAGGTGGTCCAGCGCGGAGCGGCATGATCCGTTTGGGAATCGTCGCGAATCAGCGCGGGTGAGCCCTGCTCGTCCGGATGGATGTAGAGCGTCGATTCGCCGACCACCGCACCGTCATTCTCGCCACGGACGAGCTGAGCGATTAGCCCACTGGGCCCGAAGATCTTGTAGATGTTTTCTCGGGTCTCCCCGGCGAACGCCTTGGCAGCGCAGCGCGCTGGAGTCGGCGCTGGTTGTCCGTTCTGCTCGCGCCACCGAGCGTCGAACAGTACTTGCCTCAAGGCTACCCATCCCGATCTGGCCGCCGAGTGGCACCAGACCAAGAATCACGACCTGACGCCTCACGACGTGACCTACGGCTCTGAGCTGAAGCCGTGGTGGAAGTGCGCAGCGGGCACAGACCACGAGTGGCCCGCGATGGTACGACAACGCGCGGTGGAGAGGTCGCGCTGCCCCTTCTGCACGAATCGCGCGCTCTCCGTGACGAACTGTCTTGCGACGAAGTTTCCACGCATCGCGCGGCAATGGCATCCAAAGCTCAACCGCAAACTCACCCCGAAGGACGTGACTTACTCGAGTTGCAAGCGCGTCTGGTGGCAATGCGTCTCCGGGCACGCCTGGCAAACCGCAGTCGGCGCGCGCACAAAGTCGGGAACCGGCTGCCCGCATTGCAAAAGGCGATCTCGGAAACCTGCGCGTCGTGCAAATCGCTGATCGCGTGTCCGGTTCAAGGAGTGCCAAACTCTGGTTGGTGACCACCGTCCACGTCCGTTGCCGTCAGGTTGCCATGACTCTGCTCCAAACCGCGGAACCAGACGGGACAGGGTGGAAACGAACGGGATCTCTTTCGCTTGCAGTTCCAAGGAGACGTCGGGAAGTCGCGTTTCGCAAAGGGTCTCTCCTTGGAGCGCAACGAATTCAATTCCCGGCGCCCAGATTTGTGCGGGCCGACCACTAGGCCACCCGTACCTCAATCCGCACCGTGAACGCCGTTGTCCACGTGTCGTTGCGCCCCCGCGATTTGAACCTCCCGTCTCGCGACGGATGAGGTGCTCAGCTCAACCCGCCTCACGCTACGAAGGCGATCACTCCAGGCAACGCGCTCGCGACAGTGACCTCGAAACACCAGCAGCGCGCGATCTCGCCAACGCCCTCGTCTCTTGTTCGGCGATCCGCTCGATGATACGAATTTACCATGCGTAAGATGGGTCGGCGGTTGGGGCTGGGTATCGGCTGGGCTGGGCTTCTGCTGATAGGGCTCGTTGAATGCGGCGGGAACGATGTCTCGCGGTCGACGGGTAGCCAGGG
>Ga0210387_10004199_pt1 | contig 11035 bp, 9 predicted proteins | sample IncBWC7OmetaG_FD_160108 | JGI IMG/M metagenome (GOLD analysis project Ga0210387, IMG submission 160108) | Forest soil microbial communities from Barre Woods Harvard Forest LTER site, Petersham, Massachusetts, United States - Inc-BW-C-7-O ... | reverse complement strand
ATCCTCGGCGCCCTTGGCCTCGTATTTCCATCGCTGACGCGGATTCGACCGCACCTGACGCCGGTCGCTGCCTCCTGCCTCACCACGGTCATGATGTTGGCGATCGCGTTCCACTTGTATCGAGGCGACACTGCGGTTGTGATACTCCCCGCTGCGCTCGCTCTCGCGTCGGCGGTGGTCGCCTATGGTCGATTCCGCAAGGTGCCAATCGCTCCACGCGAAGAGGCCGCCGGGCGGTGATCAAGCGCGCCTGGCGCCACTCAGTCGGGCACTGCGAGGCAACCCGACCAGCCCGGCTGTCGGGATCGTAGTCGAACCCAACTGACCGAGCCGCGGGATTTCAGCCAAGTCCGGGTAACGCCGGAGGGTCGGCACGTGCCGCTGCTTCGGCGGCCATCACGTCGAAGATCGCCGTCCAGACAGGCCGTTCGTGCCGGTCCTTGGGCGGTACGGAGGTTGCTGTGACGAGGGACATGCACGGGATTGCCCAGAGTCTAATTCGGCATGGCATCCGCCTTGTTTTCGCCAACGTCTTCGTCCAGCAAATAGGCGTCCCCATCCCGGCCGAGCCTACCCTCGTGGTCGCCGGCAGTCTGGCTGCGAGGGGCCTCCTGTCGCCCTCGCACGTCGTCGCAGCGACGGTGGTGGCGACGGCGCTCGCGGACGCCGTCTGGTTCTTGCTGGGGCGTCGTTACGGGCGTGGAATTGTGGGCGTGGTCGCGCGTCTGTCGCCTTCCCGCGCCACTGCGCGCGACCAGGAAGTCCGGTTCGCCCGGTGGGGACTACCAGCCCTGCTCCTAGCGAGGTTCCTGCCCGGTGCCACCCAGCTTCTGATTCCACTGGCCGGCGCCCGCCACGTCGCGCCCTTGGCCTTTCTCTTCTACGACCTGACCGGCATCGTGGTGTGGGCGTCGGTGCCCGTGTTGGGTGGGATGCTCCTCGACCGCCACGCTGAATCCGTCATTCGCGCGCTGTCGGCGAGCATGGTCTGGTTGGTGGTTGCGTCGCTCTGCGTGCTCGGGCTGAGGTGGTGGCGGCGTCGGCGGGCGCGGACACGTGGACCAGGGAAATCAGCGGCCGAGACGGACCGTGAAGACCGTCGCTTCGCTACTTGAATCGACCCCGATCGAGCCGCCGTGTGCCTTGACGATCTCGCGCACGATGTAGAGCCCGAGCCCGAGGGACCTTTCGCTGTGACCGTTCGTCTTCCCGCGGTGAAGCGGTTCAAAGATTCGCGTGACGAGGTCGCCCGGGATAGGGGTTCCCTGATTCCTCACGAGTAGAACGGCCTCACCGTCGCTCTCGCTCAAGGACACCTCGACGGAGGCGTCACTTGCTCCGTGCGTTAACGCATTGGCGACCAGGTTCGACACGACCTGCGCGACGCGCGCAGGATCCCACTCACCCTGAAGCATCTCGGGAGTGACCAGTCGAATTTCGCGGCCAGAGTGACTGGCTCTGAGCTCGTCGACCACCTCTCTCGTCACACGGGCGAGATCCATCGGCTGGCGGTCGACCGGCAGAGCGCCTTGGAATCGGGTCTGCGTGAAGTCGAGCAGGGTCTCGATCATCTCTGCCATCCGACGCGCGGAGAGATCGACGCGGTGCAAGCCCTCCCGCACCCTTTCTGGCAGCTCCTTCTGGAGGAGCATCGCTGATATCGAACAGATCGCGCTGAGGGGATTTCGGAGGTCGTGTCCCAGGACGCCCATCATCCGCTCGCGAAAGGCGAGGGCGTCGGCCAGGTCTCGCTGCGCCTTCTTCTCATCTGTGACGTCGAGGCCGGCGCCAACGAAGCCGACAATCTTACCGTCCGTCTCCTTCAGGGGCTCGTAGTGAACGATGACGTGTCGCTGGCCGCCCCGGACCGTCTCAAGCTCGACGCGGAAGCCCTCTCCGGTCGCCAAAAGCTCTCGCTTCAGTCCCTCCAGCTTGGCTGCCTCTTCTGGAGCGAGCCTGTGGGCCTTGTTGGTGCCGATGAGGGCGTCACCGACTGCGCCGAGCTGTGGGTTGTACATCCAACGGAGTCGAGACTCCGTGTCCTCTTCGAAGATCGCCACGCGCGCGTGCTCGAGCGCGATGCGAAAGCGCCGCTCGCTGGCTTCCAGCTCTTGATGGAGTCGGGCGTTCTCGATGAGTTGTCCTGCGCGACGGGCCAACTCCTCGACCAAAGCGAGGTCGTCCGCTCCGTGAATGCGCTCGGAATCGGGCGTCAGGACGAACTTGGCTATCGCGACGGTGGAGCCGAGCACGACCAGCGGGGCGATCAGCATGGAGCCCGCGCCAAGCTGCCGGACGATCTCCTTCGCGTCTGCCGGGAGGTTTCGCCCGCAACCCCCCTCGGCCGGTCTGACGATCACCGCACGCCCTGCCAGCACCTCGCGTCCTTGCGGCGTATCCAAGAGCGGCGGCGCAGTCGCCAGCAGCTCCTCAATCAGCGCAGCTTTGTCGGGATCGCGGTGCGCCGCGGCACCGCGGCGGCGTTTTCCGTCCTCGACGACGTCGATGATGCACCAGTCGGCCAGCTCCGGAATGGCCAGTCGGGCAATGGCGTTCAGGACGCGGTCGTAGTCCATCGTCTCCGTGATCGCGCCGACGCGAGAGAGGAGCTCCAGGCGGGCTTCGGCCATCTTTCGGGCATGGATGTCGCGGCTTGCGACCACGACGGCCTCGACAGAACCATCCCCTCCGTAGACGGGGCCGACTCGATTTTCTCGCCATGAGCCGCGGTCCGAAGGAAAACGCATTTCCGACGTGACCGTCTCGCCGGTGAACGCGCGGGTGGCAATCGCTTCGACGACGCGGCTGACGCTCTCCGAGACTCCGAGCTCGCGCGCTTTTCCGCCGATCACTGCTTCATCGGCAACGTCGCGAGCACGGACGGCGGCTCTTGCCGCCCGGTTGGCGTAGATGATCTGACTCTTCCGATTCTTCAACACGATGTGATCCTCGAGTGAGTCGAGGATCGAGCCGAGTCTCGAACTCTCCGCCCGCAAGAGCGCCTGGCTCGTGTCCGCGAACCACTGTGCGAGGAGGCGCATCTCTCGCGTCGACACCGACAACGCCCGTTCCTCGATGGCGTCGTAGATGGAGTCTCTGACCGTCTGAATCATGTTCACGATCGGCGCGGCGTCCGTGGTGATGTCGTAGATCTGCTTGCATGACGCAACCTCGACGCGGCCGTTGCGGAGGTCCGAGGCCAGTGCCGCCAGAAGCCAAGACAGACGCGTGCCTGCCTCCGCGCCCTCCTTCGCGGACTGGCGCGCGAGCTCCGGGGTCAGCTCTTCAATCAGGTCAGCCAAGATCGATCGCCCGCCAGCCGACGGACGCGCCCCGTCACCGCTATTCCTCGGAGATTCGCGGTTGATCGGCCGCCGCGTTTCGTATTCGTCAAGCCCTAGCGCGACTTCGTCGTGCATCCGTCGGTTCTCCCTCTCAGCGATCAGTCGGGCTGAAAGCATGGCTGCCACCCTGGGGAACGGCAACCAGGACATTCGCAAAGGACGGTCGACGACCCGGGCGAGCCGATCCGGCGCCCGTGTGCTCGGGTGAGCTACGCCATGAGACGGCGTTCAGTCTGCCTGGAGCTGAGTCGCCAGCCCGAGGAGCCAGGTCATTTGTTGGAAGAGTGCGGCTCGACCAGGGTTCGCGTCACCAGTACTGGTAGGATCGAGCTCTAGGTTGAGCTGGGGATATATATGTCATCTGCAGTGTGCCGGCGAACGAGCGTTAAAGCTGTCGGGCCGATCAATATCATCTTGGGTCTTTGGTTATTGCTCTCTGTGGCCTGTGGCAACAAGGGATCCTCTTCTCCCTCTCGCGATGCGATGCTGTGCACGGATATTGACTGTGAGGATCTGTTTGCAGCCCAGGTGTTTGTGGACGCAGGCACGGTTCCTTCGGGGACGCAGACACTCAACGTAGTGGCCGATGGGGTGTCGATGTCTTGCACGTTTGTGTTCCCGCCGGATTTGTCGAACAACTCCGGTGGCCAGTGCTCAGGTGCTCTTTCGGTCGTTGTTCAGCCCGCTCGGACATGTACGACAGGGTCGGGTGATGGCGCTGTTACAGAAAAGTGCGACGCGCTGTCGGGACAATTTGTCGAGTTGATACTGTTCCGAGGCACTCCTCAGTCGGTGCAGGTGCAGCAAACTGCTGGCGGCACGATCATCATGGACGAATCCGTAACACCTTCGTACCAGACGAATGAACCGAACGGCCCGGGTTGCTCCCCAGTGTGTGAGCAGGCAGCTGTCCAATGGACGATTCCGTGAGGTGATAGTCGAGTCGCGATGTCACCAAGCTGATGCTGCGCTCCGCCGCGCCGGCCGACGAGGAACTGTCGTCTCGTCGAGTCGACGAGGTCGTCGCACTTCCGTCCAAGATACTCTTGTCGCGTCATCCGACGTACGGAGCGTGACGGAGGCCTCTCAGGGCCGGGGAACCAATCCGCGCTGCTGCAGCGCCACTTTCCAGCTCCTGGTTTGCGTCGCCTGACTGGCGCCACCGTGGGGCGGACCTACGGAACAAGGGGGCACCCGCCGTAGGTCACCGCGCAGGAGCCCTCGCCACCGTCCACAGCGACGCACGCGGGACCTGTATCTGACGAGCAGAAGCTGCCGTCGGGACATTGCACATCGACATCGACGTTTTCGCAGCCGGCCAGTACCCATTGGTTCCGGATGACGTTCAGTGCGCTGGGGTCAGTCGCGTACGTGCCACACGCACCCTTGGAGATCTTCTTCCCTCCAGGCGCCGCGCATCACATCGACGATTCGGCTCTCGTTCTCGGCGGCGTGACCCGCGGCGACCTGGGATGGCACGACCTGCACCCGTCGTCCGCTCGACACTTCCAGCGAGGGCATCTCTCAGCCTCCCAGTGTCAGAAGGGCTCCCGCGACCATCAGAGCGGCGCCAAGACCTACCTTCCATGAGATCGACTCACCGAGCACGAGCGACGCGAGAATGATGGTGAAGGCGAGGCTGAGCTTGTCGATCGGGGCGACACGAGAGGCGGGAGCCATCTGAAGCGCCTTGAAGTAGGCAAGCCAGGAGACTCCCGTACCAACGCCCGAGAGGACGAGAAAAAGCAGTGACCGTGCTTTGAGGTCGCGGAGACCGCGGTGGTCGCCGCCCGCGAAGACGATGCCCCACGCGAAGACGAGGACGACGCCTGTCCGTACGGCTGTCGCGAGGTTCGACGGAACGCCTTTGATTCCGATCTTCGCCAGAATGGCCGTCGCGGAAGCGGCCAGCGCCGAGATGAACGCGAACATCCACCACGTCATCGGGCGGATCAGCTTCACTTCTGGGCGTGGACGTCCGCTTCCGGTTTGCGGAACCGGAGCGTCATCCGATCGCTCTCGCCAATTGCCTGGTACTTGGCGCGATCTTGGTCCCCGAGCCGCAGCGTGGGCGGCAAGGTCCATACGCCCTTCGGCCAGTCCTTGGTGTCGAGCGGATTGGCGTTGACCTCGGAGCGGCCCTCCAGCATGAAACCTGCCTGGCGGGCCAGATCAATCACGTAGGCCTCTGGGACGTAGCCGGTGTCGCCGATCTTCTGAACGACGTGCGCAGGGTCTGTCTCTCCGGGCGCGGCGCGGTGCTCCTCGATGCCGAGGACGCCGCCTCGCTTGAGGACCCGGAAGGCGGCGGAGAGGACGTCCGGGGTGATCCCGGCCTTGACCCAGTTGTGAAAGTTGCGGAACGTCACGACGGCGTCGGCCGAGCCGTCGGGTCCCAGCGAGAGCTCGCGCGCCGGATCGACGGAGTGAGAGACCACCTGGCCGAAGACGCCCGGGTTGGCGGACAGCCGGTCGGCGTATTTCTTGGTGAAGAGCGCCTCCGCCGCCGCGGCCGCGACCCCACCATCGACGTTGGCCGCTGGCTTCGGCTCTGGGCTGATCGCGGTCAGTGTTCCCTTGTCGGCCAAGAAAGGGGCGAGGATCGCCGTGTACCACCCGGTCCCCGGCCATAGCTCGACGACGTTCTGATCGTTCCGAATCCCGAAGAACTCGAGGGTTTCTTCGGGGTGGCGCCAACGATCGCGCGCCGCTTCCGCGGGCGGGCGCTCGGCCGACGCGACCGCGGCCCGCAACCCGGCGGCCTGATCGACGTCGAAGACGATCTCGTCGACCGGGATCCTCCGATCGATGGATTTGTTCTCGAAGAAGATCTTCGAGACGTTTTCGATGCGTACCCGGTCGCCGGCGGTCGGGACGCGGAATGCCGGCACGGTGCGCGTGTCCTCGGTGGCGAGGCGCAGCTCTTCTCCGGAAAGAGCGGTCGGCCCCTTGTCCTTGAAGACGTTCTGGAACTTCTCCGGGCTCTGGTGGGCGAGGGCGGTGAGCTCGTCGGAGACCCGCAGGATGGTCTTGAACGCGGCGGGGTTCTTCCGCAACACGGCCACGTTGGCGGCCAGGACACCGACGTCGTCGGAGTGCAGATCGCTCTCGACGGCCAGCACGTGCGCGCCGTTGCGGACCGCCGTGTTGAAGAAGGTCCCGAACGTCGACCAGGCGTCGATCTTGCCGGTGGCGAAGGCGGCCGCGGCGTCGGGGGGCTGAATCGGCACGCGCTCCACCTTGGAGGCGGGGATTCCCGCGTTGGCGAGCGCCTTCAGCAGGAGATAGTCCCCGTGCGCCGCCAGGTTGACGGCGACCCGCTTGCCGACGAGGTCCTTGATCGTGCGAATGGTGCTCCCGGGCGGGGAGACGATGCCCGCGCGGAGGGTGCTGCCTGGATCGGAGATCCCATAGATCTTGAACGGCAGGTTGTGGGACAGCGCCCCGATGATGGGGCTGATCGCCCCCCGCGACGCGTTGATCGCCCCGGAGTTCATGGCGTCGAAGCTGGCGCTGAAGGCGCCCGGGGCAGGGACCCATTCAATCGTGGCGTTGACCTTGGCGAGCTCTCTTTCGAAGATGTGCTCGCGCTTGGCGTAGGCGAACACGCCGGCGTTTGACTCGTCGGAGAACCTCAGGACCGTAGGCTCGGGGACCGACACCGCCGTCGTGTTCCCCGAATCGGTGGCACCGGGCGCGGTCGATCCGCCGGGGCCCGCGCGCTTGCAGCCTCCCACTACGGACGCGGCCAGCAGCGAGACGGCCGCGAGTTGTTGCACGAGATGGGTCAGTGAGGATGGATGCGAACGCATGGCTTGAAGGGAAGAGAGCATGGGAATCAGGGGACCGTCCATGATAAAAGATGATATTCTATTAAAAGAGACATAAAGCGACGTGGTCATTCCGTCCCCGGCCGCCCTGCGATGGTCACGGCGTGGCCCCCCGTCGCGATCACGGCAGGTTCGCGCGACCATTCGTCGACCGACGAGTCAAGCCGACATTTCGAGCAGGCGGCCATTGCTTTGCAGCGAGCACAACCGCGCGTAGAGGCCGTCCGGCTTGGTGGAGAGGGCTGCGTGCAGGCCGTGCTCGATCACGCGTCCGCCCTGGAGCACGACGATCTGATCGGCGGCCATGACGGTGCTCAGACGGTGCGCGATGATGACCGAGCTGCGCCGGTGCAGCAGCCGCGACAGCCCCTCCTGCACCACGCGCTCCGACTCGGAGTCGAGCGCGCTGGTCGCTTCGTCCAGGATGATGAGCTGCGGATCCTTGAGGATGGCGCGGGCAATGGCCACCCGCTGCTTCTCGCCGCCCGAGAGCTTGATGCCGCGCTCGCCGACCAGCGTGTCGTACTGATTGCTGAGACGCTGGATGAACTCGTCGGCGTGCGCGGCGCCGGCGGCCGCCCGGACCTCCTCGATGGAAGCGCCCGGCCGCGCAAAGGCGATGTTCTCGCCCACCGTGTCGTTGAAGAGCGCCACGTCCTGCAGCACCACGCCCATCTTGGCGCGCACTGAGCGTTGCTTGTAGGCGCGCAGATCGCGGCCGTTGACCAGGATGCGGCCCGTGGTGGGATCGTAGAACCGCATCAGCAGCTTGACCGTGGTGGTCTTGCCGCTGCCGCTCGGGCCCACCAGCGCCAGCGTCTCGCCCGGCCGCAGCTTGAAGGAGACGTCGGACAGCGCCGGGGTGGGCTTGCCGGGATAGTTGAAGGTGACGTGGTCGAACTCGATGGTGTGCAGCTCGTCGAGCTCGATGGCATCTTCCCGGTCGGACAGCTCCGCCTCCACCTCCAGCAGCTCCACCAGGCGCTCGGCCGTGGCGTCGATGTCGGCGGTCTGGTTGATCTGGCGGGCGATGGGGCCGACGGCGGAGATCAGGCTCTGCGAGAGGGTGAGCACCAGCAGGATGTCGCCCGCGGTGAGGTGTCCCCGCAGCGCGCCGCGGGCGGTGAGCGCCACCGCGGCGAACACCCCCAGCGTGTTCACGATGCTGAGCGCCAGCGCCGACCACCACTGGATCCGGTGCAGCATGCCGCGATCGACCTTCCACTCGGCCTGCGTCTGGTCGTAGCGCTCCTTGACCGCCGGCTCGCCGCCGAAGCTGCGAACGGTGGAGATGTTGCCGATCATCTCGGCGAGCAGGCCGGCCATCCGCCCGGCGTGCTTCTGCCAGCCGCGCCGGTAGGGTTTGGTCCAGCGGGTGGAACGAAACGAGATGGTGAAGTTCAGCAGCAGCACGCCCGACATGAGGGCCCCGACGGCGGGCGCCCGCCAGAGCAGCGCCGCCACGATGAACAACATCTGGATGACGCTGGAGAGCGTCCCCTCCGTCAACGAGTTCAGCCACATGGTCACGGTGGTGATGGCGCCGAAGCGATCCATGATCTCGCCGGCGCGGGTCTTCTCGAAGTAGTCGATCGACAGCCGGGTCATGTTCTCGAACACCCGCTGACGGAAGGTGCTGACCGTGTCGAGCCACAGGTGGTCCGCCTGGCGCAGTTGCAAGGCGGTGAAGACGATGGTGGCCAGGCGCAGGCCGAAGAAGATGGCCAGCAGGCGGAGGACGCTGGCGGCGGCCTGCGAATGGGAGGCGTGCCCGGCCACCAGCTTGGCGATCACGTCGACGATGGCCTTGTAGACGTAGGGCGTGCTGGTGCCGATGAGACCCATCAGGACGCCGAGGGCCAGCACACCGACGATGCGCCCGCGGTACTCGGGGATGAAGTGAATGGCCCGCCAGATGTTCTTCACAGGCGGAGCCCGTTGGTACAGGAAGTGCTGGGGAAATAGCTGCTCATGTCCGCCACGCCTGCATCAAACGCCGTGCCAGACCTCGCCGCATTTTCCCTGCGGCCGGAGATGCCGATCTCTGCTGCGGCAAACGCAACCGCCGCCGCCGACTGCTGCCAGAGCAGCACTCTGGAGAAGCCGGAGTACCTGGGGACGCGCCCCCGATCGCGGAGAAAGTCCCTGTTGGTGCGGATCGCCGTGCCGGCCGCGCTGCTCGCCGGGTGGTGGTACGGCGCCACGACCGGGCGGATCTCGAGCAGCGTGCTGGCCTCTCCCGGCGACGTCTTGCGCGCGTTGGTCGAGCTCCAGCAAGGGGGCGAGCTGACCGAATTTCTCCTGGCCTCGCTCAGCCGCGCCGCTTTGGGCGTGAGCCTGGGCGTCGGCGTGGGACTTCTCTTGGGGGTCACGGCGGGCCTGACCGCGCTCGGCGAGGAGCTGGTCGATCCGACCATGCAGATGCTGCGCGCAGTCCCCTTCCTGGCGCTGGTGCCACTAATGATCTCCTGGTTCGGGATCGACGAGCGCTTCAAGATCGTCCTCATCGCGACCGCCTCCACGTTCCCCATGTACGCGTACGCCTATCTCGGGGTGCGCGGCGTCGACCGGAAGCTGCTGGAAGCCGCGCAGGGGTTTGGCCTGCGGGGGTGGCGGCTGGTGGTGACCGTCATCCTGCCAGGCGCGCTGCCGCATCTGCTGATGGCGCTGCGCATTTGCATGGCCATCAGCGTGGTCGGTCTCATCGCTGCCGAGCAGGTGGGGACGACCAAGGGGATCGGTTACCTGGTGCTCTTGGCCAAGCAGTACTACCGGCAGGACTACATGGTCCTGTGCATCATCCTCTACGCGACGTTGGGCTTGCTCTACGACGGCATCATTCGCGTGCTCGAACGGGTCCTCATGCCGTGGCGGCGCCCGGGCGCGGTGCGATGATGGGGGCGCCGAGCGCGATCGCCGACGCCGCATGGCCCCGCGCCGTGGACCCGCCAGGTCACGCCCCCGGCGGGCTGGCCGTGGATATCCGCGGCCTCAGCAAGGCGTTCGGCGAGAGGACCATTCTCGCCGGCGTCGACCTGGAGATCCGGCGGGGGGAGTTCGTCGTGCTCCTCGGGACGAGCGGCACCGGCAAGACGACGTTGCTGCGCATCCTGGCCGGGCTCGAGAGCGCCGAGCAAGGGGTGGTGTTGGTTCCGAAGGTTCGCACCACGGTCTATCAGGAGCCGCGGCTGGTCCCTTCGTTGCGGGTGGCCGCGAACGTCACCATCGGACAGCGTCGCAGCGAGGCGACCCGCCAGGCGGCGCTGAAGGCGCTGGCCGAGGTGGGCCTGACCGGCCACGCCCGGGCCTGGCCGGCGACGCTCTCGGGCGGCGAGGCCCAGCGGGTGGCCCTGGCCCGCGCGCTGGTCCGAGAGCCGGAGCTGCTGCTGCTCGACGAGCCGTTCGCCGCGCTCGACGCGCTCACCCGCCTGCAGATGCAGGATCTGGTGGGCGAGCTCTTCGTCGCGCATCAGCCCGCGGTCCTGCTGGTCACCCACGACGTCGACGAGGCGATCCGGCTGGCTCACCGCGTCCTGGTGCTGCGCGGCGGGCGTTTCGCGGTGGACCTGCGGATCGAGGCGCCTTTCCCTCGCGATCGAAATGCGCCCGCTTTCTTGGAGCATCGCCGCCGGCTTCTGTCGGAGCTGGGGGTCGCCGCTCATTAGCGTCAGCACGCGGCGTCGCAGGTCAGCGCCCGTCGCTGGCGCAGAGGGATCCACCGTTGGTGCCGTCAGAAGCAGCGCTGCTGCTGGGGCAGCAGGCGTCGCCGGCGCGCATGAGCGGCGCCTTCGCGGCGCGCGGTGGCACGGCGAGTGCTTTGCAGCTCACCATCTGAGATGAGCGCGACCGCAACATACGAGA
>Ga0210387_10004195_pt1 | contig 11039 bp, 12 predicted proteins | sample IncBWC7OmetaG_FD_160108 | JGI IMG/M metagenome (GOLD analysis project Ga0210387, IMG submission 160108) | Forest soil microbial communities from Barre Woods Harvard Forest LTER site, Petersham, Massachusetts, United States - Inc-BW-C-7-O ... | reverse complement strand
CATCTTCGGGAAACGGTCTCCTTACTTTACCCGGAGTTGTGTGCGGCGGAAAGCTCCCGCCAAAACAAAAAGGGCCTCGCCTTCGCGAAGCCCTTCTGGCAGTTGGTTCTTAATCCGCTTGACTATACTACCCGAGCGGCGCTGTTCCTACCAACTCATCTTCAGCGCAAACTGCAACTGCCGCGCAGAGTACGCTGCCGACGGCTGCCCCGCACTGCACGTCGACCCTGCGGACGGATCGCAAAGCTGGTTCACAGCCGTGATATTGGTGCGGTTAAAGAGGTTGAAGACCTCAGCGATCAGATTGAGTTTGATTCTCTCGCCCACGGGTATGAGTTTGGCCACGCGCATGTCCCACGTGAAGAAGCCCGGCATGTTAAACGCGTCCCTGCCCAGACTGCCTATGCACCCCGCGCCCGCAGTGGTGAACCCAGGCACCGTGAACTGCTGAGCGCCGTCCGTCAAACAAACATTGGCAAGAGCAAACGTGACGCCGGGGATGTAAGGCGACGTCGTGATACCTGTCGTCGCGCTTCCCCTCGAGGGACGCGCCTGTGAAGCCCCCAGGTCAAGCCGCGTGTCTTGTCCCGTGATGACGTTGAACGGCCTGCCCGAGGAGACTTCAACGATAGGCGCAATGGTGATGTCTCCATAAAGCCGCTTAAAGAAGTTCTGGCCTTGCGCGGCTGCGGGAGTCTGAAACACAGCGCTGGTCACCCAGCGGTTAGGCTGGTTGTTGACGGAATTGGATCGCTCGAATTGCGGAAAACGGCTGTCTTGCGGCTCAAGTGTGGACTGCAAGTCCGTACTATCGTCAACCGAATGCGACCACGTGTAGCTAGATAGCATCTCGAAACCTTTCGAGAAGCGTTTCGTCACGTTAACCGTGAGCGCGTTATACCAGGAGTTGCCGTTCGAGGCCTGCGCGTCCACGCTGTTGAACGGCACTGGCACCCCGAACCCTTTGGGGTAGCCGGCCAGCGCCGCCAACCCTACCTGGCCGGCATAACCGACGTTCAGCGGCTGACCCGGTGCGACGAGTGCCGCGAACGACGGATTCGGTCCCGATGGCCGGAAAAAATTAAAAAATGCCGGAGAGCTTACATATTGCCCGTTGAGGCTAGCAAGCGGCGCCGGACATCCGTTCAGTACTCCCAGCACGCTCGTGGCGATCACGGTGACTCCGCAAGTCCCCGGCGTGGCCGGAATATTTGACGCGGGTGCCACGACCGTCAGCGGATTGCTCACCGGTATGCCAGAAGCCGCCGCGTTGAACGCGTTTTGGTCTAGCAGTTGTGGGTTCGTCGAATTGACGTCGATTGGCCGGTAAAGGTGTATCCCGCGTGTCCATTGATAGCCCACGCTGATTTTCCACGATGGAGAGAGTTCGCGCTCCACGGTCAGATTCGCTTGCTGCGCATAAGCGTAGGTGAAATTCTTCGTCACCGGCAGGGTGAACGGCAGAATCGAGAGCGGAAAACCGTTTTGCAAGTAAGCTTGGTTCGCGAAAAGCGATCCCGCGGCGAACGGATCAAAACGCTGCTGTTGCGGCAAGTATCCCAATGTAAGGGAAGTCGGAAACGCCGCGTAGATCGAGTTGGCGTTCAGCACACCCTGGAAGATGGAAGACCCGTTCAGATTTGTGGGGCTGTCCAGGTTTGACCCGCAGAATCCAGGCGGCGTTGGCGAGCCTTGCGGCAGCGGCAGCAATCCGCAAGCGGAGGCAGTTCCTCCCGCAGACAATAGCTGCACCGATCGGCCGCCGTCGGCAGTCGTCGAGTCGAACGCAATGGCCAGAAGCGGATGATCGAAGAAGAGCCCGTAGCCTCCGCGGACGACAGTTTCGCCACTGCCCGTCGGGTCCCACGCGATTCCGAAACGCGGCGCAATGTTTTTGTAATCTCGCGGCACGCCTTCCTGCACTCCCAAGGCCTGTTCTGCCGCCGCGTTGACGGCCGTTGCCGGCGCAAATAGGGGACTGATTTCCAGGTCGTACCGCAACCCATAATTTAGTGTCAGCTTGCTGCTTGCTTTCCAACTGTCCTGAATAAAATATCCCATGGGCACGTTGTCGAACGGTGAGCTTGAGTTCCCAATGCCTTGAATGTAAGACGTAGGAATCCCCAATCCATATGCCTGCAAGCCAGTTGCGCCCGGCAGCGCGATACCTCCGCTACAGGAAGCTCCTGTACCGCCGATGCAGTTGGGGAAACCGAAAGACTGGGCCGGAATGCCTCCGAAGTTGACGTCGCCGCCAAAGTCCAGCTCGAAAATCTGCGGTTTGCCCGATCGCAGTTGTATCAGGGCGTAATCCCCTCCCATTTTGAACGTATGGTTGCCGCGGATCAGTGTGACGTTGTCGGTCCATTCGAATCGCCGTTCGATGCGGTCCACGGTCGAATACGGCTCGCGACCGAAGTAGGCATAGCCCGGGATATTCACTCCGATGTCCGAACCACCAGGAAGGTCCGAATAGCCGTAGTGCAAGCCGCGGCGCGCGCCCTGGAAGCGAAATTCGTTGAACGCCGTATCGCTGAGTATTGTGTCGTGCTGGAATATGACGGTGATATCGCGGTATTGATTGATGCCGGCGCGGGTCCCGGCATTCTGGCCAAACACTTGGTTTTGTGAAGTCGATTCGACGCCGGTGACGGTGGAGGGCGAAACGGACACGCGTAAGAAGGACGTGTTGTGGTTGTTCCAACGCTGATCGATTCGTCCCGACCATAAACTGGTCTTTTCCGATGCAGGAAAGTTTCCTCGAAGGCTGTTCAGGTCCGCATACGATGCGGGCAGTTGCGCCACACCAAAGGAATAGCCCGCTCCCGGCGCCACGGGAATCGAGGAACACGTCACCGTGCCGATCATAGCCCCCACAGGGCATGTCACTGGAATTGGGAATTGTGCACCCGGCCCTGGATTCACCAAGCCGCCAGTGAGTCCTGGGGCAACCAGCCCGTAATCAACCTTGTTCAGCGCAACGCTGGAAGCCGAGCCCATGAAAACCGCATACTCCTGGGCCAATGCTAGCTGGCCCGCATTTTCCAGCTGTTGGACCGCGGTGGCTTGCGAGGGCGTCAATTGTACGGTCAGCGGACCCAGGCTAACTGGCACCATGCCGAAGGGGCCGGTCCCGGGCGATGCCGTTCCGATGCTCGAGAAATCCGTCTCTTCGTGCTGCGTGTATTCGTAGGAAAAAAAGTAAAAAGTCTTGTCCTTTTTCAGCGCGCCGCCAAACGTTAAGCCTGCCTGAACTCGTGTATAGGGTTGTTTGACGGGATCAAGCAACCCGGTTGCCGGGTCCACCACGCCGGAAAACGGATCCCTCGCTTGAAACGCCTTGTTTCGCAGATAGCCGTAGACGTCTCCATGCATTTCATTCCCGCCGCTTTTGGTAACAATGTTGATCACCCCGCCCGTTGCCCGTCCATACTCGGCGTTATAGTTGCTCAAAATCAGCTGAAACTCTTGCACCGCTTCCTGCGATACCGTTGAGCGAATTCCGTCCGTCGAGTTATCTCCGGCGTCTGCTCCATCCACGCTCACCATGTTCGACCGCGCCCGGGCGCCGTCGACATTCAAACCGCTGTTCGGCGCGGGGCCGATGGTCGGAGAGACGTCCCGAGTAACCTGCGAATTGATCAGCGTAAAATTGATGTAGTTGCGGCCATTGGTTGGTAGGTTGTTGATGCTGCGTTGGTCGATCGTTTGGGAAACTTCCGTCTTCGTGGGCTCAATGAGGGCTGTTTGCGCCGTTACCGTGATGGTTTGCTCTGTGCCTTTCAGTGCCAGCCGCGGATCGAAGCCAGCGTCTGCGCCCACCGTCACGACGACAGCATCGCTCTCGTACAACGCAAAGCTCGCGCCGCCGTCGACGCTTACCTTGTATCTTCCCGGAGGCAGCCCGACCACTTTGTATCGCCCCGCATCGTCAGAAACCACGGTGCGTTCCGCGCCGGTTCCCGCGTTGGTGATCGTCAGCTTAGCGCCGCGCACCGCGAGTCCTTGCGGGTCGCTCACCGTTCCCGAAAGCGTCGCTGTATCGACTTGCGCTCTCGTCGTCGCAGCGCATCCCAGCACCAACAGGCACAGCGTGATCCACGCAGACACACCATGACGTTGCCGCATCTGATCCCTCCAAGTGGAAACCGCTCAATCTTCCGCTACCCCTAACGGCGGCGGAGCGCCCCCCGAATGAACGCTACCCGATTGAATACTCAGCTTTTACTTCAACGTTCCGCGCACTTCAATCAAAACTTCTCCGCCAAGTTCCTGAGCCTAACCCGCATTTCCCCACCCACGCCCTCCCCGGCTCTGTATCCCGCGTCCCGTGCGGGCACGATTCCTCGGCCTGAGCTTCGAAGGTATCGTGCCGTCTTTCCATGCCCCGGCGCCCACCCCCGGCCACCCAAAGGCTAGCCAAGCGGATGGGTTTGCGTGACCAGATCGCCTACCAGCCTGGTGTGCTCAGGAGTTCGACTGCCGCGTCTATTGGGTCAGTCAAAACGATAACGAAGAGCCTCGGCTACGGCCCTATATCCAATTCGCCGGTAAATCGAATTTGATGTGGGGTTACCCAGGTCAGTGTAGAGAATGCATCGATACCCGCCGGCGCGAAGATGCTTTGACAAAGCATGAACGCAGGCTGCCGCGTAGCCGTGCTTTCGCTTTTCCGGTGGCGTATAGACTCCAGACAGTCGAACCACTCCTTGCACTGGTTCCCGGTTTACAGCCATGGACGTCGTCTCTCCGTTTTGATCCCAGACCCAGAGCTGTCCGGCGGCCAACCCTCTGTCTACGCGCAGTTCGGTATCGTTTGCAGACTCACCAATTTCATTCTGAAACGCACGAGTCCATTGAATCATCAAGCTGCGATCGCTCGGACCTGCCTGCCGTAACTGACCTTCGCTACGGGGAACTTCTCTCAGCTCCAAGAGTTCGTAGAGACGCATACCCTGGAAGGGTGTGGCTGCCGATTTACATCGTTCACACCATTGCCCGGCGAAGCTTGCTGCTGTTGCCGCGTCTCCATTGACGCCGGACAGGGTCACGCCAGCTTCCGCAATCGCATTCACCATTGCCAGCACCGCTCGCGATTCCATCGGTGTCAGGGTCGCTGGGTATTCGAGAGGTGATTGAACGGCCACGCCGACGGCTTTCTCTCCGTGAAATGCGATCCAATACCGGCCTGGATCGCCCTGCGCCACGCGGGCGTGGAGAATTGACAGAATCAGATTATGCAAAACTGGTTCCGATGAAAGGAACTCGTCTGCGCTCCTCAAGACGAACCCAGGATCTTCGCTGAACAGCACTCTGAATTCCATGCGGGAGATCTTACCTGAGTGGGAGCAGCAGTGTGAATTGGCGGGTGGGCGGCCCCATACCGTCTGGCTGCGGACTGGATGCCGCACACGCCGGTTTTGCGTGTGCGGGTCTAGATCTCACTGCAACCCCGGTGTGGATGCCATCGCCGACCGCCTTGGAATTCTAAATCGCATTTTTTTGGTGGCGCGTCAGTTCTCGATAATTCCGAAACAATATAAAAGGGAATTGACAACCTAACCGCCGAACAAACGGGTCCGAGGATTATTCCCAGTGTGCCAACAAACCAGGAGTTATCGCTTGGGGCTCTAGAAGGGAAAGTGGTTTAATTCCGAGTGATCGAGGTCCGCGCGGTGAGAAAGTTGGTAAAGCAATGAAGAAATACAAATTCAAGGCGAAAATTGAAGCAGCCGATGGCGGAGGGGCTTATGTGCTTTTTCCGTACGATACCGTGAAGGAATTCGCCACCAAAGGGAAGGTGCCTGTAAAAGCGACTTTCGATGGTCTGCCTTATACGGGTTCACTCATCAAGTATGGTCACCCACTTCATTCGCTGGGTATGCCTAAAGCCATACGCGAGCAAATTGGGAAAAGCCCGGGCAATACTCTTGAAGTCGTTGTTTGGAAAGATGAAGAGGTAAGAACCGTCGAAGTGCCTGCTCAATTTGAAACCTTGATGAAGAAAGAGGGGCTCCTTCAAGTTTTCGAAAAACTGAGTTACACCCACCGCAAGGAGTATTGCCGTTGGATCACGGACGCCAAGAAGGAAGAAACACGATTGAAGAGATTAGGTAAAGCTATTGAAATGCTCAAGAAGGGAGTAAGAACCCCTGGGTAGAGCAAAGTCACACGAATTGGATTCCAAACGTTGGCAGTTTCCGCCTTTCGGGATTTGGCCCAGTTCAAGCGGGCAACTCTTCCATAATCCGGTAAGGGAAGGGTTGCCAACAATCCGCCCAGAAGGCTTTTTGCCCCACTTCAGCCACAAGAGACAAGGTGAACGCCGCTCGGCGCACGGGTCAAAACTCCCACATCACGTGCTATAACAAACCAATGCGCCAACACGATTACGCACCCCGGCCCGCGCAAATTAAATGGCTCCTCGATTCAGACCCGGGCATCCGTTGGCAGGTCATGAGGGACCTCACCGGTGAAGCCCCCGAAGCAATCGCCGCCGAGCGGTCGCGCGTCGCCACCGAAGGCTGGGGAGTTCAACTTCTCGCCCGCCAAACTCCTGCCGGCCACTGGGGCGGCGGGCCGAAGTGGGACCTTATAGCCCTCTTCAGTCTCGTCGTCTTGAAGGACCTCGGTCTCGACCCCGCCAGCAAGCAGGCTCGCAAAATGATCTACATCGTCGACAAGCGGCTCGCGTTTAAGCCGCTCAACAACCGGCCTTTCCTTCACGGCGAAACGGAGCCCTGCATTAACGGCAGAATCCTCGGCATCGGTGCGTATTTCAAGGAGCCGAACGACGCACTGGCCAAGCAACTCCTGGGCGAGCAACTCGAAGATGGCGGCTGGAACTGCGAAGCAAGGCCCTTCTTGTCGCCCAAACGCCCCCCCAGCCGGCGCTCTTCGTTCCATACCACCATCTGCGTGCTCGAAGGACTGCTCGAATACGAACGAGCAGGGCGCAAATCGGCGGCCGTCACCAAAGCCCGCAAGCGGGGCGAAAATTATCTACTCGAGCGCCGCATGTCCCGCTCGCTTCGCACTGGCAAAGTCATCGACAATCGCTGGCTGCGATTCTCGTTCCCGACGTTTTGGCACTACGACGTCTTGCGCGGACTCGATTATCTGCGAAATGCGGCAATCAAACCCGACAGCCGCGTCCGTGACGCTATCAAAATCGTCATCGAGCGCCGCCACCAGAACGGGCGCTGGCCGCTGAACCTCCTTCATCCCGAACATATTCCATTGGAGATGGAGACCGATGTGGGCAGTGCAAGCCGCTGGAACACACTGCGCGCTCTCCGAGTCCTGCGTTGGTACAACGACTCAAAGTGCTAGTTGTGACTTGGGCCTGCTGCGACGGTTAGCAGGCGTTCAAATTAGGAGCAGATGCGATGACCGATGAATCCAGACAGACGACGCCACGTCCCATTCTCAGCTCGATCTCGGCACAACTCTTCGTTACGAACATCAAGAGTTCCTGTGATTTCTATACAAACAAGCTCGGCTTCGCGGTCGAATTCATCTATGGCGATCCGCCATACTACGGGCAGGTCATCCGCGACAATGCACGACTCGCTTTGAGACTGGTCTTCGAATCTGTGTTCGTTGGCGATGTTCGCAAGCGCGAACATCTGCTCTCCGCTTCGATCACAGTTGGCACCTCAAACCAAATCAAACAGCTGTTTCTGAGTTATCAGGCTGCAGGAGTCTCTTTCCACCAGGCACTTAAGAAAGAGCCATGGGGTGCCAGAGCCTTCATAGTCTCGGATCCAGATGAGAATCTCATCCTCTTTGCTGGCCCGGCAGCTGACTGAACTCCTCCAATCTAGAATGCGGAACTGCGGCGCAGACGACCCCCACGTGGGCCCATTCCTTCAACAAATGGAAAACGCGGAAGAAGATTCGCGATCGCTCCGAGAATTTACCAGGTAAAAAAAAGGACTCCGACAATGCTTGCGTGCATCTGCCAAAGATATTCTTAGTCCAGCTCGGCTAGTCTGGCCCGGACCAAGTCCTTCACCAATTTTCTATCGATTTTCCAATCGACGGGGATCTGAAAGCAGTTCTGAAAGACGACAAATTTCCCCAACCTCACCTTAAAGTCTTCAATTACACGAGGACTCCAGGGTGAAAATGTCAGATGATTTTTGTAAGCACAAATGCCAACTACATACTTCCCATTCCGGTGGATGGTAGGTACGTTCCAGGAAATTTTAGACTCTAGTTCCGGAAATTGGGTAAGAATCAAATCAATTACGGACCTGAGGGTACTCTCTTTGGTAGGGTCCAGTGAGGCTAAATATTCCTCAACGGAATTGAATCTTGGGGAGCATGGTCGCCTCCGAGGGCGCGGTTGGTACATTGTTTTGCGATCCACCTCGATTCACGGCTTTTGAGAAGACAATCCAGCAGCGTCAAGCACCATTGTCGAGGTCCCGCAAAAAGAATTAGTGAGAAAAATATGCAGTTTCATCATTTTTTACTTTTAGGAACTTTCGCTCGAGTACCCGCCGGCGCTTTGCTCTTCAATTTGATCTGATTGTAATCAACTGCGGCACGAACGAGATTTTTTAGAGCGCGCTCATTAATCTTATCGCCCTCGAAAAGATCGATCGCTCGCCATTTGTTGCCTTCGAGGCCAGCGTTGAAGAGCTTGTGGGGATCTGGGAGGCTGGCGCCGTTGGAAAAGGTGAGCTTTATTTTGTCTTTGTGGGCGTTGCCTACTGCGATCATTCCGTCGCGAGACCAGACTGGGCTGCCCATCCACTTCCATTCCTCGATGATCTCGCGGTCGGCCTCAATGATGGTTTTGCGGACACTGGCGAGCGTTTTGCTACGCCAGTCGTGGAGCGATTCAATCAGTAGGTCAATACGTTCCGATGGATTCATTGGATATTTATACCTCCAATTCTTGCACGAGGTGCTCAACGTAGGCTATATTCCAGTCCACGGCGCGTTCGCTATGTTGAAGAGTTCTGCTCCCTCTTTTATCGTCGACGACTTGGGCGCGACGCTTGCGTTCTATCAATCCAAGCTGGGGTTCAACGTTCTTCATAAGGGTGGTGGCGACCAAGACGGAGACGACTTCTGGGCCATCCTGGTACGCGACCGAGCCATGCTCTTCTTCAAGGCCATCACACCCGAGGTCCATCCACAGCCGAATTCTTCCCGTCACGAATGGGCCCGCTGGGACGCCTACATCGCCACGGATGATCCTGACTCGCTGTACACAGAGTTCGTAGGCCGGCAGGTGCCCATGCACCGGGAACTGGCCAATACGGGCGATGGACTCCGAGCCTTCGAGATCACCGACAACAGCGGATACGTGCTGTGTTTCGGGCGCCCCGTTGACAAATAGCCGCCTCGTAAGATCATCTACGCTTCACTCGCCCTGACCAACAGTGCTGCGGCGTCATCGGCCAAATCGAAGATCATAGGTTCGAGTGCGAGGCTGTGCCAGTCACTGGCCTACTCGTAAGAAGCCGTCGAACAACATGGCCTTTCCACATCCAGAGTCCCGAGAGGAGCAAAACAGGAACGAGAAAATACCGAACACTGGAGGCGTAGTTCGGCGTGTCCGAAGGTGAATCATAGATGTAACCCAGAATCGGAATGCTAAAGATAATGTGAATCCACCGAAAAATCGAACGTTTGGTAGCTTCTTTCATGACTAATTCTCCTCCTTTTATTCACTACTTTTGAGCCGCCTCAGGCGGCCAATTGGGCGATTCAATACCGAACTGCTTGGCGTACTCCGCGTTCAGCCGCTGCCAGCCGCCGAACTTCATGGCGTCGGGGCCAACCATGCGGCCAATGGGAGTTCCGCTGAGAAGGCGATCCAGAATATCGAAACAGATGTGCCACCCGGCAGCGCCCATGGAGATGAAGCGGTGACCGATGTTGGTCCACAACGTCAGGCGCGTTCCGCCACCCAAGTCTTCGAGTTGCCACCGCATATCGAAGCCGCCCCACTTGTACTCAAGCACCTCAAGAGGGTCGGCTCGCGTCACGGTTGTTTCGGTAACACGCGGCGCGGGCGCACCCACCGTGGTGAGCTTCACCGTTGCTCCAGCCGTCCCGAGGCTTCCATCGGCGTCGAAGGGCGCCCACTCACGCAGATGCGCCGGGTCGGTAAGCGCCTGCCAGACTTTCTCCGGCGAGTGGCGCAGTTCTCGGACGAGAATGAGTGTCCACTTCTCTCCGTCCTTTCGTATCTGCGCCCCGCTGGCCGGACCCGGTGTGTACTGCTCGAGATTGGTCACCTTAATTCTCCTTAGCTTTAATAGCGTGCCAGCTGGGTGAGCTGAACGAGATTGCCGCAGGTGTCCTTCAGCATCGCAATGGTCGAGCCGGTCACGGCGGTGGGCGGCATCGTGAACTCGGCGCCTCGGGCCTTGATCCGCTCGTAGTCGCCCTTGATGTCGTCGGTGAAGAACATGGCCGCGGGCTGGCCCTGTTGAAAAATCGCCTGCTGATACGCTTTGGCTGCGGGGTTGTCGTTCAGCGCCAGCTGCAGCTCCATGCCGCCCGGCTCCTCGGGGGAGGCCACCGTCAGCCAGCGATATGGGCCCTGGCTGAAATCGGTCTTCTTGGCAAAGCCCAGTACCTCCGTATAGAAGCGCAGGGCTTTGTTCTGGTCGTCCACGTATAAGCTGGTCACTTTGATTTTCATTTTGTTTCTCCTTTGTCACGTTCGCGGTTTGAGCCGCGGCGTTTTCTGCTTGTCTTCCTTTTCGTTGGTGTTGCCATCGTTGTTGAAGGATCCATGCGGTCGAGATGGCGTTCGAGAGCATCCACGTGATCGGACCAGAACCGGCGGAACCGAGCCAGCCACGCATCCAGCTCCCGAAACGGTTCTGGTTTCAGGCGGTAGAGACGGCGCTGTGCGTCCACGGTGGACTCCACGAAACCGGCCTCACGCAGCACGCGCAGATGCTTTGACACCGTCGGCTGCGTCATACGAAGTTGACGCTCGATCTCTCCCACCGACTGTTGCGACGAGACCAGGAGGCTCAATATCGCGCGGCGGTTCGGCTCCGCAA
>Ga0210387_10004193_pt1 | contig 11040 bp, 9 predicted proteins | sample IncBWC7OmetaG_FD_160108 | JGI IMG/M metagenome (GOLD analysis project Ga0210387, IMG submission 160108) | Forest soil microbial communities from Barre Woods Harvard Forest LTER site, Petersham, Massachusetts, United States - Inc-BW-C-7-O ... | reverse complement strand
ATCGCCGGGCCCAGTGGAAGACGATGCGGCGGGCTTCTGAGCAGACTTGGCAGCAGCCCCGCCGAGAGTGGAATAGTTCCACTGGCCCGCGGGATTGTGCAGAAGATTCACTTCAGGATTCTCGATGGTGATGCCGGTGACGTTGAGAGTCTTGCTGAAGATGAGCGGCATGATTTCGACGCCGACTTTGACCGACTTGGCGGTGAGGAACGGCGACGAGCTGAACTTGGGGTCGTCGCCGACGGAAAGATTTTGCGCGGAGAGCGATCCGGTAAGCAGGGAAAGACTGAGACCGCCAAGCTGAACCTGGCGGCCAAGCGCTTGCGAGGCCTTTTCTTCAATGGTGGGGCGGAATTTGTCCACGGGGATCAGAAACGGAACGATAACCACAATAAGGAGCAAAACAACCACCACGATAGCGACGATGCGAAGGGTGCGTTTCATGACCATCTCCAATGCGGCAGGGCTGGTGACGGATAGGGAGCGGGGAAATGGTAGCACGGAGCGGCGACAGGTGACACCGCTGGAAACAAAACGCTTGGACTCCTTTCGGCGCAGGGTTGTCTACCAGCGTTCCTTTTTGCACAGCCTGCCGTTGGAAGCAGTTGTTAGGCTACTCGCAGGGATAACGTTCGTTCTCTTTTGCGTAAACGGTACACGTCGCCCAGAGATCGGGTGAATACCGCCGACGATGCCAGCCTAAGGAAGCAAATACTCGTTGGTAGGCGGAGTGCCAGGCGAATCGATTGGCTCTGAGCCATTTAAATCCAATTACCAAATTGGGATACGGGGCAGGATGACCAAAAGAATTTATTGGATATCTTTGGCAGGGTCTCGCTCATCTAATCATATAAGAGAACTTGAGCAATGAAGGTGAAGAAGGAGGTTCAAGAACATGAACATTTTCAGATGTGCCGAGGGACTTTTCATACCTCGATTGGCCAAGCGAATTTTGGTTTCCGGCTTGGCGCTAGGTGTGGTGTACGCGAGCGGCGCTCAAAACCTGGCCGCCCAACAAGACGCGCAAGCCCCCGTGCAGAGCCAAGACGAACCGCCGGACGGGCAGCAGAGGCCGCAACATGCGCCTCAGACTCCCGAACAATTGCAACAGCTGGTCGCGCCGATTGCGCTTTATCCGGATTCGCTGGTGGCGCAGATTTTGGCAGCGTCCACGTTTCCCGAGCAAATCGTCGAGGCCGACAGATGGGTGCAAGCGCATCCTGACCTGAAAGGCGAAGATCTTGGCCAAGCGGTGGATCAACAACCCTGGGATCCCAGCGTCAAGGCGCTTGCCGCATTTCCGTCCGTGCTTGGAAATATGGACAAGAACCTCACCTGGACGTCCTCGCTGGGCGATGCCTACTATAACCAGCAACAGGATGTAATGGATGCCGTGCAGGTGATGCGCCAGCGAGCCCAGGAAGCGGGCAATCTTAAGTCCACGCCCCAACAGACCGTTTCAACGCAAGACTCCACAGTTGTCATTCAACCTGCTGACCCCAACGTTGTTTACGTCCCCGCCTACAATCCGTGGATAGTTTATGGAGGTCCCATCGGGCCATGGCCTGGCTGGTATCCCTACCCCGGAATCTGGTATGGCGGTCCTTATCTTTCGTTCGGACTCGGCTTTGGAGTCGGTTTCTACGGCGGTTTTGGATGGGGCTGGAACAATTGGGGTTTTAATTGGCATAACCACTACGCGATCTACAACCACAACCGGTACTACTCCCGAAGCGCCACATTCTACAACCGGAACAACTACTACCGCGGAGGAGGCGCGCGCGGCGGCGTCTACAATCGCCCCGGCGCAACCACAAGGCCCTTCAACGGAAACAACCAGGCTGCTCGAGGCTACGCGCAACCCCGTGCGCAAAGCGGGACCCACTCCAACGCCTTCAGCGGCTACGACCGTGGTGGCCAGGCAAGAAGCTATTCATCACGCGGCAGCTCCAGCTATGGAGGCGGATCTCATGGCGGGGGAGCACCTCACGGTGGTGGCGGCGGCAGGCCTCATTAATCGAACTCTCGATGAGTTCCTCGCAGATCGTAAAAATTTATAAATGGAGAAAAACAATATGTTGCGGACGCAGCTGAGCTTGAACAAATCCCTCTTGGCCAACCTTGCAAAGTTGGCCGCGGTTGCCATTCTCTTGACAGCCTGCTTTGCCACGCGCGCCACGGCGCAGCAGCATGGCCAGAAGACATTCCCAACGGTGGAAGCTGCGAGCCACGCGCTGGTCGCGGCGCTCCAGGCTAACGACGAAAAAGCGCTGCTCGAGATCCTTGGGCGCGACGGAAAGCAAATCATCTCCTCGGGAGACGAAGCCGAAGACGCCGAGAGCCGCGCCAATTTCGTGCGGAGATTTCAGCAAATGCACCGCTTCGTGGATGAACCGAACGCAACCACTACCTTGTATATCGGGGCGGAGAATTGGCCCACGCCCATCCCGCTCGTAAAAACAGGCAATGCATGGTATTTCGACACCGACGCAGGCAAGCAGGAAATCCTCTTCCGCCGAATTGGCGAGAATGAGATGTCGACTATTCGTGTTTGCGAAGAGCTTGCGGCGGCCGAAAAGGAATATCATTCCGCACAGCACAACGAGTACACCTACAAAATTTATAGCGATGAAGGCAAGCACAATGGCCTCTACTGGAAAACCGGTGAGGGCGAACCTCCCAGCCCGATCGGACCGCTGTTGGCCTCGGCCGTGGTGGACGGTGATGGCAAAGGCCGAGACGGCGCTCAGGCCCCTTTTCGCGGCTACTTTTTCCATATCCTGACCCGTCAGGGGAAAAATGGCCCAGGCGGCGCGAAAGACTACATTTCAGACGGCAAAATGACTGGGGGGTTCGCGTTCGTGGCGTATCCGGCGGAATACGGTTCGTCCGGCGTGATGACGTTCGTTGTGAACGAGAATGGCGAAGTGTTTCAGAGGGATCTCGGCAAAAAAACCGAGGCACTCGCCAAATCCATGAAGGAATACAGCCTCGATTCCAAGTGGCAAAAGGCGGAAGAGCCGCAGGGAGAGGCTGCTCCCGGCGAGCAGAAAACCAATCAATAGAAGTTGAGGGTGGTGAGATGACGGAGTGCCGCTAGCCACGCGTTCGAAGATTCGAGAAAGAGATACGACGCGATCGCGGCAGCGGAAAAGTGCGGCAAACGCAGTACAGACAATCAAGAGCGGACGCATGCTAAACTACCGGGCGTGACGCTAAAGGCCCACCTACTCCTGGCAGGCGCAGCCATTATCCTTGCGAGCTGTGCTGCAAACGCACAGCAAACTCCCGACAAGTCCAATCTTCCGGATTCTCCGAAACCGCAACAAAATCCAAATGGAGCAAACCAGGATCAGCAGAAGAACTTTCTGGCGACTCCGTTGGGGCTGATCACGAGAAGGTCCTACATGTATCCCGAACTTGCCACCACGCCAGGACCGCTGAGCTCTCTGCAGAAATTTGAGCTCTTTCTGGACAAGAGCGTATCCCCGCCGCAATTCCTGGGTTCGTTGGCCTTTGCTGGAATCAGCCAGGCACGAAACACGCTGCCCGGTTACGGACAGGAAGCCTCAGGCTTCGGCAAGCGATTTGGATCCTCGATGGCCACAGGCGCCTCCAGCCATTTTTTTGGTTCGTTTCTCTTGCCGACCGTGATGCATGAAGATCCGCGATTCTTTGTGAAACTCAACGGCGGATTTAAGGCACGAGCCGGATACGCGCTGCGGCGGGCGTTGGTGACTCGCACCGATGCAGGAAACGAAACGTTCAACTGGGCGGGGACCTTGGGGCCGCTGGCCGCAGAAGGCCTGGCAAATGCGTATCTTCCTGATGCGCAAAGAACAGTCGGGAATACGTTTGAGCGTTACGGGGTTCGAATCGGATTCAGCGCGGCGAACAACCTGCTAAAAGAATACTGGCCGACGATTTTCAAGAGATTGCGCATTGGCAAGGTCGCTCCCGGATTGCAGCCCGATACGACGCAGCCAACGCCGTCGGGCAGCTCGCCGAATGTATCGTGACTTCAAGACAAAGGGCTGCGGCGCTTGGGGCGCGCAACGTAATATAATAATCTGGAAGAGCGGGGCTGTAGCTCAGATGGATAGAGCAACGGTTTCCTAAACCGTTTGTCGGGAGTTCGAATCTCCCCAGCCCCACCAGCTTATTCCTGATTCGACAGATTAAAAATAACCCGCGTGCAGGGTCTGGAATTTATGCCGCAGGTGACAACGAAGGTGGCAGAATGGCGCCTTTGTCAGCGTATGATACCGGCAGTGATATAATGTCCGCGAGGTGCGCTATGGACAAGTCAACTCTGATAGCCACATCACTCACGGTCCTCTTCGTATTGGGTTTGGTCGCCTATCGATTGCTTTGGGCTGCATCCTCTGTAGCTGCCATGGCTGGGCTCGGTCGATTTTCAAAATTGCCAAAAGGTGTGCGAAACTGGCTTTTTGGCGAACACAAAGATGCCCCCAATTGATGGCGAGAATTGCTTTTCAGTTTGGCACGCCACCGTTCAGAGAGTTGAAATCTTGAAAGCAACTGCCACATGTAAAGAAGAAAGAGTGAACCAACCGATTCCAATTCGTGCTCGGCCGGTAAACATAACCGTGCTTGCCATCCTGACAGGGCTTGCTTTGGCGATCGCGCCCGTATGCGCACCGCTTTGCGCTGCGAAGATTTGTCCTCCCGGTGCTGGACAAGGGCAGTGCCACGAGATGCCCAGTATGGGAGCCGGCGGCAGCGAACGGTTTGTTGCGCCGAATAAGCCCTGCGGCGCTTCCGAATTTTCCGCGGTGCTCGTCAAGGCCGGCGAGCAATCCTTGCTTTCGCCGGAATTACGGAACGATCCCGCGCAAGCGCTTATCAATGGCTCGTCCGCGCAGAGCCTTGCTAGCCTGCATGCAAGCCCAGAGCGTTGGGTCGTGCATCGAGTTCCAATAGAGTCAGCGAATTTCCTTCTTTTGACCACGATTCTTCGCATCTGAAGTTCTTCCTCCGAATCTATCCACCAAACGTAGTCCATTCATCCAGAGCGTGAGCGTCACGCTATCGCCGCGCGCTGAGAACAATGGCCCGCCTCGGAATGCGAGCCCTGCCTGCACTCGAAGAAGGCAGATTCGTCGGGAATTGTGGACCAACCCAAATCGTAAACAGTGTGAATAGCAATCAGGGAGGCAAGAATGAGCGGAACGAGAAGAAGATTTTTTCGGGATGCGGCGTTTTTCGGGGCCGGATTCTTGGGGTTGTCGGAGGCACTGCGCGGCGAAACACAAGTGAGCGATCCGCAGGCGGCGCGCGCCATTGAACAAGGGCGCCACCACAGTCCGTATGGCAACCATAAGAAAAAGGAAGCGCCGACGTCAGGGCCCGACCCGTTCCTGCCGATGGTCACACCGGACGTGGCGGACTTGCCCCACGAAATGGATGGCGGCGTGAAAGTCTTCAAGCTGGTCGCAGAGCCGGTGAAGCGGAAAATCGCGCCGTTCAAGACCATCGATGCGTGGGGCTACAACGGAAACTGTCCCGGGCCGACGATTCAAGTGCAACAGGGCGACCGCGTGCGCATCGTGTTTGAAAACAAACTGCCGGAAGCCACTTCGATCCACTGGCACGGCCTCGAAGTGCCCATCGAGCAGGATGGCGTGCCTTGGATCAGCCAGAAGCCTATCGCGCCGGGCGAAAAATACGTTTACGAATTCACGGTGCATCAGGAGGGGACGTTCTTCTACCACTCCCACGGAGCGATGCAGGAAATGATGGGCATGATTGGATTTTTTGTGGCGCATCCCGAAAGGAGTTACAAACCGCGGGCAGATCATGATTTTGGAATGATCTTGCAGGAGTGGGCCGTCTTGCCGAACAACAGCGTCCCGAATACGGCGGCGATGGAATTCAACTGGCTGACGTTCAACGGAGTTTCGGCACCTGCGATTACGCCCATGATAGCTCGCCTGGGGAGCCGCGTGCGGTTGCGCATCGTAAATATGGGGATGGACCATCATCCGATTCATTTGCATGGAAATCAGTTCGTAGTGACGGGAACAGAAGGCGGGCGCGCGCCGGAATCAACGTGGTATCCCATGAATACCGTGCTTGTGGGCGTGGCGCAAGCGCGCGTCGTGGAGTTCGAAGCGAAGTATCCGGGATCGTGGATGGTCCATTGCCATCTGCCGCACCACATGATGAACAGCATGATGGATCTTCTGAAGGACCGCGCGATCGAGACGGCCAACACCAACGACGCGAAAGCCCTGAGCCAAATGGAGACGTTGGCGAAAAGCGTTCCGTTCGAACACGTCCACCACTCTCCAATCGCGGCGAATGCTAACGCCGTGCCAGGGTTTCCGCAGGATGCGTTCATGGAAATGGGGATGGATGATGCCGTGGCAAAACCGGAGACGCACGGCCTGCCGCCAAATTGGAGCGCGGGGATGATGGGCATGATGACATTGATCCGCGTTCTGCCCGATCGCGAGTACGAAGAGATGACGCAGCGAATTAAAAATACGCGCACGTCAGAACAGAAGGAGCGCTCTCATGCGTCGTAAGAAAAAATCTCCATGCGATGGCCTCTTCTCTGTGTTCTCTGCGACCTCTGTGTTGAAATCCCGATTAACCCCATCGCTATCCCAAATGCGAAAGAAAGCTCTGACGTTCGCCACATCGTTTCTCTGTTCCACCACACTGGTAATTGCAGCCCGGGCTCAAGAAAAAACACCGCCGATGAAGATGAACCAACAAATGCAACACCAACACGGCAATGTGCCGCTCGTTAAGCCGGAGTATCCGCGATTGGGGCGTGCGCAGGAACTCGCGGGAGCGAACGCTGTCACGCTGGAGCAAATGGAGAAAATGGCTGGCGAAACGAATCCCACATTGCGCCAAGCGGAAGCCGAAATCCGCGCAGCGAAGGCGCGGCAGCTGCAGGTAGGACTCTACCCAAATCCTTCCGTCGGTTATACAGGAGATGAGATCCGAGGCGGCTCGGTCGGCGGAGGCAAGCAGGGATTTTTCGTGCAACAGACGATTGTGACAGCCGGAAAACTTGGCAAGAGCCGCGAGGTTTTGGGCTCAGAGTCCAAGTTGGCGGAGATTGAAGCGCAGGAACAACGCACGCGCGTCACAACCGCGGTGAAGATGGCGTTCCTGCGCGTATTGTCGGCGCAGGAATGGCTGGAGGCACGGCGCGATTTGGCAAAAATTGCAGAAGATACTGCGCAGACGCAAAGAGAATTGATGAACACCGGCCAGGCGGACGAATCCGAAGTGCTGGAAGCGGAGGTCGACGCGCAACGCATGCGCATGGCGGCGCGAATGCAGGAAAACACCCTGCGCGAAGAGTGGCGTTCGCTGGCGGCGGTGATAGGACAGCCAGATTTGCCGCTCGCAACGCTAATGGGCGATCTGGAAAGTGGCTGGCCGGAACTAAATGAAGAAGAAGCCGTCGAGACCATCGCGAAACAGAGCCCTGCCGTACAGATCGCAGAAACCGCGACGCGTCGCGCACAAGCCGTCCTGACGCGCGCCCAGCGCGAGCCCATTCCCGACATATCGATCCGCGCCGGAATGGAATATAACCACGAAACATTGGGAAGCGTGCCATGGGCCAAAGGTTGGGAGGGATTGGCGGAGGCCAGCGTGCAGATTCCGATTTTCAACCGCAATCAAGGCAACATCGTGGTGGCTCTCGCGGATATGGACCGCGCGGAGCAGGAAAAAATCCGCGTAGCTCTTACGCTCCGCGAGCGCGCTGCAACTGTGGTGGATGAGTACGCAAACGCGAAGTTAATGGCCGTTGAGTATCGCGATGAAATTCTGCCGCATGCCAAGAAAGCCTACGGCCTGTTGGTGGATAAGTATGGGCAAATGCTGGCCTCTTATCCCCGGGTATTGGACGCGAAGCGCAAACTCTACGAACTGCAGATCGAGTACATCGCGGCGCTGGAGGGCGTGTGGACCAATGGCATGGCTTTGCAGGGCTACTTGCTGACGGACGGGCTGGAAGCGCCGTCGCGGCCCGGCGAAGTCGATCGGCCCATCCGGGAGACCAACGTGCCCATGCCGGAGCGCAGTATGTCGCCTGGCGAAGGGCTACCGCGGCCGTAACCGCCCGTCTGCCATATATATAAGGTTCCCAGAAGACCGGCTCAAGGATGGACGCCCGAGCCGGTACCGTTCCAGCCTGGGTGGAGCACGTGTCGAGTGCGAAACACTAGTACCCCGGTAGCGTTGACCAACTGAAAATTTAGTGGGTACTGTGCATGATAGGGCGCCCGGGTGTCAGCAAACGTGTCCTCGACGGACCGCCAACTTGATATTCGAGAACAGCTACCCGAGATGTGGGCGGACAAGGTTCAAGTCGCGTGCTCGGATGACCACATAAGACGATGACAACAGTTTTAAAAGCAGGACGTTACGAAATTGTGGGCGAGCTGGGCCGCGGCGCCATGGGTGTGGTCTATAAGGCGACGGACCCGGTGATTGGACGCACGGTCGCGGTCAAAACCATCAAATTGAGCGAAGAAGGCACGGGACTGTCGCGCCCGGAACTGCTGACGCGGTTCCAGACCGAGGCGCGCGCCGCAGGTTTGCTGACGCACCCCAATATCGTGGTGGTGTTTGACGCTGGTGAGGAAGACGGCCTGTACTACATCACGATGGAGCTGGTGGAAGGCAAGAGCCTGCAGGCGCATCTCGATGGCGGGGTAGCCTTTGCGCTGCCGCGCGTGCTGCGCATCATGGAGCAGACCTGCAGCGCGTTGCAGTTTGCGCATGAGCGAAACGTCGTCCACCGCGACATCAAGCCGGCGAACATCATGCTCACGGGTGACGACACGGTGAAGGTCACCGACTTCGGCACAGCCAAAATTCTGCAGTTCGGCACCATGCAGCAGACAGCTCATGTCATGGGCACCCCAAGCTACATGTCGCCCGAACAGGTGAAGGGCCGCGCAGTAGATGGCCGGAGCGATATTTTTTCGCTGGGCGTGCTCCTGTACGAAATGGTGACAGGCGAGAAGCCGTTTCCCGGGCAGAACATAACCACGGTTATCTACAAGATAGTGAACGAAGAGCCGGTTCCGCCGCGGCAGATTGACCCGTCCATTCATCCGGGGATCAGCGCGGTGGTGATGAAGGCGCTGGCAAAAGAACCGGAAACGCGCTACCAGAGCTGCCGCGAAATGCTCGAGGACTTGCGGAATTACCGCAGTATCGCGCCCGGGGGAAGCCCGGATAAGACCATGGTATCGGGCGTTCCAGGTGGACTGGGCGCGCCGAACGCCACGCTGCCACTCGCGGGAACGGGAGTGGGAGCGCAAGGCGGCCGAAGCTTTCTTCCGCAAGATCCCATGACCGTGGCAACGACGCGGTCACTCAATGAGCGAGCTTCCAGCCCCACGCAGACACCTGTCGTGCGGCGCACGGGGCCAATTACACCGCTCGCCCCGATGGAAGAACCCAAAAAGAAGAGCGTCATCGGGAGCATCTTCATCGCTTTGCTTCTGATTGGATTGATTGCCTACGGTGTGCAGAAGCTACGACCCGTGATTGAAGAGGCCCGGCAGATTAACGCCGCACAAAAACGCGCCGACAGGGATTCCACAGCGGCGGCTGCGCCGACAGATGGCGGAACGAACACGACTCCTGCGGTGTCTGTGTCTGCGGGAAATGAAACACCGCTTGCAGCGAGCCCCGACGTAGCTGCGGCGGAAAAGAAGCCAACAGAAAATCCTGTGGAAAAACCCGCACCGAAGAAGAGCGAACCGGTTGTGAGCGCGCAGGCCGCGGAGTACAAAGGGCAAATTGAAGAAGCTATCTCGGAAAAGGGTTTGACGGGACGTGCCAGGGTGCAGGCGATTGGAAGCACGCTGATCTTGGCGGGAAAGCTGCGTCCCGCGGAACATGGGGCACTGCTGAAATTCTTGCGCGACGCTCCCGCGAGCATCCGGGTGGTTGATCATATCGAGTATGAAGACGCGCCGGTCGCTGACAATACACATGACGCGGATGGAGGGCACCCTGTTCCGACAGGGGGCCGCGGCGCGATTCACGTGGTCACGGATCTGGTTGGAGCCACCGCAATTCTGCGCGGCCCGGCAGGCCGCGTCGTGAATCAGTGCCAAACGCCATGCAGCTTCAATGAGCTTGGGCCCGCGCAGTATAGCCTGGAAGTGCAAAAAGAGGGTTACCAGCCGATGCAGACCGCGCTTCAAGTGAAGGCGGGAAGTGTCGTCGATCAGAAGGTGACGCTCGAATCCCTCGCAAAGGGATTGCTCCTGACAAGCAAACCCGCGGGGGCGGATGTGTTCATCAATGGAGCGAAGCAATCTGGCCAGACGCCGGTGACGCTGCCACTCGCGCCGGGCTCGTACAACCTCGTGCTGCGTATGCCGGGCTACGACGCTTATGCCGGAAGCGTGCAAGTGAAAGACAATATTCAGACACAGCTTGACGTGCCATTAAAGGAAAAATCCAACGTTAAGGTGGCGTGGGCTGATGTGGAAACGACTCCCAAAGGCGCAGAGATCTTCGTGGACGGACAAACAACAGGACAAACGACCCCAGCCCGCGTGCAAGTGCCGTCCGGCCTACACACGGTAACCGTCAGACTTAATGGCTACCAACAGGTGAGGAGAACCTTCCAGGCCGTAGAGGGCAGTACGGTCCACATCACCGATGTGACGCTGCAGCCGAAGTAAGATGTATTGGCACCCGATGCACCGGGTTGGCAGGTTGAAAAGCCGGTTGCAGAGTGCCGTTTGTGCGGTTCCTCCCTACTAAGAACGTAACTTTTTGTAACCGCCGCTTGACTCGGGTTCCAGAACCACGAAATCAACCTATTCAAAACAAGCAACTTAGTTACTAAATGAGGGGGCAGGCAGCGTGCTTGCCTTATAGATAAGGCTACCCTGCCCTCGCGAACCCGTCCCTTTGGGGGTAGGCAAGGCAGAGTTCCTTATTCAACCGATCGGTTGAATACAGACGCCGGCTAAATGCTGGCGTCGGCTGGATGTGAGCTACGGAAGCAAGAGGGGA
>Ga0210387_10004192_pt1 | contig 11041 bp, 12 predicted proteins | sample IncBWC7OmetaG_FD_160108 | JGI IMG/M metagenome (GOLD analysis project Ga0210387, IMG submission 160108) | Forest soil microbial communities from Barre Woods Harvard Forest LTER site, Petersham, Massachusetts, United States - Inc-BW-C-7-O ... | reverse complement strand
CGCCGGCACTGGGGCAACGTCACATGCTTGAATACTTCCCCACCAACTATGTGTGGAACCTGTCGACCAACATCGCACTGCTCATGGGTGGCAATATCGGTGAGGTGGATAGCATCTGTCGCAAGCTGGTGGAGGTGTCGAAGGCCGGTGACGACGCAGGGACAGTCGCGTTCTTCGAAGCGTGGTGCGAACAAGCCGATCGATTGGCGGAACTCGCGCAGGAAGACTTGGCGAGGGGACGCCGCTTGAGTGCCGGCGCTAAATATGGCCGCGCGGCGACCTACTACATCACGGCGGAACGCATGCAAAATCGGGCGTTCGAGCCGCGGAAGGCGGCTTATGCGCGAATGCTGGAATGTTTCGCGAAATATATCGAACTTGGTGCGCAGAACTGCGAGCGGGTGGAGATTCCCTATCAGGGCAAATCGCTCGCGGCGCTGTTCGTGCGAGCGGTGCGCAGCGACGGCAGCCCAGCGCCATGCCTGGCGTTCTTCAACGGTCTCGACAGCACCAAGGAGATGATCTACGGCTCGCGTATCGGCCACGAACTGGCACTGCGGGGAATTTCGACCTTAATGGTCGATCAGCCTGGCGTCGGCGAGGCACTTCGGCTCAAAGACTTGCGCGCCATCGTCGAAGCAGAGAAATGGGCCGGCGCGTGTGTGGACGCACTCGAGAAACGCCCCGATGTCGACAGCCGATATCTCGGAATCTGCGCCTGGTCTTTGGGTGGCTTCTTCGCGCCGCGCGCGGCAGCGTTCGAGAAGCGCTTCAGGCTTTGCGTTGCCTGGGGCGCTAATTTCAATTGGGGCGAACTGCAGAAACGGCGTGCGGCCCGGGAGGGGGACCGACCCGTACCGCATTATTGGGAGCACGTGCAATGGGTGTGGGGTCAGGACACATTCGAGGACTTCATGACATTCGCACCTCAGGTGACGCTGGAGAACTGCATTGACAAGATTACCGTTCCCTTCCTGGTGACCCACGGATCCAATGACCGGCAAATTCCGCGCGAATATGCGATCCAGCAATACGAGCGTGCAGTCAATTCACCGAAACGAGAATTGAAGTGGTTTACGCCACGCGAAGGCGGCGTTGAGCACGTGAGCGCCGACAATTCGGAGAACGCCAAAAACTACATTGCCGATTGGATAGCCGAGACGTTCCGGGAAATGGACGCTACTGGAGTGCGCTTATGAGCCAAAAAATAATTGATCTGTCCATCTTCCTAGAAAACGACGTAATTTCCGATCCGCCGGTTTATCGACCGAAGATCGACTACATCGATCACAATATGTCAGTGCCTGAATTGCTCGCTTTCTTCCCGGGTCTGGAAGCGAAGGACCTACCAGACGGTGAAGCATGGGCCATAGAACGCATCCAATTGATTACGCATAACGGTACTCACCTCGATGCGCCTTACCACTTCGCATCCACCATGAACCATGGTGAGCGCGCGATCACTATCGATGAAGTCCCGCTTGAATGGTGTTTTCAGCCTGGCGTCAAACTCGATTTCAGGCATCTTCCCGATGGCCACGTCGTTACCGCCAATGAAGTAGAACAGGAGCTCAGCCGAATCGGCCATGAACTCACGCCGTTTGAAATCGTGTTGATCAACACTCGCGCCGGGTCGAGATATGGCAATGCCGATTACGTGAGCGCCGGTTGCGGCATGGGCTACGAGGCCACCATGTACTTGCTCGAGCGGGGCGTCCGAGTCACAGGAACGGACGGCTGGAGTTGGGACGCACCTTTCGTGCACACCAAAGAGCGCTTCAAGGAGTCGGGCAACGCAGGTTTGATCTGGGAAGGGCATAAAGCCGGCCGCGATATCGGCTATTGCCATCTGGAGAAACTGCACAATCTTGAAGTACTTCCCACTGACGGGTTTACGGTCGCGTGCTTCCCCTGCAAGATCAGAGCGGCATCGGCTGGCTGGACACGCGCGGTCGCCATCCTCGAGTAACGCCTTGTTTGGCTGCAGCCGCAAGTATTGTTCGGCCAAATTGCTCACCGCCCGGTAATCTTCTAGGAAATCATTATGTCGGCTCTACCGCAATCAGCGCTCGATCAGTTGTTTCTTACCGCACGCACATACAATGAGTGGAGCGATCTACCAGTCGATGAGCAGACCGTTCGTAACCTTTACGATCTGTTTAAGTGGGGACCGACCTCGGCCAACAGCTGTCCGGCGCGATTCGTGTGGGTGCGCAGCTCCGAAGGCAAATCGCAGCTCGCGTCCCTCGCCGCGGAGATGAATCGGGCCAAAATTTTGGCAGCTCCCCTCACCGTCATCGTCGGCTACGACCTCGCGTTTCCGGAATCGATGCCGAAGTTGTTTCCCGCGCGCGGCGAGATGATGCGGCAAGCATTCCTAAAGCCGGGAGTCACCGAGGTTACGGCCGCGCGAAATGGGAGTTTGCAGGGAGCGTATCTCATCATCGCGGCGCGGGCGCTCGGGCTCGATTGCGGTCCGATGTCGGGCTTCGACAATGCAGGTGTCGACCATGCCTTCTTTTCCGGGACCCGCATCAAATCTAATTTCATCTGCAGTATCGGGTATGGGAAGGCGGGCACACCTTTCCCGCGAAATCCTCGCCTCACATTTGAGGAGGCGGGGCACTTCAGTTAGGAACACCGACGCCGGTACACATTATTCCGGCCATATGACGATTTTAACCGCAACAATCGAATTCAGCGCGCTATCGAATCTCGCCTGCCCGGCAATTCATGATCGATCTAGGAAATCGCGGCGCGAGGCTGTTACGGTTCTCTGATTCCGGATTGTCTTAGGATAACAGCGACACCGCATTTAGATGTCGTCCGCGAGGCGCCGATGGTCGACGACGAGGTGGTAAAGGCGTGGTTCGTCCAGGAGATCCTTCCCCTGGAGCCCAGCCTTACGCGCTTCATCCGCAGCCATTGCCGCCAGGCGGCCGACGTAGCCGACCTTCGCCAGGATGTCTATGTGCGGATCTACGCGGCCGCCCGCGAGCAGCTGCCCCGGCAGGCCAGGCCTTTCATGTTTACGACCGCACGCAATCACTTGATAAATTGCGCCAAGCGAGCACAGATCGTTTCGATCGAATATGTTTCGGATCTGGAGGCGTCGATCTTGGCCATTGATACCGTTACACCGGATCGTACGCTCTCCGCGCAAGACGAATTCCGGCGTGTGCGGACGGGACTGGACCAGCTCCCGCCGCGCTGCCGCGAAGTCGTGTTATTGAGGAAAATCGAGGGCTTGTCGACCCGGGAAGTTGCCATGCGTCTTCACGTCGGAATCGACACAGTCGAACAGCAAATGGTGCATGGTATGAGGGCGCTGGTTGATTTCATGTTGGGCGGCAGCGGAAAGATTCGGCGGGCCGCGACGGCGAAGAGGAGCCTCGAGAAGGAACGAAACAGATGAGCGACTCAGCATCCACCGAGGAGATCTCTGCCCGTTGGCTGCTGCGACGGGAAGAGGCGGACTGGTCGGGCGAAGATCAGGTCGAATTCGATAAGTGGCTGAATTCCAGTATGGAGAACAAGGTCGCCTATTGGAGGCTCGAGCACGGTTGGCGGAAAGCCGATCGCCTGGCGGCACTGCAGCCTTTCTCTCCGGCACCTGCGCATGGGCCCCGGCGACTGTGGCGCATCTTGGCGGCAGCGGCACCCCTTGCTGCTTGCTTGATCTTGTGCGTCCTCACCGTATCGAGTGTGGACGTCGCGCGTCACAAGACCTACGTCACTGAGATCGGTGCGCGCGAGATCGTGCCGCTGGCCGACGGTACGCAAATTGAGTTGAACACTGCCACCACGCTGCGTGCGGCTGTACAGGGCCCGGTCCGCGAGGTGTGGCTCGACCAGGGCGAGGTTTATTTCGAAGTGGTCCACGATCCCGCCCGGCCGTTCGTGGTTCATGTCGGCGGCCGCACACTAACCGATCTCGGGACAAAATTTTCGGTCCGCCGCAACGGCGATCATGTGGAAGTCGCCGTGGTGAGCGGGCGAGTTCAGCTCGATAACGAGTCGGTCAGTACGTCCTCCATGCCAGTCACCCTGGCCAGGGGCGACATCGCCACCGTCCAGGGAACATCAACCTCCTTGCTGCCCAATTCCATCGATAAGGTCGACGACTTACTCAGTTGGCGCCACGGATTGTTGGTCTTCGACCAGTCGGCTTTGGCCGACGCTGCCTCCGAGTTCAATCGCTACAGCCGGAAAAAACTGATCATTACGGATCCCACCATCGCACGCATGCGGATCAGCGGACGTTTTGAAACCAGCAATGTGGGTGGATTTACCCGTCTCCTACGCCTGGCATACGGCTTGAATGTCGCGGATGAAGGTGCCGTCGTAAAAATTTCTCATTGAGGCCGTTACGGATTTTCTTTGTTCAGCTGTCTACCCCTAATGTGGCCACCATGCGATTAGCACGAGGTGACACAAAGCAAAACAGCGGGGAAACCGAGTGCTAGGGATACCGCTTCGCAAACTGATGCTATGTGCATCATTTCTTACGGGCACTGTTATGGCACAGCCGCTGGCATTCGACATTCCCAAAGGAGACTTGAAGGCGGCCTTGGACGCTTATGCGAGGCAGTCGGGTGTTCAGATCATTTATCGGGTCGATGAGTTGCATGGTGTCGTGAGCCCCGGCGCGCATGGCCTGCTCGAACCGCTCGCCGCTTTGGACGCGATTCTCGCGCACACGGGCTTTAGCGTTCGCCAAGACCGCAGTGGGGCTCTTGCTATCGTGAAAGCTTCAGCGGCACCTCAGTCCGCGGCGCCGCTATCGCCTGCGTCGACGACCAGCGCATCCAAGCAGCCACCGGCAGCGTCCAGCGACAATACCAATTTGGAAGCGATTACGGTCACCGCTCGGATCGAGGGTTTGTCGTCGATGCGCGTTCCGACGCCGCTCAAGGAAATTCCGCAATCGGTGTCGGTCATCTCGCAAGTCATACTACAACAGCAGAATGACACAGAGCTTGCCGAGGCCTTCAACTGGGCGACGGGTATCAGTGTTGTGCAAACCAATTCCGTGGATGACAGGTTCTATGCGCGCGGCTTCCAAATCACGAGTATCCATATCGACGGCGGTCCGCCCTTAGCGCTCACCGGCACCAATCAGGTCAACACGACCACGGACCTGTCGGAATACGATCATATTGAGGTTTTGCGTGGCGCCGACGCTTTGTTTGGCGGGGCCGGTAATCCCGGCGCCACGATCAGCTTGGTGCGCAAGCAGCCGCTGTCCGAGGATCAAGCCATTGCTTCCGCGTCGCTCGGCTCCTGGAATGACTACCGACTGGAAGGTGATGTAACCGGTCCTTTGGGTTTTGGCGGCGCCTTGCGCGGGCGTTTGGTGGCAGTCGGCGAGACCCAGGATTATTTCTACGATACGGCCGACCGCCGCAAGGGCAAGCTGTACGGCATCGTCAACTACGATCTATTGCCAAATACGCTGCTAAGCGTAGGTGGCAGCTACGAAGAGCAGTCCGGGGTACCGGGCTATAGTGGGTTGCCGCGTTACGCCAGCGGAGACAACCCGCGTCTGCCGCGATCCACTTCCTTGGTGTTTCCGTGGAATCATAGAGTTACTCGTACCTCGGAGGGATTCGTAGAACTGGAGCATCACTTCAACCGTGTTTGGAAGCTGAAAGTCAATGTGACCGAGCTCGACCAGACCGTGACGGCATTCGTGGGATTCCCGGAGGGTGCGATCAATCCGGTCACCGACATCTTGGGTGGTTCATATGCCGGAGTCCAGCTGGTTTCGAAGCTCGACCAGACGGCCATGGATGTTACCTTGACGGGCGGCTTCGACTGGCGTGGTCGACGCCAGGAGGTGATCGTAGGGACAGATTTTCAGCGTGCGCCGACAACGGCGATTGAAGGGCTGTACATTCTGTCCACACCGGTAGATCCGCTTGCTTTCGACCCGGGCGCATACCCGCCACCCTCTGGTCAACCGTTCACTACCGCCTACTCCGCGGAGACGCAGAAGCAATATGGCCTGTACGCAGCGGTGCGCCTGCGTCCTTGGGATGGATGGTCGGTGATCGGTGGCTTGCGCGACAGCTACATTAAGACTTCATTGGATGAGACAGAGAGCCTGGGCGCTCTTGTCCTCGGCACACTATCGGAAAATCATACTGACGCCGCCAAGCTGACGCCATACGTAGGTGTGATCTACGATCTCAACAAGAAGTATTCCCTGTACGCCAGCTACGCAGATATCTTCAATACGAACGGGGGTGCGATCAGGATGAACGGCGCTGCTTTGCCACCTCTTGATGGCGTGAATCTGGAGGCAGGCATCAAAGGCGCTTGGCACGATGGTTCGCTCAACGGTTTGCTTGCCTGGTTCAAAATTGACGAGATCGGTGCCCCAGTGAGGGACCCGAATGCTCCCGACAAAAGCCTGAACCCTTGTTGTTTCATCACGGGTACCCAGAAGAGCCAAGGGGCGGAGACCGAGTTCAGTGGATCGCTCACTCCAAGATTGCTGCTGAGCGCAGGCTATACCTATAACGTCAATCGCGACGTTTCCGGGACGGCACTGATAACGCAGACGCCGCGGCATTTACTCAAGCTGTGGACCGACTATCAGCTGCCGGGTAGTTGGAACCGTTCAAGCATGGGTGGGGGTATCATCGCGCAGAGTTCGAACTATTTGAGCGGCACGGCTTGCGATGCCTTTGGCGCCGCGGGCAGCTGTATCGGGTCGGAATTGCCATTCCGCATCGTCCAAGGGTTCTATGCCGTCGAGAGTGTGCGGTACGCCTATCGCGTTAATCCCCATTTGACAGTCTCGCTCAACGTGAACAATCTTTTCGACCGCATCTATTATCAGACCATTGGCTCGACAAATAGCGGCAACTGGTATGGAGCGCCGCGCAATTTCCTGCTGAAGATTCAAGGCCGCCTGTAGTGCTTATCGCAGCCATTGGAAAATCGAAGTTGGATTGACGATGCAAGAATGCCGCCTTCACTCTCTTCTCACTTACCATCGCTGCGGAAACTTTGCGCATGCCCCGAATGAATGCGGCAAGGCCAATGCGACGGACGGCCACGGGTCACTTATCTCTCATCCAGACGCGATCACTGGCATGATCTTGGAAGCCCTAGCATTCGATACAGGAGGCGTGTCATAGATCATATGCAAGCAATCCGGGGTTTCGTTCGGGTCGTCGAGGCCGGCGCCTTTACGCGAGCAGCGGAGTCGCTGCAGATGCCTAGTGCGACGCTGAGTAAGCAGATCCAATTACTCGAAAGGCACATAGGAGCCAAGCTTCTCGAGCGGACTACACGGCACGTCCACGTGACCAGCGAAGGGACCACATATTACAATCGAATGCGCGATTTACTGGCCGAAGTGGAAGAGATCGAAACGACATTGGGCCGCGCCAAAGTTGCGCCCCGGGGTCATCTACGCGTCGACACAGGCGGCTCCACTGCGAGCGCTATTTTGATCCCCGCGTTTCCGGACTTTCAGGCGAAGTATCCAGAGATCCAGCTGCAACTCGGCGTCACGGATAGGACGGTCGACTTGATTGGCGAAAACATCGATTGCGCGATTCGTAGAACCGCTGACGATCCCGCCTTGATCGCCCGGCGCATCGGATTTCTGTCTTGGACAATGTGCGCGAGCACGGCATACATCGCTCGACACGGCGTGCCGTCACACCCACAGCAGGTTGTCGACGGTGACTTTCCAGTGGCAGGCTACTTCTCCCACTCCAGCGGCGTTATACAGCCAATTGAACTTCTCGTGCGCGATGAACCGTTTCTGGTCAAGTCTCGGCACAGCATCCTGGTCAACGACAGCAACGCTCATCTTGCATGCGCGCTCGCTGGCCTGGGCTTGGTCCATACGCTGGACTTTAACGTGCGACCTTCGATAGATCGCGGTGATTTAGTTGTCGTGCTGAAGGAATTTCGCGCGAAACCAATGGAAGTATTCATTGTCTATCCACCGAGTCGCGCACGGAGTACGAAGGTGCGTGTCTTCTGTGATTGGGTAACGCAGATCTTTGCTCGACTAGTCCAGCATTAAGGTGCCCGCAACGTCCGCAGCGATCTCAAGCGCCCGGGGTATCGATAAACGCATAAAGTGCGGCGATGCGGCCGCGCCGCGCGATTACTACATCGAGGCCTGTGACCTTGGGTGGGTGGCCCGCAGCGCCGTGGCCCCAGGCTTGACGGCCGACGTCGAAGAAAGTCTGCGGTGAGCCGATCGGTGTGAACACGAAGCCCGGAAACCTTTCGTGCAACTGCGATACGGCGTCATTTATTGCCGCGTAGCCGACGTAGCGGCCGTGTGGATCGGCAAAGACGCCATCCTCCGCCCAAATTTCCGCTATCGCGGAATGGCGCTTCGAACTGTCGCGCTCACCAAAGATATCTAACAAATTTCGCATAAGAAGAGTTTCTACTGTGTGATCCATAAGAATCTCCAGCGGGTGACGCCATTTAGTGAAAAACGTTACCCACGCACCGTGCGTGACAGGTCAAAGCTATCCTCGAGCATCTGGAAACGCGTAATCTTGTCTCCCGAGATTGTGAGAATGATGGCAAATTGAGTGTGATTTTGCTTGCCGGACGATTTGATCCGAGTTTCGAGTTCCCCGACAATCACGGCGCGATTTTGGCTGCCCAGGATATCCTCTACTTCGAATTTCACGGGTTCTGTGAGCAGGCGGATCTCGCGAAAGAAGTTCGCGGCGGCCTGACGTCCGATCTTGTGTCCGATCCATGGAAGTACGCCATCGTCGCCTTGGATTTCGAAGCGAAGATCCTCTGCGAACATGGCCGCGAGCGTATCCGGGGCTTTGCCCTCGCCAATGCCGGAGAGAAGCTGCTGGGCGATGATGATATTGTTGACCTGGCTCATCGTTGTGTCCTTGTTGCAAAATAGACAGATAACTAGCGTGATCGGCGGGAGCTCCGACGCTTCTTCTGCGGGCCTTTTTTCCACCGCTGGCTCCCGAACTTGAGCAGCAGCTTATCGCCACGTGGGTCGCCAATAAATGAGCGTTCATAGAAACTTTATCCAGTGTTGTGCATAATCAGATTCTGATTCGGGAGGCGTGTCATAGACCACATGCAAGCAATCCGGTCCTTCGTTCGAGTCGTCGAAATCGGCGGCTTTGCGCGAGCTGCGGACTCCTTGCAAATACCCAATGCCACGCTGAGTAAGCAGATCCAGCAGCTAGAAAGGCACTTGGGGGTCAAGTTGCTCGAGCGAACAACTCGGCGCGTCCACGTGACGAGCGAGGGATCCGCTTATTACGATCGCGTGCAGCACTTGTTGAGTGAACTTGACGAGATTGAAACGACTATGGGTCCCGCGAAAGCGGCGCCCCGGGGGCGTCTGCGCGTGGACAGCGGGGGCTCCACTGCAAGCGCTATACTAATTCCCGCGCTTCCGGATTTTCAGGCGCAGTATCCGGATATACAGCTGCAACTCGGCGTCACGGATCGGACAGTCGACTTGATCGGTGAAAACATCGATTGTGCAATTCGCAGCACCGGACAGGATCCCGCCTTGATCGCGCGGCCCATCGGACTTCTCCCTTGGACAATGTGCGCTAGTCCGGCATATATCGCTCGATATGGCGTGCCGACTCATCCACAGCAAGTGGTTGACGATGGCTTGCCAGTGGCTGGCTATTTTTCCCACTCGAGCGGCGTTATACAGCCAATCGAACTTTTCATGCGCGATGAACCTTTCCTGATCAAGCCTCGGTACAGCATCTTGGTAAACGAGAGCAACTCTCACCTCGCATGCGCACTCGCCGGCCTCGGCTTAATCCACACGCTCGACTTTATGGTGCGACCTTCTATCGATCGAGGCGATTTGGTCGTCGTTCTGAAAGAGTACCGCGCGAAACCACTGCAAGTATTCATCGTATACCCACCGAGTCGTCAGCGGACTACAAAAGTGCGTGTCTTCGTCGATTGGGTGACACAGGTCTATGCTCGGCTGGCCCCACAGTAAGGACTCTTTCGGGTCGTTGCGATGGTCAATTGAGATGCCAAACACTAGTAAATGTAGCGACCAATGTCTTGCTCACTGCATCTGGTCGACGCCTCAATCATTCCCGAAATACCCCCGGCGCCGACGAACTCGACGACGGTCATGCTCGCGGAGCGCATCGCGGCAAATATAACCGCTCAAGCTTGTGACGAGAGCGGGATCGGACGCGAAGCTCGCAAGCCGAAAGATTAAACCAGCGGAATAAAGTCCCGAGTCAGTCGCTGTGAGGCGTTACTCAGATAGTCGAGCGAGCGCCGCACGCGAGTGAGGACCTTGCGCGCACACTTGTATATCGAATCGCGGTCGCACCTCCTTGTTGCCTGCATCTGATCCACCCTCGGTGCATCGCGATTATTCACACCCATGCATGAAGATTCCATAGCAGACCATTTATCTGCGTTCGGAGGACGAATAAAGTCCACTCCGTGAATCGCGATGCTCGATGAGAGCTGACGCGAACGAGATCAGATAGTCGATTTTCAGGAGTAACGAATATGTACAGGCTTAAGCCCTTTGCCCTAGTCATCGTGCTTGGATTGTCAGTGCTACTAGAAGCGTGTGCGGCCGAAAGAAAGTGCGGCCTAGAGGGCTGTCCGGGAGATGCACAAATCACCGCAAAAGTGCAAACACAATTGAGCCATCATCCCGAATTAGGTAGCAATACTGTCGACGTGCAAACGCTGAATCACGTTGTGTATTTATCAGGCCTCGTAAGCTCGGGCCTTATGAGACAGACGGCCGCGGACGTCGCTCATCAAGTCCCAGGTGTGACTCGAGTCGAAAACAACGTAGCGGTCAGAAATTAGCTGCTCGAAGCGCCTGCCTAGCGCGGCTCAGATCACTCTTGTATGCGATATTCAGACTCAGGTTTCTCGCCCGCGCATCCCAAAGCTGCGGACGCTTATCCCAGCGGACGCACAGTTCCCCGTCATGCATCGGGGCTCGTCGGCAGAGATTCCTATGGAACTTGCGTTAGCTCGCCGCCGTTAAACGGGATTTTGCGGCCCG
>Ga0210387_10004191_pt1 | contig 11042 bp, 15 predicted proteins | sample IncBWC7OmetaG_FD_160108 | JGI IMG/M metagenome (GOLD analysis project Ga0210387, IMG submission 160108) | Forest soil microbial communities from Barre Woods Harvard Forest LTER site, Petersham, Massachusetts, United States - Inc-BW-C-7-O ... | reverse complement strand
GTGACCGGCGCCGTGATGTCGCTCTGGGAGGATCCTGAAGCTAGTGCCGGGTTATCGCGGCCGGATGTCTTGGGCAAGCGCGAGAAACAAGTGCTGCAATTCATTGCCGAGGGCCATCGCAGTCCCGTGATCGCAAAAAAAATGGGCATCGCGGTTGCGACCGTGGAAGCGCATCGGCGAAATATTCTGCGTAAATTGCAACTGCATAGCGCGGCGGATCTGACGCGATATGCCCTACGTCATGGCATCATCGCGTTATGACAGCGGCAACCGATGCCTCCCCATGAACGAGGCGTCAATAAAGTACATTGAATATAGATTGTAACGTATTGAAAATGAAGCAGTATATGTCCTCCAGAAAATGCGCATGCCGCATTCCTTGGGGCCTGAACCAACTCGATCGGCGCGCTACAATCTCAGGCGTCATCGTTTCCCGAAAGCAGCAGCGAAGAAAACATCCGAGACCTCGATGCAACGTCGGAAGCGCGATCCGGTCAGGTATTTTCCTGATGATGCAATCCTCTCTTTGCCTGTACATTACCGAAACTCGAGGGGAGTTCGAAGGCTCCTTCGGACCAAGTAGCGGCCTAGGGAGTTACAACAATGTCGTCGACTAAACGACCTGCCAATCGGGAACAACGAACCGCGGCTCAATCGACCGAGTTATTGCGCGAACTCGTGGCGCACCTGCGGCAGAACCGCACTCAGTTACGCGAGGAGTGGGCGAACCGAATCACCGAAGCGCAGCTGCTGACGGCGATGACAAAGGAAGAGTTGTTCGCCGAAGCCACATCCGTCTACGACAACTACGTCGAAGCGCTCGCGACCGGAACCTTCGAAGCCCTGCAGTCGTATGCGCGCAATTTGTCCGAGAGGATCATCCCGCGCGGAGTGGAAACCCACGAAGTCGTCGGAATCGTGCTATTGCTGCGTGACGTCCTGGCGAGGTCACTGTTCGCCAAGTACCAAGGCGATTTCACGATGCTGAACCGCATCTTGGACGCTTATGAGCCCGCGGCCAACCGTATCGCCAATACCGTGGCGGTCGGCTTCGTGCAGGAGCGAGAACGCGTCATTCGCCAGCAGCAGGAAGCAATCCGCGAACTCTCCACGCCGGTGTTGCAGGTCCGCGAGCGGTTGCTCATTTTGCCCATCATCGGCGTCATCGATGCGCAGCGGGCGCGGCAGTTGACGGAGCAGTTGCTGCGCGGCATACGCACGAACCGCGCCAAGGTGGTGGTGATCGACATCACCGGCGTGGCGGCAATGGATGCCACTGTCGCCAATCACTTGGTGCAAACCGTGGAAGCTTCACGGCTGCTGGGTGCCACGGTGATCGTGACCGGTCTATCTCCCGAAATTGCGCAAACCATTGTTACCATCGGCGTCGATCTCGGGAAGATGAATACGGTCGGCGATCTGCAAGGCGGCATCGAGCAAGCCGAGCGGCTGCTGGGCTACAAGGTGATCCCGGTTGCGGATACGGCCTCGTCTTAAGGTCTGAGCGTGGAAGTCCCAATCCTAAAACAGGGACGGTTTCTCATAGCGACCATCCAGGCTGCGCTCTCGGATGCGGATCTTTTGCAGCTGCGCAGGGCGCTGATCGACAAGGTGATTCACTTCCGATCGAATGGCGTGATCATCGACGTCACCGCGCTGGACGTGATGGATTCATTCGCGACACGGACATTGCGCGACATCACCAATATGATACGTCTGCGTGGAGCGGATACGGTCATCGTCGGCATCCAGCCGGAAGTTGCATTTGCCATGGTGCAGCTTGGCCTGACGATGGAAGGCGTGGCGACTGCGCTCGATTTGGAGGAGGGTCTCGAGCACCTGCAACATCGAGCAACCGGCAAATCCTGAGAGCGAATGCCTGTGCTCAAAGACATTGTGGTAGCCATCCGCTCAGACGGAGACATCGTATCGGCACGGCAGCAGGGAAGATCATTGGCCACAGCCATCGGGTTCACGGCAACCGACGCTACATTGATTGCCACGGCGATTTCCGAGTTGGCTCGAAATATCGTCATGTATGCGGGGCAGGGCGAAGTGATGATTCACAGCGTGGAAATCTCCCTTAGGAAGGGAATCGTGATCGGCGCTCGCGACAGCGGCCCGGGCATTCGCAATATCGATGACGTGTTGCGCGATGGCTTTTCGACATCCGGCGGTTTGGGCCTCGGATTGCCGGGCGTCAAGCGATTGATGGACGAGTTCGCCATCGAATCGGAGCTAGGGCAGGGAACAATGGTCACGGTCAGGAAGTGGCTCAGATGAAAGCGGCAGCCGTCGAATGGAGCACCGCCGCCGCCACGATGCCGGGAGAAACGGTATCGGGTGACCGGCATTGGGCTGCTCCCGTTGCGAACGGAATGATCTTTGCCGTAATCGACGGTTTGGGGCATGGCGCAGCCGCGGCTGCGGCATCCAAAGTCGCAGTCGCGATACTGCAGCAATTCGCCGGCGATCCGCTCATAGAATTGCTGCGTCGTTGCCACGAGTCGCTGCGCGCAACGCGCGGAGTGACCATGAGTCTTGCGCAGCTCAATACCGAGCACTCCGTGCTTACGTGGATCGGCGTCGGCAATGTCGAGAGCGCTCTACTGCACCGGGAACCGGAGCTGCCGAGCGACAAACTGATGCTGCGCAGCGGCGTGGTCGGCAGTCACCTGCCCACGCTTCGCGCCGAGGAATTGCCCATTCGACCCGGCGACATATTGACGATGGTCACGGACGGTGTAACCACGGAGCACCCGATGCGCGTCGCAATGGATGCCAAAATCGAGACGATGGCAGAGGGAATACTGGCGAGCGCCCGCAAAGGCAACGATGATGCGTTGGTCTTGGTCGCGCGATATCGAGGTACTCAGCCGTGACAGATGTTGCTGCCGACTATCCGGCGTCGTTGCGCAATTATTTGGGCGGCGCAGGGGAATCGGCCCTGCAGCAGGCATATCAGATCGGGCGCCGGGCCCTGGAGGCAGGCACGAGCTTGGTCGCGATTGCGGACATTCACCATGCCTGTCTGCGCAAGCTGCTGGCACATGAGATGGCGGCTGCCGAAAGTGATCGGATAGTGACGGGCGCTGCGCAATTCTTTGCCGAGTGCGTCTCGCCCTATGAGATGACGTACGGCGGATTTCGCGAAGCCAATACGGCGCTGCGCCACTTCAACGAGGTGTTGGAGCAGGAAGCCAAGAGAATCGCCAAAGTGCTTCACGATGAGGCCGGTCAATTATTGGTGGCGGTGTACATCGCGCTGCAAAACCTATCGGACGAGGTGCCGGCCGTTCAACCGCATATTCTGAAGGTGACGCAGCTGCTCGATCAGATCGAATCTCAGCTGCGCCGGCTGTCGCACGAACTGGTGCCCGCACTATTGAACGATTTGGGGTTGGTTCCGGCCCTGCGCTATTTATTCGAGGGACTCGCGCAGCGCTCCCAGCTGCAGATAAACATCGACGCCGTGCCGGAGCAGCGGTTGCCAAAGCGCGTGGAGACGACCTTGTACCACATCGCCAAAGAAGCGCTGCACAACGTGATCAAGCACGCGCAGGCAACTGCGGTGTGGATCGGATTTCACCGGACAACCGCTTCGATTCGTTGTTGCATACGCGACAATGGCAGGGGATTTGACCCCGAGTTGATCGCCGTCCCGCAAGCCGAACGAGGCTTCGGCTTGATCGGCATTCGCGAGCGCCTGAGCGTTGTCGGCGGGCACTTACAGATCAACTCAGGCGAAGGGCAGGGGACTGAATTGGTGATATCCATTCCAATGGAGAATTGAATGCCGATACGTGTGATTCTTGCCGATGATCATCTCATTGTCCGTCAGGGATTGAGATTGGTGCTGGAGAAGGAGCAAATTGAGGTATTGGGCGAAGCCGCCGACGGAGTCGAGGCGATTCGCCTGATCCAGGAACTGCTCCCCGAGATCGCCGTGCTTGATCTGGACATGCCGGGACTTGACGGCCTGGCCGTGTTGCGCGAAGCGGCACGGATCAGCCCACAAACGCGCGCGATCATTCTGACCCGCCATATGGAAGAACCGTATGCGGTCGAGGCATTGCGCATCGGCGCACGCGGTTACGTGCTCAAGACGCAAGCCAGCACTGATTTAGTGGCAGCCATCCGCCATGTGGATCGCGGCGAGGTGTACTTGAGCCCCAAGATTTCAAAGGCCGTGGTGCGGTCCTATCTGAACAACACTGAAGGGCCCAACGGACAACTGAGCGTGCGTGAACGGCAGGTTCTGCAGCTGGTGGGTGAAGGGCATTCGACCAAGAAGGTCGCATCGTTGCTGGGTATCAGCGTCAAAACGGCGGATACGCATCGCACCAAGCTCATGGAAAAACTCGACATTCATCAGACCGCGGGGCTGGTTCGTTATGCGATCCGCAATGGCTTGATAGAGCCGTAATCAAAGTTCGATGCTGCAGCGCCCCTCAGCCGGGGCATCCGGTCTTTTCCAAAAGAGCCATCAAGAATTCACCCGATTGTGCTGCTGGGTAAGCGGTCTATGCTGAGGCCATGAAATCAAAACAGCTTAGGGCACTCGTCGTCTTGGACAGTCGGGAAGACTCCTGGTTTTTGGACGGAGGTACTCATGAGTCGATCGACTGTCACCTGATAGACGTCAAGGGCTGGCGGGTGAATGTGGAAGACTTTGACCGCACGCTGCTCTTGATCGCCGAGAAATCGCCCGATGTGCTGCTCCTCGATTCAACACTGACGCGCAACTTTGCGCTGTGCATGGTCATTCAAGTACGCGACAAGATTCCGAACCTGCCGGTTGTTTTGCTGCCCGACATTCACGGTGCCATGGAACGGGCGCAGGGTTCGTCAGGGGCCGGCGGAAACCCCACTGGTTTGGGCTCCGTGACTGACACCATTGCGCGAATCATACGCTTCACCCACGGGCAACTAGGCTTGCAGCGCGATCTGATGCAGATGGCATTTCGGGACGATCTGACCGGCCTGCATAACCGCCGCGGATTTGTCGCGCTTGCGACTCGTCATCTTAAACGTGCCTGCGACACGGGCCAGCGTATGGCGCTGTTCTTCGCTGATGTGGATGGACTCAAATCGATAAACGACCGCTTTGGCCACAGCGAAGGTGATCGTGCCTTGGTGCGGGCGGCGGCATGCATCAAGGAGACATATCGCAAATTTGAGGTGACCGCCCGGTTGAGTGGCGATGAGTTCGTGGCCTTGATCATCGAGGCACCCGGACGCAGCGCAGAAGCGATCTGCAGGCGGTTGCAATCGAAGCTGGCTGACTGCTCGGACGCCGAAGGCCGGTACAAACTGTCCGTGAGTGTGGGCGTGGCGCATTTCGATCCAGCCAAGCCCGTGACGCTGCAAGAGCTCATGAGGCAGGCTGATACCGCGCTTTATCGGCATAAACGCAGGGAGCGGTGGGCATCCGACGGTGGTGCGGCGCCCTCGCTGCTCCCGCAGACATCTGTTATTTAATCCGTAACCCCGGGAGGGTGAATGACATGCAAACCGGGCGAACTGAGCACCGCACGGCCACCAATACCGCGGCGGGTCTCGAGGCAGCTGAGGGGCCGGCCGTCAATGAAAACGTGGTCTTCGTAAACATCAGCGAACACGGAGCGCGACTCATTACACGCCGCAGGTGGCCGGTGGGCAAACGGGTCATCGTCAGCGATTCGCTGCTGAACTGTCAGACGACGGCTCAAGTGGTGTATTGCGCACCGCATAGCCCGCGGCGGTTTGCCGTCGGCGTAAGATTCGAGCACCGGTTCGAGGGAAGCGCCATGGATCCGCCGACCATATAGCTCGGCATGTGAGATCAAAATCGATACCCGATCTGAACCAGGATCGCCTTGAGCCCGGGATACAAATCGAGTCCTTGCAGGCCCGCAGGCACCGGCACCTGCACATTGAAGGTCTGCTGATAATATTCTGCGCGGACGCTGAATTCAGATTCGGCGCGGCTCCCCACGCCCGGAAGCTTCTGCGCATATTTCACGCCGTACGTCAGCGCGTGAAACGCGGCCAGGCGAGAATCAGCGGACTCGAAGCCTGTGCTCTGTTTCGCCGTGTCCATGATGAAGGGAGTGTAAAAATCCGCCGCCGTTTGACGATACCAGCGAAAGCTGGGCTCGATATACCGCTCGTGATTCGACCATGACCAGCGCAGGTGCAGTTGTGCGGTGTCCGAGCGCACTGACCAGTCATCGCTCATATAACGCAGCGAGAGGCCCGTCGACAGCTGTGAGGTCCAGGCGACACGATTCTCCCAGTACGCGCTTTTGCGCGTACGCTGATCCGGCCGGCTCTCGAACTCATACCCGGTGGTATTGCCGGCGCTGTCGATGATCGAGGTGATCTTGTACGGATCATTCAAGTATCCCTTGAATCGATCGACCGACAGGTTGAATTCGGTGAGCCAAGTTCGGGTCATGACCTGCGTGATGCCGAGCAGTGCTCCAACCCCATCCTTGGTCTTACCGCCGGATTGTTTCTCCGAAAGCGCGTAATCGCTGCCCGCCACCGGCGCATTGCCGATCGGATGGAGCGAGTCGAACTCGTTAAAGAGTCCGAAGGACAGTGTGGTGTTCTTCTCGTTGAAGTCGTGAGCGATCGAGGCGTCAACGGTGGCGGAGACAAAATCATCTTCGACGGAAAACTTGCCGCCAACGCTCAGCTGATCCACCCTGGTTAAGGGCAGCGTCCAGTTTCCGCCCGCCGCGAAGCGGGTATCGTGGTAATTCGGATCGGCGGGCAATTGGCCCGGAGCGATCGTATAAGCATGGGAGGCTTTCCCGGAAGGCCCTGTAAATGTCTGTGAAGAACGGCTCGGCAGTGCGCCATTGGGGCTGGCTCCCGATAGAGCGTCGAAGGTGGCATTGAAATCCAATGACTCTCCGTCCGCAAAGACTTTGGAAACATTGACGACCGGCTCGACGGCCTGGACCCGGCCATTCTCGTGGTAATAAGCGAGCGCGGAGTCCACGGACCAATCCTCCAGCAATCCACTTCCGGAGGGCGCGATACTCGCTTCCTGGCTTCGCGCCGCACCGGCGCTCAGTAAGGCACAGCTTGCGGCCATCAAGCGCCGTCGAGTACTCGTGGGTTGGGCCGGCGGCCCTTTCGGTTTCAATTGCATCCGCAGCCTCCGCCCGCATAGGAGCGGCCTCCCGAGGAGGCCTCCTTGCTGAAATACATGTGATCGTCGATTGCAGCGTCGAGCGGATTGGCATCCAGCCGCATCTCCTCGCGGGCCAGCACATCTCGCTGCCAAGGCTTCACGCCGAGGGAACTGCAACCGGATACCAGCGCGGCGCCGGCAACCAAGCATAAAAAACTCAAGCGATCAAATTTCATGGTGGCTCCTTAAGATATCTGCGTTACTTTTCCGCCAGCAGTTCTCGCACTTGCGCCTCGTAAGCCGCGCCGTCGACGGGTCGAAAACCCTCGTGTGTAAAGCGTGTAACGCCATGACGGTCAATCAGCACGCTCGAGGGCATCGCGTGCACCTTATAGAACGCCGCAAGTTTTCCCTTGGGATCGAAGCGAACTTCAAATGTCGGGCGAAATCGGTCCAGGAATTTGTCCGCGTCGGCACGATCCATGTCGAGATCGATGGCGATCACCGTCAATCCCTGCCGGTCATAGGTGTCCTTCATTGTTTGCATCCATGGAAACGATTGCTTGCAGGGGCCGCACCACGATGCCCAGAAATCCACATACACGACCTTGCCTCGATACGCGCTCAAATCCAGGTCCGCAGCTTGCACAATGGGACCGATGAGCAGCACGCCCAACAGGCCCAAAAAACCGCGAGCGATGGGCCCGCGACGTTTAGTGGCCCGACCGCCTGCTACGCGCATACGACTTCTCCGATGGATGCAGGGACTATAGAGGCATTTACTTTGCAATGCAAAGTTAGATTCGCAGTAAATGCGCATCTCGGCTTTTTCTCGGACATTTTGGGCATTCAAATGAGAATCGTTTCGCAAACGGGCTCACGGACGCCCATTCCTTAAATTGCGATCCAGTGAATCCTTGTTGACCCGGCTCGAATGAGTTGGTTTGATGGAAGCATCGAGTATCCCGGAGCACGGATCATGACCAAGTCAAAGTACGAGGCCTTCGCCGCGCTCGACCCTTTCTTCCGCATTGTCCGGATGGGCTTGGCTGATCAGGTCGATGGCGACCATTATTTCGATACTATTGCCGACAACGCGGTCTTCGAGTTTCGGTATGTTTTCCCGGGTTGGCCACAGAAAGTTAGTGGTCGCGAAGCACTGATGGCACTCTATGCAGGCTACGGTAACAACATTCTCCTGGATGGCGCCGACGCGCTCGTCGTGCATCGATCCCAGGATGCTCATGTAGTTATCCTCGAATACGATGTGCACGGTAGGATTGTCAGAAGCGGTGCAGCCTACAACAACCGGTTCATTTCGGTCATTACTATCGAGAACCGCAAGATTGTCCGCTGGCGGGACTATATGGATTCGCTGGCCGCCATGACTGCGCTTAGCCAAACGCAGTAGAATCGTTCGGCTTCGTCATTGGAGACCAATTGAGATGGCCGAAAGGAGCCAATCGATCTTAGCGCTCACCAGAGAGCAGCTCTATCAACGTGTCTGGTCAAAGCCGTTGAGCCTCGTTGCCAGGGAAGCCGGCGTCAGCGGCAATGCATTGGCGAAAATCTGCAGTCGGATGCTGGTACCTTACCCATCACGCGGTTATTGGGCAAAGCTCAACGGTGGCCGGGCGCCTGATCGTCCGTCATTGCCCGCCGCGCCGGAAGCCTATATGCGGCGGGTCACGATTTCATCGGAACGCGCCGCATCGCGCCGAACCAGAACGCGATTAAAGCCCTCCGAGCGGCGTGAGCAACTCACCGAGGTCGCGAAGGCAATTATACTCACGGAAGGAATGCACGCTGCCACGATGAAGCGAATCGCAGCGCAGGCAGGCGTCAGCGAAACCCAGGCCTACAATTATTTTGGCAGTCAAGAGAAATTGTTTGTAGCGCTGGCAATAGGCGAAACGGCCAAGATTAGAGCGGCGCAAATAGCCGACGTTTCACAGTTCAAGGATCACTATGAGCAAGTGATCGCATCAACGCGGACGTATCTGCGTCAGATCGATCGTCGCGGCGACTTGTTGCAAATGCTGCAAAGAAATCCGCAGGTTCGTGCCGGGCTGAGGAAAGAGAATCGCAAGCAGGGCAAAGCCGACCGCAATGTGCATGCTCAACACTTGGTCGAACTGTACGGCATACCGTGGGAAGTAGCCGTCGGCTGCACGGCAATCTTGTCGAGATTGTGCGGACGCGCTGCAAAACTCATCGCCGACAAGAGAATTACGCTTGAACCGGCGGAGCGCATGTGTCTTGCCATTGTGCTGCGCGGATCACGCGGCGTGATCGGGGCTTATCGTGACCCGTCCAGGCGATCGCAGGGCTCGCACGCTGCTTAGCATCAGCGCATGACACAGCTGTCGAGCGGTTGGCGCATCCAACTCTTTGTGAAACGCGAGGCTGCCCGCTTCTTCCGGAACTGCCGCGATCATTTCGATTGCTGCGAGGATTTGTTTCTCGGACAGATTTAGAGTTTTGCGTGCCAACCGAACGAGTCGCCGCAGTATTGCCCGGCCAACGCGTGTTGCTTCAGGCTCGATATGTTCGGCCAGGTACAGGTCGGTCATGAGAATGTGAAGCAGGGGACCGCGTTGCGCCACGTAATCAAAATAGAGCATGCCGCATAAAATCGCTGCCGGCTCCAAGTCGCTCAACCCGGCCGCGGTTTCGACTCCTGCGCCCGCAAGGCCCGCAATTTCACGCTCTAGCAGCCTGTTGAAGAGATCATATTGTGTTGCAAAGTAGGTGTAGACGAGTGCCTTGCTCGCGTTTGCCGCATGCGCGAGCGCTTCGATCGATAGAGGTAGATATCCCTGTTTGACGATCAACTTAGCGGCAGCGTCCAGAATTTGTCCGCGACGCAACTGCGGGGTCAACCTCCTTCTTTCGCGCTGTTTTGCCATGATCAGGTTATAGCCCGGGAGTGGGGCGCTCGCAATCTCAGCGGCGCCGATGTGGCATTGCGCACATCCGTCGAATATACGGACCTCTCCCCGGATGAGAAAAAGACCTGTCGTGGGTGCGGGTTTTACAAGGCCTTGGGTCAATTCGGACTGTTTCGCGGGGGCGGCAAGGACGCGAGAAAGGCGATGATATCTGCGCGATCCTTCGCATCCGGAACTGTTTTGTACATCAATGTGCCGGGCACGAAGTCTTTTGGGGACTTTAGAAACGAATCCAAATTCGCCGGCGTCCATGTGAGGGATTTCTTAGCTTTTAGGGCATCGCTGTAGCCGTCAAAAGAATCGATGCTCGCGAAGGGTCGGCCGATAATGCCGCGCAGAGTCGGAGCGGTGGCGGCGGCACCATGGCATTCCTCACAGACCGAGTCGAAGATTTCAGCACCTGCATTGGCATCCCCGGAAATGGCAGTTCCAGCCGAGCCTGGCGCGCCAGCGGGAGACTGGGCGATTGCTTTCCAGGCAAGCGTTGCGCTCGCAGTGATTGCGATTGCTGCGAGCAAGAAACCGGTATTGAGCGCCTTCCTGATACTAAACATTCTATTCGTCCGCATGAGCTGGCCGGCATCAAGTGTACGTATAAACTGACGATCTCTCCAATAGCCGGTACCCGCGCAACTGCACTTTGACGGCGAACAATGCTGCGCCATTAGCGCGCCGCAGCAATGAATTCAGCAAGTTACTCTTACCGCGTTTCGATCGCTATTGACGAGAGCCCCAATAGTGGGCTACGGTCAATGCGGATCGAGCGACGCAGGGAACACTGTGGGATATCAGCTGCTTAAGACGGTGGTACTGTGCGCGGCATTCGTTGCGGCGACGCCCACCGGCATGCTTGGAATTGCCGCCGCGTCCGCTGTCGCCGTTACACAGCAAACATCCCCGGAACTCAAGCCGATCAAGGTGGCATTTCGTCGAATGACCGAGAGCCAGTACCGGCACACAATTGC
>Ga0210387_10004189_pt1 | contig 11044 bp, 10 predicted proteins | sample IncBWC7OmetaG_FD_160108 | JGI IMG/M metagenome (GOLD analysis project Ga0210387, IMG submission 160108) | Forest soil microbial communities from Barre Woods Harvard Forest LTER site, Petersham, Massachusetts, United States - Inc-BW-C-7-O ... | reverse complement strand
GACAATATTGCGCAGGGGCGCCCCAACCAGTGGCGATGCCGTGCCGGGTCGCGCTACCTGTACATTTGCGAAGACGGGTTGGTGCACTATTGCTCGCAGCAGCGTGGCTATCCCGCCATTCCCCTGGAGAAGTACGGCGCTCAAGATCTGCGCCGCGAGTACGTGACGGAGAAGTCCTGCGCACCGCACTGCACGGTGTCGTGCGTGCACCAGGTGTCGATCTTCGATTCGTGGCGGGCGCCACAGCATGCAGGAGTTGCATCCGCGGACTTGGTGCAACTCAAGTAGCGCCGCCGTCCCGGCGGCTGTCGTGGAGGCGTCCCGCCTCCACCTGCAAGGACAAGCCATCGCGACAGCCGGCAAGATGCCAGTCGCTACAAAACCTACTTCTTCGGCTGCGCAGTCGGCGGTACCAGGCCGTTCAGGCGCAGATACATGGCGGCGGTGCCGTAGTGATCAGCGCAAGAACTGGCCAAGCCGATCAGCGCCCAGGCCCGAGGTTGGTCATGACCACCAAAGTCTTTAATCGGATCGGCGAGCTTTGAATCGTCCACCTTAGCCAGGGCGGTCCCGCAGAAGGCGAATGAGTCCTTGACCGCGGCCACCAGCTTGTCCTTGCCGTCGGTATCTTTCAACTCCGACTTGGGTTCAGGAACGCCGGCTGCGGTCGCGCAAAAATAACTGTTCGATTCCACAATGTGGAGCGCCAGGTGGCCGAAGGTCATTTGGTCAGGCGTGGGCTTGAAGCCGAACTTGTCGGCAGGCATCTCTTCGATGGCTGCGGTAATGGTTTTCTGCCGACGGGCCAGCGTGTCCTTGACCACGTCCGTGACAGGGTTCTTGGTCTGGGCGAACATCACTCCAGCCCATGCGAGAAATATGCAGCCGAGAAACAGTCGTTTCATAGTGCCTCCAATTTATTGTTGCTTTGCAACTAAGCCAGAAGCGCGGCGAATCCAGCGGATCCCAGGGTAAAAACAATGTACCAGCCAAACACGATGGTCATCGCCGTCGAGCGCTTCACCTTGCTTACACAGCTGAAGCCGATGGCAGTCAGAATCAGCGTCCAGATCATGAAAACGTCGAGTGCGGTGGCCACACTGTAGAGAAATGGCGAATTCCCCGGAGAAAGAAAGTAGCCCGGGTTAGTCGCCGCCGGATTCTGCAAAGCGAAGGAGTCGGGGTCGGCTCCTGCCATGATCGAGACCGAAGCCAGAATGCTTTTGAGCAGAAACGGCAGGCTGGCGTACATCACGATGGCATACGAAGTCTTGAACTTCACCGCGGCGCTGGCCGCGAACTTGAACGTCGCGAACAGCACAGCTGCGATGATCAGGTTCCAGAGCAGGATCACGCCCGGATACGCGTATAGAAAGTAGCTGAGACCGGTGGCTTGTCTAGCCACGGCCACGCTGCGCTGGTCAGCCGGGAGCTGCTCCATTTGGCGCGTAGCCTTAGGGGACACCTGAATCTGGTTTTCAACTACCTTCCGATAGCCAATTTTCTGCCCTACCAAATAGAAGAAGGCTATCGAGACGAGCGAGAGCAGCAAAAACGGCGCCCACCAGTTAGCGCTACGTCGAAGGTCGGTGAAGGTTTTGCCCGGCGCGATGAAAGTATCGATGATGCGAGCCCCTTCGGACAGCGGCACGAGCTCAGAAGCAGCAATGGCAGTGGGCCCGGGTAGGTTGGGTGCAGCGGCCATAAAAACACCTCCGAGAAGACGATGCGGATTGTATTGCGGAAGGGGTCGCAAGACAAGGGCATATCGGCCAGTGACGACAGGGATCGGCCGGACGCTGGCCGGAGCCGGTGAGTGATCCACGCGACAATTTCCGCTGTCTCGTTCATAATCTTCGACCGGAGGGTTTCATGAAATTTCGCTGCCTGTTGTTGCTGTTGTGTTGTTCGATATGGATGGAAGGCCAGAATGCCTCGAAGCCAACGGTGGCGGAGGCAGAACAGTTCATTAGTCAGGCGGAAGCGCGCCTGAGCGAACTCAACACCAGAGCGGCGCGAGCGGGATGGGTACAGGAAAACTTTATTACCGACGATACCGAGGCGATTGCGGCCGACGCCAATGAGTTGGGAACAGCCGCAGTTACGGAACTGGTGGAGCAAGCCAAGCGGTTCGATGGCCTGGCATTGCCGCCTGCTCTGGCCAGGAAGTTCTTGCTGCTGAAACTGGGCTTGACGGCCCCGGCGCCGAAGGATCCAAAGCTGCGGCGGGAGATGATCGAAATCGGCACTTCTCTCGATGGCGACTACGGCAAGGGCAAGTATTGCCGCAAGCCGGATGACTGTCTCGACATCACCGCGATCGAACGCATCATGAGTAGCAGCCGCGATCCCAAGGAGCTACAGGATGTTTGGACGGGGTGGCACAAGGTGGGAGCGCCCATGCGCCAGCGCTATGCCCGATTCGTCGAACTCTCCAATCAGGGCGCACGTGAGATGGGCTTCAAAGACGTTGGCGCGCTGTGGCGGGCTGGGTACGACATGACACCGGAACAGTTCAACGCTGAGTTGGAACGGCTGTGGCAACAGGTGCGGCCGCTGTATCTATCGCTGCATACGTATGTCCGCGCGCGGCTGGCGCAGCATTACGGGGCCGATGTGGTGCCGACGAACGGGCCGATTCCCGCCGATCTGCTGGGCAATCCCTGGGCACAGGAATGGGGCAACATCTTCCCCCTGCTCGGCCTGCCGGATGCCAGCCGTGGCTACGACCTTACCGAGCTGTTGAAGGCCAGGAATCTCGACGCCAAGGGCATGGTGCGCTACGGCGAGAATTTCTATAAGTCTCTGGGCTTCGCACCGCTACCACCGACTTTCTGGGAGCGCTCGCTGTTTACCAAACCCCGCGATCGCGATGTGGTCTGCCATGCCAGCGCTTGGGACATCGACAACCAGGACGATCTGCGGGTCAAGATGTGCATCCAGATCCGCGATGAGGACTTCATCACTATTCACCACGAGCTAGGGCACAATTTTTATCAGCGGGCCTACAAGGGACAGCCCTTTTTCTTCGAAGCCGGGGCTAATGACGGGTTCCACGAAGCCATTGGCGACACCATCGCGCTCGCGGTCACGCCGGAGTACCTGCAGCAGATCGGGCTGCTGGACAAAGTTCCTTCCGCCGACGCCGACATTCCACTCCTGCTGAAACAGGCGCTCGACAAAGTAGCGTTTCTGCCCTTCGGTTTGCTGATTGATCAGTGGAGGTGGAAAGTATTTTCGGGGGAGATCACTCCCGCCAATTACAACCAGGCGTGGTGGGAATTGCGCTTGAAGTATCAGGGTGTGGCGCCGCCGATCACGCGCAGTGAAGCTGATTTCGATCCAGGAGCGAAATACCACGTCGCCGGCAATGTGCCTTACATGCGGTACTTTCTCGCGCGCATTCTACAGTTCCAGTTCTATCGCGCCATGTGCAAGGAGGCCGGTTACAACGGACCGCTGCATCGTTGCACCTTCTACAACTCCAAAGCCGCGGGAGAAAAGCTGAACAAGATGCTGGCGATGGGCCAGAGCCAGCCCTGGCCGGATGCTCTGGAAGTGCTTACCGGCCAGCGCCAAATGGATGCCAGCGCCATCCTGGACTACTTCGCGCCTTTGCAGAAGTGGCTGGACGAGCAGAACAAAGGGCAGAAGACGGGCTGGTAGAAGGCCGACGGCGCGGAACGAAGTGCCCTTTGCGAATTTTGCGAAATACGTTGCGCTCTTTGCGATAAAAGCTTGACCGCAAAGGACGCGAAGACAACGCAAAGAGCGCCAAGAGAAAGCACGGGCTCGCAGCCTCCTCCCGGCTCTCCGTGTTTTATACTTGAGTGCTAATCCTATGGCAGACAATATTCATATCCAGCTTCCCGACGGGAGCGTGAAGGAATTACCCAAGGGCAGCACTGCGCTTGATGTCGCGAAATCCATCGGTCAGCGGTTGGCCGATGCAGCCATTGCCGCCAAGACCAACGGCGATCTCATCGATCTCACCCGGCCGCTGGAAAAAGACACTCCTCTGCGTATTCTCACGGAGAAAGATCCCGAGGCGCTGGAGGTTTACCGGCATTCGTCGGCGCACCTGCTGGCGGCGGCGGTGCTCGAGTTGTTCCCGGAAACCAAGCTGGGCCACGGTCCGCCGACCGAGAGCGGATTCTTCTACGATTTCTACCGGCCTACTCCGTTTACTCCCGAGGACCTCGAAAAGATCGAGAAGAAGATGCAGGAACTGGTGCAGCAGAATATTCCCTACGCGCGCGAGTTTCTGCCTCGCGATCAGGGCCTGGCTGCATTCAAGAATGAGGGCGACTTCATGAAGTGCCACTTCATCGAGCAGTTCACCAAGCCCGATGAAAAGATTTCCATTTACCGCACGGGGAAGTTCACCGACTTCTGCCGCGGCCCGCACATTCCCTCGACGGGCCGGATTAAGGCATTCAAGCTGCTGAATATTGCGGGCGCGTATTGGCTGGGTGATGAGAAGAACCCGCAGCTGCAACGCATTTACGGGACTTCATTCTTCTCGAAGAAGGACCTTGACGACTTCATCCACAAGCAAGAAGAAGCCAAGAAGCGCGACCACCGCGTGCTGGGGCAGCAGCTCGATTTGTTTTCAATTCAGGAACTGGCCGGGCCGGGGCTGATCTTCTGGCATCCGAAGGGCGGAATCATCCGCAAAGAGATGGAAGACTGGATGCGCAACGAGTACATCAAGCGCGGCTATTCGCTGGTGTACACGCCGCACGTGATGCGCCGCCAGCTTTGGCAAACCTCGGGCCACGAAGGCCACTACGCGCAGAACATGTTCGATGTCATGGAGCTGGACGACGCGGAATACCGGCTCAAGCCCATGAATTGCCCGGGGCATATTCTCATCTATAAGGACTCGCTGAAGTCCTATCGCGATTTGCCAGTGCGGCTGGGCGAGTTGGGGACGGTGTATCGCTACGAGCGCTCCGGAGTGATGCACGGGCTGCTACGGGTGCGCGGCTTCACCCAGGACGATGCCCACATTTTCTGCACGCCGGAGCAGGTTGAGAGCGAAATCGAAGCCTGTCTCGATTTCGCTTTGGATGTGCTGAAAGACTTTGGCTTCGACCAATTTCAGACGGAGCTTTCCACTTGGAACCCGGATGACCGCAAGAATTTTGTGGGCAACGAGGAGCCGTGGAACCACGCTACGGCCTCGCTGGAGAACGTGCTGAAGCGCCGGAAGATCGAATACAAGACCGTTGCCGGAGAAGGAGCATTTTACGGGCCAAAGATTGACATCAAACTGGTGGACGCGATCGGTCGGCTGTGGCAGCTTTCCACTATTCAGTTCGACTTCAATCTGCCCGCGCGTTTCGGCCTCGAATATGTGGCCGAGGACGGCACGCGCAAGCAGCCGGTCATGGTGCATCGTGCGCTGTATGGGTCGGTGGAGCGGTTCTTCGGTGTGCTGATCGAGCACTATGCTGGGGCGTTTCCGGTCTGGCTCTCGCCAATGCAGGCAGTGATGATTCCCATCGCTGAGCGGCATGTGGAGTACGCCAACAAAGTTGCTGCCCAACTCAAAGAAGCCGGCGTGCGGGTGCATGTGGATGGCCGCAACGAAAAGATGAATGCCAAAATCCGCGAGCACGCGATGCAGAAAGTGCCGTTCCTCCTGGTGGTCGGAGATAAAGAAGCCGAAGCCGGAAATGTGAACATCCGCACGCGAGGAAAAGAAAAAACGGAAGATATGCCAGCTGCGGAGTTTGTGGAGAAGATCAAGAAGTTAATTGCGGAGAAGAAACCTCACTTATGATTGCGCGGATATTCTCGCGCGGGCTGCCTCGACCAGCGCCCGAAAGATCGCACGCGACGGTTCGTCGTCGTCCACGGATCTTTCCGGGTGCCACTGCACGGCCAACACAAAATGGTCAGGCGACGTGCCTTCGAGAGCTTCGATAATGCCGTCTTCGGGACAGCGAGCCACAGCGCGGAGGCCGTCTCCGATCACATCGGCGGACTGATGATGGCTGGAGTTGACGGGAACATTGTGAGACCCGCCCATAATTCCCGCCAGCTTCGATGCAGTCTCCACTTCTACTGTGTGCGCCACCACGACTTTCTTTCCGGCTTCGTGATTAATCGGCGACTCGATGTGCTGAATTAGGGTACCGGTGCGGTAAACATTCAATATCTGCAGGCCGTAGCAGATGCCCAAAACCGGCTTCCTCATGTTGTACGCATCTTGCAGAAGCAACTCGTCCACGGTGTCGCGGCCGGGATCCGAGGCCGCGGTGTGGGGCTGACGGGGGGCATCGTACTTGGCGGGATCGACGTCGGCGCGGCTTCCCGGCAGCAGCACCGCATCGCACTGCTCGATCAGCTTCATGATCTCGCCGGGAGTTTTGTCCAGCGGAATGGGGACTGGCTCTCCGCCGGCATTCGCAACCGCGCGCTCGTATTGCGGCAAAGATCGGCTGGCATATTCGGGATCTCCGGAGTGAGGCACGGGAATGGCAACGCGAGGCCGCATGATTTGATTTAACCACAGAGAGCACGGGCTTAGCGGCTGGCGCGTGCGATCTGGGCCAAAGCGCGCGCCTGGCGGTAGTTGCGGATTTCGAGAACCGTGGTAAAGATCAGCGCCACGGTGCCCGCGGCCAGCGCAATCGGCAACGCGATGTGGCGATAGGCCAGCGTCATGTTGGGATGGAGTCCCCGCAAGCGCGCGCTTATGACGATCCCCAGAATGCCAAGGAACAGGCTGACGGCGAAGGCTAACAGCATGAGCAGGAACGTCAACAGCAGCACCCGCAACGGAATGACATACCACCGTGGTTGGCGGGCTGCGGGCACCTAGTGATTGTATCGCCGGGGCAAACTGCGGGGTGCGATAGAATACAGTTCATGTCGCAAGCTGCATCTGCCATTACCCGTTCTCCGGCCGAAGTGGTCCGCCAGACTCCGGTCGCGCAGGCGCCGAATGGCATCTGTTACGCCGTTGCCGGCGAAGTTACGGTTGCCACCGCTGATTTGGAGCGCATGGTGGCCGCTGTGCCCGATTCTGCCGCAGCCGCGCTGCATCGCAAGGCATATTACTTCGTCCCGCTCACCGTCAACCAAGGCGATGAGACTGTCATCGCCGACCGCTATGATGTCGCGCTCAGCGACAACGCTGTGTGCCATCGCAATCTCGAACTGGGTGACTCGCAGTGTGTGTTCATTTCCACACGGCTGATGGATGACAAGTTTTCCGTCGCCTTCGAGTTCTACATCAATGTGGGACACGCGGTGGTCGAGCGGACAGGCGTATCGCAGGCTTTCTCGGAACTGGTATGGAAGCAGGTGGAAGCCAACGCGAAAGGCGAAACTTCGCTCGATGCCTGGGAGTCTCGCAAGCTGGCCACTTTGCATGAGCCAAATGCAGAGAAACATAAGAACGACTATTTCGCGGCGGCATTCGCGGATGCGATCTCTATTTATCTGTTGTCGCTATACATTGACGTGGACTATCACGATCTGCGGGAACGGGACTATCCCCTGCTGGCGCCGTCGCCGATGGCAGAACGCCTGAAGAAAATAGCGGAGCTGTTTCCGTCGAATCCAGGGTTTGAGTTCGCGATTTACTACAAGCGGAGAAGCTAGTTCCCGCAGATTCAGGCGGATTTTCGCTGATTAAACCCTTCCACGAAATCCTCTGTGTTCCTCTGTGCCCTCTGTGGTTAGAATCAACTCTCCATGGCCGTGACCGTCCGATCCTTCGCCAAGATTAACCTCGGGTTGCGCATCGGTGCGCTGCGCGAAGACGGATTCCATGAGCTGCTGACGGTTTATCAGACGATTGCATTGCATGATGTGATTCGAGTACAGGTGGGGCGCGGCTCGGGGATTGAGATTCGCTCGGAAGATCCGCGGGTGCCGAAGGATGAATCGAACACCTGTTATCGGATCGCAGAGCGGGCAATGTCGGCGCTGAAGGCGCGGGGACGCGTTGTCGTTGAGATTGAAAAACGATTGCCTGTACAGGGTGGTTTGGGCGGTGCGTCGGGGAATGCGGTAGCGGCGCTGCTGGTGCTGGAACAGGCGCTAAAGAAAGAATTGCCAGGGCCGGAGAGGTTGCGGATCGCCGCGGAAGTGGGATCAGACTTGCCGCTATTTCTCGTAGGAGGGACTGTGCTCGGCGTAGGCCGCGGAGAGGAAGTTTATCCTCTGCCGGATTTACCTGCGATTGCGTGCGTCGTCATCACCCCCGAGGTCGGAGTATCAACTCCAAAGGCTTTCGCCGACTGGGATGCAGTGCAAGCCGCCGAATTGACGCCCGCCGACCCGTCCGATAGAATGAATGAGTTCGGTCGCGTGCTTTCGGCGTGGCTGAGCGCCCCAGAGAGAACCAAAGGCAAAACCAAGTCTGGGAAGGGTTTATCCGGTGTCTCTGCCAGAGGCAGGGGCCGGGCCGAGACCCCGCTTCTCGACCTCGTCCGTACCGGGATAGAAAACGACTTTGAACGAGTCGTCTTTCTGCAATATCCCGAGTTGCTTGAGGTCAAGCGTGTGGTCCAGCGCGCAGGCGCGTTTTATGCCTCGCTTTCGGGCTCCGGATCGGCCATTTACGGTCTGTTTGCGACTCGCGCGGCGGCGCACACCACCGCAGCCAAGTTGCAGAAAATGGGTGTGAAGGCACTGGCGACCACCACCCTGACGCGGCGGCAGTATTGGAGAAAGTTTCTGGTTTCAAGTTTCTAGTTTCGAGTATGCTGGATGCGCATTTTTCCCACTCGAAACTGGGTTACTGGGCCGTCGACTAATGGTAGGTCAAGTGCCTTTGGAGCACTTTGTCTAGGTTCGAATCCTAGCGGCCCAGCCAGAAAAACAGCTCTTGGCCACTAGCTATTAGCTCTTGGCTGACAGCTAAAGTTGGGGCAGTAGGGTTGAGCTAAAGGCTGAACACATGGCCACTCTTGCGACAGCAACGGAGAAGAAACCGCAGATGAGCGCCGAGGACAAGCCGGAGCGCAAACCGCCGCAACGCGGCCGCGTGGATGACAAGTTCAAGATCTTCAGCGGCACGGCCAACGAGCGCCTGGCGGATGATGTTTGCGAGTTTCTGGGGCTGACGCGCAATCAGGCCCTGGTCACGCGATTCAAAGATGGAGAAGCTTACGTTCAGATTCAGGAGAACGTGCGGGGCGCGGATGTATTCGTGATTCAACCGACGTCGCGCCCGGTGGACGAACACCTGATGGAGTTGCTTCTGATGATCGACGCCCTGAAGCGAGCTTCGGCGCGGCGCATTACCGCGGTGGTGCCGTACTATGGATATTCCCGGCAGGACCGCAAGGATAAACCGCGGGCGCCGATTTCGGCCAAGTTGGTGGCGGATTTGTTGACCACCGCGGGCGCCGACCGGGCGTTGATTATTGATCCACATGCCCCACAGATTCAGGGCTTTTTCAATATTCCGGTGGACCCGCTGTTCGGCTCGCCGGTGCTGGTGGATTATTTCAGGAAGTTGAACCTGCCCAATTTGACGGTGGTTTCGCCGGATGCGGGAGGCGTGGAGAGGGCGAGATTTTTCGCCAAGAAAATGGACTCTGCGCTGGCTATTGTCGACAAACGCCGGGTGGAAGCAAACGTAGCGGAAGTTATGCATGTGATCGGAGATGTGCAAGGCCGTACTTGTCTGGTGATCGACGATTTAATTGATACTGCGGGCACGCTGGTCAAAACCGCCAGCGCCCTGATGGAGAATGGCGCCACGGCGGTCTACGCCTGCTGCTCACACCCGGTGTTTTCGGGTTCTGCAGTGGAGAACATTGCGCAGTCCTGCATTAAGGAAGTGGTGGTCACCGACACCATCCCGCTTACGGAAGAAGCGAAAAAAGAACCTAAGATTGTGGTTCGTTCGGTTGCGGGTTTGATCGGACGCGCGATCCAGTCGATTCACGAAGAGACTTCGGTGAGCAAGTTATTTTTGTAGACAGGGATCAAAATTATGGCGACAGCAACTGAGAGCACCATTCTGGAAGCACAGGCGCGGACTGCAGGCAGCAAGAACGATGCCCGCCGGGTCCGCCGCGAAGGAAAAGTTCCGGGAGTTCTGTACGGGGCGGGAAAACAGGCATTGTCGGTCAGCCTCGATCCGCGACAGATTTCGCGCATCCTGCGATCGGCTTCCGGCCACAATACGATTTTCGAGCTAAGCCTGGAGGGTGCCGAGCGCAGTCAGGCCATGATCGTGGACTGGCAATACGAACCCATCAAAGGGTCGTTGCTGCACATCGACCTGAAGCGAATCGCCATGGACAAGGTATTGCAGGTCCGTGTCCCCATCGTTCTGAAGGGTGAGCCCGAGGGCGTGAAGACGCAGGGCGGTATTTTGGAACAGGTAACGCGCGAAGTGGAAATCGAATGCTTGCCTGGCGATATCCCGACCTCGATCGAAGCGGATGTCAGCGAGCTGGTTTTCGGAAAGGTGTTGCGGGTCTCGGACCTGCCGCACAACGAAAAAATAAAGTTTCTATCGGACGCCAACCTGCCGGTGGCTCACATCACCACCGTGAAGGAAGAGGTCGTAGCGACTCCGGACGCGGTTGCCGCCGATGCTGCTGCCGCCCCGGCCGAGCCCGAAGTCATCAAGAAGGGCAAGCAGGAAGCCGAGGGAGAGGGCGCCGAGGCTGTTGCCGAAAAGCCCGAGAAGAGCGAGAAAAAGGCCGAGAAGAAAGACAAGAAGTAGAGCTGGTGTGGGGACATTGATAAGGCGTGAAGCTGATCGTTGGTCTCGGCAATCCGGGCATCGAGTATCAGTTCACGCCGCACAACCTGGGTTTTCTCGTTGTCGACAGAATTGCAGAACAATGCAAGGTCGAAGTGAGGAACCGCCAGTGCCGGGCGTTGACTGGCAGAGCAGTGATCGGTTCGGAGACGGTGCTGCTGGCCAAGCCAGAGACTTTCATGAACTTGAGTGGTCTCTCGGTGCGCGAACTGATGGCAGAGCACGAGGCCAAGCCGGAAACGGACTTGATCGTGATTCAGGACGAGTTGGATTTTCCGTTGGGTACAGTGCGTATCCACC
>Ga0210387_10004185_pt1 | contig 11050 bp, 9 predicted proteins | sample IncBWC7OmetaG_FD_160108 | JGI IMG/M metagenome (GOLD analysis project Ga0210387, IMG submission 160108) | Forest soil microbial communities from Barre Woods Harvard Forest LTER site, Petersham, Massachusetts, United States - Inc-BW-C-7-O ... | reverse complement strand
CCCGTAGGTAGGCGTCATCGGTGCTTTGCAAACTGGCTGATCCCACCCACCAGTCCCATTCGCGGGCCACGACAACAATCAGGGCGCCGATCAGACTGAGAATAAAGAGCCGGACGCCGGCGCGGGCCCATCCGAATGCGCGCTTCGCCGCGCCCCTGACCGTGCTGACCTGTGCGCCGGACGCCGCATCCATTGATCGGGCTCACATTCGGATCACCCACAATTGGTCCCGAGTATCTGCGCAATCGCGGCAGCCGACAAGCCTCCGGCCTCCGGCAGTGCCTTATCCCGCTCCGGCGTCCAGGTCGCCGATCAGTCACTTTGCAGCCGACGCTGTCGAATCCGGCCGGGCTCGATTACGCTGAAATGTCCGGCCCAGTCCGTGCGCGCTGAAATACCTTCCGTGTCAACACCAGGCATTGGCGGCCGGACTATCATTGACATAGCCAGAGTGACAGAATTAGTTCTCCGAGGGTCAAGAGGAGTTTTTGTTATGAAACGCATTATTGGCGCTGTTGCCGCAGTGCTCGCAGTCGTAATCATCTTGCTCTGGCAACCTTGGCGCACCAGCCCGATTACCGCGCAGGTGCCTGCGCCGCAGGAGCCGGAGCAGCCTCAGGCTGCACCATTGGTCTCGCTCGCCGAAATGCAATCACGCTTGTCCGATGACGATCTCGTTACGGCTGCTCTTAAACGTGCTGCCAATGCCCTCGCATCTTCAGAAAAGGAACCGCAGTTTTCCGAGGACGCATGCGCAGCAGACGCCAAGATCAAGGCAATCTATCGCGGTATGATCCTCGCTCATGCCGGTTATTATTTGGTGATGGCAGATCTTCGCAGTGGTGATTATCAGAACTATGGGTTCCTGCCGGCGGACGAAGCAGAGCTCGATACCAACACTCTATTGTCACATTGGTCGAAGGAGCGGGTAGCACGCATTTGGCAATCTTCGAATGCACTCAATGCATTATCAGCGGAAGATAGGAGCTCCATCGCCGCGTTCCTCAATGAGCTTAAATTGTTCAAACCGATCTATCTTTCCGTCAAGCGCACTAATCCGGATTTTGATGCTTTGGACCAGGATGCCGTTGATGGTATCTTGCAAAAGCGGGCCGCCCACCCATCAACAGATGCCTGATTGTTGGGGCACTTGAGCGTCTGGCGACCTCCGCGGATTGCGGTGACAGTCGGGTGTTCGTTTTGAGCCTTGCAGTTCGTGACTCCGAGGATCGTTCAACCGATCGGCAATTGATGTCTGCGAGCCACCACGAGGAAGGCGACGCTGAAAAGAGTCATAATAGCCGTCCAGACGCAACCGAGAGCGGCGAGCTCGCCAATCTGCCCGTTATTCCAGAAATCGAACAAAGCAACTGCAACGATCTGCGAGTCCGGCCCGACCAAGAGAAGCAATAGGGATACCGCACGTACCGCCAGCAAGAATACGAAGAGCCAGCATGAAATCATCGCCGGGACAAGCAGCGGCAGGACCACACGGAAAAAGGTTCCGACTTGGCGAGCGCCCGCCATGGCGGCGGCTTCCTCGAGTTCGGGATGAATTTGGATAACGCCAAGCTGCGCGTAACGCAACCCGTAGGGCAGGTAAGCAACCGCCGATACGATGATGAGCGAGAGCAGGCTTCCGTAAATTCGAGTGCCGGCATGAACGAATATTTCCAGAAAGGCCAGGCTCAGCACGATTGCGGGAAACACCAGGGGAAGCGCCGCCAGTGTGTCGAGCGAGCGGCTTCCCGCCACACGTCGCGCGACACACCAGCCCGCGATCGCGGAAAGCGCAGTGACAAGTGTTGCAGCGGCCGCCCCAAGCATGAGACTGTTGGCGATCGAACCTCGGAACGACTGCGAATTCAACACTTGCACAAAGTTACCGGCGCCAAGCATCGGCATTGCCGCAATGCTGAACGGTTGATAGTAGGGCAGCAGCGCGGCCCAAAGTATCGTCGCCAAGGGGATGACAACCACGATGAAAGGAATCGTGACGATCAGAGCACCCGCGATATATCGCCACCGCCCGAGGCGCACCACGCGCGGGCGAAACCCCTTGCCGGTGACCGATTGATAGCGATGAGCCTGGGCCGCCACGCGGTTGTAGATTTGAAGCAGGATCGCCATGACGACGAGCAACAGCACGCCGAAGGCCGATGCGCTGCCGATGTCTGGCGGCATGTCCAGCGTCAGCCGCTGATAGATCGTCGTGGTCAGCACACTCATCGAGCCTGGCAAGCCGATGAGCGCCGGCACCTCGAAGGATTCGGCCGCCTTGATGAAAACCAGCAATCCCAAGGCCAGTAGCGCCGGGCGCGCCATACCGAAAGTGACGCGCCGGAGCGTCGCGAACACACCCGCGCCGGCGATGCTCGCCGCCTCCTCGAAGGAGGCATCGGAATTCCGGAACACGGGTGACAGGAGCAGGAATGCAAGCGGGGACCACAGTATTCCTTCGATGAAAATCATTCCGCCGAGCGAATGGACATTGATGTAGGGCCCGGCGCCTCCGAACAGCCGTTGCAGAAAGGCGTTTACCGGACCGGCTTTGCCCAGGAAAAGGATCCAGGCGACGACATAGAGCACATAAGGAATTCCGAGCGATACGATCGAGGCGGCATACAGAACCTGTCGAAGACTCGCGTCCGTCCGCTCCGCCAGCCAGGCTTGGGTTGTTCCGACCATAAGCGCCAGCAACGCCGCGCCCAACGAATAGACGGCACTCTTGACGAGCGTCGGGCCGAACGCCTGGCTCCTGAAAATCGCGGCGAAATGCTCGAACGTGAAGGCGCCGAACGCTCCGCTCGGATCGAGCCGATGCAGGCTCGAATATGCGAGGAACATAAACGGAGGAATGATGGCGGCGCAGAACAGGGCGATCAGGAGAACGACCTTCAGAGAGTGACGGCGGATCGTCGAGGATCGGCCGCTCTCCGGCCCGACGGGGCCCATCATCCCTTCCAGCTGCGCTTGCTCTCCCCGCATGATGCACAGCGCGTCATTTGGCAAAAAGCTCCTGATAGAGCGCGCGTGAGCGTGCAAGATCAGCGTTCATTTTCGCGGGCGGGATGAAGTTCACGTGCAGGCCTATCTTCTGCGGCACGATCCTGTCGAGGTCCGGCGAAGCGGGGACCCCGGGGTGGGCGGGAAAGTAGTCCGCAGCTTGCAGCCTCTCCTGCCCTTCTTTCGACAGCAGATAGTCGATGAAGAGCATGGCCGCATACGGATGCGGCGGGGCCTTCGGAAGCATCACGGAGCTGACGACCGTCAGCACGGGATCGAGCGGCAGGGGTGCCACCGGCGCGCCCTTGCGTGCGCTGATGATCGGATGATGGAGGAAGGCATCGAGACACAGCGCGTACTCTCCGGCCATGACGCGGTCCACCACGACGCGATTGGCGGATGCGATCGGCGCGATGTCCTGCGTGGCCAGTTTCTGAAGATAGGTAAGCGCTTTCTCTTCTCCCATGAAATTGCGCACCCCGGTGATGAACAAGATGGCGCCGATCACGGTGCTGGACCAGGCGATCTTTCCCTTCCACTTCGGGTCGAGGAAGTCCTCGAAGCTCTTGGGTGCCTCCCCAGACTTGACCAGATTTGTGTTGTAACAGGCGCCGAGATAGCTGAACCGTGTCGGCGCCCAGTAGTTCTCCGGATCGCGACGCTCCGGCGCGTAAGCCTCGGTCTGCGGCGACCAGAACGGCTGATTGATGTTGGCTGCGCGAACCGAAACCTCCAATCCGGTGCTTTCGAGAACATCGACTACCATCCGGCCGGCGCGCGATTCGGCCATCACCTTCTGCAATTGTTGCGGTGGATCATCGCGCACATATTGCGGCTTCACGAAGGGATATTTTGCCTCGAAGCCGTTGAGAATGGGGCGAAGCGCCTGGTCGACAATAATCGAGGAGTAGACGGTGACCTGTCCCTCCTTGCGGGCGCCTTCGATCAGGCGCTGCTCGCGGTCCGGCCCACGATACATCGCTGGGTTATCGCCCGGTGGCGCGGGCTGGACTTCGGCCTGGCCGGCGACTGACGTCGCGATCGCGCCGAGGATCAGCAAGAAAGACCGGATTCTCCCGACGGTCCTCATGCGAGTTCTCCTTCTGTATGGGCCGATCGCGTTTGCGGCCGACCTCATACCACCATCCGAAACCCGAATCTCGGACACCATCGAATTCCGACAAATCGTTATGTCATTCCCCGCAACAGCATGTCGTTGTGTGCTCCCAGATCCGGAGCGGCGGTTTCGACACGCGGCGGCGTCGCGCTCAATCGCACCGGATTCCCTACGACCGAGACGGTGCCTCGGGTGCGATGCGGCAATTGCTTTCGCATATCGAGCGCCACAACCTGTGGATCCGCGAAAACTTCGTCGATGGTGTTGATCGGGCCCGACGGCACATCCTGCGCCTCCAGTAGATTAAGCCATTCCGCGCGCGACCGGGTTTGGAAAGCCGCTGTGAGCTCTGCGCAAAGCGCGTCGTAATTCTTCACCCGCTCCTCACGGGTTCGGAAGCGCGCGTCCGTGGCAAGCGCCTCGCGGTCCGTCACCGTCAGCAGGCCGCGCCAGAATTTCTCCGGCGATGAGAGGTGGACGACAAAAGGCAGCCTGTCGCCGGCCGTGAAGGCGAAAACCTGCGCGCGCTGGCATCGCGTCGCACGCGTCGGAACCTTGCCGTCGTCGAAAAAAGTCGCTGCGTTTTCCCCGAGAAAGGCCAGCGTGGCTTGCAGGAGCGACGTTTCGACCCTTTGCCCGCGCCCGCTCGTGCTCCGCGCCATCAGCGCGGCCAGCACGCCATAGGCCGCGAAGGTGCCCGCCAGATGATCGGAGAGCGACACGCCCATCGGCTGCGGGGCCGTTCGGTCCGTCAACACCGCAAGCAAGCCAGATACCGCTTGGCCGACCGTGTCGTAGCCCGCCCGGCTGCGATAGGGGCCTTCCGAACCGAAACCCGTGATCGAACAATAGACGAGTCTGGGATTGTCGACCGCCAACGCTTCATAGCCGAGACCGAGCCGCTCCATCGCTCCGGAACGGAAATTCTCGATGATGACGTCGGTGCCGAGCGCAAGCTGGCGGGCTGCCGCCTGCCCCGCTTGCGTCTTCAAGTCAAGCGTGACGCTCTTCTTGTTGCGGTTCATAGACCCAAACGTCCCGTTGTAGTCGGTCTTGCCCCACATGCGGAACGGATCGCCGCCCTCTGGCGACTCGACCTTGACGACCTCGGCGCCCAGATCGGAGAGCAGCATGCCGGCGAACGGACCACTGACATAGCTTGCAAATTCGAGGACCTTGATGCCATCGAGAGCGCCGGCGTTCATTTGAGATATTCCTTCCTGGCGTTCACGCGGCAACGGGCTTGAACTTGGGAAGCGTAATCGTGTCTGTGATGGGTTGGTAAGCGACCTCGACCTTCATGTCGCAGCTGAGCTTGTCGGGCGCGATGCCGATCACGTTGCTGATCATGCGCGGCCCCTCATCCAACTCTATCACCGCAACTGCATAGGGCACCTCTTGGGCGAAGGCGGGATGATAGACGCGGTGATAAACGACGTAGCTGAAGATGCGGCCGCGGCCGCTCGTTGCCGCCCAAGTCCACCTTGACGAATTGCAGCGCGGACAGAGCAGCGAGGGTGGAAACCAGTGGCGCTTGCAATCGTCGCAGCGAGGCATCAGCAGTTTGCCCGCACGCAATCCATCCCAATAGGGTTGCGATTCCAGCGAGGGCACCGGGACCGGCTTCTTGTACTCCGACATGACGTCACGCCTTTCCGAGGATCAGCGTTGAGTGGCAGACTTGGTTTCCGCCGTGGCCGCTGATCAGCGCGATTTCCGCGTCGGGCACCTGCCGCTGCGAACCATAGACCCCTTGCAGCTGTCTCGCGCCTTCGACGATCTGCAGCATGCCTTCCACATGCGCCTCCGAGAGCTGACCGCCGGATGTGTTGCATGGCAGCGCGCCACAAAGCCGCAGGGCGCCAGAGCGGACAAATTCTCCGCCTTCGCCCTTCTTGCAGAAGCCGTAGTCCTCGAGTTGGGTGAGAACCATGTAGGTGAAGCAATCGTAGATTTGCGCGGTGTCGACATCTTTGGGGCCAAGACCCGCCATCCTGAAGGCCCGCTGCCCGCTCTCGACTGCGCCAGTCGAAAGCATGTGGTCTTCCTCGATCCAGCCCTTGGTGTTGTTGTGGGTCGCAAAGCCCTTGATCACGACCGGTTTCTGCTTGAGTGACCGCGCGCGTTCCGTCGCGGTCACCACGACCGCGCCGGCGCCGTCGCTGTTGAGGCTGCAATCGAACATCCCAAACGGATCGACAATCAGCCGCGCCTTGTAATAATCCTCCAGCGTCATCGGCCTCTTCATGACGGCTTCGGGGTTACCCAGCGCATGTTCGCGGAACGCCATGGCGATCGCGGCAAAATCATCGCGCGTGGTGCCATATTCGAACATGTGGCGACGCGCGCCGAAGGCGTGCTGCGATACCGCGCCGAAATGCCCGAACTCCGGCCCGTGCTCCTTCGGCCGTTGCGCCGCCGGGATCAGGTCGTTCTGAGCAAGGCCGCCGCCGTCCTTGGCGTGGGTGCGCGACCAGGAGTCACGCCCGTATCCGCACACGACCGTGGTGGCGAGACCCGCTTCAATCGCCATCACGGCGAGAATGATCGAGAGAATCTGGCTCGCGCCGCCGTTGTCGAGGGAGGTGCTGAAGCTCGCGTCGATGCCGAGGCGGGCCGCCACCAGCTGATGGTGCGAATAGACATCGTCGGGACCACGGACGACGACGCCGTCCACGTCCTTGTTGGTGAGACCGGCTTCGGTAAGCGCGTTCTTGATGGCCTCTTCCAGCAGCGCCAGCGAATTCGCCCCAACCTGCCCGAGTCGGCTCTTGCCGGTGCCGACAATGGCGCACCTGCCTCTCAGCGCATTCATACTCGTCTCTCCAATTCGCATCGACCTGCGCGAAGTTGCAGGCGCTCCAGGCGCGGCAGAACCTCGTCGCGAAGGACGGGCATCTCGCGCACGTAGTTGACCAGGATCAGAGCCATCCCGTCCAGTCCGGCTTCGGACAGCCGCAAGAACTTCTCGGCGACCTCGTCGTAGCTACCGATGACCGGAAAGGTGGCGCCCCCGCTGATCACGCGCTCCATCATTCGGCGCATCAATTCTGGCGAAAGTGATTGAGAATTGCCAGCAGCACGCTTGGCAATAATTTGTTCGGCGGCCTCCCAGTCTCCCTTCTCTCGTACCAGATAGTGATAATAATCCTCGGTCTCTTTTGCCGTGCGACGGCAAAGCAGATGCCCACTCGCATACAAGCCGACCTTTTCCGCGCCAGGCACGGCCCGAGCTTGCGCCACATCAGACGCAATCTTTGCTTCTTCCGTGATGACCATGAATAGGCAGTCGGTGTGCTTGACCGCAAAGTTGCGCCCGGCCGGCGACGAACCTGCGCTCATCAGCATCGGCCGCCCGCTGCCCCAGGGCTTCGGCTTTCCGCCGACATTCTTCAGACTGAAGTATTTTCCGTCGTAATCAAACGGCCCGCTCTCGGAATATATCTTCTTGAGGATCGACACCCATTCGCCTGAATAGTCATAGCGCTCGTCATGCTCGCGAAGGGGAATTCCGAACATCGCAAACTCTTCGACGTTCCAGCCGGATACGATGTTGATCCCGAACCGCCCCTGTCCGACATGATCCGCGGTCACGATCGACTTGGCTGCGAAGACCGGATGGACCAGCGGGACATGAATGGTCGAGAACGCGACGATTCCTTCCGTGGAGGCTAGCAGCGCGGAGGCCCATGACAACGACTCGAAGCTCGTGCCTTGGCGGTCGGTCTGACCGCCGTAGCCCATCCATCGCGCAATCGGCAAAATGAACTCCAAGCCCGCTTCGTCAGCCAGACGCGCAGCTTCGAGATTTTCCGGCCAGCCCGCCTGCCACCGCTCCGGCGCGGTGGTTGCAAACGAGCCCGAGCAATTCATGCCGAACAGTCCGAGTTTGAACCGGTTGACATTCTGCATGCGGGTCGCACGTGTCGTCACGGTTGTCGCGCTCTTTCAGTGCTGCGGCTCGCGCAAGCCCAGCCGCTCGAGACGCGGCAGCACTTCGTCCCGAATGATCGGCATCTCTTGCACGTAGTTTACCGAAGCGAGCGCCATGCCGTTGAGTCCCGCGTCCGACAGGCGCTTCAATATCGCGGCGACCTCGTCGTAGCTTCCGATCACCGGAAAGGTGCCGCCGCCGCTGATGAACCGCTCCATCATCGCGCGCAGGCGATCGTGAGGCAGCGAGCGGCTATCGCCTGCGAGCCGCTTTCGTATCGCCGTTTCGGCTGCTTCCCAATCGCCTTTTTCTTGCACCAGGTAGTGATAGTATTCGCGCGTTTCCTTCGCGGTTGCACGGCACATCAGATGTCCGCTCGCAAATAGGCCGAGCGCCTTCTTGCCAGCCCGCAAGGCAACGATCTCATCGGCGAGTTTTGCCTCGTCCGAGATCACCATGAACAGGCAATCGGCATGGCGGGTCGCGAACGCTCGACCGGCGGGCGACGATCCGGCGCTCATCAGCAACGGATGTGTGCCGTCCCAAGGTTTCGGTTTGCCGCCGACATTCCTCAAGTTGAAATGCTTGCCGCTGTAGTCGAACGGTGTCGTCTCCGACCAAATTCCCTTGACAACCGATATCCATTCCTCGGTGTATCCATAGCGGTCGTCATGATCGAGCAGCCGTGCGCCGAACATCTCGAATTCGTCGACGTTCCATCCGGACACCACATTGAGACCGAAACGTCCTTGCCCGACGTGGTCCGCCGTCACCGAGGACTTCGCGGCAAACACCGGATTCACCAGCGGCACATGGACCGTGGCGAAGGTCACGATCTCCCTGGTCGCCGCCAACAGGGCGGAGGCCCAGGACAACGTTTCGAAGCTCGTGCCTTGGCGATCCGTAACACCGCCGTAGCCAAGCCATCGTGCGATAGGAAGGAGGAATTCAATGCCGGCGGCATCGGCCAGCCGCGCCGCCTCGCGATTCTCCAGCCAGCCTGCGTTCCAGCGCTCGGGCGCCGTCGTCGCCACCGAACCGGAGCAGTTCATACCGAACAAGCCGAGCTTGAATCGGTTGCCGTTCTGCATCCTGGTGTGACGCGCGCGCTTTGCAGCACCGGTCGAGAGTTCGTCGTGTGGCATCAACTCGACGCTAGCGGAGCCCATAATGACCGACAACCCGTCATGTCAGCATTGCTTCATTGCGCCGCGATCCCGATCTGCTTGACGATTGGTCTCCATAATTCGCCCTCGCGACGAACGAAATCGGCAAGGTCCTGCGGGGTCATGGGCCGCGTATAATTTCCGAGCTCCTCAAATTTTCGAATGAGCTCGGGGCGCGCCAACACTTCGCGCAAGTCGTCGTTGATCTTTCGGACGATCGCGGCGGGCGTGCCTTGCGGGGCGACTAGGATTGACCAGCCCGACGACGTGAAGCCGGGAATGCTTTCCGACACGGTCGGAATATCAGGATAGTTTGGCAGGCGAGCGGCTGACGCAATCGCCAGCAACTTGACTTCGCCCGAGGCGATGACGCCGGCGACCGGCAATATGGTCTGAAACATGACCGGTACCCTGCCGGTGATGACATCGTTCAATGCCTGCGCCGTGCCCGGATAATGAATCATAGTCAGGTTGGCCCCGCTGCGGTTGCGGAACCACTCTGCGGTCAAGTGTTGCAACCCGCCGCGCGTGCCCGCAACGGAGTTCAATCCAGCCGGCTGTCTCTTGGAGAGCGCGATCAGCTCTGGCACGGAATTCACGCCGAGTTTGCTTGAAACAAGGATCGCATATGGCTGCTCCGCCACGAAGCCGATCGGCGCGAATTCGTTCACATCAAACGGCAGATTGTGATGAACTTCCGGCAAGACCACGAAGACGGACCCACCCGCCATGAAAAGCGTGTAGCCGTCAGGCGGCGAGGCTGCGGTCGCGCGGGCGGCAATGAGACCGCCGGCGCCGGCCTGATTGACCACGATGGCCTGCTGTCCCCAGATCTGCGACAACTGCTCCGAGACGAGCCGCGCCATCACGTCGAGCGAACTGCCCGCAGCTGTTTGCACGATGATTTTGACCGGCCGGGCCGGAAAGTCTTCGGCGCGGGTGATGGGCACAAGAGCAATGAGCGCCATTGCTGGAGCGATGCACGACATGACGGATCGAAGCATGCTAATTATCACAAATTCCTCGAGGTCGCGCGATCGGCGTCGAGCTCCCCGTCGACTTTACAGCCGACATCGGTGCTAATTGGAGGCTAGCAAAATTCACCGCGAATAATATCCGAACTTCGAAGACCCGGTTCTCTGCGATGCAGCAATACAGGGGGCTCAACATGCTGAGCCGTGTTTTCGAACAGGAGGAGGGCAAGGCGCATGGGCTGCGGGTGTGCACGTTTACACCCGGTCCGACGGACACCAGCATGCACGTGACAATCCGCGAAGCGCCGATCAACCGGACGGTGTCCTATCAACCGCAGGCATTGCAGCCAGCCGAGGACACGGCCCGCTTCCTGCTCCGGCCGTGTTCCGACGCGGCAACCGATCTCGCCGGTCCAATTCGTCAATGCCCGCGATCCGCTACTACGACAACGCGCAGGATTGGCGTAGTGGCCGCCGACCGCTGCGCATCTCCACGCCACATTTGATCTCTTGGGTTGTGCGACTTTGTTTCACATAGCCTTCTCCCGTGGGGGCAAGCCGACGAGGGTAGCTCGAGCCGGGGGCGCAGAATGGCCTCAGAGCTCTGCAAACAGGGGGCTTGCGTCGGGCCCACACCATGCGTATTGCGGAATTCCGGCCTGCGTTCAGGCCGTCGGAGTCGCCAATTCCGTGTTTGGCCAAGGGCAAAACCAAGCAAAAGCTGAGAAAGAGGAAAGCGTGATCCACCTCAAGGCCATCGGACGAGCCTTTGGCTCGATGTCGATCTCCTGTCTTCTGATATTCGCAAGCGCGCCTCGCGATGCGTTCGCTGCGGATGAGCGGTATCCTAATC
>Ga0210387_10004182_pt1 | contig 11052 bp, 9 predicted proteins | sample IncBWC7OmetaG_FD_160108 | JGI IMG/M metagenome (GOLD analysis project Ga0210387, IMG submission 160108) | Forest soil microbial communities from Barre Woods Harvard Forest LTER site, Petersham, Massachusetts, United States - Inc-BW-C-7-O ... | reverse complement strand
CAAGAGGCGTAACCTTTGTAGGTTGAGGCTGAAATTCTCATTGCGCAAATTCTTCTTGTCCTTGTTCATTCATCAGACCCAGGTCACGTGATCAGGCCCAGTGCACACTTATGGTCTTCCCCTCCCTGGTTTAGAGCATAACAACAGAATAGGAGATCCTGTTGACTATAGAGGAAGCGAGTACACAGAAAAATTTGTGATTTGCTAGCAGGTCCAATGCATTCAATCTGTGAGACAATGTATACATTAACCTGGAGGGCAAAGCTATAATGATGCTGGGTTAATATAATATCATTTAAATATCAATATGATATTGTCTCACAGGTAGAACACATTCAACCTGCTAGTGTTTTATCTATCTGAGATAGACAGTCACAGAATTCTATATGGTTTTTGAGCAGTAGGTTGGGGTTGAGGCAAGGCATGTTAAACATCCATATTGAAAACCCTTGCAGGTCAAACAACTCAACATGCCATGACATTTAATCCACAGAATCAATGGTTTAACCTAGTAAGATCTGTGGCTGCAGGTCAAACAACTTGACTTGCTAATGAAATAGTTGTGATAATATGTGTTGGATAATAAAAACAAAATATTATTATTATTATTGTGACAGTACTATCTTACATTTTTTTAGCATGAATAATGAAAAAGCAAGTTCCATTATCAAACAGACTTTGAATTTGGGTTGATTGTATTATTCACATGTTAACCTGTGCATAGCACAGACAATGAATGAATGAGCAGTTGTTAGACAAAGCATTAAGTTGAGGACCCTGCTGGCTGTCATATCTGCAGAATATGGCAGCCAATATGGTCATCTACAGCAGTTCAGAAAATCCTCAATATTGGAGAATAAAATATCATCCTGCAGCATCCACAAAGGGATAAGTAACATGCCATAAAGCAATGGCCTACTCCCAACAAGTAGTATTTTTAAGATTAACTCAGGCTGTAGTATCATAGTTTCAAATCTAATATATATAGAATCTGATATTAGTGTTGCCGATTTTGGGTGGCATGATCACATGATCATCCAAAAATCATTTCAAGGATTGACATTATAAATATGTAGAACAAACATTGAACCTATAACACACTTGCTGGTATAGCAGATGGTCCATTGAAGTGCAACCAGTTAAAAATTGTGTCTGTAAGGATTCAAAAATGGTGTAGGGACCCAATTTTTGTGGATAGAAATTTACAGAGATACCCATGCAGTGATGACGGGCATCATCAAATCAAGGTGGGGAAGCTGATATTTAATAAATGAAAAATGTCCCAGGCTGCAGGCCAAATGACCGAGATTGTCACTCAACTACAGAAGGCAATATCATGTACATGCATGGATGTATTATGTAACCTGTTTGCATGCTATCGCAGTGAACAGCACAATCACATAAGAACCCACAGCTGCAGGTCCTCACATGATCATCCAATGTATGTCTGACTTACCACTGTGTCCAATGAGTATATTCAGATCATCTGTTAGCATTATACAGATGCAGAGCAGCTTCTTGTCACCTATCCTGATGTCACATGGCACAGAAGTCACACCGAAGAACCAAAAGTTAGAAAGGAGGTCGAAAAGTCCTTCCAACTTGTAGTTTAAGCATTCTGTGCTCAATCATTGTAAATCAATTTCAGGTATGGTTATATTGATTCTTAATCATACAAAAAATGCATCCTCAAATTGGGTCTCCACCACTGTCTCCATCTCCTCTGATGACTTCATTGGTGTGTTCTCCCCCATTCAGGTGAAATGCACTTTCTGTGCCATCCTCATAGTAATGTATGCTGTACCTGGGCTGGCCCTTGAGGTAGATGCGAAGGAGCCAATGTAGTTTGTCACTAGAACAATGTTAAGGTTAAAAATCAGATAGAAATAATGGAGACAGATGTACTGGATTTGTATGATGATGGTTCTGCTATGAAACTGATGTCACAATGTGATCTCATGTTTGGCCACCACAACCAAAATGATAGCCTTCCCATTTGCCCAATCCACAGTATTCTTCACATAGTTTTTTGCAACAATGACACAAATACAATCAGTGATTGAGGTCAGTGTGGACATCATTTTGGGGTACTATGTGAAGACACAAGCAATTTGGTTAGCAATGGTGAATGGCAGCGAAAACAAACACACTTACTGTTGTGCTGTGTGAGCAGAAGCAATCGTCTGAGTCAACAATAATGGTCAGTAATATAAGCAGTAGAAATCAACAAAACTCACCAGTTGGCAAACTGAACAAATGGTGGAAATTAATAGTAGGATGATGGAGATACCCAGAATCTACAACTATTCGTCAGTAAATGCAAGCAGCAACAAAAAAACAAAACACTCACCATTTCACTAACCGCATGCACAATTGAATTTGTGAATGATGGTTGAGATGGTGTAAATCTACAAGAATTCATCAGTAAATCCAAGTGGCAGCAAAAAAACAAAAACACTCACCATTTTGCTAACCACACACATGATCAAATTTGCAATAGCGGTTTATGTCTGTTGAACAGACATTTAAAGGTTGTATAAGATTTTAGCAGAGGTGTATGATAAAACACAGAATTGAATATAAACTAGAGTTTGTCAATACCAGATGGTAATACCAAGGCAGGGCAGCATATTTGGATCAGCTGACATGGTTGACAACTTGGTAGATGAAGATGTGATGAACCAGAAGTTGGAAAGGTCCAACAACTTTAAATTTTGCTTGTCTAGATGATTTTACAAAAGTATTTAGGCTCAAGGATGCAATAGTTGTATAGCAGCATAGCATGACATTAATATGTAAAGACAAGAAAGCAGAAAGATTGTAAGCATGTAAAATTCAGAAATACAATATTAATTTTCTGTCTGCTGTCAGTCAGATCTTCTTTTTTGATGCTTATAATATAATAATAACTTTGTATTTTATAAATTTGACAGAAATGATAAGCTATCTTTTCCTACCACAAATATAATTGAATGAAGCTTTAAATTGTTAATATTATGTTTGAACGCATCATAGGAATTGAACTGACTGACACTTAAGTTGACACAGGTGTATGATGTTTAAAGATTTCACCCATAAATACAAAATCACTAGAGTGTAAATCAGTTGTTTTTATATAGTTCAACAAGGGCTGACCAAACCTGGTAACCTGCATACACATAGTATAACTTATAGATTGGCAGCTTCATCTGTCCATTATAATGCAACTCTGAAAAGCAGTTTACAACAACCTGTGAAATAATAGTATTTTTTTGTTCTACCAGATATATACCAGTCTAAACCTAGATATTTGTCACAGCTAATTGCAATCATGCAGTCATGAATTTTAATACAACTTATTACAGCAGGTTTATCACCAACCCATGGTGAATACAGAACTTGTTTAGCCACAGCCACAGTTGCCATTCATGGGTATGTTTTTCTTTGTATGTCATTTCCCCTTCCAATTTAATGTAATATATACTCTTTATTCTATTATAGCAATACATGATCACAATGCCAGGTCTTTTACCCCCTTTGGCTCTGATCCAGACCCCACCATATTTCTGATACAAACTACCACTGTGTATCTACAACTGGACCCCATTGCATCAGATGCTGGTTTCACAGTGCATTTATTTAATGGAGTCAGTCATAGACATCAAAAATAATAGTGTAATCAGCCACTTTGGGTCAATTCAGAGTGGAAGCTTTACTCATAAAACATCTAGCAATGTCTCAAGTTTGTACTACTAACACAAGCAGATTAAATAACACCACTGACAGGACTAGTCATTTTCGACAATCCAAATAGCCTGATATAAGAAAATCATTTTACAGTAGGGCACCTAATTGGTTTTTTGCTCTGAACGTCACAGGCCTTAATATGGAAAATACCATGGCTGGGGAGAGCCTGTGAATCTTGCAGCACATTGCAAGTGCTAATAATACTTCTGGGGAGCATGGTGGGCACCTATTGTAAACCAGTAAATGACAACCTCTTTTATTGGATGTAAAACACCTGACTGAGTTTATTCTGCAAGTATTTAAACAATGTATTGGGGTAAAAGAAATTGTAAGTGTTATGGAATTTTGGATATCAAGTCAACTACTACTAGTAATTGGATTTAAGTCAAGCATGGCCCTCAGTTTCTGCAATTCAACATTAGGAAAGCAGGCATACAGGAAGTTTAAAAAAATAGTACTTGTTAATGAAATTACCTATCTTTCCAATCAAATGTCTTCAGTTAAAAATTCATTATAATCTGTTATCCAGGAATAAAAATAAAAATAAAATAAAAATGGAACAAATGCTGTTCATTAATGTGGTGTGGCAGAAATACCATCCAAATGGTGGATATATGATATAATTATTAGTACTAAGTCTTAAAGACTCAGAAAGAGAGTGTCAACCAAGTTTTACCTAGTTTAATACAAATTGTGGTGTATCATGTGATCTGATGGCAAATAATATATTGATGTGAAACTTACTTTGCTGGAAAATTTTAAAAATTTTAAAAAATCCTAGTATATAAAACAGTGAGGCATCTTTCTGATTTTAACTACAGAAGATGACAATAGAAATGAGCAATAAAAGCTATGTACTCAACCAGGACTTTTATGTCAGAAAGAGATTTTAAATGGCAATCAAAAGTTTCAAAAGGAAGTGGCCATGCTTTTGGGACCCAGTCATTATAGAACTATAGAAGTAGACACTGAAATGGGGAAGACCACAACATGGTATCTAGGATGGGTATTAACCAAAGCACAGCATCCTCCATTCTCTAATCTAAAAGCATGAGGTTTGGGACAGAAAAACTAATTCAGTAGTTTCCAAGACTAACCACTGATATCTCAGAATCACCATTAAAATTATTCTATGGACATCCTGATAAGTTAAACAGCTTTGTATTCTTAAACTATGTTGATTGGTGCTTTATACATTCAATATCATATCTGGATACTCTAGAATTATGAGGACAGTAAAAATAAGAGCAATGGCATATTGGTGTGAAAATGGGTAGGATTGTCTATAGCTAATGACAGACATTACAGGTTAGTAAAACTACTGTTTTGTAATCTTTGAAATCTGTTTATTTATATAGTATGATAATTTTAAATATATAATAAATATGTATATACAGTGTGCCCCTTCCTACAACAATGATGACTTGCTTTTGGTTCAATTGCTGGTTGTGGTTTTGATAGATAAAATATGAAATGGCCTTGCAGTTAGGCACCAATGTGACACCTGGGAATACCAGGAAGTCCACCATCTGAAAGACCGTCCATCCATCTTGAAAGCCTGGGATTTTCAGTGCCTGGATTGCCTGCAGGTAGTCCAACCAGCCACAATGTGTGCCCTCATAGGTAATTGGATCCATGTATCCTGAACTGCCCTTGTAACATACTGAGTAAACTTCTCCATAATGGTGCATACAAATCCAAACAACATGGATGGAAAGGCCAGTAAATTTACTGGTTTCTCTGCAATAATTAGTGAATGGCACGGGTAACCCCAGGTATCTTGGGCTGTACCTGTACCCGCACCTGTCCATACCCTTACCCATTACCCGGCGGGTTTTCCAGTTAAAACAACAAGCCATGGCTCTTCAAAAACGGTCAAGTATTGAGTGAGTTATGATTAAAACAATCAAATTGATCATAACTCACTCAATTCTTAACCGTTTTTGATGATCTGTGGCTTGTTTGAAAGCTCACAGGTACGGGAATCTTGCTTACCCATGACCAAAACCCATGCCATTCACTAGCAATAATATTCACTCTACCATCAGTGTTTATAGTCTTGGCATTTATAGGCTAATGGAAATGGCCACGGAGTGACAAATACAATTGGAAAGGAGGCTAAAGCATGGTCTTTCAATAGGAATTCAACTTCTATTCTCTTGTCTCCAGCAGCTAAAAAATTGATTTCCTAACTTCTCCAGAGATCTCTCTTAATTGTATATTATATTTTTTCTATCTCACATTTTGTCGAAATGATCCCCTCTAATCCAGGCATGTGAACCATCTGACCCCTGTCCAGGTATATTCATGATTCTTTTATATTACCTCAGTTACCTCTGTTTCCCATTCCTCCCTTACCCCCATCAGCATCTTGAAGTCCCCAATTACCTTCACTGAAAATTGCCCCCAATACCTTCACCACCGATACATGTTTATTCACTCTGGGCATATATTTTAATTTTTGGCACAATCTAGTTTTTGTCAATTCAATTTTACCTTCACAATCAACCTTGATTTATATCTCAGTATTGCCCCGATGACCTCTGACAAATTTTACAAAATTCTAATCATGTTTTTATCATCTTACAATTTCCAGATTGCATTAATTTGTGCTCAGTTCTCGTCACATAAATACCATCATCGGCATTTTTCCCTCATTAACAAAGCATGGATTGTATTTTATCCAAGTTTTCTTTTAGACTATGCTACAACTGTTGTAACCCAGTTCAAGACATCTGATCAGATCAAAATTTTAATTGTGTGTCTTAGTGTTGCTGAAGTCCAGTTTGGTCCAGTTTTTATACTTTCTGGTGAAACTGGAAACTGAACCACCAGTTCAGTTCAATACATTGCCCAGAACTGGAACCAGAACTGCTATGCATGGTTCCAACAGGTTTAGTTTGTGTCTAAACCCAGTTCAGACATGAACCTGCTGGCCCTCTGGCTTTTGGCCTTGCAAGAGCAGCACCCATCTCTATTGATGTTGTGTGCATTATTGTGAGGGAGCAGCTGTGAATGTAAATAGTTGTGTGGACTAAATCAGAGTTGTGACTCCCAGATTTGCTGGCAGGTCCAACAGACTCAACCTGCAAGACTTTTAAAATAAGAACAATGGGCTGAGGTGAAGGAGTTGGAGGGGAATTGCCCTCTGTGGTTGATTGTAGAGGAAGTGAATGAATGCTGGCAATATTTGGTTGCAGACATCACAGCCAAACAATCTGCCACAGGTCACAGGTGTCCAAATATGGCTACTTGTGCCCTACTGAACTCAAACTCAAGACGTGAAACAGTACACAGTTCCAGCAGTTTGAACTGCATTCAAATACAGTTCTGCAATTCCACAGTGGCCAGAACCACAAACCAGACCTGTGGTTCAGTTTCATGGAGTTGCTGAACCTGAACCTGAACCAAACTCCCAGTCCAGTTTGGAGTTTGAACCAGGTTTGCTCTGGTTCTAAACTGGACTTTGGCAACACTACCAAGGCTACTCAACATATAAATGACCTTGCTTATCTCTCTGTTGGAATTAACACCACCATGCAAGCCATCAAGCCTGCACAATTTGATGCCCTCACTAAGCTGTAATGATGTGCTAATCAATAAAATCCTTTCTCTTCTACACTTGATGTTGGACTTATGACAATCATTGTATGCACTTGTTTCACTTTCCACCTTGTCCAACTCAAGTATTCTGATTAAAACAGCTGAAAGAGTACTAGAGTGGCATAGAGATTTTGGACAAATCATATTGCTAACTCCTGACACTGACACAATCCATATCTTTTTTCCTATCTGACCTCACCCATTTCTGGCTCATTACCAAACTTGACTGCCTACCCCCCTTATACAATTTGGAAACCTGAATCACCATACATTTCAATAGATCCAGATTCTGCTTTCTACAAGACTAGATGAACAAAGAAATGGTCTACCAAATTATACCCTCTCACTACTTCAATGCCATATCCACTACCATTATTTTCTTCATCTGCACTATAGTAGGAGTTTACATTAAAATCATCACTACTGTGAATTAGATCATTATGATATTCATCAAGATCAGAAATCACTTCAGATGTAAGCCACTGATAATGAATATTATCTTTCATGTCCATTTTTTGTTTAGTAGAATAATTATCACAAGCATCTGGGCATTCATAATGAAAATTCATATTTGATGATCTTTAATTGTTGATTTGTAAATAACTGAGCTCATAATGCTTTATTCCAACAATTTTTTTATTTAAGATCAATGCATATTCTCCAAGGTTTGAAAAATATTAATATGGTACAGCAACATGGATGCTAAATTCGCATGTAAAGCATATTCACAGTTTATTGATATTGAGGCTGAAGTAGGAGATGATGACATTGACAGCAAAGAGTGTTTGAAATGAGATGGGGTAATTGATAAAGTCAAATATCTAGAAGAAAAAATAGAAGATTTCTACAGATGGTAATGTGGATGAGTGTTTATGCCTTCTCCTTCTCCTGTGCCTTGTCCTTACCCTTCCCCTTATCCTTCTTCTCAGCAGTAATTGATATTTGTTTTGCCATTGTATATATTTATATACACCATCTGAATGGCATTTTTTTTTTGATTTTAATACACCCAAACATATCAGAGTGAGATATGAGGCAATCATTTCTATTTGTGAAAAAGGAAAAAAAATTACTGGCAAGTAGTCAGGATATAGTTTATTGCTATTCAAGAGCTATTATTCATGCCTGATCATCACATTCCTTGTTCTCCCCTTTTTAGTTTAGGTTTCTTAGCATAAAAACATCTGTAAATCATTGATTCAAAGAAGAAGTTTTCCCACTTCCCAGCATGTGTTTTGACTTCAGTTCAAAGTCCTATTCATTGTTCATTACAATGTAGGCAATGGTCAATGCCTTTTTATTGAAAAGCCATGTGGTTAGTTTCCATGATTAGGAGGACTTACAATAAGTTGGATAGCTTGCTGCAGGATGTACCTACCATAGTTGGGTTTGTTGTGAGTGATTTGAGGGAAATGAGTTCAAGTCCCAGATAGTGTTTGTATTTGCCTTTCTTGTTATAAACAGTTGTGACATATGCACTGTCATATGCCTAATCTGTCTGCACCCGAATACAACATTCATTCAATCATCATTGACAATGCCTTTCTCAGCATATAGTATCTTCGTCCATAAAGTGGTGTACCCAAATTGCCTGCAAGACCATGCAATTATATAACAGTTGATCACAGTGAGCATACATGATATTGATGCATTGCTGAATGATAAAATCGGCAATAAAACACCTATTTTTCAAATTCAGTATGTCATTTGACTGATAATTTTTATTCATTTTGTGCTAAACTGATGTTTGATTTAGAATGAGGTTGAACTGGTCTCAGAGTGACTGAACTCCACACTACACCATCCGAGTGCTGGTGCAGCATCAACACTGTTACACCATGCATGTTTACAGCAGTGGTGTTAACACTGTTCTCTATGATAACAGAGTAAACAATCAGTCATATTGGAGTGTCTGTAGAGTAAATTCAGCATACAAATGATTGTAGATAGGAACTCTCATTGAATACTACAAGAATATTCCCATCACAGTCATATATTATAATTCCCAGCACATTATCAGCCACAAGATGAATAACTTGACCTGCTCTAATGTATTCACAGGTTGAATAGACTCGACCAGAGAATAATGATGTCATGATAGATTGAATACATTTGACCTGTAAGCAATGATGTCATTGCAGCTCAAATTCAACCTGCTAGAGTGTTCTTACAGATCCGACAAATATGATAACCCAAAGGCCAATTTACAATACCATTGGTTATGATGTTTATCACGTCAGATATACATGGTTGAGAATGCAATAACATAGGTACTAAATGGCAAAATAAAATTTGTCCCATGCCATGTATTTTTCCTCTCAACCACAACAATCAACAGCAAAGTCTACAAAAACATTCTCTATGCTTTTTGAGCAGTAGGTTGGGATTTGGGCAACATAATTCTAACATCCATGTCAAAAACCCTCGCAGGTTGAAAGACTCCATGTATAGCCTAATAGTCACTGCAGCTAAAAAAAATCACAGCCAGCTGTAGGTTTCAGCAGGGGTAAAGGTTAAACTCAGGTTATTAAGTCAAAGGTATGGAAGGTAAGAGTAGGGGTTTCAAATATTCTACCCTCAGCAAAACCCCTACCCTTGGTGTTGGAAGGAATAAATAAAGGTATATGCTATAAGTTTTTGTGAAATTATAAGTCTTAAATGGTGTGTAACACTGATATAACTTATTAAAAAAATTGACCTATGTAAGTTCTTATGGTAAGGGTAGGATGTGGCCTTTTTATACCCTTCCTGTACCCCTACCTAACCCTAAGGTCCAGCTGATCATTATAATTAATTGATTGAGTTTTAAAGTATAACTGTGTTATTATACTGTTTCTTGGTAATGTGATGTGACAACCCTATTGGGACTTAGTGTTCAGCAGAATTTCTTTAAGAATCTATGAGAATCCATGTAATAGATACCATGCAATTTCAAGTTAATTTCCAGCAGACAAATATTGTATATGGTAATGCCTTTTTCTTTACTCAAGTTTTGATATCTCAATGAAATGTTTCAGACAATAACTTGTTGGGAGTCGAGATTCCTGATGCTTAAACCATTCTGACTGAGATATCCAACACTATAACTGTTCTGGCTGAAAATGGTATGTGTTTATTATTTTCCAATTTACTGAAATATTATTGATCAAATATTATCATAAAAACAATATGACAGGAATTATAAATCCTGAAGCTGATACTGTTCTAGCTCAAAATGGTAAATATTCATGATGTTTCCATTTCATCTATTGCATTGCTATTATTGATTCTATCCCCCTTTTTTCAGCTTTTGCTTTTGATCTTGCATCATGCTATACCAATAAATTCTGAAGGTTGTCTTACTGAATATTGTCATCACCTCTGGTGCCATATTTAAGAAATTCAAAATCATGTATGCATAATAAGCATTTAACCTTGTGTGTGATGATATAGATGCTTTGCCTTTCTTTCATTATATTAATAAGTGGAAAAGAGATGCAGTATTGGATTTCATTAATGAAATTAAGAAAGTGGCTCTGGAGTATATATTAAAGTATAGGTTTTATATTAAGCCTGACTATGAGGAATGGCACAGGGCCCTACATTCCCAGTTAACTGTATACTGGAGATTTCTCCACCACTTTTGTTCAGATGAGGTAAGATTGCCTTCCTTACGATCCTTGTATTTAATTTATCTCATCAATACATCAGGAAAACCCGGATTGCCTACATAGCACCACATAG
>Ga0210387_10004180_pt1 | contig 11055 bp, 9 predicted proteins | sample IncBWC7OmetaG_FD_160108 | JGI IMG/M metagenome (GOLD analysis project Ga0210387, IMG submission 160108) | Forest soil microbial communities from Barre Woods Harvard Forest LTER site, Petersham, Massachusetts, United States - Inc-BW-C-7-O ... | reverse complement strand
GCTAAAAAAAACGTCCCAATAACAAGAAGTTGAGTAACATTTATAGGAGAGAGGTCATTTTATGAAGAAAATCATACTCTTGGCTTCCATGTTTCTGTTCTTCGTTGCCGCCGGAACAGCCAAGGCGGATCCAAAGCCGATCCGGCTCTTGATGTCGCCGGCATCTACGATCTCGAGCGCTGACTTGATGAAACACATCGTCGAAAAGTGCCCAAACGTCTCGATCACGCTCGATTCGAAGAAGTCCGACTTCATGCTCGAAGCAGGCGGATGGTCTGGCAATTACAAATTCACCGTTTATCAACACGGCGGAGTCGCGGTCTACAGCACCACCACCCGCATGTTGAGCAATGCGGTGAAAGACGTCTGCAAGTTCGTCAACGTTCCGAAGCCAACTCCGTAAACGCGCTCAACGGATCGACATCGCTTAGAAGGGTCAAGGCTGCCCATTCTTGCGGCGAACCTCGCTTGCTATGGTATTGTTCTGCGTTTTCAAGGAGACGATAATTTGGCGGCGAGCGGCTTTGAAGCAACTCGAAGTTTTGCCGACCGGATGTCTGCGCGCGATCCGCTCGCTTCATACCGCAATCGATTCCACATCCCTCACGGCCCCGACGGCACGGAATGGGTTTATCTCACGGGGCACTCGCTCGGATTGCAGCCGAAGTCCGTGCGTGCATATATCGAGCGGGAGCTAAAGATTTGGGAAGATATCGCCGTCGAAGGTCACTTTCACGGAGCTCAGCCCTGGATCCCTTACATCGAATTGCTCGCTGAGCCGACGGCGCGACTCGTCGGCGCGTTACCGTCCGAAGTGGTCGTCATGAATACCCTCACCGTGAATCTCCACTGCATGATGGTGTCGTTTTATCGCCCCACGAAAGAGCGCAACAAGATCGTAATCGAATCGAACGCCTTTCCTTCCGATCAATACGCCGTCAAGTCCCAAATGCAATTTCACGGCTACGATCCGGCCACCTCGCTGATCGAACTCGTTCCGCGTCCGGGCGAGACGGCGATTCGAACCGAAGACGTGGAAGCACTGCTTGAAAAGGAAGGCGGTAAAATTGCCCTCGTCCTGCTCGCCGGCGTGAACTATTACAGCGGCCAATTCTTTGATTGTGCCCGCATCACCGCTGCAGCGCGAGCAAAAGGATGCGTCGTTGGCCTCGATATGGCGCATGCTGCGGGAAATGTTCCACTCAACCTGCACGATTACGGCTGTGATTTTGCCGTCTGGTGCACCTACAAATACATGAACGGCGGCCCCGGCTGCATCGGGGGATGTTTTGTTCATGAACGGCACGCGCGCGATTTCAAATTGCCGCGCTTCGCCGGTTGGTGGGGGCAGGACAAAGCAACCCGTTTCGAGATGGGCCCGGATTTTCACGCGATCCCCGGCGCCGAAGGATGGCAACTGGGAAATCCTTCTGTTCTGTCAATGGCTGCGCTTCGAGCATCGATGGAGATTTTCGACGAAGTGGGGATCGTCGCGCTGCGCGAGAAAAGCATAGCTCTGACTGGCTATCTAGAATTTCTGCTGGACCAGCACCCCTCGCGCCATTTCTCGATCATCACTCCGCGCAAACCTGCACAGCGTGGCGCCCAGCTGTCGTTGCGTCTTCACGGAAAAGGACGTGAAGTGTGCGACATACTCAAAGATCAGGGAGTGATCTGCGACTGGCGCGAGCCTGATATTCTGCGAGCCGCTCCGGTTCCGCTCTACAACTCTTTTTCGGATGCTTTTACATTCGTGGAAAAATTTATGCCGATCGTCGAAGCGTAATCGGATAGCAAAGGGAAAGTAGATTCGTAAACCGCGGCGTTTAGCCATGATATATTTATATTTAGACACACAAACGCGATTCAGCAGAAATTATCGGACTGGCTGCGACAATATCTGTGCGCGAGGAGTTCGGGGGCGAACATGAAAATTGCTGTTCTCGGAGGAGATGGTTACTGCGGATGGGCCACGGCGCTTCATCTATCCCAGAAAGGCCACGAAGTCGCAATCATCGATAATTTTCTGCGCCGCCAGTGGGACGACGAACTCGGCGTCCAAACGCTTACCCCAATCCGCCCTCTCGCAGAACGTCTCCGCGTATGGCAGATGCGCTCCGGAAAATCGATTGAGCTTTTCGTTGGCGATGTCGCCGATTTCGATTTCCTCTCGACGATGATCCAGCAGTTTGAGCCGGATGCGGTCGTTCATTTTGCGGAACAGCGCTCAGCGCCGTATTCGATGATCGATCGGAAGCACGCGGTGTTCACCCAGGTAAATAACGTGATGGGAACGCTGAATCTGCTCTTTGCGATCCGCGAACTTCAGCCCGATTGCCACTTGATCAAACTGGGCACGATGGGTGAGTACGGTACCCCTAACATTGACATCGAAGAAGGCTACATCACCATCGAACACAACGGCCGCAAGGACGTCCTGCCGTACCCGAAGCAGCCCGGCTCGTTCTACCACCTCTCGAAAGTTCACGACAGCCACAACATCATGTTTGCCTGCAAAATCTGGGGCATTCGCGCCACCGATCTGAATCAGGGCGTCGTCTACGGCACCATGACCGACGAAATCGCGCTCGACGAACGATTGATCAATCGTTTCGATTACGACGACGTGTTCGGAACCGTATTGAACCGTTTCTGCGTGCAAGCAGCAATTGGGCAACCGCTCACCGTTTATGGAAAGGGCGGACAAATGCGCGGCTTCCTCGATATTCGCGACACCGTTCGCTGCATCGAGATCGCATGCCAGAATCCCGCGGCGCGTGGGGAATGCCGCGTTTACAACCAGTTCACCGAGCAGTTCTCAGTGCTGGAACTCGCGCAGATGGTGGAGACGGTCGGACGGAAACTAGGCATGAACGTGGAAATCGATCATCTTCCGGACCCGCGCGTGGAAGCTGAGGAACACTACTACAACGCGAAACATTCGAAGCTGATTGATCTCGGCCTGCAGCCGCATCTCCTGTCCGACGCGCTGCTCGATTCTCTGGTCAATATAGCCGTGCGATATCGCGACAGAATCGACGCATCGCTAATGTTGCCACAGGTAAACTGGCGTGAGCCGCGCAACGATCGCCGTCTCCAAATGAATATGACGGCACGCGCGTCCCTTGGGGGCCGCAGCCGCCGTGCCTCCGCTTCTACCTCGAACAAAGGGAAAAAGCGCTAGAGCGTTCGGTTGCCACGATGCATCGGATTCTTAGCTTGTCATCCTGAGCGTAGCGAAGGATCTCAGCGCTGCCCGCTCGATAACCGCTCCGCGAACGCCTGCGCTCGAAGCCTCATTCTCACTCGCGCCCTGCAATTCTCTCGCAAACAATTTTCGCAGCCTTCACTGCGCTAACAACCTTCCCGGAAAAAATATGCAGTTCCCCAGGTGCGCCTTCCTGCACATAAAGAGTCCTGCGATCTTCCTTCGGATTATTCTCCACCACTCGAATCGTGAATCTCGAGCCCACGTATTTCGCGTCGATTGACGCGGGAACCGGAAGCGCCGAGTCCTTCCGCATTGCGTCAAACCGAGAGAAGCTGACGGGCTCCCATTCAGCGTGATTCAACAAACTGGCATACGGTTCGGGAATCGGCTCGTTCGGATCCATTGTCGTCCAATGATTCGTGAGCTTAGCAGAGCCAAAAAGCGATCGAGTTGAACTGCCATACGGATCGAAAGCTGTAAAAGGTCCGTCGACCACCACGAGCGACAGATGATGGAGGGACGACGGTAGTTCAATCAAAATCTTTTCCGCCACTTGATACTTCGCGGATTTGAATATTCCGCGGCTTGGACCAAGTCCATACGTCGCCCACACTACCCAATCGTAATTTGGACGCATCGCTGCCGTGAAAGCTTGCCGTTCAAACGGGATTTTGAGCGAATGAAGTCTCGCCGTGACGATGTCCCGCAAAATATCGGGGTCGTAGATGCTTTCTTCCACTTCGTAACATTTGTCGATGAATCCGAAATTCATCCAATCGGGCCGCAGGGAATTGTAGGCGATTCCGAACTTCGTCATCACCTGCTCGAATAAATCGGGCGAAGTAACCGAACCTTCTTTTGGAATCGCGTAGTAATGATGGCTGTTATGAACGACCGCGGGCGCGTAGGTTTGCGTGAACTCCGCGCGTGCTTGCAGTGTTTCTTCGATCGTTTCAGGACTGCGCGGGTAGTGATATCCGGAATGAATGCGGTACTGATTGATGGCCGATGCCGCCTCCAGGATTCCGAGCGGGTCGAAAAGATGAACGTCGTATCCGCGCTCCGCGAGGCGGGTTGCGACCGTCGTACCGTAGATCCCAGCACCGGCGACGGCGATTTTTTCTTTCATCGCGCCTCTTGGGTGGACGAACTTTCAGCGCGGTGCATTCGAAGCGGCGCCTGCGCCGACAGGCACGAGCATTCCTTGCCGAATGTAATAATCAACGCCGCGCCAGCGGATTGTTTTCCGGCCGAAACTTACAATCCAAATACCAAACGCCATCGCGTCCCAGAGTGGAATCAGCGCCATTTTCTTCCAAAGTCCCTTCTGCTTCATTCCCCAAACGCCGATCATCCATGTAATCGCAATGCGCAGCGCGAGATATGTGCCTAGGTATCCAATCGCCACGGCGGCGGTTGGGTGCATCGCAATTGCCACGAGCGCCCATGGCAGCCCCCAAGTGAATATCAATCCCAGATGTCCCCACGGGCGCATTAGCCGCATCACCGTCATCCATCGAGTACGCTTATACAGAAGCTCTTTCAACGATTGGAAATCGGCCACTGATTCCACCACGTAGGGAAGCAATTTCACTTCGAGCCCCTGTTCCGCGACGAGTCGCCCCGCATACACGTCATCCGCTGGACGATTTTCGATCACCTGATAGCCGCCGTATCCCTCGACGCTCTTCCGCCGCGTCACGATCGTCTGTCCGAATGTAAATTTTATGCCGTCCAATTTCCACGCCACCATGATTCCGGCAAAAAAATCCGAAATCATCCCAATGGATTGAAGTTCCTGGATAAGGTTCGTCTCTTTAGTGGATACATAAAGACAGGTAGCCGCTCCGACTTTTGCATCTCGAAATGGCGACGCCACAGTTCGCAGATAATCGGTTCCCACGCGAATGTCGCCGTCCGTAATTACGAATAAATCGTACTGCGCCTCGTTCGTCAGGCGGACAAGCCTCGCTACCTTGTCATTGATTGCATCCCGGCCAGAGCCAAACAGCAGCCGAATGCGACGCTCAGGAAAGTCCTGAACCAACTTTTCAAGAATCGGGAGCGCCGGATCATCCCGATCCACGCAAAACAGTATTTCGTACTCCGGATAGTCCTGGCGGCAGAAGCTCGCATAGTTTTCATATGCGTCGACGTCGAGGCCTTTGATGGGTTTCAAACAACTAATTGGTGGCAGGAAGTCGGTATTGCGTCCCCCATGCTTTTTCGCGTCTACGAAGTAGAGCGCTGTGCTGAACACGGCGAGCAGGTAGTAAACGAACGGGATGGCAGCAGCACCTAAAACGATATATTCGATTACCCTCAAGAGCCCTTGCACCTTTTCGGAAACAATCGCAAAGCCGCGAAACTCTATCATAGAACACCCCACTTCGCCGAGCGTCGCCCTCCTTGGCGAGCCGTGCTACGCAGCGCGAGTGGATGCCCATCTCGAAATTCCATTGATTCGAGTAAGATTCCGCTTCTAGAGCAATGAGCTCGGCATGAGAGTCAACTCAGCCACGGTTAGCGAGGACAGATGCGAATCGGCATAACCGGAGCCACTGGCTTCGTTGGGGGCGCTTTCGTCCAGCGTTTATTAAACGAGAAAGCTGATATTCAAGTTTTGGCACGGCCCTCGCGAAACGCGGATGACCTTGAGGCCCGCGGCGCCCGGGTGATACGTGGCCAGTTGACCGACGGAACGGCTGTGGCGCAGCTTGTGCAAGGTTGCGATCTTGTCTACCACTGTGCGGCCAAAGTCGATTCTCCGGGCACGAAAGCCGAATTTATCGATACGAATGTGAACGGAACGGAAAGTGTTCTAAGGGCATGTCTCGCAGAAGGCGTGCGCCGCGTCATTTACCTAAGTTCCATCGCCGTATACGGTCTCGTCAAATTCGGCGAGCACATCGATGAGAGCACGCCATACGACAACCAACCGCAGCAACGAGACTATTACGCGCAATCGAAAATCATGGCCGATCAGTTTGCCGCCTCATTTAGCCGCAACACGCAACTTCCGCTGACGATTGTGCGACCCGGAATCGTCTACGGTCTCGGCCGGCCGCTTCCAATCGGCCTACTTGGATTTAGAGCAGGGCGAGTAAACATCATCTTCGGGAATCCGTCGCATCGTTTTCCGTTGAACTATGTAGAGAACCTCGTTGACGCGTTGCAACGAGTCGCCGCCTCTTCGCAAGCAGGACTGCAACAATTCAATTTGGTCGACGACGACGATCTCACTCTCGCAACGTATCATCGGATAAAAACAGAAGTCGACGGAACGAGTCCGCAATTCTTCCCAGGCTGGCCTGTTCTGTCGGCGGCGTCCCTCGTAGACGTCGTGCATCGACTCTTAACGATAGAAGGGAGCTGGCTATCGACGTATCAAGTAAAGCGCGCACTGCAGGACCGCCTCTACGTTTCGCGCCGCATCCGCGAAGACCTAGGCTGGACTCCAAGAGTTTCTCTCCCGGATGGACTGCGCGCATCTCTCGCGCCACTCCCAACGTAGCGGGCCATGTCGCGGATCGCCGTCTTTCGACGCGCACCCGTCAACTACGGCCTATGTCGGCCATTTCTCTATCGGCCAAATCCCGGTCTCCCGTCTACTCTGCTTGGAACTTGACTTGCCGCTCGAAGGAAGCGCAGCATCAAGACTCAAACTTCTTCAGCCGCGCTCAAGGATACCGGCCCCCATCCAAGCAGCTGAGTCGATATTTTTGGAGAGGGAGTAGATGCAACGACACGTAGTCGATCGACTGTTACTGCCCGCCATCTTCGGACTTACCACGGTTATTGCAGCTCTCATCCTCTGGCAATTGTTACTGGGGCATCGGCGCACTGAGATTCAAGCTGCCACAAAGGAACAAGCTCTCTTCGTTCGCACAAAGACCGAGTCGGAACTAAAAGCCAGCATTCTATTGCTCGAACAACTAGCCGGGCGCTGGCAGGGTCGCGGCCAGCGCAATGAAGCGGACATGCAATCCGACGTCGCGCTGGCAATGAGCGGCTATCCTTCGTATCAGGCGATCGAGTGGGTCGATCCTAGTTATCACGTCCTTTGGGTAACGCCGCAGAGCCGGAATAAATCGGAGCGAGGATCGGATCTAGGCGCGGACGATTCCCGTCGAACTGCCCTGCGAGCGGCTCAAGAAACTCGCAATGTAGTTGTCACGCATCCTGTCAATATGCGAGATGGCGGTCGTGGGCTTCTCGTCTGCGTGCCTGTTTACTCCCAGGAAAAGCTCGATGGTTTCCTAGTCGGGGCGTTTCAATACCAGGATTTGCTCGCCTCAATTCTTCAAGATGTCGCTCCCGATTATTGGTTGGAAATTTACGACGGTCCCGAAGAAATTTACAGCCGCGCTGGCGGCACCACGCAACCTCGCGACAAAAAATGGGTGCAGGCCGTCGATATTCAATTCCAACAAATCACTTGGCGTGCGTACGCGTGGCCAAAACCCGTGACCCTCGCTTATACCCGCTCTCCGCTGCCGCAGGTGGCGTTCGTCGCAGGAATACTGCTGGCAGGTCTTCTCGCTTTTGCTGTGTACATGGCGGAAACGGCCCAACTGCGCGCGAAAGCACTAGTCAAAGCAAACACGAATCTCGAGAAAGAAATTGCCGGTCGCGAACAAGCGGAAGACGCTTTGCGCCAGGCCCAAAAAATGGAAGCCGTCGGACGCTTGGCTGGCGGAGTCGCGCACGACTTCAATAATTTGCTGATGGTCATACGTGGGCACGCCGCTCTTTCGCTGCGCAACGTCGGCGTGAATGGCGCGCTGCGACGGGAACTCGACGAAATTCTTCAAGCCACCGATCGCGCATCTTCATTCACTCGCCAGCTCCTCGCGTTCAGTCGCAAACAGGTACTGCAGCCGCGTGTGCTTGACCTCAACGCTCTCACCACTCAGGTGGCGGGAATGCTTCCTCCGGTTCTCGGCGACGACATTAAACTGACGATCGACCTCGATCCGCATCTTGGTCACGTGAAAGCCGATGCCGCACTACTCGAGCAAGTGATTATGAATCTAGTTTTCAACGCGCGAGACGCGATGCCCGATGGCGGCGAACTGTCCATTCGTTCGTTCAATGCGGAGTTGAGCGAAAGCTCGCTGGCGAATCATCCCGGTGCTCACGCCGGCCCGTATGCAACGCTCGCAATCAGCGACACAGGCCACGGCATGAGCGAAGAAACTCAATCGCACATCTTCGAACCTTTTTTCACCACGAAGGACAGAGGGAAGGGAACGGGATTGGGCTTGGCCACTGTCTACGGAACCATAAATCAGAGCGGCGGATTTATCAGCGTCTCCAGCAAAGTGGGAGTCGGCACCGCGATTAAAATATTCCTGCCGCGCGTTGCGGAGCCCGTCGAGCTAACCGAAACGCCCGCAGTTCCGGTTCCCACACGCAAGGGCGACGAAACAATTCTGGTTGTCGAAGACGATGACGCCGTTCGCCGCATGACCCGCGAGTTTCTGAAAATCGGTGGCTATACCGTTCTCGAGGCCCGAAGCGGTGCCGAAGCGATTCAGTTCGTGGAACGCCGCGAGCAGCCTATCGACTTGGTTCTCACAGACGTCTTGATGCCCGGAATGAAGGGGCGCGAACTTGTAGAGCGCCTCGCGAAGCTGCGCGTGGGAATCAAAGTTCTCTACATGTCCGCTTACACTGAAGACGCCGCCATTAACATTGGCGTCCTCAGCCCCGGCACTGCATTCATTGAAAAACCGTTCAGCCCCGACGATCTTGCCAACAAAGTCCGCGAGGTCCTGAGCGCGAATGGCGAAAATATCAGTGAGAAATCATTTCGCCGCGGCATCTAACCTGCGCATTCCTGCTCTACGATCCGTTCTTCGTAAGTGATCCCACAAACCCCGGTCCGCTGATCGAGCCGTCGTCATGAATGTCCCAGGTCGTCTTATCTCCCTTGCAGGTTAGATTCATGTTCTTGCCGTCAACTTCGTAAGTGCAGGGCTCATTCTCCCCCATCACAGTCAGGGCGGCTTTCCCGCCAGATCTCAGGTCCAGCGTCACCATGCCGGACGAATTTCGATAGGTTCCCGCAATTCCTGATTCACAGCCAGCCATCGCAAATACCGAGCCGCCCATGATCAACCAGCCGACGATTTTCACAAGGGGTCTCATAAAGTGTGAGTTCTTCATCGGACATCTCCGGGCAGCCAATGGGAATCACATTTTGGGGCCCGGGCAGATCCAGCGCGGCATTTGACGTCCACCATTGCTGCACGCGAGGCCGGATGCTAGGATTTTGCGTTACTCGAGCCCGAAGCCGCCTATCAGTCACCAATTTGTTTGTCGATACGCGGCGCTCACTACGCATTGCGTAATCACCTGGAAAAAACAGTCATGCCGTTCCGAAGCACTCGATCAGCTCCAAAGAACTCTGAAGCGCACCGAGCTTCTGATGCAGATGCAACTCCCGAGAAGCGCCGCGCACTCGACCAGCTCTTTAGCGTCACTTATGAAGAGCTTAGACGGCTCGCGTCAACTGTGAAGCGCGGCGATCCCAGCGCCACACTCAGCCCCACTGCGCTCGTCAATGAAGCGTGGTTGAAACTTTCAAAATCTCCTCAGTTCACTCCAGCGTCCCGCCTGCACTTCAAGCGAATCGCTGCTCGAGCGATGCGTCAGCTTCTGATCGAAGCGGCTCGCCGCCGGAATGCCAACAAACGTGGCGGTGGCGCAGATATCACGGTCATTTTCGACGATTCCTTTGACGAAAAGCCCGCGTCCGGGAAGGGATTGCTTGCGCTAGACACGGCTCTAGACGAACTCGCGCGAATGAATCCGCGGCAGGCCATGATGGTCGAAAGCCGGTTCTTTGGCGGTCTCGATATCGCTGAGACCGCTGAGCTTCTGGAAGTTTCCGAAGCCACCGTGCTTCGCGATTGGCGAGCGGCTAAAGCTTGGCTCGCGCATGAACTTCGACGCGCTCGCTAGCGGGCTCGATTTTGTTCTTTTTCGGTGGCTCGGGAAATTATGATGGACAGCTCTCGTTGGGATCGCATCCAATCCATATTCCACGGCGCCGCGGATTTGCCGAAGTCCCAGCAACAGTCTTTTCTCGAAGCTGCGTGCGCCGGCGATCCAACGCTTCTCGATGAAGTGCAGGTGCTTCTTGACGAAGACGCCGCTGGACCCTCTCTACTCGATCGCGACATGGCCGAAGTCGCCCACGAAGTCCTCGACGATCCCGTAATCCGCGATTTTCCGTTCAAAGAGTTTGGTCCCTACCGAATCCTGCGGATGCTGGGTGAGGGCGGCATGGGTGTCGTGTACCTCGCGGAACGCGTCGACCTTCGCAGCCACGTAGCGATAAAAATCCTCCGCGATGCCTGGGTTTCGCCTGCGCGCCGCGAACGATTTTCAACCGAACAGCGAACCCTCGCGCAACTGAATCATCCCTCCATCGCCCGCCTCTACGACGCCGATACGCTCCCCGATGGCACTCCACTACTTGTGATGGAATATGTCGAGGGTTCCTCGCTCATCGAGTATTGCAAGCAGCACGATTGCTCGATCGATGAGCGCTTAAATCTATTTCGTGCTGTCTGCGAAGCTGTCCAGTACGCGCACAGCCATGCCGTAATTCACCGTGACCTCAAACCCTCTAATATCCTCGTGAAAGAAGACGGCACGATTCGCCTTCTCGATTTCGGCATCGCAAAACACCTCGAGGAGACCGGCTCATCCGCGACTGCAGATCTCACTCGCACAAATGTCCGGTTCATGACGCCTGCCTACGCTGCCCCCGAGCAGATTCGCGGAGATCGCGTCGGCATCCAGTCCGACGTTTACTCTCTCGGTGTTATTTT
>Ga0210387_10004178_pt1 | contig 11056 bp, 10 predicted proteins | sample IncBWC7OmetaG_FD_160108 | JGI IMG/M metagenome (GOLD analysis project Ga0210387, IMG submission 160108) | Forest soil microbial communities from Barre Woods Harvard Forest LTER site, Petersham, Massachusetts, United States - Inc-BW-C-7-O ... | reverse complement strand
TGAGCAGTAAGAGTTCCCTGCGGGGAGCTGGAATAGCTTGAATACCCATTATATGGATTATCCGCGCGCACTTGTAGGGATTGTGACCCTCCGGATGACGTATTCATGGGCTGAGGTCCCGCAGACATCGGGCTCGGATAATCTTGATCGTATGCCAATCCACTTGACGGCCGTGCCAGCCCACTTGAAGCTGGCGGTGACCTCCTGTGAGACCCATTCGGACTTGACCCCACTCGCCCTTGGTACACATCGTGGGGGTCGTAGTTGCTCCCGGTCGGCAACCTCGCAGACCCTGGTCGGTCGATGGGATATTGTTGGCCGTATGGCGCAGCTGCTGTGGTGAGATGTACAGAGCTGTCATTATCGTCGTTGTACATTTGTTGTGGATATGGAGAATCTTCCTGCGTGAATGTTGTTTGGGACGCATTGAAGTGTGCGTAGGAGCCCGGAGGTTGGTGCGTGGAGTAGGGATTATAGGCGGGCATGGGCGGTAGGTAGTCCCCTGAGAGGGACTTGTCGGAATTGTAATAGTAGTAGTCTTGGGTATAGGTACTAGGTGGAGGCACACGAGTGTGGGTGGAGTTGCTGTCGTCGGGATCGTCATCTACTGACAGGTTAGGGAGGGTGGGTTGAGGGAGCGGTTTGGCGATGAGTTCGCCCTTCTTATTCTTGAGGTGAGAGTAGTCACCCATGGCTTCCTTCTGCGCAAGCTTGGCGGCGTCGGCGAGACGTTGTTTCTGCCTTCGCTTGATGACAGCACCGATGCGCTGGAGGTGGTAAGTCAGTTATCCGTTTGTAACAGGTTGAAAAGGGAGAAATTTTACCTTGTCGACTTTGTGACAGCAGTATTCCTGAATTGAAGAATAAATCAATAGGACGGACGGACGACGAAGTCAAGAAATACTGCGACAGACCTTGAGGTTGCCTCGGATGTAGCAGAGTAAGGGGATGTAGCAGATGCCGGCGGCGATGAGAAGGAGCATGGAACCAGCAAACACGACGACGGTGAAAAACGTCGTGATCGTCAAACCCGAAGTCGATAAACTGTTTCCTGCAAAGTACTTGGAAACATCGTACCAGTTGCCCGGAGCACCCTTCTTTGAGAGCCAGATGGCGTAGAGGGTGAGAGCATTGATTGTCTGGCGGGGACCATCGGACAACAACACTCGCTTCCAACCTAAGCATCAAATGCAAGTCAGTAAGTATCCCGGCCACCAACGAGGAGGTAAGCAACTCACTCTTGAAGACAAAGAAGACAAAGAAGGCAAAGTCATCACTGGTCTTTGTCGAGTTGCTGATATGGTCGAAAAAGCAAAAGTGATCATACGATCCTGTGACAGAGACAGCAGTCAAGAATTGAACGATCTACAAGGAGATGACAGACGCACGAAGAGAGTAGTAATGATTGGCCATGACATTAGTGAAAGCATAAGAGATATCTCGACTGGCGATGATTTTTTTTGACTTGCGTGATTCGTATCCCAGCTACGAAAGGCGATCATGTAAGGGATACCAGTCGAAGTTTGTTGGAACACAATTTGTGACGTACCAACAAAAAGCCAAAAATGATGCAGCCGACGAACAACCACTTGCCAGTTGTAAATGGAATAGCCACACAACCGTCAATGTGTGCACAATTGTTGAAGATTTCATTGTGCCAACTCTTGGTGGTTAACATGGTAATGGCGGAGAAGATATCGGAGAGATAGACAAGGAATGATTTGAGGACAATAAGGTAGAGCCAGAGGTATCTGGATGATCAAAGAGAATCAGTAGCAAGTCACGGATAATAAGTGTAATAGGCGGGGATTGAGTTCGCAGGCTATCCTCGCAAATCCGATCAGAAAGAAATACATACTTCATTCGCATAGCAAAACCATTGTCGGTGAACTCTCGGGTATCGACAAAGTCGAACTATGAACAATGGCAGGGAATATCAACCCCAAGCTCATAAACATGCCCAGTAAGTGGCAAGACAAACCTTGTGGTCCGGAACCTTCTCTCTCTTCCATTTTGGACCGCCACACATGATTTTTGTCTATGAAACGGATGGAAATGACAGACAAGAGGTATGAGTGCGAGAGCCTAGAACTCGATAGGTGAAATACGAGGATGGACACCAGGGCCAAACCAGTCGCATAGAGTTCTGGGGGAATGAAACAGAGAGCGACGGGGTTGAACGTTGTTGAAAGAGCGAGTAGTTGGTGGTCGTAGCTGACAGTGAAGGAAATGAGGCGTTGCCAAAGTGAACCATCAACGGCATTTGCCGGACAATACTGTTCAGCAACAATGACTACCGTTCAGAAAATAAAAGTATATGTCTTCTCTATTGTATTGTCTACCTGTCAGCTAATGTCTCTCAGGAAGTCGAAGATGAGATGGTAGGACTATTGCTACCATTATTTATTGTGTGTTGACTATCTTGCTACCTCAGGCTAAAAGTATGCCCATAAAAATTCCACTTGGCAAGTTAACAAATGACAGTGGGTTTCTACAGCCCAGAAAAATAAGGCTACTAGTTATCATCTCGGCCAGCTAAAGGCCAAGCTTGCAAAGCTTAGGCGTGAACTCATCGCACCGACAGGTGGTGGTGGAGGCGGAGCTGGACTCGGATTTGATGTCGCCAGGACTGGTATAGCGTCCGTTGGATTCGTTGGCTTTCCTTCAGTAGGAAAAGTGTGTCTCTTCTACCATTATTATTTAATGGGTTGATCATAGTGGCCTACCAGTCGACATTAATGTCAAAACTCACTGGAACACACTCTGAGGTCTCCGAAATCGACTTTACTACACTCACGACAGTTCCTGGCACAGTGAAAGTGCATGGTGCACCTATACAGATTTTAGATTTACGTGAGTGCTGCACAACACATTCCTTCATTTCTATTTCTGAGAAACTTTCTCAGCTGGTATTATTGAGGGTGCAAACGACGGTCGCGGTAGAGGGCGCCAAGGTATGCCCATGCCTCCATAAATCCCTTGCACATACTCTAATGTACAATGTGTTGTGTCTTCAAGTTATTGCCGGTACGGACGTCCATACACCCTTGTCGACCGTGAATTCCAAAACTCAACGACGCGCCCCATAATCCCTTACTCTGCAGTCGCCCGCACTTGCAACCTCATCTTTATTGTCCTCGACGTCCTAAAACCCCTTGGTGACAAGAAGCTCATCGAGTCCGAACTCGAAGGCTTCGGCATCCGACTGAACAAGCGACCTCCAGCCATTCTCGTGCGCAAAAAGGAAAAAGGCGGTATTGCAATCACAAACACCGTCCCTCTTACGAATATCGATCATGATGAGATCAAGGCGGTCCTTGGCGAATATAAGATTAATAATGCGGATATTGCAATTCGGGAACCGGGTGCTACAGCGGATGATTTGGTGGATGTTGTCGAAGGAAACAGGTTTGCAAGTTGCTCTCTCGGATATTTTTGCTGCTGACATTTTAAATATTCAGAGTATACATTCCAGCGCTTTATGTGAGCTCGTTAATTTCTTTTTAACGTGTAATAGCCACGCCATCCTAAGACCATCGGGCCAGATCTTAAACAAAGTATGCGACCAAGATCTAACACCTGACGTTCAATAAATTCTCCATTTCCCAGATCGATGCAATCTCGATAGAAGAGCTTGACCTCCTGTCAGTCCTCATGACATTTCCCTACCAAATGTCCACCTGACTCTCCGCCAAACCCAGTTACAAAATACCCAACAGTGTTCCCATATCCTCCCGCGAATGGCTTAACATCGATGAGCTCATTGAAAAAATGTGGGCAACCCTCGACCTCGTCCGCGTATACACCAAACCTCGCGGACTCGCTCCAGATTACTCCCAACCCGTTGTCCTTCGCCGAGGGAAATGCTCCATTGAGGACTTATGTAACTCTATACATAAGGAGATCGCCAAGCAGATGAAATAGTGCGTGATCGTTCATCTTCACTGAGTTATTGTTGTTCTTGTTCCTCGCCTTGTGTTGATGTGCCTTCCGATTTCCTGTAGCGCGATCGTCTGGGGTGCGAGTGCAAAGCACTCGCGTGGACAAAAAGTTGGCTTGGACCACATACTCGAAGATGAAGATGGTGAGTATTCTTCCGTTCCAAGCTACTCTAAATATCTGGCATGTCTGCTTGAACTCCTTCCGTAGTTGTTCACATCTCTAAGAAGTAACTGTTTATTCCTCTTACACTGTTACTCGGAACCTATCTGTAGCATTACACCCTGAAGATCAATCCGCCGTCGTTATATTCCACTAAGCTGTCCTTGATAAGTGGTCTCGCTTTTCATATACACAAAGAACAACCGCAAGAACGCCCATACCAAGCCGGCGGCGCAATATACGCTGGTCAACATCAGCGGCAAAAACTCCATCCCCTCTATCCCCGTCCCTGCCTTGGGCTTGTGCTCGGGCTCAGGACACGAGAAACCGACTGATGGTATACACACATCTATGACGACGATGGACGCCGTGGCACGCCTGTGTATGATGGTCGGAAAGAGCATGACGAACAGTTGAAGGAGTGGGAATCCAGCCAAATAGATCTTTTCGAGGGTGTCGATGATCACGTAGGATAGAGACTTGGGGAATCTGAGGCAGGATATGATGAGGTCATCTTTACGATGGGGATTGAAGGTTGTAATCGAGCTTACTCGTAAACACGTCGGGTGAGAGGTTCGTATACAAGGGCTATCCATAGGATAGAGTATACGATTTTGATGAATGATTCTGATGTTTATGTCATGTCAGATGTCATATTACCCAAGTTAGTTGCAAGGACGGTACCTGCCGGCGTGAAAAGTAGAGGAAACAAGGAGAATATACCTGCGACACTGGCGAGTATGAAAGTCCGGAAGTATGCATGCCTCTCTGCTGCGAGCAGACTGAAGATGATTACTTTCGTGAACATAAGTTGTGGAAAGCGGAAATGCATGGCATACCTCAGAGGAACCAGGACGAGCAAAACTGCTTTCTCATGTACGTGCCAGCCGAACAAAAAAGATGTATACCCGCAAAGTGTCAACACTGTTAGGAACGACTTGTATGTCGGCTTTAACCAGAGTTTGATGAGAAGAAGCTACACGGACGGTGTTAGGACACTAAATGTGTGCAGCATGATGTCGGGGGAACTGACAGATTGTATAGATACAGTGATTATGAAGGTGTGTATGGGTTTGATGTTCGGTAGGATGGCATAATTTGTGTCGCCAACTAAACCTCTTGAAGTGGAAGCGACGCCGGAGAGGTTGACGGGAAGATTAGCACCCGTGCTTTTAACATCTGAAATCAAATGGAATAAAGTCTCAGTTCTGACACAGCTATATGCCCGTTAAGAGACCCTTTCGCACATCGGAGAAGAATTCTATCAAGAGCAGTGGTCAAAGCCCATGCATTCGGTGCCCAATACGCATGGTTCAAACCCCGAGTGAACGGGAATAATCGCGACACTAGTTGCGGAATTTGACCCATAAGGATGAAAGGGCCCAGCGAGAGGACGAAGACTGCTATGACTGCATTTGCCAATGAGAGGAAATTTTGGATCTGGAGTTGCCCAGTAGGAGAAAGACAAAATGACCGCAGGAGATAGATGAAGTACGCAGGCTGTAGAGATGTAGATGTAAATATCTAGCTGGATCTTGAGAAAAAGAAGCGTACTGCGAGATATATGTAGATGTGTTTGAAATTGAGTAAAACAGCGAAGAGAATACCACTGGCCAGTTTGTTGCCCTGACCCTCGCAAACTTGATTATTCCAACCCGTATTGCAGGCCGATCTTGAAACTCACATTACGAGCCATCAGAATAGACCAGAGGAGGATTCCGAACATGAATCCATTGTACTGGAAATGTATGTGGTCTACAATGAGGAACCCCGGGTGAAGGAATAATGAGGCCGAAATAATTCGTTGAGTTGGGGGATCCACGGCTCCTCGGATGAATCTGCAGTGTAGCATTTCGATGAATGTTGTCGAGAACGTACTCACCGAAGTAGAGCATAGTAACTACCCACCTGAGAAGGGCAGCTCCAAGAACTAACTCTGTGAGAATGACTGTGGAGCGCTGATATGCAATGACGGACCAGGCGTTGTAGTTCAAGCTTTTTAGATCGACGATTTTTGGGTCGATGAAGGAGGCGGGAATTGAAAGGAGTTTCTCAAAGTAAGCAAAGAATGGAGGGTAGTCCAGCGCTGAAGACGAAATGAGATATAAATAGTTTCATGAAAAAGCAAGATCATACTCCATTCAGATGTTGTCTGTTTGGTTGCTTGTAAAATTCAGAGGTATCGGTGAATGGCCGAGCGACTCACGTCGTAGTACCATTTAGATATTGGAAGTGAATATGTAATTGCGAGCCAATTTCTATGGACTTCAAAATCTGTCGACCGACTGTCGACATACGTGTCAATGACTTGGGCTTTCCTAAACTCCCAGATGTGCTACTCACTATGCGGGGAATAAAAGGAGTTTTAAAGCCGTGGATAGGAACAGTATATCCCATTCTGAAGCTTCCAGGTTCCAGCGAAACCAAGACGGCCGTTTTGGTGACGCGTCTCTCGAGTGCTCCGGAATTGGGGGAGGATTGAAACTAAGATTTGACAATGAAGTCTTTCGTTGCATGAGCCTGGGATGACTTGTCTCGGAAATTTCTGGAGTGTGTGCCAGAGGTGCAAACAGGAAAGGTGAAGAATATAAAGGCCGCTGAGTGAAGCAACTTCAAGTTAGCTGGTGGTGCTGCCAGCGCTAGCTATAAAGTAACACCTACTAGTACTAGCTGAAGATCGACAGCCACGTGCAGTGTGCATATCTATGACACCGTGACTGGTCACGGTGAACCTAAAGTACCACTGGCATGAGCGACCAAGCCGCCATCGGGAATCTCTCAGCAAAAACCGCTTCCGGGTGCGTAGAAAATTTACTTTCCGCTATCTCAAATTTAAATAAACTGAGGATGAGTCGTCTAGGGGAACTCTCATAAAACTTGTCATATTCAGTGTCTCCCTTGGAACTATTCCAATTGCTTCCTATTTCGCATCTCTCAATTTTTTCTGGAACGGTGTGCAAGACCCACTTCTCCTATATCACAAAATTTATCGTCGGTATCTCAGGGAATGCCACCTACGCAGCAATCACGGCTGTAATCGCTGCCAACCTCGTGCTAGTCGCATACATCATCACATCCTTGCTGGAGGATAGCCAGCCTACCCTACAGAGTAGGCCCGATGAAACAAAGAAAGAACGCTAGGCCTACAGCAAGAAAATAGGGGATCTGGCCCCGAGCACTGGTCCATTTCTGCACCAAGTATTCCCCTTTTCCCTGGCTAGGTTCCTGATTCGATTCTGATTGCTTGAAATATGAAACTTTGATTTACTCCCATTGCAATTCTATTGCTTCCATTGGATGGATGAGTGACACCCTGCATTTTATCTTCACACTTTCCGCCCAGTCGGTGAGCAAGGCCCAGCATCTACACATCTCCTGTCAATAAAAATTTTGCACATAATACAATAAGTTTCTAGCACAAACGATAGGTACTTCTGACCGTTCGTTAGCATAAGAATATTCATCCATAGAAAGAAAGTTCAGACCGCTGATCATTCCAAAGACTGTCCCGAATCTGACAGTGATCAAACGGCATACCCCCACTGAACCTGCGTCTCGGTCTCGGGTGGGGAAGCAGACCTCGGTGCGGCTCGCCCTCTCACCTGCTGTCATGAGTGATAACGGAAAGTTCGAAATCTCAGAGTAAGAGAGGTTCTCACCAAATACGATTGCTGTCTCTCACTTTTCAAGACAGGGCCGGTTGCAGGATGCGGTAACGTTGGTCCCCTGGCCGTTTCATTGGTGGAAGAACTCCAGCGGGCAGAGGCGCTCATTGTAGCCCTGTGTGCAGTCGACTTAACGGCGTTGACCGGGAGATGCGAAACAGATTGTGTGAGTCGCAAGGGCCGGGAAGAGAATGACGGTTTATGCGCGTGTGCGAATCCGGATGAGTTCGAAGAATGAGGCGGAGAAGGAAGTGGAGTTATGGGGGGGCTGCGACTGTTAATTTCAATGTCTCCACGACTTGAAGGCTTTTTAAGGATAGATATCAGACGAATGGGTTTACGAGTAGCGCCATTGTTGGTTAGTTGAGGACTCAGAGATCGTGGAGTTGGGGGTGTTCTGAGGCAGGTGGAGTTGGGGGTGCTGAAGACCGGAGACGGAGGAAGCCGAGCTATGGAAGGAGTTGTTCGCAAGACAAGCGGGTGAGGTATCTTTTTTCGGATAATTAAGGGGGAAAGCGCCGGCAACGATAGCTGAGGTATGTTTCCAGGCCTTTCCATGCCACCAATCTGAGATTCCGAGCCATTGGTAGATTGGAGCAATGGGGCATTGACATAGGCGCTGTCTGTTAGATGTGAGGGGGGCACAGGATAGACGCTGAGAGGTTCAGGGATCTTGGCAGAGTGCAAAGCGGCATGAACTGACGGAGTATGTTGCGGCCATCTCGCACTGGTTGCCGTGGTGGTATTGCCGTTGTCTGAAATATGAGATATCGACATAGAATGGTGATGAGTTCCATTGGTTCCGTTGCCGTCAACTGGAGATATTCCTAAGGAATCATAATCCTCCTCAACGTCCTCCAGGAATCCCTTCCATGTCCCATCTAGTTCAGGCATGCTTCTCTTAGCTCGTATGGAACGAAGAGGTAGCAGTGATGAATGTGAACGAGACTGTCTGATGATGGGGGAAGCGGTGGATTTTCCATTAGTGCAAAAGCCAGGATTACTGAAAGATCCAGTTAGAGCGGGTGGGTTATGTGTAGCAGGATAGAGGTGAAGGGGACGAGGTGGCACAACCGCCTCTGAAGGTGCATAGACAGATGGGAGAGGGGATGCGTCGAGATTCGGTTGACCATATGTATGTGGCGGCCCAGGCGTGTCATATAACAGAGGGCCATTAGTGGTGGGGTGCAATGTACCCCCAGACCGAGTTCGTCGAAGGACGTGAAGTGGTTTTGGTTTGAAGTGCTGGAATTCGCCACCTTCAACAGCGAGGCTATGTCCCCCACTGTCCTTTTGGGCCTTTCTAAGCGGAAGACCGAGCTCACCGCTGACAGGGGCTCGTATGTCAGGAGTGGTGGATGGTCCACCACGGATGCGTAGCGTTAGCGTTTTACTGCCGGTGTTAGATCGAGGAAGAGAAGATGGTGGAGATGATTTTGCCAAAGAACCTGCTTGATTTTGCACTTTACAGAGTGTGTTTTCCTTCTTCTTCCTCCTCCAGGTATTACGCAGAAACGCGACAGGCTTCATGACCTGGAACCAATGGAAAACTGGATGGCACGATAAAATGAAGGAAGGGCAAGAATCTTAGGCTTCGGAGTGAGGTAAAAACACCAGGTGAGCTTTGCAAGTTATATAGTAGAGAAAGAATATATCATCTCACCCTCAAGGACTACAGATTTGATCTGGCCCTGTCGAGTGCGTACGAGATGGGTTGAAGAGATCTCATCTTCTCAGGTTTCCGTCCCTGGGACTCCTGAATAAGTGTCTGTCACACGCCAACCATGATCGTTCTAGCTCGGCCGCGGTCCTTCTCCTATTTCCTCCTGCAAAAAAACAATCGTCCGGCGCCTCACAAGGATAGCGGCGAGGTATTTAGGACCTGTTGCAAGAAGTTGGTGTTTGGCACAGTGTTGTCCGTGTGGTGTTGGACGATGGGTTGTGTTCAAGTTATAGATCAAATCTAGAGCAGGGGAGCTCCTGTATTATTTCGAGCGTTGGTTAGGTACTGGCGCAACACTGCTTCGAGTCAGTAACGCAGTGACAATCATCCCGCCGAAAACTCTTACATTCCGTCCCCCCTCGAGACCGAGGCCTGCGGCTTGAATAGAATACCCCTATCCGATCTAGACCGTGGCATTAAGCTTTAAGCTTCAAGTCGTCATACTTTAGCCAGTATGCATTTTATATTTGGGTGTAACATATTACCATGTTCTAGTTGGATACGTGAGATCGTTCAAGACTGCTTGAAGTGCCTCAAAAACGGCAAGGTCGGCGTATCGCCTTCGAGCCTCTTCGAGTGTGGCTCCCGGGAGTGCACTTGGAATGGGATTTCCCCCTCATCGACGGGTCCAGGCGCGGTCGCAGTGCGGAATCCGTTTCGAGTGTGCATGGGATAGGCAAGACCATGCGTAATTATAAAAGGGAGGTATCATATAAGTGTCGGGAAACAGTGTTAGAAGTCAAGTCAGTGGGGTTGGATCTGGTTGGATGTTGCCAACTTGCCATGGTATCACGGTACTACTAGTAGTAGCTTCGCCCTTTGCAAATTTTTACCACGTGTTCTTATTTTCCGAGGGCAGGTCGAGCCACGAAGCCATTCCTAATAATGACAAATATAAAGTACACAATCGTAAAAAGATCTAGAGGAAACAATGCGATGGATGGTGGGTTATATATTGTGAGAGCAAGGAACATCAAACAGTGAAACACGATCAGAAATCTTCGTCAAGAACACTATCGATGAGAAATACCATCAGCTAAATGAAATACAAAGCGTGTTCGAAGGGGACGTACAAAGTCTTGGCTGATGACTGTGCCTTATTATCAGGTGTACTTGAGTGATTGATATTTGCCTTTGAGTAATCCGAGACGCGCTTTTCAAAGAAGTTGGTCTTGCCCTGGAGTGATATCATGTCCATGAAGTCGAATGGGTTGGTCGCGTTGTAAACTTTGTCGTTGCCAAGGGACACCAGGAGACGGTCGGCGACGAACTCGATATACTGACGCATCAACTTGGAGTTCATGCCAATAAGGTTCACGGGCAGAGCGTCTGTACCAGCCAATCATTATTAAACCAAGGAGAAAGGAGTAATATAAATTACGCAACGTACCTGTCAAGAACTCTTGTTCAATGGTGACGGCTTCCATGATGATCCTCTTGACGGTTTCGGGGTGGGGACGGCGCTTCAAGTGACTGAACAACAAGCAAGCAAAGTCTGTGTGCATGCCTTCATCACGGCTGATGAGCTCATTCGAGAACGTCAGGCCAGGCATCAACCCCCGCTTTT
>Ga0210387_10004176_pt1 | contig 11058 bp, 13 predicted proteins | sample IncBWC7OmetaG_FD_160108 | JGI IMG/M metagenome (GOLD analysis project Ga0210387, IMG submission 160108) | Forest soil microbial communities from Barre Woods Harvard Forest LTER site, Petersham, Massachusetts, United States - Inc-BW-C-7-O ... | reverse complement strand
TCGACGAGGACGCACAGGTGCCCGGCAGATTGCTCTGGACCAGCTGAGAGCCCCAGCCGAGCACCGCAGCACCGCAGAGCTCGACCACAAGCGGACGACCGGCAGGCATCCTTGCGCGCGACGCATGGTGAGTAGAGCGCTTCGGAGTTAGACTCACGCCGATGGGTACCGTAAAACCAAAGTCCTTCGCCGGCCGGCCCAAGCGCCCAAGCCCGCCCCCTCAGCCGTCCGTACGTGCGCAGGGCAAGCCGTCGCGGCTGAGCTTTGGGCTGCCTGGGAATGCGAGCGAGCGCGCCGAACGCCGCCATGCGCTCATGGACGAGCATCGCGAGACGCTGCGCCGCCTCGGCGAGTAGCCGTGCCCTCGGCAGATCGAGCTGTCTCACGGGGCCTAGTCATCCGTTGATCCCGGAAAAACGGCTACGATTTGCCACCAGCGCCGACGTAGCTCAGCTGGTAGAGCACCGCCATGGTAAGAATGGGGTCCCTGGGCGCGTTCTGCCTGGAAATCAGCAGTATCGGCGTTTGTAGCTTTGCCGCCATCCCCGCAAAGCCACCGCATTTCTTCCGCTGTCTTGATCGGTGGTCCACAGAGCCGCTGATCAGACCGACGGTCGAGATCGCATGTCGAGCGCGGGCCCGTACCCACCATGCGAGAGGGAGCGGCAAATGGCTAGACCATGGCCGAAGAAGTCCGTCTGGCCGTATGTTGCCAAGAGCGGGCGCAAGTCCTACACAGTCGGTTTTTACGACCACGACAAACGGGAGCACAGCCGCACATTTCCGTCAGTGCGCCACGCCCGAGCCTGGATGGACGACTACATAACGGCCGAGCGCAGAGGCCGGGACAGCCTGCGACGGTTCCTGCTGGATCTCGATGCGAAGGAGGTCAATGAGGCCGAGGCGCGCACGCTTGCTGATGTGCTTGAGCTCTATCTGGAGCTCAACGCGCATCCTCGCAACCAGGAAGGCCTCGCGGCCTCCACCTTTGAGCGTTACCGGTCAGTCATTAATTGCTATCTCCTCGGCAAGCCACGACGAGGCCCCCGCGGTCGCAAGCTCCCACCTGCGTCATATGCGCTCGCGATCGCCTCCGTGCCTGCGATGCGCTTCAACAGACCGCAGGCACCGAGAGCCTGGCGCGAGCAGATGCGCGAAGCCGGTGTGCCTCAGCCGACCCGGGTGCGCGCGTGGCGTGTGCTTTCGGCCGCGCTGAGCTGGGCCGCCGGCTCGCAAGCTGTGCCCGAGATTCAGACCAATGGGTGCATCCTCGCCAACGAGCCAGTTGTCAGCCGGCGTCGCTCGGCTCGCCGGGGCGGCACGGGCTACGCCCCGACCCGCACCCGACGCCTACTGTCCAGTTGGGCACTCTCGCCGCAAGCGGTGGAGGCGATCCGCGCGCAGATGCTGCTCCGGGTTCAAGCACGAGACCCAATCCTCGCGCATCGAGACGCCGTGATTGTGAGTCTGTATTACGGGCTCTGCGCCCGCAACCAAGAGGTCTGGGGGCTTCGCTGGAACTCGCTTGCCGGCGAGTTCGCGTGGGTGACCGAGGTCCTGTCCTGTGGGCAGCTGGATGAATGGGGCAAGACCGAGCGCAGCACCCGGCGACGCACCGCCATACCGGGCCTCCTCCGGGAGGATCTATCGGAGTGGCGGACGACCCTGAGATGCTGGGGACATCCAGCCCGCGAGGTCGACTTCATCGTCCCCGGAGACCTCACGGGCGTCGAGCATGGCATGCGGGACATCCGTACAGGCGCCTGTCATCTCAGCGAACGACAGGCGAAGATGTGGGGTCGGCGATGCTTTACGCCAGCGGTCAGGAAAGCCGCCGAGCGCGAAGAGTTCGCTCGCATCGTCGGGGCCACCCCATATGCGCTGCGCCGTGGCGGTGTCTCCCTGCGCCTACGCACAGAGGACCCACAGACCGTAGCGAGCGAGTGTGGCACAAGCCTGAAGATGCTCAGCGACCACTACTCGTTCGCCATCGAGGATCTTCGCGAACACGAGCCGAGACCCGCAGACCTTGAGTGGCGCGTCGCACGCGCCTCGGTTCAGGCAATTAGCAAAGAGCAGCAGGCGAACGCTTCCTCAATGGATACGGACCCGACAAGGAAGCCGCACTGGTGGAACTTTCGCCCTTGGATCGCTACGCACCGAGCGATCTGACGCCAGGTATTACTTGCTAGTATTACCCCAATGAGGGTCACCCAGAAGGGACAGGTCACGATTCCGCTACAGGTCCGCCAGGTACTTGGTATTCATCCGGGCAGCAACGTGGATTTCCAGCTGGATGAGCACGGTGCCCGCCTGCTCATTGACCGCGATCACGCGGCCGAGGAGATCGGCCGGATACGTGGTGCCGGTCAAGGTGAGATGACCACCGAGGAGATCCTTGCTCTGACCCGCCCTTGAGCGGTATGCACTTGGAGACGTTCGTCGACAGCAGCGTCCTGCTTGACCTCTTCACGGAGGACCCGCGCTGGCTTGCCTGGTCGCAGGGACAGCTCACAAGCGCCGCTCAGCGAGGAGTGCTCATCCTCAACGCCGTAGTCCTTGCCGAGATCGCCCCGCGGTTCCCCCTTGTCGAGGAACTACATACTTCCCTTCCATCAATGGCGCTCGTTGAGGAGATCCCGCTTGCCGCCTCATTCCTCGCCGGCCACGCCCACGCCGCCTACCGGCGCGCAGGTGGAACTCGTGAGGCCGTCCTGCCGGATTTCCTGATCGGCGCTCACGCCGCCGTCACCGGTCGCCCGCTACTCACCCGCGACCCTCGCCGCATAGCCACCCACATCCCCGGCGCCACGCTCATCGTCCCATAGGCCGAGCGCAACGTGAGCAAGCGTCGAGGGAGATGCCTACGAGATGTCGCTGCGCCTCACTAGGCGGAACGCCACTGAACTGCTCGTGTGTCAATCGTCCCGGGTAGGCTGGCCTTCAAGATGGCAGGCGAGGGTGAGCACGAGCATGCATCGACCGAGGAGCTGTTCGAGTCGATCCTTCAAGACATTGCTACCCGCGCGTTCGAGGGACACACAGAGGACGAGATTGAACGCGTCGTCGCCTCGGGACGGTTGGGCAAGGCAGTGCAGGAGACGATTCCGGAGGTCTCTAAGCAACTCGCGGACAAGCTCGTTGCGACCGCGCCACAGATGCTCGCGAAAGGGCCGGCGCCCTCGCCGTCATTGCGGAGGAAGTCCGGCGCACGTACGGGCCGGGGCTGATGCTCCCGCTCTCGGTCGGCGGCGGCAGTGAGCCGCGCGGCGGTCCCAGCCATGATCTTCGGCACGGCAGGAGTGGCCCTGCCTCTAGAATTGGGCCCTACTAGGGTGGCGGTGATCCGCGGCCTGAATGCGAGGATTGTCTGATGGACGCTGACGAGCGACTGCGTGCCGGCCGTCTGGCGGCGCAGCGGCTGACGCCGGCAACGGCGTGCAAGAGCGCCGAGGAAGCGGCGTTGGCTGTAATCGGCGTCCAGGCTCAGGATCTGCGCGCCGCGGCTCTTGCGCTGCGCTCGCGCGTGCCCGGCCTCACCCGAAGCGCGATCAGCGCCGCGCCGCTCCTGCGCACATGGACGGTCCGCGGCACGGTGCACCTGATTGCGGCGTCCGATCGGCCCTGGCTGCACGCGCTATTCGCCAGACGAAATGCCCGCGTGTTCGGCGCGCGCTTCGCGCGCTTCGGCATCGTGGAGGAGGTAAACGCCATGCGCGGGGACGTCGTTGAGCTCTGCGGCGAGTGTCCCCGCGACCGGCCGTCGCTGCTGCGCGCGCTGGTCGAGCGCAGCCACCCGTCGCTCGAGCAGGGTCCGATCAACACATTCGTTCCGTGGCTCTCGACGCAGGGGCTCATCGTCACCGACACTGCCGGCCTGCTGCACGCGGCCGATCCGCCCCCGGCGGTCGACCTCGACGAGGCACTCGCGATCCTTGGCGCCCGCTACCGCGCAGGCTACGGCCCCTGCGACGCAATCGACCTCGCGAAGTGGTCCTCGCTGCCCATCACACAGGCGCGTCGGGCGCTCGAAGCCGCCGGACCGCCGAGCGACGTTGACCTGTTGCCCACCGATGACACACCGCCCTGTCTGCTGCTCGCCGCCTTCGACACGCTCATGCTCGGCTACCGCACTCGCGAACCATTCGTCATCGCCGAGGACGATCATCACATCCTGAGAGGCGGCGGGATGCTCAAACCCGTCGTACTCAATCGCGGAGCAGCAACGGGTACTTGGTCCATCAAGAAGGGCCGTCCCGAGCCGGCGTGGTTCGCACGGCCCACGCCCGCTCCGACGCTCGCCCGCGAGACTACGGACATCGAACGCTTCCTTGCATCGTAGCTGCGGGTAGCTCCATGGAGCAGGTCGCGCGGCTCCCACTTTCGGCTGCGAGCAAGCGCCTTGACGATCAAGCGCGAGACCGTCGCTCTGGACAAGGAGCGTGACCGTCGCTCGGGACGAGCGCTCGCCCTGCTTTGCTCATCCGGCGGGTATAGCTGGCTTCTGACTGTGGCGCGCACGCGGCCTTCGCTGTTGTTCCCGAGACTCACTCGAAGGCGGTGTCACGGGCCGTCTCCCAGGTCGCAAGATCCCTCCGGACCTGTTCGAGCACAGCGACGGCGTCGAGGGCATCGCTGCCGAGGGGCATCCGTAGCGGGTGTTGCATCGAATCGAGAGCCCTGGATGGCGTTGGCGGCCTTGGCGGGATCGCACCCCGGCTAAGCGCGTGCAGCGCGCGGCGGCTGATCTCATAAAATATCGTTACCCGATAAGTTTTCCTATCTGGTGGCGAGGAATGGTCATATCGAGCGTTTCCCGGATGACGCGATAGCTCCGCCGGACACGAGGCCGGCGGGTGCCCGTGAGCGTGAGTTGGGGGACTTCACCACACCTCGGTCGGTGCTTGGGCTGGCCGTGGCGGCGGTGCTGGTGGGAGCGGTTGTCGCGTTGCTTGCGTTGGCGTTGTTGGACTTGATTGGCTTGGTCACGCATCTTGCCTATACGGGGACGCTCAGTACGAGTCTCACGGCTCCGGATATCCATGTGTTGGGGGTGTGGAGTGTTTTGGTGCCGGTGGTTGGTGGGTTGATTGTGGGTGTGATGGCGCGGGTGGGCTCTGAGCGGATTCGTGGTCATGGGATCCCCGAGGCGATGGAAACGATCCTGTTGCGCGGTAGCCGGATGGAGCCGCGCTTGGCGGTGCTGAAGCCGATCTCCAGTGCTGTGAGCATCGGTACGGGGGGTCCGTTCGGTGCGGAGGGGCCGATCATCGTGACCGGTGGTGCGCTTGGCAGCATCGTGGGGCAGCTCTTGCATCTCACTGCGGCGCAGCGGCGAACGCTGCTCGTGGCGGGCGCGGCGGGCGGCATGACGGCGGTGTTCGCCACGCCGGTCGCGGCTGTGCTGCTGGCTGTGGAGCTGTTGTTGTTCGAGTGGCGTCCGCGCTCGATGATCCCGGTCGCGCTCGCCGCGTGCTCGGCCGAGGCGGTGCGGGAAGCCCTCGCGAGTGCTGGACTCCTGCGGGCGGCTCCGCTGTTTGCGATGAGCGCTCATGGCTCTTTGGGCATGTCGGTGACGCTCGGGGCGGTGCTGGTGGGTGTTGCGTGTGGCGGGCTGGCGTGGGTGATGACGCGCTGTGTGTATGGGGCGGAGGACCTGTTCGGGCGACTGCCTTTTCACTGGTCGTGGTGGCCCGCGATCGGTGGCGTGTTCGTCGGTGTCGGTGGCCTGATCGACCCGAGGGTCCTCGGTGTGGGCTACGCCACGATCGGAGCGGAGCTAGCAGGAGAACTTGCGCTCGGGGCGCTGGCGGTGCTGCTCGTGGTCAAGCTGGCGGTCTGGTCGATTGCGCTGGGGTCGAATACCAGCGGTGGGATTCTCGCCCCGCTGTTGATGCTCGGCGCCGCCCTGGGCGGCCTGCTCGGCGCGATACTCCCAGGCGCTGGGGAGGGTACGTGGGCGTTGATCGGGATGGCTGCCGCGATGGCGGGCGTGATGCGCTCACCGTTTACGAGCATCGTGTTCGCCCTCGAGCTCACGCATGACGTCAACGCATTGTTGGCGCTGCTGGTGGCGTGCACGATCGCCCACCTGGTGAGCGTCCTGACGTTGAAGCGCTCGATCCTGACCGAGAAGATCGCGCGCCGTGGTTACCACGTCACCCGCGAGTACGAGATCGACCCGCTGCATGCCCTACTCGTACGCGACGTAATGGCAACAGACGTGTTGAGCGTCCAGCCACAATCGTCCGTCAAGGAGCTCTACGAGCGCCTGCCCGAGGGCAGCACCGAGCGCCGCCAACGCCTGTATCCGGTGCTGGACACCGACGAGCGCCTCGTGGGTGTGCTGGCATTCTCCGATCTGCTCGCCGCCCGCCCGTCCACCAGCCCAATCAAAGCCTGCGAGCTCGCACACCAACCGATCCTCGCCTTTGCCGATGAGACTCTGCGTGAGGTCGCCGACAAGATGGTCTCAAGCGGCCACGGGGTGCTGCCCGTCACAGACCGGGAGGACCATGATCGGCTGGTGGGGCTGATCAGCCAGTTCGACCTGCTCAAGGCTCACGAGCGCGTCCTGATCGAGGAGCGCCACCGCGAGCGTCCACTCGGCCCACGCCGACTCGCTACTGGACTTGGTGCACTGCCCTGGATGCGCGAGCCCGCACGATGAGCCCCGCCGCCGACAAAGAAGGTCCGCTGCTCGACGAGGACTATCAGCAGCTGCTCGTGTTCCGCAAGGAGCTACGCGAGTTCCTGCGTTGGAGCGAGCAGAGCGCTCACAACGCCGGTCTTACCCCTTCGCTGCATCAGTTGCTGCTTGTCATACGTGGACACCTGACCACACCCGGGCCGACGATCGGGCAGGCCGCGCAGGCGCTGCACATACGCCACCACAGTGCGGTCGAGCTCGCTCAGCGTGCGGAGAGCGCTGGGTTGATCTGTCGCGAGCGCGACCCGCTCGACCAGCGTCGCGTGCACCTCGAGCTCACCGATCGCGGCCGCCAGCAGCTGGAGAGCTTGACCCGCGCACACCTCCCACGCATCCAAGCCCTCGCCGCAGTCCTCGACCACGTCCTGCAAGGGCCCGCAGCTCCCCTCCGTCCGTGATGCACGCATGGTTCCTCATCCGCTGGCTACATCTGCTTGCGATGGCGTTCTTCGTGGGTGGGCAGATGATGCTCGCCGCTGTAGTCGTACCGGTCGCGAGGCGCTCGGGTGATCGTGAGGGTCTGCGGGCCATCGCTCGGCGCTTTGGCCAGGGCACACTGCTCGCGCTGGGAGTACTGGTCGTGACCGGCACGGCGCTGGCGTTTCATCTGTATTTGTGGAGCAACCCCACCTTTCACGTCAAGCTGGCTCTCGTCCTCATCGTCTGTGCGCTGCTCGTATGGCACATACGCCGCCCGGAACTGCACGCTCTAGAGGCAACCGTTTTTCTGCTCTCGCTGGCGATCGTCTGGATCGGCCTCTACCTCGCCAACGGCTACTACTAACACTCACCCGCCGGCGTTCGAGGACGCGACCCTCAGACTCGGCGTGTCGCTCACCCTCTCGTGTTCTGGAAGTAGTTGGCGTTGATCTGCGCGAACTTCTGCCATTCGTCGGGAAGCTGATCCTCAGCAAAGTCGCAGTCGATGCACTCCTCAGGATCTATGTAGAGCATCTCGACAGCGGCGAACGAAACTTGACGTTGGGCTCCGGTGATCAGGGCTGCGCCACCGGGACGGCGTCCTCCAACGTGGTCTCGGTTGAAAGGAGGATCGCACCCTCTCCTGTGGCGTAGGCCTCCTCGCCGTGCTGGACGATGTCCATACCGAGTGCCTCCTCGTGTTCGGTGGCCCGCAGCGGCGCGAACAAGCCGATCAGCCGTAGCAGCAGGAATGTGGCTGTAAACGCATAGGCCGGCCCGGCTAGCGCCGCGAGGGCCTGGTGGCCGAGCTGGGCCGCATTGCCGTATAGCAAGCCGTTTGACTTGCCGTTCCAAGCGAGCTGAGCTACGAATCCGATGAAGAGGATGCCGGTGAGCCCGGCTGTGCCGTGAGCGGCGAGTACGTCGAGCGTCTCGTCCACTCGCGTGCGCGGACGCCACAGAATGATCGCGTAGCTCGGCAGCGCGGCAAGGGCCCCCAATCCCATCGCCCACCCGGGGCTTATGTAGCCTCCTGCCGGAGTGATCGCGACGCAGCCCACGACGATCGCGGTTGCGGCACCGATCGCCGTCACGCGCCTGCCGCGCAGCAGGTCAAGCACGAACCAAACGGCGAGCGTGCACGCCGGTGTGATGAGAGTGTTCGTGAACGCGAGCACACTGGAATGGCCGGTCGAGAAGCCGCTGCCACCATTGAAGCCAAACCAGCCGAACCACAAAAGACCCGCGCCAAGCAGCACGTAAACCGCGTTATGCGGCAGCAGAGCCTGTCGTCCGTAGTCCTTGCGTGCGCCGACCACGAGCGCGGCCGCCAACGCGGAGAAGCCTGAGCCCATCTCCACGGGCACACCACCGGCGAAGTCGAGCGTCCCGTGCGCCTGCAACCAACCACCCCCAAAGGACCAATGGGCAAGCACCGCATAGACGAGCACCGACCACAGGCCTGCGAACACAAGGAATGAGCCAAACCGCATCCGCTCCACGACAGCCCCCGACACGAGCGCAACGGTGACGATGCAGAACGTCGCCTGGAATGCAAAGAACAGCAGTTGTGGGATCGCCATCCCAGGTCGCGGGGCGAAAGCCACCCCCTGCAGAAACGCGTAACCGAGGCCGCCAACGAACCCGTTGCCCTTAGCGAACGCGAGCGAATAGCCGATCGCCGCCCATGTGACCGTGGCAACCGCGATCGCACCGACCGACATCATGAACGTGTTGAGCGTGTTCTTCGAGCGCACGAGGCCGGCATAGAACAGGCCGAGCGCAGGAGTCATCAACAGCACCATCGCGGTCGCCACCAGCATCCAGGCCGTGTCCCCCGCACTCACACGAGTGGACACCAACTCGCTTATTGCCATCATTTGTCTACCGGGGTCACGGCGCCTTCGTCGGTCTCGCCGGTACGGATCCGGACCGCCTGCTCCAGCGGCAGGACGAAGATCTTGCCATCGCCGACCTCACCGGTCCGCGCACCGGCGCAAAACGCGTCGATCGTCGGCTGCACGAACGCGTCAGAGACCGCAACCTCGAAGCGCACCTTCTCAGACAGCCCCATCTTCACGGTCGTGCCACGGTAGGTCTCGACCCGATCAAGCTCGCCGCCGTGCCCCTGGACGCGGCTCATCGAGATGCCACCCACCTCGGCACGGTAGAGGGCTTCCAACACGTCGTTCACCTTCTCCGGGCGCACGATGGCGATCACGAGCTTCACGAAGTCAGGAGATTAGGTCACCAAGGAGCACGCGGGAGTCTGGTGGCGGCTGCTCATGGCTAGCTGCTTGTGGTGAGAGCCAGGAACTCCTGACGGGTGCGCGGGTCATCGCGAACGACCGTGCAGGGCCGAGGTGATTGTCTTGGAGCCGAGCTTCTGTACGCCACACAGCGACATGCACAGGTGTTCGGCGTCGAGCACCACCCCGACTCCCTTCGGAGCGAGATGCTTCTGCAACCAGTCGGCGATCTGGACCGTAAGTCGCTCCTGGACCTGCTGGCTCGGGGGAATCGTCGTGAACCTGCTGACGAACAACGCGCCGCAGTACTACGACATTGCGCTGCGGGACTTCGGCTTGATGCTCGCCGCCCTGACACTCGGCAGGCTTGCTCTGGCAGTCGTCCCCGCACACAAGCGGCTACGGAGCTGACTACCGACGGGCTGACCTCAACAAGGATGGCCCCGACCTAACCGCGTACCGGAGCTACATTGGCGCCACGGACAGGCTGCTTCTCAATCGAGGCCTTGATAGACGTCGGGGATGTGCTGTCCGTGCGGCATCCTGACCTGGCTTGGTATTGATCCTCGCCCTGGCCGTGCTGTTCCTCTCGGTCGCCGCCCGCATGGATACTGCGGGCGTGCGCCTCCGATAAGCCCCTCCCGCTTCGCGCGAGGCTACCAGCGCGACTTCTGGGGATCACCGGAAGTTGCGAGCGGGATCGAGGCCGGTTTCTGCAAGTTGGAGTCCTTCGCGCTCAATGTGATCGACGATATCCAGGTCGTTGGCCGTTGAGGGCCGCTGATCGCGCTGCGCTGGGGCAATTTCTCCCCCTGCACATAGTTTGCTTACCCGCTTACGGAGGGTTCACGCGTATGCTCGGCGAGCGTGCAACTCGGCAGACAATTGCTGACGGGGTCGTCGAGTACCAGCTGACACCGGAGCAGGCCGCCATGTATGCCGAGGTTCTGAGCGATGAGAGCATGCATGTCACGGCGCTCGTGAGGCAGATGTCTCGGATCGCGAGCTTCCTTTGCAGCATGCACTGGAGCGTGGTTGAGTTCCCCGAGGATTGGCTCATTTCATGCGACCAGCCCGTCGTTTTCTTGCCGTACGTGCCCTCTCCGATCACCCTCGCGTCAGCGATCACGCCACAGGGTCTCGCCGCGACGCTGCCGGGCTATGGCGTGGCGAGTGCCGCCTCATCCGGGCGCCGCCAAGCCGTCGAGAGGATAGTCTTCGAGATGATCGAGGACCAAACGCCTCCCAGTCAGATGCGCTGGGTGCGAGTCGACGAGGGGAAAGCCTTCACGACCAGCGTGAATTGAGCTCCTGCCTCGACCGGACATCTGGGCAGGTCGTCGGACGCACTGCACCAGTGCCTTGCGGTGCTGACTGATTAAGGTGGACCTCACTGAGGGCCGAGATGCCCGCCTCCGCGAACGCGTCGTAATCCTCTTACAAGGCCCATCCGCATACACCCTGGGTATCCGGGCCCGACGCGGACCGCCCAGAACGTTGCGCTTTCGACCGAAAGGGAGCGTGTCGACAGACGCCGCTCACGCGCCTGGATCGGACGGTGGGTGTCGCGCGATGTTGTTGTGGGCGATGGGTGTGGGTCAGCGGTGGTGGTGGTGCTCGTAGAGATCGGGGTCTGCGCGTCTGGTCGGGTGTCGGTGCGGCCCAGGGGCCGTTTCAGGC
>Ga0210387_10004175_pt1 | contig 11061 bp, 7 predicted proteins | sample IncBWC7OmetaG_FD_160108 | JGI IMG/M metagenome (GOLD analysis project Ga0210387, IMG submission 160108) | Forest soil microbial communities from Barre Woods Harvard Forest LTER site, Petersham, Massachusetts, United States - Inc-BW-C-7-O ... | reverse complement strand
CGGCTTCTTCAAATGTTCCGGTTTTTGCGCCCTGGTTTTCTGCTTTCCATCTCTTTACAACATCTTTCAATGGATTGCGGCTTCCAAGTTTGACTTCATATCCTTCTGTAAGAAATGCTGCGCCAAGGGTTTGTCCAGCTTCTCCGGATCCGATGATTCCTATTTTCATTTGAATACATTTTTTTAATAGCTCAATTTAAATATCAGAACCGTTGACCGTTGCCGGTTGGCGGTTGACAGTTGGCAGACAAAATACTCTCACACTCTCACACTCTCACACTCTCACACTTGTTTAAGCTTATCTTCCTGATGTTTCCACAACTCCCAAAAAATCCGGCTTCTGTTTTTTAATTCTTCGAAACTTCCTTCATCTGCAATACGACCATCTTTTAGCACATACACATAATCGAAATAACTTAACAGATATAAACGGTGCAAGCTTGAAACGACAGCTTTGTCTTTACTCTCTTCAAACATTTTCTTATAAATCTGCACTTCTGTTTTGGGGTCCACGCTGCTGGTAGGTTCATCCAGTAAAATGATATCGCTGCTCCGGGCGGCCAGTATTCCACGCGCGAGTGCCAGCCTTTGTTTTTGTCCGCCGGATAAGTTGACACCTTTTTCCATAATATTAGACTGAAGTCCTTTGGGCAGTTGGTTCAACACTTCAGTGAAATGTGCTGTGTCACAAACTTCCAATATTTCTTTTTCATCGAAGGGAAGACCCAGTGTGATATTATGTTCAATCGTATTTTCAAAAATTTCAGGTTCCTGTGGAAAAAGAGTTACGGAATCAGCAATGCCTGTTATCTCAAATTTTATATCATCCACTTTAATTTCCGTGCCGGGCTGGGCTTCATATAATCCTCTTAACAGGGCAAGCAGTGTGGTCTTCCCTGAGCCGCTTTCTCCGATCAGGGCGATACGTCTTCCTTTTTCAATCTGAATATGAATATCATGGAGGGATTGTGTTTTTTCGCTGGAAGAAAATCTTTCTTTATGAGAAAAATTTAAATTATTTATGGAAATAGTTTGCCAGTTCTCCGGTAATTCAGGAGCTGCATCGGGAAGGTGTTGTTTTTTATATGCTTCAGAAATAAACCTGGATGTCTGGACATTCGTGTCGAACTGAACAATCTGAGTATACTGCCATGCAATGTCATGAAACACACTTGTAAATTGATTCACGAAGCCCAAAAGAGCAACGAGGTTCCCTACCATGAAAATTTTGCCGGGCTCCAGGTGCTGGTATACATAACCGACTACGGTAATCACATAGATCAGGGCCACCAGCGTATCAGCAATAAACCATTTCCATTCATTGATGCGTACAGTACGCATGAAAGGCAGGAAAATATCTTTTACTTTTCCCATCAGACCATTTTCCATTCTTTTCTCCAGCCTGAGTGTGATGACCGTATTAATATTTGAAAGGCTGTCGAACAAAGTGCTGGAAACAATATGTTCTTTTTCATTTGTTTCATCCACGGCTTTTACAAAGGGCTTGTCAAATTTGAAAATCACCCACACTGTGAGAATGCCGAGGGCTACGCCGATGCCTCCGAATAATGGTGAGAAAATCAGCATGGCGATAAAAGATGAGAAGAACTTTGTCAGTGCATAGAGGTACATAAAACCGTTCTGAAAAAATTCCTTCAGTGCTTCATATGCTTTACGGATTCGGTTGATGGTAGAACCGCTGTGATGATCCTGATGCCATTTTACCGGAAGATGGAGTGTCTGATGATACAATTCATGTAAAAAGTTCCTGCTTAGGTTAAATGCAAGCCTGCGTTCCATCACACGGGCCGGTCCGTGAAATCCCCATTCGATTAATTTCAATATCATATAGGCCAGTGCATATATCCAGGCAAACTGAAGAAGACCTGCGCCCTTTTTCTGCAATGCGTTAATAAACCAACCATATAGTAAAGGATATAGAGCGAATATGCCACCGGCCATTATGAAAAGTGTGTATACAATGACATATTGTTTTTTTTCTTGCCGGGCATATCGCCAGGCTGTTTTCATCAATGATATGTAGGGATTCGCCATGCTCTGATAGGAATAAGGCTCGTGTATATTAATTCCGCAAGAGAAAGAATTGTTATTACTATCCAAACTTAAGAAAAAGCTTTAGGCTTTAAGCTTTATGCTTTAGGCTTTTATGTTACTTTTACTTAATGGCAAATCCCAATCTGAATGCGGATAAAAATCTGACCGGAACGCCGGATAAGGAATTTGAGAACAGCATTCGTCCTGCAGTTATAAGAGACTTTTCCGGACAGCCACAACTTATAGAAAACCTCCTGATCTTTATCCAGGCTGCCAAACAAAGGGGTGAAGCCCTTGATCATATTTTATTCCACGGTCCTCCGGGTCTTGGTAAGACGACCCTCAGCAGAATAGTTGCCAATGAACTTGGTGTACAGATAAAAGAAACTTCGGGTCCCGTTATCGAAAAACCTGGAGACCTTGCAGGTCTGCTTACCAACCTTGAGCCCAATGATGTATTGTTCATTGATGAAATTCACCGCCTCAGTACGGTGGTTGAAGAATATCTCTATTCGGCAATGGAAGATTACCGGCTTGATATCATGATCGATACAGGTCCCAATGCGCGCAGCATACAACTCAGCCTCAATCCATTTACCCTGATCGGTGCTACCACGCGCAGCGGATTGCTGACGGCTCCCCTCTTATCTCGATTTGGTATTAAATCCAGGCTTGAATATTATGACCATATCACGCTGCAAAAAATTATTTCAAGGTCTGCTTCCATTCTGGAAACAAAAATTACTTCGGATGCTGCTCAGGAAATATCAAGGCGAAGCCGTGGAACACCGCGGATCGCAAATGGTTTGCTGAGAAGGGTTCGTGATTTTGCCCAGGTGCTTGGCAACGGATTAATCGATATGGGAATTACCAAACACGCGCTGCGTGCGTTGCATGTGGATGAACATGGTCTGGATGAAATGGATAACAGGATTCTTTCCACCATCATAGAAAAATTCAAAGGCGGACCAGTCGGACTCAACACCATTTCAACTGCGGTTGGCGAAGAAGCCGGGACGATTGAAGACGTGTATGAACCCTTTCTTATTCAGGAAGGTTTTCTCATGCGCACACCGCGAGGGCGCGAAGCCACGCCAAAAGCCTATCAGCATTTGGGAAGGAAACCTGCATCTGAAGGGGGACCTACATTATTTTAAGAAGAACTGTCAATAGGGGCTTAAATTTGTGTTTCATTTCTATGAAAGTATTTTCTGGTTTTTTGGAAACATTGATATTACTTGGCTCTTTGCAGGGATTTATTATCTCAGTTGTACTTTTCTTGTCCAAAAATTCAAGACAAAGCAATCGCATTCTGGCAGTTCTGATTTTTCTGATGTCGCTTGCCAGTTTCAATTTGTATATGACGGGCTCAACATGGTATGGTCATTCTCCCATTATTACTTTTCTTTCCAATTTTATTCCCATGATCATCATCATGCCCGTGGGACCTCTTATTTATTTTTACGTTCGTTCTTTCAGTGATCCCGCTTTCAAATTCAATAAGAAATACCGTATCCATTTCTATCCAGTACTTATTGACCTCGTTCCCTATCTTACTGCCCTTTTTTATGTTACTGGTCTGATATTTAAATTTCTTCCTAAAAATGATGCACCGTGGGGACATTTTATAGATCAATATGATGTGTACTCTGATATACCACGCTGGCTATCCGTCAGCATCTATTTATGGGTTGCAAATAAATACCTGAAATCAAATTCCAAGGCAATTCCCTGGTTAAAACAGTTTATACGAATGTTCACCGTTTTCCAGGTAATCTGGTTTTGTTACCTGATTCCTTATGTAATACCGAGATTTTCAAACAGGCTCGTAGATTTTTTTGACTGGTACCCGGTATATATTCCTATGTCTGTTTTAATTTATTGGCTGGGCATCAAGGGCTATATCGTGTCACAGGCTCAGAATGAAAATCGAAGGAATCGGAAATCTTCCCAATTAGACAGCCAATTGAGTGAGACCCTGATTGAACGTCTAAAGAAAGTCATGGAAGAAGAAAAACCATGGATGGACCCTGCGCTTAATCTTTCCATGTTGTCAACTCATACGGGGATACCGGCCAAATCAATTTCTGCTGTACTTAACCAGCACATGAATAAAAGTTTTAATGAATTCATTAATTCTTACAGAATAGCTGCCATAAAGTCAAGACTCCTTTCTTCCACTAATAAAAACCTCACCATTGCGGGTCTTGCCTATGAGTGTGGATTTAACTCCCAACCCACTTTTCAGCGCGCTTTCAAAAACATTCAGGGCGAAAGTCCAAGTGAATTCCTTTTAAAAAACATGGATTCTGTTAAAGAGCCGGCTTAATTGTTATCAAATCCCGATTTGAATAGGCGAGGTTCTATAAAACCTCAATCTTGCGCCTATTATAAAAAATCCTCATGAAGAGAATATTCCTTTTTTGCGTGATCCTGTTGGGCGTTATCTCCGTTTATGCTCAGGACAATAAGTCAGCCGATTTTACCGGTAATTATCAGGTCGAATATTATCCGGTCAGGAAACTGAATATTTACCGTGAGAACAAAAATCTCATGCTGGAGATCGTTGGTCAGGGTAAAACGGGGCTGACGCCTTTAACCGGTAATACATTTTCTGTAAATGGTCTTCCTCATTCGACTATTGAATTTATTCAGGACAGCCAGGGTAATACGATAAAATTCAAACTAGTTTTGAAAGTTCCCACATCGGAGTGGGATAAAATTTCACAGGACAGCCTTCACTCAAATGTTGTCTCTGAAAATTTACATGCTTACGAGGGCAGGTATTCGTCCAAGGGAAATGTTTATCAAAAAATAGATATAAAGGCAGACTCCGATCATCTTACAAGTCAGATTCCTGGTGAAACGCTTCTCAACTATTATCCATTAAGTCCCAATAAATTCATTTTCAAAAAAGATGATTACAATTCTGTTTATGAATTCAAGGGCGACAAAAAAGGGAATATCAACCGAATCTTTATGACGGAATCAGGGCCGATAGTTTGTGTTAAAGTAATGGACAAACCGATAACCGAGGCATCTCCCAAACATAATTTCACATTACGTACCGGTTTTACGGAGGCAGATACATTGAGAGGTAAACTTTCACCATTGCGCACCTGCTATGATGTTTTATTTTATGACCTTGACGTAAAGGTGGACCCTGATACCAAATCAATTCGGGGCAATACCATCATTCGATTCAGATCGGTAAATGATTTTAATCTTTTCCAGGTTGATCTTTTTGCGAATATGAAAATTGAGAAGATCGTTTTCCACGATACAACGCTCAGTTATACGAGAAAATATGATGCGGTTTTTGTCCAGTTTCCGGAACTGATCAAACAGGGTGTAGTAGAAGAAATTCACATTTTTTATTCAGGTATGCCGCAATTACCAGATATTCCTTCGCTTTCCGGTGGATTTATCTGGACGCAGGATAAAAACGGAAAACCCTGGATAGAAACGGTCGTACAGGGATCGGGAGCCAGTCTCTGGTGGCCCTGTAAAGATCATTTATCTGATAAACCGGACAGTATGCACATCAGCGTGACCGTTCCGGCAGGATTAACTGCCATTTCGAATGGAAGGATGATTGGTAAAACCGATCTTTCAGATAAATGGATAAAATTTCAATGGGCCGTCAGTTATCCGATGAATAATTACAGTGCTGTTTTATATATTGGTGACTATGTTCATTTTTCAGATCGATTTGAAAGTCCCTTAGAAAGTTTTCCATTGAATTACTATTGTTTGTCTTATAATCTGGATTTAGATAAACAGTTTGTTCAAAGAGTAAAACCCTTACTTAAACTCTACGAAAAAGATTTTGGTCCCTATCCGTTTCCGCGCGACGGATACGCGCTGGTAGAATCCCCTTATGGAATGGAACATCAGAGTGCAGTAAGTGCTGGAACGTTCACCAATCTTTATGATGGTAAACCAGTAGATTCAATAGGACACGTCGTTGAATTCTGGCATGAAACAGCCCATGAGTGGTGGGGAAATTCTGTCACCTGTAATGATATGGCGGATTTCTGGATACATGAATCATTTGCCAGTTATGCAGAAGTTTTATGTTATGAAAACTTTTTTGGCCCTTCTGCTGCCGAAGAATATTTGAAAAAACAGGATCCGGGAAATAAAGAATCCATCATTGGTTTTTATGATGTGAATGATTTTCATACGGGGGATATGTATTCCAAAGGCATGCGTATGATCGCTACTTTACGGGAGTCGATTAACAATGATTCGCTTTTTTTCTCGCTGCTCAGAGGAATTCAATTGAAATACAGATACCAGTCAATTAATACATCCGACATCATTTCTTATTTCAATAAAGGAACCGGGACTGATTACACCTATTTGTTTGATCAATATCTGCGCTATGGCGCCATTCCGAAGCTGGTCATCTCTATGAATAAATCCGGGGAAGATCTGATACTTCAATTTAAGTGGAATGCCAATGTTGCCAAATTCGCATTGCCGGTAAAAATTATTCTTGCCGATGAAAAAGAAATTGTTATTCATCCGACTACGGAATGGAAATCAATAAAACTGGCAAATGCTTCTCCGAAAAATATCCAGATTGATAATGCATATTCTTATTTTGATATAGAGAAGACGCAATGATTATGAGATATGAGGTATAAGATATGGGTTATGGGATTTCATAACTCATATCTTATACCTCATATCTCATAACCCATAAAATGCTTTAGGCTTTAGGCGTTAAGCTTTAAGCTTTAAAAGGGAAAATCAACCTTGAAGCTGATATTTCTTCCCATATTATAAATCCCGTGATAGGGTCCGGGACTATTGGGATAGGGTTCAAAATATTTTAAGCGGCTCAGGTGATCCTGATAGATAACGTCGAAAATATTATTTGCAAGAATATAAATATTAAATACAATTTTATTCTGCTTATTGGTGAACCCGCCTCCAACACCTGCATTGATAAGCGTATATCCGGGCGTTGGAGTTTCTGTATTATCAGCCAGGTATACCCGGTTTTGTGTAGCGGAAAATGCTGCAGATACTTTAACAAAACCATTGACCAGGTGTAGATTTTTATTTGTGAAATCATATTGTAGTTCTGAAATGCCGTGTACTGGCGGGATGTCTGGCAGATATTGCGTGGAATCCGTGATCGGTTTGCCTGGAGAAGAAAGCAGGTTGCCGTACACAACTGAAACACTATTTTCAAAATGCAGCTGCGGTATGGGATGAATGTCTATACTCAGTTCGCCACCATATAGTGCGGCTTTTCCCTGGCGGTACTGATATACATCATTTCCTTCCCGCGTAGAATCTGCTCCGTCCACATTCAATATTTTCTCATTAAAAATATAATTCGATACGTTATTATAAAATACACTGAAGTTGATGACTGCTATTTTGGAATTAAAATTCAAACCAATATCTTCCTGAACATTAAATTCAGGATTAAAATCGGGATTACCAACCTGGTAAATTCCTGTGCCTGGATGCACACCGTTAGCAGAGATTTCAGAAATATTCGGTGACCTGTAACCTCTCGAAATATTCGCTTTGGCCGACCACTTATTGGAGAATGAATATGTTAATCCCAAACTTCCTGAATAGCCCGAGAATATTTTATGATAATATGGGAATGCCTGGTAAGCGCCTGTTGTATCCGGTCCATAAACGGGTACATCATAATCGATTCCTTTGGAAACTGTATACATGGGATCATTGGTAAAGGAACGGCTGTCGAACCGGATTCCCCCGGCAATATCCAGTTTATCAAATGTTTTTTTAACCATTGCAAAGGGCCCGATATCAAACTGGTGAAAAGAAGGGATAATAAATTCTGTACCGTTCGTAGCCGTATTCTGCTGATACATACCATTCAATCCTGTTGTTATATCCCAGCCATTGAAAGATGGAAAATAATATTTCAGATCATAAACATAGGAATTCAATTGAAGGTATAAACCAGGAACATCCGGTTCCTGCGGATGACTATATTCTCTTCTCACGCTGCGTTCAAATCCGAGATTTACTGTAATTCTTCCACTACCCAGTGCAAAATTATTGGTTGAATAAACGTGATAGAGTTGTACGTGCTGATGTAAGGGAGTGATTGCATAACTGTGCAATTCCGCATTGGTAACGATCGGCCTGTAGGTATCTGAATCTGTAATCTGTTTGGTGAATTGTCTTGTTGCGGAATCGCGGCTGCCGTCGGGAATTTCCTGCAGATCGTCAAAAACCGAAAAATTCAGGTGTGAGTAGCCGAAAGCGCGATGCAGTCCCAGTGAAACCGTGGCATCATTTTCATTGAAAGCTGTATTGTAAACACGTCCGTCTGCTCTGTCTGAATAATTACTAGCCTCTTTATGAGAAACACGGCCCATCCACTCAAAACCATTTTTAGTTCCTTCCACCATTCCGGAACCTCCGAAGAGACCATTATTCGTTTGAAATTCGGCGATCACATCTCCCTGAATTTTTCCTTCGGGAGCGGGAGGGGTTGGAATCAGATTTACGACGCCAGCGAGGGCATCCGAGCCATAGGTTAAACTGGCCGGGCCTTTGATGACTTCAGCGTGATCAACGCCATATTGGTCCACTTCAATGCCATGTTCATCTCCCCATTGTTGTCCTTCCTGCCTGACGCCATCATATAAAGTAAGGATTCGGTTAAAACCTAGCCCACGTATAAAAGGTTTGGAAACATTTGGCCCTGTAGTAAGCTGCGTTACCCCCGGCAATTTGGAGATCGCATCGATAATATTCGTACTTAAATTTTCTGCAATGGCCACATGACTCATGGTCACAATCGGAACAGGGCTTCGTTTTATCTGTGTGGCTTTTGACATACCGGTAATGACAACGGGACTTTCTTCTGTATACTGAAGTCCCAGGCTGAAATCAAGAACAGCTTTCTCGGTGATGGCAATACTTTTAATTTGTGTTGAATGACCTATTGCATGTGCTTCCACCAGATAGGTTCCGCTGGGAAGATTCGCAAAGTGGTAATCACCGTTTTCATCGGCGGTAACACCGAGCTTCAGGTCAGCAATATATACAGAAGCGCCTGGCAGTCCTTTACCACTGGCACTATCAAGCACTTTTCCGGAGAGTGTTCCAAGATATCCGGAAAAACGGAGTTTCTGATTTGTTTGTGCCGGTGAATAAAAAAAATAAATACTGAAAAAAATAAAGAGTAATAATGACTTCATCGATTAAGCTGTTTCTGTTATATACACTTGCCTGTAAGAAAGTGATTGAAGAAATTTAAGAACAGAAAACAGGAGGAGGTCCGCGCCCATCATGATGAGATAAATACAAATAAACAACTGAGAGCAACGGATCCGAAAAGCTAAGGGGAGCAGAAGATAAAATTATCAGATCATTGGATTGAATTCCCGGAAGGAAAGGCGCCACTACTACAATATCATCAAGATTGCAATGAAAACCGGAAGTTGAAATTTGTTGAGGAGGAAGGCTGTCACAATATTGCGCGTCTTTGTGATTGGCAAGAAGGTCGTGCAAAAATCTTTTTGGAGTAACACAAAATGAAAATAGCAGCAGGAAAACTGCTGCCAGAAAACGTTTTATAAGAATGGAATTTTTCATAGGCCTAAAGCTTAAAGCCCAATGCTTAAAACTTTTTTAAAAAATAAAGATAAAACCTGTTTATTATTTATTTCCATTTATAACTAACAATTGATAATTAACAATTTTCAATTATACCTGCAATCCCCTGTCCTCCGCCCACACAGGCCGTAACGAGACCATATTTTTTATTCAGTCTTTTCATTTCATGTGTGATCTGAATAGTAAGTTTTGCACCGGTACAACCTAAAGGATGACCTAGTGCGATGGCGCCTCCGTTTATATTCACGATGTCCGGGTTGAAATCCAGTTTACGGATAACTGCAAGTGCCTGACTTGCGAATGCTTCATTCAGTTCTATCAAATCTATTTGTGATAAATTCATGCCAGTCTGTTTCAACACTCTTGGAACCGCTTCAACAGGACCAATGCCCATCACACGCGGATGCACGCCTGCACTGGCACAACCCACCAGCCTTGCAATAGGTTTCAAACCCAGCTTATTGATCATGGATTCTCCCATTACAATTACAAAAGCTGAGCCATCACTGGTTTGGGATGAATTACCAGCCGTCACCGAACCATTCAGAGCAAAAACAGGTTTTAATTTGGCCAGTGCTTCCAACGAAGTATCTTTTCGCGGACCTTCATCTGTATCTACCATGAACTCCCGCTGTTGTTTTTTACCGTTTTTATCAAGCAATACTTCTTCCACTTTGATTGGAAGAATACCGGGTTTAAAATACCCTTTCTCAATCGCATTGATTGCCTTCACGTGTGACTGGTAAGAAAACTGGTCCTGATCCTCCCGGTTGACCTGGTATTCCTTGGCCACTGCTTCTGCAGTAAGACCCATATTCAGATAATAATCCGGATCGTCGGTGGCAATTGAATATGCAGGCGCTACTTTCCAGCCTGCTGTCGGAACCATCGTCATGCTTTCTGTACCGCCGGCAATTATGCAGTCGGCAAGACCGCTTCTAATCTTGGCCGTTGCGATTGCAATAGTTTCCAGCCCACTCGCACAATAGCGGTTTACCGTCATGCCGGGTACGCCGATACCAACCGCCCTCGCGGCAATGATTCGGCCCACCTGCAGTCCCTGTTCAGCTTCCGGGACAGCATTCCCTACAATCACATCATCCACCTGTTTGGGGTCCAGCTGCGGTACGGAAGCAAGCAAACCCTGAATCACCGTAATGGCGAGGTCGTCGGGTCTGTAAAAACGAAAACCACCTCTTTTTGATTTAGCCACTGCAGTGCGATAGCCGGCGATGATATAAGCTTCCTGCATAAAATATAAGATTCGTAAGTTGGCAAAGGTAAAAATCTTCAGCCAGTATCTAAGAAACCCAACTGTTAAAGTGTTTTATCTTTACAGCGCTTATGTACAAATGGCTACGCTCCTTATTGTTCCTGTTT
>Ga0210387_10004174_pt1 | contig 11062 bp, 10 predicted proteins | sample IncBWC7OmetaG_FD_160108 | JGI IMG/M metagenome (GOLD analysis project Ga0210387, IMG submission 160108) | Forest soil microbial communities from Barre Woods Harvard Forest LTER site, Petersham, Massachusetts, United States - Inc-BW-C-7-O ... | reverse complement strand
TTCCCGTCGGCCAGGCAGTAGGCTGAAAGCGCAGGATCGGCCTTGATCTCGTCATCGAGAAAGACGTTGGCCTCGATCGACTTGTTCTTGAGCGCGGCGTCAGGCTTGGGATCATCTGCAAGCGATGGTGACCACTGGGCAACCGCAGCCAGCAGCCCGATCGCGATCGCGGCGCGCCTTGTCATTTCAGTCCACTTCATGTTCGCTTGACCTGTATTTCCACTAGATTGCGCGCCCGGTCGGATTCATCATCGGTGACGCTGAACCGCGACTGAACGCTGCGCGCGCTTCGCTATGCGGACCAACGTTAATGTGAGCATTGGTCGCAGGGCATTGCTCCGGGTTCAATCCGGAGCGTTACCAGGTCTTCGTGAAGGCTATTCCGCCGCTTCGCTATGGCCGAGCCTTGCGTTGAGCTTGTGGATCAGCTCCTCGGCGGCGTCCGAGATGACGGTGCCGGGCGGATAGATCGCTTCCGCGCCGGCCTTGTAGAGTGCGTCATAATCCTGCGGGGGCACCACGCCGCCGACGATGATCATGATGTCCTCGCGGCCCTGCTTCTTCAGTGCGGCCTTCAATTCCGGCACGGCGGTGAGGTGGGCGGCCGCGAGCGAGGAGACGCCGAGAATGTGCACGTCGTTCTCGACCGCCTGGCGCGCCGCTTCGTCGGCGGTCGCAAACAGCGGCCCGATATCGACGTCGAAGCCGACATCGGCGAAAGCCGATGCGATCACCTTCTGGCCGCGGTCGTGGCCGTCCTGGCCGATCTTGGCGACGAGGATGCGGGGCCTGCGGCCTTCCGCTTCCTCGAAGGCATCGATCAGCTCCTGCACTTTCTGGACCTTGTTGGACATCGCGGACGCCTCCCGCTTGTAGACGCCGGTGATGGATTTGATCTCGGCGCGGTGGCGGCCGAACACTTTTTCCATCGCGTCGGAAATTTCGCCGACGGTTGCCTTGGCGCGCGCCGCGTCGATGGCAAGCGCCAGCAGATTGCCTTCACCGCCGGCCGCGCGCGTCAGCGCCGCGAGCGCGGCATCGACGTCCTTCTGGTTGCGCTCGCCGCGCAACCGCTTCAGCTTGTCGATCTGCAACCGCCGCACGGTGGAGTTCTCCACCTTCAGGATCTCGATCGGCGCTTCGTCCGTGGGCTTGTACTTGTTGACGCCGATCACCGCCTGCCTGCCGGCATCGATGCGGGCCTGGGTCTTGGCGGAGGCTTCCTCGATGCGCAGCTTTGGCACGCCGGCCTCGATCGCCTTGGCCATGCCGCCCAATTCTTCCACTTCCTGGATATGGCCCCAGGCTTTGGCGGCGAGGTCGGCCGTCAGGCGCTCGACATAATACGAGCCGCCCCAGGGATCGATGATGCGCGTGGTGCCGCTTTCCTGCTGCAGGAACAGCTGCGTGTTGCGGGCGATACGGGCGGAGAAATCGGTCGGCAGTGCGAGGGCTTCATCCAGCGCATTGGTGTGCAGCGATTGGGTGTGACCTTGCGTTGCCGCCATCGCCTCGATGGTGGTGCGCGCGACATTGTTGAACACGTCCTGTGCGGTCAGCGACCAGCCCGAGGTCTGGCAATGCGTGCGCAGCGACAGCGAGCGCGGATCCCTGGGGTTGAATGGCTTCAACAGCTTCGCCCAGAGCAGGCGGGCGGCGCGCATCTTGGCGACTTCCATGAAGAAGTTCATGCCGATCGCCCAGAAGAACGATAGCCGCGGCGCAAAACGGTCGACGTCGAGACCGGCGGCAAGGCCCGCGCGCAGATATTCGACGCCGTCGGCGAGCGTATAGGCGAGCTCGAGGTCCTGCGTCGCGCCGGCTTCCTGCATGTGATAGCCGGAGATCGAGATCGAATTGAACTTCGGCATCCGCTGCGAGGTATAGGCGAAGATGTCGGAGATGATCCGCATCGAGGGCGAGGGCGGATAGATATAGGTGTTGCGCACCATGAACTCTTTCAGAATGTCGTTCTGAATGGTGCCCGACAATTTCTCTGGCGGCACGCCCTGTTCCTCGGCGGCGACGACAAAAAGCGCCAGGATCGGCAACACAGCGCCGTTCATGGTCATCGACACGCTCATCCGGTCGAGCGGGATGCCCGCAAACAGCGTGCGCATATCGTAGATCGAATCGATCGCCACGCCTGCCATGCCGACATCGCCGGAGACGCGCGGATGATCGGAATCATAGCCGCGATGGGTGGCGAGATCGAACGCCACCGACAGGCCCTTCTGCCCGGCGGCCAGATTGCGGCGGTAGAAGGCGTTGGAATCTTCCGCCGTGGAGAAGCCGGCATATTGCCGCACGGTCCAGGGCTGGTTGACATACATGGTCGGGTAGGGGCCGCGCAGGTAGGGCGCGATGCCCGGCCAGGTGTCGAGAAAATCAACGCCTGCCAAATCGGCCTCGCCATAGGCCGGCTTCACCAGAATGCCTTCGGGCGTGAGCCATGGCTTGGCTTTCCCAGTCGGTGCTGCGGTCGCAACCGGCGCCAAGGCGACATTGGCGAAATCAGGAATGCGGCTCATGGGCGGCGTTCCCTTAATTCCATTATCCTGCTCTCACAATTCAAAAGACGCTGCCGAAGTTCGCCCGCTCCCGGCGTAGGAGACGCGGTCAGGGCGAGGTAACTCAAGAGGTCGAAGACCCGTACCGAAGTGCCGAACGCATTGATTTTCCGTGTGGAAATGTACGCCGTCAGGACCAGGAACACTACCAGGAAAATCACCAGCAACGGGTCGATCTGCCCTGCCAGCATCCAAACCGCGACCAAGGCGGCAACGCCGCAGGAGGCTCCCATCAGGACACGGCGGAGCCAGAGCGGCAGCTCTGGAAAGCCGATATCCGGATGCTCGTAAAGGGCGATCATCGACCGCAATCGATCCCGTTCCGCTTCGAGCTCGGCAAGTTCATCCCGCTCACTCATGCGCTTTCTTCGATCGATCGCACCTCAATCATGATCCGGATGCTGATGGCTGGAGATGGTCGCCATCTTCTCCGGCCCGTAATACTGCGTCGTGGTCTGGCTCGGCAGGTTCGAGATGCCGACCACCCAGCCGAGCCGGGATTCCGTGCCATATTGGCGCGTCGGGATCACCCGGTCCGGCCGGTCGAAGCTGCCGGTCATGATCTCGATGCGCGGGCCGTCGATGCGGCGGAAGCTCAACGGCGTGCCGCAGCTCCCGCAGAAATCACGCTCGGCAATCGAGGAGGAGCGGAATGCGGCAGGCTTGCCCTTGGTCCAGGCGAAATCCGCGTGCTCGATGTCTGCGAACGAAGCAAACGGCGCGCCGGAGGCCTTCTGGCACATCCGGCAATGGCAGATGCTGACCCTGACGGGTGCAGCCTTTATCGCAAAGCGGATCGCGCCGCATTGGCAGCCGCCGGTCAGGACAGGCTTGGCTTCCGCATTCATGTCCGCTCCATCAGCTCATAGGCCTTTTGCAGCACGGCAAGCGCATCGCCGCCCGCGACGACAAAATCGGCCACGCCGGCTTCGCGCAATGCGGCTTCGAGCTCGCCCGGCCGGCCTGCCAGATAGATATGTGTTGCGCCGGCCGCTTTAAGGGCCTTTGCGGCATCGACTGCGTGCTGCGTATAGACTTTGTCGGACGAACAGAGGATCGCCAGCGGCGCGTTGGAGCCTTTGAAAGCCGCAGCTAACGCAGCGGGATCGGAAAAACCTTCGCTGTCGATCGCCTCGATGCCGCCGGCCTCGAAGAAGCTCTTGGCAAAGGTCGCGCGCGCGGTGAAGTCGGCCGCGGTGCCGAGACTGGCGAGGAAAACGCGCGGCCGCTTGCCGGAGGTTTTCAGCAACTGATCCGAACGGTCGCGCAGGCGTTCGAAAGGAGCGGCGAGCCGCAGCGGCGCAAGCGGCTCGAAGGTGATGGCGTCGTTTGCAGGTGCCTGCGCGACGGGCTTCACGTCGTCCACTGCGATTTGCGCTTCATGCAGGTTTGGAAATTCGCTGGCGCCGGTGAGCACGTCCCTGCGCCTCGCGACATTGGCCTCGCGCGCCTTGCGCGTTGCGGCCACCTTGCCTTGGATCAGGCCTTGTTGAAGCGCAGCGAATACGCCGCCGGCCTTCTCGATCTCCTGGAAGATCGACCAGGCCGCTTCGCAGAGCTCGCTGGTCAGGCTTTCGATGCCGCCGGATCCCGCCGCGGGATCGGAGACCTTGGCGAGGTTGGATTCTTCCAAAAGCACGAGCTGGGTGTTGCGCGCGACCCGCCGCGCAAAGGCATCCGGCAGCCCGAGCGCGAGCGTGTGCGGCAGCACGGTGATGGCGTTGGCGCCGGCAAGGCCTGCCGCAAACGTCGCCATGGTCGCGCGCAGCATGTTCACATTGGGATCGCGCTGGGTCAGCATCCGCCACGCGGTCTCGGCGGCGACGAAGACCGGCTTTGGCGCAAGGCCGATAGCTTGCTCGACCCGCGCCCACAGACGCCGCAGTGCGCGAAATTTTGCCAGCGTCAGGAACTGGTCGGCATCGGCGGTCAGGCGAAACGAGATTGCCGAGTGCGCCGCCTCGAGCGGAATGCCGCCGGCTTCCAGCATGCGGAGATAAGCGACCGCGAGCGCCAGTGCGAAGGCGAGTTCCTGCGCTTCCGAACCGCCGGCATCATGCACCGGCCGGCCGTCGGCCAGCACGAACGGTCCCTTGAAGCCGCGCGACATCAAGCCGGAAACGACCTTGGCGAACGGCTTCTCCATCTCGCTCCACGGCGAAGGCGCGCCGCCGCGCACGGCCATGGTCGAGAGTGCCTGATAGTTGACGCGCAGGTCGACCTTGGCGGGATCGACGCCGCGCGCTTCGATGAGATCGGCCACGGCCTCGCCGGCATTGCCGCTTCCGAGCACCGGGTGCAGCGAGATGGCGATGCCGGCATCGAGAATGACGCCGTCGAACAGCTTCTTCAGCGTTTCGGGTGCGCAGTCGGCGACGCCGAAGCCGCGTGCGCCGGGGCTGCCCTGGAACTCGATCTCGAGTCCGGTCGCGCCGTTTTCGAGATCGTGCAGGGTGCTCGCGTTGGCCTTCGCCGCGTCGGGATGATCGACCCGCTGCATGATCTGCCAGGGCGCGGCCGGTGCGCGGCCGGAGATAACCTCGGCGCCTTTTACTCGCGTGTAGATCGGCTCGATCTTCAGCCCGTCATAGGTCTTGGCCACGAGCTTTTCGAACGGCGCGCCCTTCAGCACGCCATCGACCAGCTTGCGCCACTCATCCTCGGTCGCTTGCGGGAAGTCGGCGGCGAGCGGCAGATCGTCGGTCGCAGATGTCATCGGCCCAATGGTCTCCCGGCGCACTCGTGTTTGGCCGGAAATTGCCACGTTGGAACGGCCAAGCCAAACGGTTGTTTTGTATTTAATTCCTGTCCGGCAACCGCTCGATGCCGTCAGTCGAAAGGTCCGCGAGCGCGTCCTTGATCCGGCGGCCGCGGATCAGGCGATCCGGCGCGATCTCGGTAAGCGGCACCAGCACGAAGGCGCGTTCGAACAGGCGAGGGTGCGGCAGCGTCAGCTCGACCTTGTCGATCGACATATCGTCATAGGCGATCATATCGAGGTCGAGCGTGCGCGGGCCCCAGCGCCGCTCCTTGGCGCGATCCCGACCGAATTTCTGCTCGACCTTGTGCAGGACGAACAACAGCGCATGCGGATCGAGCGCGGTGTCGATTTCGATGCAGGCGTTGATGAAGGGCGGCTGGTCTTCGTCGCCCCAGGGCGGCGTCGCATAATCGGAAGAGCGTGCCACAAGGGCCGCCTGCGACATGCCGCAGATCGTTGCGATCGCCTTTCCGAACGTCGCGCGGACATCGCCGACATTGCCGCCGAGTGCGATCAGAACGCTAGCCATGCTGCGGCGGATGACGGTTGCGCGTCAGCACCACGCCGACATCCTCGAAGATCGCCGCGATCGGCGCGTGCGGCTTGTGCACGGTGACCTTGACCGCGCGGATGCGCGGGAAGGCCGCCAGGATGGCGTCAGCGACCGCGCCGGCCGCGCGTTCGAGCAGCTTGTAATTGTCGTCCCGGAAGGCTGCGGTCGCCGTCGCGACCACGTTGGAATAGGACACGGTGTCTGCGAGGCGGTCGGTGCGCGAGGATTCCGACAGATCGGTGTACAATTCGAGATCGATGACGAAGCGCTGGCCGACCTCGGTCTCATGCTCCATCACGCCATGGCGGGCATGGATCACGACGCCTTTGATGAAAATCGTATCGGTCATCGCTTGTCCTCGATGGCGGCAAGGACGCGCAGCGCCTGCACGGTTTCGGCGACATCATGGGTTCGGATGATGGTAGCACCGCGCCGGGCGGCGGCCAGATGCGCCGCGATCGAGCCGCCCAGCCTTTGCTGAGGCTCGGAAGGCGAGACCGAGGCGATGAAGACTTTGCGCGACGCCCCGATCAGAAGCGGCAGGCCGAAGGATTTGAGTTCGTCCAGCCGCGCCAGCACGATCAGGCTTTGCTCCTGGGTCTTGCCGAAGCCGATGCCGGGATCGAGCACGATGTTTTCGCGGGCCAGACCTGCACGCGCGGCGATCTCGAGCGAGCGGTCGAAGAAGGCGGCGATATCCTGCATGATGTCGATGGAGGGATCGGCACGCTCGCGGTTATGCATCGCGATCACGGGGGCATTGCGCGCGGCAATCGATGCAGCCATCTCGCCGTCGCGTTGCAGGCCCCAGACATCGTTGGCGATGGCGGCGCCATGGTCGAGCGCCCAGGCCACCACCTCGGCCTTCATGCTGTCGATGGAAACGGGCACGCCGAGGGCCACGATCTGGGCGAGGACCGGCTGCAGCCGCCGCAACTCCATCTCGGCCGAGACCGGTTGCGCGCCGCCATAGGGGCGGGTGGATTCGGCGCCGATGTCGATGATGTCGGCGCCGTCGGCGATCAGGCGCCTGGCCTGTGCCATGGCCTGGTCGGGTGCGAGGAATTTGCCGCCGTCCGAAAAGGAGTCCGGCGTCACGTTCAGGACCCCCATCACGGCCGGCGTCGGCCGCGACAATAGCCGCCCCAGCACCGGATGAAGCCGGGGCGCGGCCGGGACAGCCTGTTTTGAACTGGTCTTGACCATGCGGGTCGCTTTGCGCGGTCCCCGCATGGGTGTCAAGATAGGGATTAGCGGGCGCTAATAGCTGATTTTCGGCTGTAGCTTGCGCGCCTGCGCGATCAATTGCTCGACCGACTTTTCCGACGGCAGCACGCGAACGAGCTTCCGCTTGGTGTTCACTTCTTTCATGTTCTGCGCCAGCCGCGCCGGGTTGCGCAAGGCGAGTTCCCGCACCGTGGTGACGCCGGCGGCGCGCACGAGGCCGACCTTGGCCTTGCCCATGCCGGGAATGCGCATGTAGTCGGAGACATTCGCCCATTCCAACAATTGCTGCTCGCTGATGCCGGTCTTGGCCGCGAGCGCCTTGCGTCCCTTCACGGTACGGGCGGCTTCGAGCAGCGCGTCGGTCGTGCGAATGCCGTGCGATTTCAGTTTGGAAGCTAAGAAGGCGCTCATGCCTTCAATATCGGAGATTGGATATGTCATGGTACTCGATATGAAAAAGGTGCTTCAGGCGAACTGGCTAAGCCCAGGTGTCCCCGCGATGATCGCGCCCATTTGATCCGCTCCGATTTTGTCACGGCCGAACCTGAAAAGTTCACGGGCAATGCTTTGAATCTCGCTCATGCCAAGACCGAGACCCATCAATCTGGTGCCGACCGCCATCAAGCCGCCACCCATCAATCTGCTGATGGCGCCGTTTTTGTTGGAAGCGGCACTCGCCGCTTCTGCACCAGGAATTTGGTCGATTAATGCCTGAACCTTGTCGGTAGGACCCTCGCTGCGAAGGAAGTTCAGAATGATGCCGACGGTTTTTTCAGCCACAGCACTATCGATGCCGGCCTTTGAGGCCAGCCGCCCAATCAATTCGTCCATATTTCCCCGCCCTCAACCGGTTATGACACCGGGTCTTGCTCAGCCGAAAACATCTTGAGCTTCAGAAAAACGAAATACAAGCGATCACGACGGATGAAAACGATTTTGATCCGCAATCGCCCATCAAGTGTTGCACCAATGCAAGAGTTGATGCGATGGAAAGCGAAAATTCTCGCGACAAAAGCGCGCGTTTCGACTTTTGGAGGAACGAAAGCGGCGCGAGAGTTCGACCGTGCGGTATCCAACCATTCATTTGAGGGGGTGTTGACCGGTTTCAATCGCAGTGCATCAAGAATATGATGTGGGCTGAACCCTGCTTCGGGTTGAGAACAGGCGGAATATACAGGCGGAATATGATGACGGCCTCTAACGACAGCGTTGCGGATACCGGCGACAAGATCTTCATCGGCAAGGGCGAGCAGTCGGCCTGGCTGACACTGGCTTTGGCCAACCGCCACGGCCTCGCCACCGGCGCCACCGGAACCGGTAAAACCGTGACGTTGCAGGTCATGGCAGAGGGTTTTGCGCGCGCGGGTGTCCCCGTGTTCGCGGCCGACATCAAAGGCGACCTGTCGGGTATATCGGAAATCGGCGAGCCCAAGGACTTTATTCTGAAACGCGCGGCCGAGATGGGTCTTACCTTCCAGCCCGACCAGTTCTCGACGGTATTTTGGGATGTGTTCGGCGAGCAGGGCCATCCGGTGCGCGCCACCGTCACGGAGATGGGGCCGCTGCTGCTATCACGCATGCTCGATCTGAACGACGTGCAAGAGGGAGTTCTCAACGTTGCCTTCCGCGTCGCCGACGATAATGGGCTGGCGCTGATCGACATGAAGGATCTGCGCGCGCTGCTGGATGCGATCGTGCCGGAGGGCGGCAAGAAACCGGCCGACGGCGCTGAGGATCCGCTGGCGTCGATCCGCAAGGCCGCGCGAGGCTTCGGCAATGTCACCCGCGCCACCGTCGGCACCATCCAGCGCCAGCTTCTGGTGCTGGAAAACCAGGGCGGCATGAAGTTTTTCGGCGAGCCCGCGCTGTCGCTCAAGGATTTCATGCGTACCGACCGCGACGGCCGCGGCATGATCAATATCCTGGTTGCCGACAAGCTGATGCAGAACCCAAGGCTCTATGCGACCTTCCTGCTCTGGATGATGTCGGAGCTGTTCGAGGAGTTGCCGGAGGCGGGCGACCTGCCGAAACCGAAACTCGTGTTCTTCTTCGACGAGGCGCATCTGCTCTTCAACGATGCGCCGAAGGCGCTGATGGACAAGATCGAGCAGGTGGTGCGCCTGATCCGCTCCAAGGGCGTCGGCGTTTATTTCGTCACGCAGAATCCGATCGACGTGCCGGATCGGGTGCTAGGCCAGCTCGGCAACCGCGTGCAGCACGCGCTGCGTGCGTACACGCCGCGCGACCAGAAGGCGGTCCAGGCGGCCGCACAGACCTTCCGTCCGAACCCGAAGCTCGATACCGCCAAGGTCATCATGGAGCTCGGTAAGGGCGAAGCGCTGGTCTCGTTCCTGGAAGGCAATGGCACGCCTGCGATGGTCGAGCGGGTGATGATACGGCCACCATCGGCCCGGATCGGACCGATCACGCCGGAAGAGCGTAAGGCGATCATGGATGCGAGCCCGTTCAAGGGCAAATACGATACCGCGATCGATGCGGAATCCGCCTACGAAATCATCCAAAAGCGCATCGCCGGAACGGCAGCGCCGGCCGATGGTGGAGCGTCCGGCGGCGACAGCATCTGGGGCCATGTCGGCGCGATCGTCTCGTCGATCTTCGGCACCAATGTGCACCGGGGCCGGCTGTCAACCGGTCAGTTGATCGCACGCAACGTCACGCGGTCGGTCACCGACAAGGTGGTCGGCGGCATGGTCGCCGATGTCGGCAAGTCGATCGGTGGTTCGCTCGGCGGCTCGATCGGCCGCTCACTGGTGCGCGGCGCGCTCGGCGGATTGCTGCGGCGATGAAAAATTTGACTGGGTTCGCCGTCGCGTGACTTCCACCAATTCAACCAATTCCAGCCCGCTGAGATGGCCGTCGCTTCGAGCACCGCTCGAAGTGCTGTTCCTGTTCTGCTGCATCGTGCTCACGGCTTTCGTGCTGGTCCCGGAAATCTGGGGCAGCGGCAAGACCAAGGACTATCCGCTCTGGTACTGGGCCGGCCAGCAGGTACTGCATGGCTCGCGTCTCTATCCCGTCGACAGCCGCTATTTCGAGTTCATCTATCCGCCGTTGTCGGCGGTGCTGCTCGCGATCCCGGCCTGGTTCGGCAAGGTGCCGCTCTATCTCTGCCTCTGCCTGTTGAACGTCGTCGCCTGGTGGGTGACGATCCTCTACGCCAACGCGATGACGGGATCGGGCCGGACGGCGGGCATGTGGCTGTACGCGTTGCCGGGATTTGCCACCGTTACCTTCGTCTTCGACATGTTCGACCTCGGCCAGCCGAATCTCGTGCTGCTGGCGCTGATGCTGTACGGCTTCTGGTCGATGCAGCATCAGAAGTCGTGGATGGCAGGCTGCATGTTTGCGCTGGCTGCCGCGATAAAAGTGTTTCCGGTCGCGGTGCTGCCTTATCTGGTCTGGCGCCGGTACTGGAAAACGCTCGCCAGCATGGTGATCTTCCTCGGCGTGTTCCTGTTCATCCTGCCGGCGCCGGTGCGTGGCTTCCAGAACAACATCGCGGAGCTGAAGACCTGGTATCAGGGCATGGTCGCCTCCAGTTCGGAGAAGGGCTTTGGCCAGCGCGACGAGCAGAACTGGTCCTGGGTCAACCAGTCCATCATCGCGATGACCCATCGCCTGACGCGGCCGATCAACTACAATCAGGACGATCCGACACGGCCGGTGCGGACGATGAATGTGGTCGATATTCCGTTCCAGGCGGCGAACATGCTGGTGGTCGCGATCTCGCTCGCGATCGGGCTCGGCTACCTCATCGTGATGCCGCCGGCCTCGCGCCGCACGGAACGCTCGGATGCCGAGGAGATCGGCATCCTGTTCTGCCTGATGACGGTGGCTTCGCCCCTGGCGCGGCAATATTACTTCATGTGGCTGATCATGCCGATGACCGTGCTGATGCATCGTGGCGCCTATGACCCGCGGCCGATGGTG
>Ga0210387_10004173_pt1 | contig 11065 bp, 10 predicted proteins | sample IncBWC7OmetaG_FD_160108 | JGI IMG/M metagenome (GOLD analysis project Ga0210387, IMG submission 160108) | Forest soil microbial communities from Barre Woods Harvard Forest LTER site, Petersham, Massachusetts, United States - Inc-BW-C-7-O ... | reverse complement strand
ACATCCGGTGTTTCAAACCATGATGGACGACTCCGCCAATTTCGACCAGCAAGACGCGGCCGTCGGCGTGCGGGTTCTCGGGGTGGTGGAAAGCACTTCGCCGCCGTTAATGCGCTATCAGCCGGACAGTCCGGCGGCGAACAAGGACGGCTATGTCTTCAGCTCGAACGTCAATTCAATCGAAGAAATGACCAACATGATCTCGGCGAACCGCGCCTTCGCCACCAACGTTGACGCAATCAACACGGCCCGGGATTTGTTGCTCAAAACCATTTCGATGGGCCACTAGGCCTAGGAACGCACCATGTTGATCAACGGAACACACGCGACGACGCCGACAAATTTGCCCACGACCGGTACGGGAACGCCGAGCGGCACGGGGACCGGCACGAGCTCGGGGTCGAGTACCGCGAACTCCGCCAGCTCCCTCGGAACTTTGGGCGGAACCGATTTCATCACGCTCATGCTGGCGCAACTGCAAAATCAGGATCCGACCAGTCCGGTGGACAGCAATACCTTTTTGACCCAGCTGGCGCAGCTGAGCGAAGTTCAGGGCATCACTTCGCTCAACAGCAACTTCAGTACCTTGTCGAATTCGCTGACATCGAATCAGGCGATGCAAGCCTCTTCGTTATTGGGTCATCAAGTATTGGTGAGCAGCAGCACGGCCACGCTCGCGGCCGGCGCGACGGTTACCGGCGCCGTCAATGTTCCACAGACCACCTCGCAAGTAACGCTCAGCATCACCGACAGCAACGGCAACGTGGTGAATCAAATCAATCTCGGCGCGCAATCCGCCGGTCTTGCGAACTTCTCGTGGAATGGAACCATGGGCAACGGTTCGCCGGCGCCGGCCGGAACTTACACGCTTACGGCGCAGTACGCGGGCCAAGTGTCCGGCGGCACGGCGGCGACGACGCTGGTCAACGGCACGGTGGACAGCGTGAGCATGGGGGCCGGATCGGCGGGAATGACCTTGAATGTAGCCGGAGTCGGCAGCGTGCCGTTCAGCAGCCTCCAGCAGATATCGAACTAGTTAATTCAGGAGTACCAACATGTCAGCTTTCAACATCGCATTGTCAGGACTCACAGCGGCCAGTACCGATCTGGATGTGGTGTCAAACAATGTCGCAAACGCCGATACGATCGGCTTCAAGAGTTCTCGCGCCGAGTTCGCCGACGTGTACGCGGCGGGCGCGGTCAACCTCAATCAGTCCTCGGTGGGCCAGGGCGTGCGCGTCGATGCCACCGCGCAGCAATTCACGCAGGGCGACGTCACCACGACGGGCTCGAATCTGGATTTGGCCATCAACGGCAATGGTTTCTTTACGCTGCAGGATGCGAGCGGCACGGTCTATTCCCGCAATGGCGAATTCACCCAGGATCAAAATGGCAACGTGGTCAACGCCACGGGCCAGGCGCTGCAGGTGTTTCCGCCCACCGCCAACGGCGGCTTCAATACGGGCACGACCACCGATCTTAACCTCGAGACCGCGCAGAGCGCCCCATTGGCGACCACCGCGGGCACGGTTATCTTGAATCTTCCCTCGGCCTCGACGCCGCCGGCGCTGCCATTCAGCGCGACCAATCCTGCGACGTACAATCAGTCGACATCGACCACGGTCTATGATTCGCTCGGTACCCCGCAAACCGCGACGTTCTACTTTGTGCAGACGGCCGTGCCGAATCAGTGGAGCGTGAACATGACCGTCAACGGCACGGTGGTCGGCGGCCCGCAGACATTGACCTTTTCCAATACCGGCGCTGTGACCGCGCCGGTGGGCGGCGCCTTGGCATTCAACGGCTATACGCCGACTGACGGCGCGGCTCCCATGAACATGTCTTTCAACTTCGGTCAGACGACGCAGTTCGGCGGCGGTTTCGGCGTGACCTCGATCATCCAGAACGGATTCGCGACCGGCCAACTCAGCACGGTCTCCATCGATGCCTCGGGCATCGTGTCGGCGGTCTACACCAACGGCCGTACCACGCAGCTGGGGCAGGTCGCGATGGCGAATTTTCCCAACCCGGGCGGTTTGAAACAACTCGGCAACACGAATTGGGCCTCAACGTTCCAATCAGGAACCGTGGTTGAAGGCACCGCGAGTTCCGCCGGCTTTGGCAGCATCCAATCGGGAGCGCTCGAGAGTTCGAACGTGGATTTGACCACCGAATTGGTGAACATGATTACCGCGCAGCGCGCCTTCCAGGCGAACGCGCAGGCCATTACCACGGCCAATCAGAACTCGCAGACCGTCATCGCCATCAACCACTAGCACTCGACCCGAAACTAAAGATCATGGACAGAGGCCTTTATGTGGCGATGACCGGCGCGAAGCAAATCATGCAAGCGCAGGCCGTGAACAATCACAACATCGCCAACATCAGCACCATCGGCTTTCGGGCCGATTCGGTCAACTTCGACAGCGAGCCGATCTATGGACCCGGCTTTGCCACACGCGTGAATGCCGTGGCGGGCGATGCCGGCACCGATTTGTCCGCCGGCACCATGGAGAACACGGGACGCGATCTGGATATTGCGGTGAACGGCAAAGGCTTCATCGCGGTGCAGGGCACCGACGGCAAGGAAGCGTATACGCGCGCCGGCGATTTAAGGGTCTCGCCCGACGGCGCGGTCACGACCGCCAGCGGCTTGCCGGTGTTGACCGAAAGCGGCCCTCTGGTCATACCGCCTGCGACGGTGGTGAACATCGGCAGCGACGGCACGGTGTCGGCGGTGCCACAAGGTTCTGCGCCATTCGCCATCACCCAAGTGGATCGTATCAAGCTGGTGAACCCGCCGACAACGGATCTGCAGAAAGGCGATGACGGCCTGCTGCGCCTCAAGGCCGGCGGCAAGTCCAAGACCGACGATTCGGTTTCGGTGACCTCCGGCATGTTGGAGTCGAGCAATGTCAACGCGGCCCAGTCGCTGATCAGCATGATCGAGCTGCAGCGCATGTATGAATTTCAGATCAAGAGCATCAACTCGACCGACACCAATGAACAGAGTGCGGAAAAGATGATGTCGTCGTCTTCGTAACGCGAAGGAATTATCGAATGAATCTTGCATTATGGGCCGCAAAAACCGGTCTCGACGCGCAAAACACCCAGATGGCGGTGATCGCCAACAATCTGGCGAACATCAATACGACGGGTTACAAAGCGGGTCGCGTCGCATTTCAGGATTTGATGTACCAGAATATTCGGCAGGTCGGCGCGCAGACTACCCAGAACACGCAGCTCTCCACCGGACTGACCTTGGGCACCGGCGTGCGCATCGTCGCCACGGAGAAGGACTACACCCAGGGCAGCGTCAATCAGACCAATGGCGCTTTGGACTTGTCGGTGAACGGGCGCGGATTCTTTCAGATCACCATGCCCGACGGCACCATCGCCTATACCCGGGACGGGTCCCTGTCCTTGGACAATCAAGGCAATGTGGTGACGGCGAGCGGCTATCCGTTGCAGCCGGCCATCAACATCCCGGCCGGCACGCAGTCGGTCACGGTCGGGTCCGACGGCACGGTGACGGCCACCACCGCGACCAACCCGGTGGGAACCAAAATAGGCCAGATTCAGCTGGCCGATTTCATCAATGAGGAAGGCCTGCAACCCAGCGGCAATAACCTGCTGGTGGAATCCGCGGCCAGCGGCGCGCCGCAAGTCGGCACGGCCGGCACCAATGGACTGGGCACCATTGCGCAGGGCGCGCTCGAGACTTCGAACGTGAATTCGGTGACCGAACTGGTGAACATGATTCAGTGTCAGCGCTCCTACGAAATGAATTCCAAAGCCATCAGCACCACCGATCAAATGCTGCAGTTCCTCACGACGAACATGTCATGATGCCGCCACTCTCATCGCTGGGACGCACCCAGCTACTGCTGCTGGTTCTGTGTGGCGCATTGTCGGCATGCGGCCTCATGCCGCACGCGCATCCCAAACCGGATCCGGTGGTCGCGCGCGTGCTGCCGCCGCCGACGCCCCGCACCGATGGCGCCATCTATCAATCGGGTCAACAGATCGAGCTGTTCGCGGATCTCAAAGCGCGCCGCGTCGGCGACGTGCTGACCATTCGCCTCACGGAAGTCACCAACGCCAGTAAGAGCGCGGTCACCAAGACCACGAAGACCACCTCGGTGAACAACACCGGCCCGACGATCTTCGGCAGAACCATCACCACGGGGGGAGTGCCCATTCTCACCACGACATTGGCCGGCGCCGATAGCTTTGACGGCGAGGGTTCGAGCACGCAGGGCAATACCTTGGCCGGCAGTTTGACGGTCACCGTGATGGAAGTGCAGCCAAACGGAAACTTGGTGGTTCAGGGCGACAAGACCTTGAAACTCAACCAGGGCGATGAGTTCGTGCATGTGTCGGGAGTCGTCCGCGTCGCAGACATTCAGGTCGACAACACCGTCACCTCCGATCGGGTCTCGGATGCGCACATCAGCTATTCCGGAAAAGGTGTGATCAACAGTGCCAATCAGATGGGTTGGCTCGCCCGCTTCTTCAACTCCGTATTCGCGCCGTACTGACCATGCACGCCAGACACTTCATTCGTTTGCTTTGGATCCCGCTCTTGGTGCTGTTGACTTCGCCGCTCGCCGAGGCGGAACGCATCAAGGACATGGCACAAATACAGGGTGTGCGCACCAACCAACTCGTCGGCTATGGACTCGTCGTGGGTCTCGATGGCAGCGGCGATCAGACCAGTCAGGCGCCATTCACCATTCAGTCGCTCAACAATATGTTGGCGCAACTGGGTGTCACGGTCCCGGCCGGCGTTACGCCGCAGCTCAAGAACATCGCCGCCGTCGCGGTGCATGCGGTGCTGCCGGCGTTCGTCAAGCCCGGACAAACCATCGATATCACGGTTAATTCCATCGCCAATGCGAAGAGTCTTCGCGGCGGCTCGCTGCTGGTCACGGCGCTGCACGGACTCGACGGACAGATCTACGCGATTGCCCAGGGAAATCTTATCGTCAGCGGTTTCGGTGTCGAAGGCACAGACGGCTCGAAACTCACGGTGAACGTGCCGAGCTCAGGTCGCATTCCCAACGGGGCGACTGTCGAGAGAGCCGTTTCCTCGCAGATCGCTCAAGGCGACACCATCACCCTTAATTTGAACGATCCGGACTTCACGACGGCAACCCGCTTGGTGGCCAGCGTCAACAAGAGCATGGGCGATGGCATCGCCTCCATCATGGATGGCGGTACCATCCGCGTCCGGGCGCCAATCGATATCACTCAACGCGTGGCATTCCTCTCCACGGTTGAAAATTTGGAAGTGGAGCCCGGTGCCGCGGCCGCCAAAGTGATCATCAATTCGCGCACCGGCACCGTCGTGATCAGCAGCCATGTCATCGTGACACCCGCTGCCGTGTCGCACGGCTCGTTGTCGGTGACCATTAAAGAGGAGCAGACCGTCAGCCAGCCCAATCCCCTGTCCAAGCTGGGCCAAACGGTGGTGCTCAACAATTCGACCATCAAGGTCGATCAGGGATCGAATCGCATGTTCTTGTTCAAACCCGGCGTCGAATTGGATCAAATCGTGCGCGCGGTCAACGATGTCGGTGCCGCCCCTGGCGATCTGGTCGCCATTCTCGAAGCGTTGCGGGAGGCCGGTGCGCTGCAGGCCGAGCTGGTCGTCATTTAAATGACTACTTTGCCGCCAATCGACAGCCCCCTCCCTGCCCTGGGCACTGCGCCCGCGACGGCTGGGCCCGCGACGGCTGCGCCGGACACGTCGGCCGCGAGCACCTACACGGATATCAATGGCTTGGCGGCTCTCAAAAAGGACCCCAATTCGCCGGAGGCGATCAGTGCGGTTGCACAACAGGTCGAGGCGCTGTTTCTGCAAATGATGCTCAAGAGCATGCGCGACGCAGCTGCCGCCGAAGATACCGCCAGCAACGAAATGGGCATGTACCAAGACATGTTCGACAAGCAGGTCGCGTTGAGCATCAGCCAGCATGCCGATTTAGGTATCGGGCGCCTGCTCAAGCGCCAGTTAGCGGGCAAGTCGGCGCCCGGTACGGTGAAATCGAGCGCAGGCGAGTCGCTGCACGCGGTGCCCGCCGCCGCAGTGCCCACAGCGGCCATCGCGCAGTCGCCGGCGGAGTTTGTGAGCCGTGTGATGCCTTCCATTCGACGCGCCGCCAGCGCGCTGGGAATCGATCCACAGGGCATGCTCGCCCAGGCGGCACTGGAGACGGGGTGGGGCCAGCGCCTGCCACGCGCTGCCGACGGCTCTTCCAGCCATAACTTGTTTGGCATCAAGGCAGGCAACGAGTGGACCGGCGCCCGCGCGACGGCGGATAGCATGGAGGTGATCGATGGAGTCGCCACGCCGCGCCGCACGGCCTTTCGCGCCTACGCCTCCGTTGAGGAAAGTATCAATGATTTCGCCAACTTACTCAAAAACTCGCCGCGCTATAAGGATGTGATCGCCGGCGGCGGCAATGCGGGAGCCTACATCGCCGCCATGGGCAATTCCGGCTATGCCACCGACCCGGACTATGGCAATAAGTTAAATCAAATCCTCGGGAGCGACACCTTGCAGGCGGCGTTGGCTGCCCGCGTCGCAAAACTTTAGAAATTGCCGCTGACGCCGATATTGCGGGAGTCGAGTGAATTTGAACCGACGGAGCGCGGAGAAACCTAGTGTCAGATGTGTTTGGAATCAGTGTCTCGGCGCTGCAGGCGTTTCAGCAGGCGATCAATGTCACCAGCAACAACATTGCCAACGCCAGTACGCCGGGCTACGACGTCGAATCGGCAAACCTGACCGAAGCGATTCCGCAATCCAACGGTGCCGCCACCGTCGGCGCGGGCGTCGTCGTCACCGGCATCAGCCGCGCCTTTAGCCAGGCTGCCGCCAACCAGCTCAACACCTCGCAGAGCAGCCTGGGTCAGTTGAACGCTTTGCAGAATTACAGCAGCCAAATCGACAACCTCTTCGGCACCACGGTGGGTGGATTGAGCACCTCGCTGCAGAATTTCTACAGCGCATTTTCCAATGTCGCCAACAATCCTACCTCGACGGCATCGCGGCAGGCTTTGCTGGGTCAGGCACAGGCCGTCGCCACCAGCTTTCAGAACGCCAGTTCGGAACTCAACTCGCTGAACACCGATGTGAACTCGCGCATCACGGCCGATGTGCAACAGATCAATTCCATTGCATCGTCGATCTCGACGCTGAACCAGCAAATCGTCGTCGGTACCGCGCAAGACGGCAACCAGCCGCCCAATGAACTGATGGATCAGCGCGATCAGCTGGTATCCAATCTGTCGCAATTGGTGGGCGTCTCCACGACGACCGATCCTAATGGGGCCTTGAATGTGTTCGTGGGCAATGGACAGCCCTTGGTGCTGCAGGGGCAAACCACCACATTGACCACGGTGCCGAATCAGTTCAATGCCTCGCAATTGGAGATCTCGACTTCCACCGCCAATGGCAATGTGATCAGCAGCAGCATCACCTCCGGAGACTTGGGCGGTCTATTGGCGGCGCGCAGCCAAGTGATCAACCCGGCATTGGGTCAATTGGGCCAAATCGCGACGGCACTGAGTCAGACCGTCAATTCCCAACAAAGCGAAGGTCTGGATTTGAACGGAAATCTGGGCGCGAATATCTTTTCAGTCGGCACTCCGTCCGCGACGTCATCCTCGAAGAACACGGACGCCGTTACCGCCAGTGTCAGTGTCAACGCCAATGGTTTGGGTGCCCTGACAGGGGACAGTTACATCTTATCGTTCCAGGGCGGCGCGCCGACCCTGACCGATACCACCACCGGCGCGAGCACGACGCCGACGGGTGCCGGCACCGCCGCCAGTCCTTACGTGGCCAACGGCGTATCGATCGTCTTGTCGGGCGCCCCGGCGGCGAGCGATCAGTTCCTGATCCAGCCCACGGCGACGGCGGCCTCGAACATCAATGTCGTCATGACCAATCCCTCGCAAATCGCGGCCGCCGGCGCAGTCGTGACCACCGCGGCGGGCACGAATACCGGCGCGGCCACCATCAGTTCGGGCACGGTGCTCAATTCGGCCAATCCCAATTTACTCTCCCCCGTGACCATCGCCTTCACCAGTCCCACTACTTATACCGTCAACGGTGGCGCACCCAACGCGTACACCAGCGGCGGCAATATCGACGTGAACGGCTGGCAGGTGCAGATCAGCGGCGCGCCCGCCAGCGGTGATAGCTTTACGGTCACCAGCAATGCAGGCGGCACGGGCGACAATCGCAATGCCCTGGCGGCGGCCAATCAGCAAAATGTCGGCGTCCTCAACAACGGCACCACCAGTGTCACCGCCGGCGTGAGCGCATTAATCACAGGTTTGGGCAGTCAAGCGCAGCAAATCAACACCGCGCAAACCGCGCAAGCCGCGGTGAATGCGCAAGCACTCACCAGTGTGCAGTCGACCAGCGGCGTCAACCTGGATGAAGAGGCGGCGAGCCTCTTGCAATGGCAGCAGGCCTACCAGGCAGCGGCGCAAGCCTTGACCATCGGCACCAGCTTGTTCACGACGTTGATCGATTCTGTGAACGGCACGTTCACTTAAGGAGACTGCAGACATGCGCGTAACACAAAGTCTCGAGCAAACGCAGTTTCTATCTGCGATCGGTGCGCTGGAATCCGGCATCAATCAGACGCAGAGTCAGATGTCGAGCGGCTTGAGTTTCACCACCGCCTCGCAGAATCCGACGGCCGCGGGCAGCGTGAACAATTACAACCAGGCCCTGGCGCAGAGCCAACAATACGCCACCAATGCGACCAGTGCGCAGACGAATCTGAACACCGAGGACAATGCGTTGTCGCAGGTGCAGACGCAGCTGCAGTCTCTGCGCGATTTGGCTCTGGAGGCCAACAGTGGAATTCTGACGAATTCGAACCTGAGCGCCATCGCGACACAGGCAGTACAGATTCAGAACAGCTTGGTGTCGCTGGCCAATACCACCAACGGCAATGGCGAATATATTTTCGGCGGCTTCGACGCGCAGACGCAGCCTTTCACGTTGAGCGCCACCGGCGCGACCTACAACGGCGATCAGGGACAGCGGCAGGTGCAAATCGCGGCGGGCCAGACGGTGGCCGACGGCGACAATGGCGACACGGTGTTCAATCAAATCAAAACCGGCAATGGCACTTTCACGGTGTCCGCGGCGTCCGGCAACACCGGATCCGGCGTGGTGGGTGCGACCACGGTGTCGAACCCGGCCGCCTATAACGGCGGTACCTACGCGATCAGCTTTGCTGCGGGCGGCGCTTACCAGGTCACGCAAGGCGCGACGGTAGTTGCAACGGGTACGTACACCGACGGCGGCACGATTGCCTTCAACGGCGTGCAAGTGACCTTGAGCGGGCAGCCGGCCACGGGCGACTCATTCACCCTGGCGCCGAGCACCAACCAGAGCTTATTCACCACCGTGCAGAACTTGGTCAGCGCACTGCAGACCGGCATTTCCTCGCCGGGCTCGTCGGCCGCACTCAGCAATTCGATCAACAGCTCGATCAATAATATCGATCAGGCGCTGAACCAGACTTCCAATGTGCGCGCCACCATCGGCGGACGCCTGAATTCCATCACCACGCAGCAGTCGGTTGCGACCAGTCAACAGACCCAATTGCAGCAATCGATCACCAACCTGCAGGGGCTGGATTACGCCAGCGCGATTACCACGCTCGATCAGCAAAACACCACGTTGAGCGCGGCGCTGCAGGCCTTCACGATGACGCAGGGGCTGAACCTGTTCAAGTTCCTGTAAGAATCCTTCTTCGGCACCGGGCCGAGAAACCGGGCCGAGATATCAATGGTGGTGGCCGCCGGCGCCGTGCACATGACCGTGCTCCAGCTCTTCCGTCGTGGCTTCGCGTACGCCCACGACCTGCACGTCGAAATGCAAGGTCTGGTCTGCGAGCGGGTGATTGCCGTCGAGCGTCACCATGTCGCCCATCACGCCGGTGACGGTAAAAAGACGCATGCCGTCTGCGGTCCGAGCCTGAAATTGCATGCCTTTCTTGACTTCGCCGGAACCCTGCAACGTGCGCTTCGGCACGCGTTGAATCAATTCGGGCTCATGCTTGCCGTAGCCTTCCTCGGGGCTCACTGAGACCGCGACCTGGCTGCCGTCCGGCTTGCCCTCCAGCGCCTTCTCGAGGCCTGAGACCAAGTTGCCGTGCCCCTGAATATAGGCAAGCGGTTCCCCGCCGGCGGAACTGTCGATCACCGCGCCGGCATCATCCTTGAGTGTGTAGTGAATCAGAACGACTTTATCAGCAGAAATTTCCACGGGAGTCTCCGAAAGGGCTGCTCAGTAAAAAAGATTGTTACATTAATGAATTGGGTCGGACAATCGGGCTTCAAGGTCATATTCGCCCGCCGCGGTGATCTGCACCTCGACCATCGAGCCCACGAGGATGCCAGGAGCGCTGCTGACGCCCGCAATGCGCACGGTGCCGTCGATTTCCGGCGCATCGCTGGCGGAGCGCGCAATGGCAACGTCGCTGTCGCGATCAATGCGATCGATCAAGACCGGCATTTTACGGCCGATTTTTTGCTGAAGGCGCTGGGCACTGATCTCGGCCGCGAGTTCCATGAAACGGCCACGGCGCTCGGCCTTCAATTCAGGCGGCACCGGCGGTTCTTTGAGCGAGTTGGCGGCCGCGCCCTCCACCGGCGAATACTCGAAGCAACCGACCCGATCGAGCTGCGCGACACGTAGCCACGCGAGCAGCTCCTCGAAGTCGGCGTCGGTTTCGCCGGGAAATCCCACGATAAAAGTGCTGCGAATGGTGATGTCGGGCACCACGCGGCGCCAAGCGGCGATACGCTCCAGGGTGTTTTCAGCCGCGGCCGGACGCTTCATCAATTTCAAGATGCGGGCGCTGGCGTGCTGAAAGGGAATATCCAGATAGGGAAGGACTGCGCCTTCCGCCATGAGATCGATCACCTGATCGACATGCGGATAGGGATACACGTAGTGCAGGCGAATCCAAACGCCCAATTCGCCGAGCGCTTCAGCCAGGTCGTAGAAGCGGGCGCGGCGCTGCAC
>Ga0210387_10004171_pt1 | contig 11066 bp, 11 predicted proteins | sample IncBWC7OmetaG_FD_160108 | JGI IMG/M metagenome (GOLD analysis project Ga0210387, IMG submission 160108) | Forest soil microbial communities from Barre Woods Harvard Forest LTER site, Petersham, Massachusetts, United States - Inc-BW-C-7-O ... | reverse complement strand
GTGGCGGGAGCGGCGCGGATGCCCAGTACATCGGATGAGTTCGTGCCCCAGGAGCTGGCCGCGGCGCTGGGCGAGACCCGCGCGGCGGCCGGGGACATGGTGTCGCTGGCCCACGAGCTGGAGGTCAACCTGCCCGGCACCAGGGCGGCGTTCCGGTCCGGGATCCTCAATCGCCGCAAGGCGATGATCATCGCCGAGGCCACGGCGCTGCTGGACCCGGCGCAGGCCCGGGCCGCTGAGGCCATGGTGCTGGACCGGGCCGGGACGCTGACCCCGCCCGGGCTGCGGGCCGCGATCACCCGGGCGGTCATCGACGTGGCGCCGGGCCAGGCCCGCAAGCGGCGCGAGCACGAGGCGGCCAAGACCCGGGTGGAGCGGTGGGCCGAGGCGTCGGGGAACGCGGGGCTCGCCGGGCGGGAACTGCCGCCCGCGCAGGTGCTGGCCGCCGATCAGCGGGTCACCGCCTGGGCCAAGGAGCTCCGCAAGGCCGGCCTGGACGGCGGCATGGACGCGCTGCGGGCCCGTGCTTACCTTGATATTTTGCTGGGGATGGACTCCCGGCCACTCGGCCACGGTACTGACGGCAGCCTCCAGTCCCAGCACCCGTCCCAGCACCCGGCCCAGCCGCGGGACCCGGCGCCGGCCCTGGCGCCGCCGATGGGCGGGCCGCTGGCCGGGATGATCCCGCCCGGGTTCGCCGGCCACGTCACCCTGACCGTCCCCGAGGCCACCCTGACCGGGCGGGCGGACCGGCCCGGCGAGCTGGCCGGCATCGGGCCCGTCGACCCCGACCTGGCCCGGGACCTAGCCGAGGCCGCGGCCCGCAATCCCGGGTCCACCTGGTGCGTGACCGTCACTGACAAGGACGGGCACGCGGTCGGGCACGGCTGCGCCCGGCCGGTGAGACGCCGAAAACCCGGCGGGCAAGATCCGCCCGGCGGGCCATCGTTCACCTTCACTCCGACCGATCACCCCGGCCCGCCCGGCGGGTACGGCACCTGGCGGTTCACCGCCGGGCAGCAGGACCTGCTCATCGAGATCGGGCCGATCCCGGCCGGGGAGTGTGATCACCGGTGGCAGGCCCGGGGGCATGATCCCGGGGTGATGCTGCGGCACCTGACCGAGGTCCGGAACTCCAGGTGCACCGGGCCGGGGTGCCGGCGGCCCGCGGCCAGATGTGATTTCGAGCATAACGTCCCGTACGAGGCCGGTGGTCGAACGTGTTTGTGTAATGGCGGGCCGAAGTGCCGGTCCGACCACCGGATGAAGCAGGACCCGCGGTGGAACGCTGAGCAGCTTCCGGGCGGATACGTACAGTGGACCACACCGTCGGGACGGCAGTACGTCACCGAACCGACCCGCTATCCCATCTAGCCGCAAATCAGTGGCGTCAGCCGCACAAAGGTGATCTGATCAGGGCGCGTGACGGACGCTTTCGCGGCGATCGGACCGGAACTGCAGGCCAAGCTGGCCGACGTCGTGGCCAGGTGCTGGGCTTCGCCCGCAGCATCTGCTTCGACCCGCGGGCCCAGGTCGGCGCGATCGTCCTGTTCAACGGAGAGCAATCCGGCAGCACCACCGAGCTGGCCATCAGCCTTGCGGAAACCGCCTGCGCGGTCGGGCCCCCGCGCAAGTACCCGAAACAGGTCCCGCGGCCAAGGCCGCGCCCGCCGCCTGCCAGCCACTGCTAGGGCTGTATGCCCGGCCCGGCCTGATCCATGTGGTCCGGGTGGAATGGCGGGACGGGCTGGCGTGCTCGCTGACCAGGGCGATGACCTCGCCGCGGGCGACGAGGCCCGAGAAGTAAGTGCGGTGCTTGTCCTGCGCGTCGGCGGTCGGCCGCCAGAACACCGGCTGCCAGCGGGCGTACCGCTCGCGGCGCACCGCGGCCGGGGCGGCCATAGCGGCTGCGTCGGATGGCTCTGCTTCGCGGATTTGCCCGCTCCCGCGCCTAGTATCGCCGGGTCACCCGGTTCTTGCTCCCTGGAGGTCCGGCTCGCCGAGACCGGCCCGGTGCCGCGTTACCGGTAAGCGCGGAAGAATGCGGCCAGGTCGGTGACGAACAGTTCGGGTTCTTCCAGGGAGGGGAAGTGGCCTCCGGCCGGCATCTGGGTCCAGCGCGTGATGGTATACAGCCGTTCCGCCCATGACCGGGGCACCCGGCGCACGTCGCGCGGGTAGACCGCGCATCCGGTAGGGACCTGCACCCGGGGCGGGCGCGGGAAGGTCCGCTTCTGCTCGGCCCATTCCGCGTACAGCCGGGCCGCCGACGCGATCGTCCCGGTCAGCCAGTAGGTGGTCACGTTCGCCAGCAGCTCGTCCTTGGTGAACCGGCGCTCGACGTCGCCGCCGCAGTCGCTGAACGAGCGGAACATCTCGACCAGCCACGCGGCCAGCCCAGCGGGGGAGTCGTTCAGGGCGAAGGCCAGGGTGTGTGGCTGGGTGGTGTTCAACGGCAGGTGGATGACCGTCCCGGCGGCCTGATGAGCGGCCCAGTCGCGGAGCCCCTGGCGCTCGCTGTCGCTGAGCCCGGCTTCCCGATCGCCGGTCCCTTCCGGCGGCTCGCCGAGCGGCATCGTGAGGTAGAGCGCGCACACGCCTGCCCCCGCTCCGGACCGGGCGAGATCGGTGCTGATGATGGCCCCCCAGTCCCCGCCGGCGGCCCCGTACCGCTGGTAGCCCAGCCGCCGCATCAGCAGCGCGAACCCGGCGGAAATCCGCCGCACGTTCCAGCCCGGGCCGACGGTGGGCCCGGAGAATCCGTACCCGGGGATCGACGGGCAGACGATATGGAAGGCGTCGCAGGCGCGGCCGCCGTGCCGCACCGGGTCGCGCAGCGGCTCGATGACCTTCTCGAATTCCCACACCGAGCCCGGCCAGCCGTGCACGAGCAGCAGCGGCAGCGCTCCCGGCTCTGGCGATCGGGCGTGGATGGCGTGGATCCGCTGACCGTCGACGTCCATCGCGACTTGGCCGAAGCCATTCAGCCGCGCCTCGCAGGCCCGCCAGTCAAAGCCATCCCGCCAGTACCGGCACAGTTCTTCCAGATACTGCCGACTGGTCCCGTAGGTCCAGCCGGAGTCAGGGAACTCATCCAGCCACCGGGTCCGGGTCAGCCGCCCGTGCAGGTCATCGAGGTCGCGCTGCGGAACATGCAGCTCGAACGGCGCGATCCCAATCGGCAACGGGTCCCTCCTAAGGATCAGCGGCGCCGGTAGCCGGTCGCCTGACCGCCTGCGTCGAAGCCGAACAGTGCGACCCCGTCCGCATCGGTCACCAGCCGGTCGGCGCCGTCGGTGCCCAGCGCCACCTTGATTTTCTGCGTGCTCCACTTGGTGATGTCCAAACCCAGTGAGGCTAGCTCGGCCGGCCCGAACGTCGCCCTGGCCTGCCCCGCGACGGTGTCGGACAACAGGTCCGGCCGGGTGATGAACGCATCGGTGACGCGCAGCGCCACCTTGGCCCGCTCCGGCAAGTCGCTGCGCTCGTACAAGTCGACCTTGGCCGTCATGGCCTCGTCCACCCCGGCCGCCCGCGAGTCGGCCAGCCGCAGCGTCTGGCAGATCCGGCAGTGGTGGGTCCGCGCGCACCGCAGCCGGACCAGTTCGGTGGTTACCGGGTCAAGCGCGCTGCCGCGCACCACCGCCGCCTGGTACGCGTTCAGCAACCCGGCCGGCGAGGCATCTACCGCCACAAAATCTGCCGCATACGAGTCGGCCGACACCGCCGCAAACGCGTCATCCAGCAGCCGGGCCGCGATCAGCTGCAGCCGCTGGGTGAACTCGACCACGTAGATCGCCGTCACCAGCGCCCGGGCGCCGTCCGCGCCGAACCGCCCGGCCAGTTCCGCGCGCATGTCCTCGGTCGTCCCGCCGACGTCGATGACGAACTGCTCGGTGAACGCCACCACGTCCCGCTCCGCCGCCGAGAACAGCGGCGAACCCGGGTAATCCGGCAGCGCGGCGAGCTTCGCCTCGAGCCCCGCGCCGCCTGCCGCGGCCGCAGAAGAGCACCGCACCCGCGCGGCGGCCGGGTTCCCGATGAGCTGCGCCACCCGCACCCGGACCAGCTCCAGCAGCACCGGGTCGCCGGCCTGCCAGACCCGCTCGTTCAGCGCGGTCAGCAGCCCGCAGGCCTCAGGCCGGAGCCGCGACAACCCCGCAGGCAGCCCCCAGGTCAGCTCCGTCTCAGAACAGTTACTGGTCGTCATCGCACGACACTCCCCGGTCCTCGCGGCCCTGCCGGAACAGCTGCGCCTCGATCGGCATGGCGGCACCGAGCGGCTCGGTACGCGTCCATTCGTGCACGCAGACCCGGTGCACGATGGCCCACCGTCCTTCCCGGCATTCGTACCGGTCCAGGTAGCGGCCCCACCAGGTGTCCAGCTGCCGGCCGCCGTCGGCGGCGCGCAGGAGGTACGTGACGTTGTAGACCTCGCCGGTGGCGTGGCTGTCGTCGATGAGGTCGATCGCGTGGTTGAGCACGCAGTGCATGGTCGCCTCGTAGCGGCGGTGGGACCGCACCACCCGCGCGCACAGGTCCGCGGCCGGCCCCACGAACACGCCGTGGTCGTCGGTAGCGTCGTCGTGGTAGGCGCTGCGCATCAGCTCGGCATCCAGGCGGTCGACCCCCCGGCAGTAGCGCAGCGCGGCCTGCCGGATGGCCTCGGCGGCGGCTGCCGCATTGGCAAAGGCTGCCGTGTGGTCGGCGGCTGCCGCGTCGGTCGGCGGCACCTAGCGCTCGGAGGGCATGTCGAGGACCCGGCTGATCCGATGGTGGCTCGACGGCCGGGGCGCCGAGACCCAGACGCACAGCTCCGGGTCGGCCTCGAACAGCGTGCCTTCTACGTACCGGCCGTTGGGCGTGAACCGGCCCCACCGGGTCCCCATGGTGACGTGCACGGTGCCGTCCCCGTTGTCGGCGTAGTAGGCGTTCGGGTTGAGCGGGTGCCTGATGGAGCCGGGCCGCGGGGCCGCCCGGCCGTCCGGCGCCGCCCGGCCGTCCGGCGCCGCCCGGCCGTCACCGTCGGCTACTGGCCGATCCACCTGGTCAGAAGGTCGTGCCGCCACGTGATCATGCCCTCCTGGAATCTCGACGCGGTGACGTATAGGCGCCGCGTTGTCTCCAGGCCGCGCTGTACGGCCTCCATGTTGAACGTGTCCTGCTCCATGACCAGGCCGAGCGTCTGCAGCTCGGGCGCGTTCGTCCACGGCTCGCCGAAGTCGAGCTCGGTGATCTGCGCGGTGGGTGGCCGCTCACCCTGGTACGGGGTGAGGAACATGACCTCGAAGATCGACTCATTGTGCCGGTCGCCGTTGGGACGGAACCGGTACACGATCCGGTTGTAGCCGCCCCAGGGGTGCAGGTTCGGGAACACCGCGTAGTTCCAGTGATCGACGAGCTCAGCGTCGCAGATGTCATCCGCCTCGTCGCCGAGCACCTGCCGCCAGCGCTCCCGGCCGGCCTGGGCCATCGCGTCGCGGGCGGTGCTGCGCTGGGCGAAGGGGATGGGCAGGTCCTCGCCCTCGCGCACGTCGAGCATGCGCTTGAGGATGTCCGCCTCGAGCGCCTCGCCGGGCAGGTCCTCGATCGGCGTCCCGGACGGGCTGATCTGCCGCGAGTAGTTACCGTAGACATCGACGGCGGCGTTGGCGTCGCCCACGTACGGGGCCGACTGGGGATGCGTCGCGCCCAGGTGCAGCCCCTCGTCGAACGCCTCCTGCGCCACCTTCCAGTTGCACCGGATCTTCTTGGCCACGTGGGCCTGCACGTAGCGGTGCTCGAAGTCCCAGCGGGCGAAGTGGTCCGGCAAGGTGCCCAGGAACGCCTCGAACGGCTCGGCGTCCGGGTCGGGATTGATGAACACGAACCCGCCCCACAAGCCGACCTTGGCCTCGGGCAGCCGCCAGTCGTCGCGGTTCGCCTCGATCTCCGGGAACTCCGACGGCGCCGGGGTGTAGCGCAGGCTGCCGTCCAGCCGCCAGGTGAAGCCGTGGAAGCTGCACCGGAACTCACTGCACCGGCCGTCGTAGTCTTTCAGCGCCCGGCCACGGTGCAGGCAGGCGTTGACGAACGCCCTGATGCCGTTGCGAGTCCGGACCACCAGGTAGGAATCTCCGGCGATGTCGTAGACGACATAGCTGCCGACGTCCGGGATGTTCTCCTCGCGGCAGGCCATCTGCCAGACCTTGCGCCACAGCCGGGTGCGCTCGAGCTCGTGCCACTCGCGGCTGGTGTACCTGGTTACCGGAATCTGCGTGCTGCGCGGCTCATAGATGAATCGCTCGCGCAGGTACTCGGGGGGCGGATGCGGGTCGTCCAGGACGAGGTCGTACCAGAGTGTGGTCCGCTTGGCGTGCTCTTCCACGCGAGGCGCGGTCGTCATGCGCATGCCTCCGTAGCGGGACTTACTTTAGACAGACTCAATATACAAAGATATTATCTGCACTGTCGAGCATAAACTCCGCCATCGAGCCGCCCCACGCTCGGGGGCCGCCGCTGACCTGCCCCGCGAGGTGACCCATGCCCGAGCCGCCGGACCCGGCCGGTTCCCTCCGCTACACCTTGTGGGCAGGCACCGTCGGCTTCACCTCACCGCTGGCCGAGCGCTTCGCTGCCGCCGCGGCGACCGGCTGCCGGCAGGCCACGCTCAGCCCGCCCGACGTGCAGCGCGCCGCCGGGGACGGAATGACCGCCGCCGAGATCGGGCGGCAGGCCCGCGGCCTCGGCCTGGACCTCATCATCGACCCGGTCATGAACTGGTATCCCGACCGCGAGCCGTCCCCGTCGCGGTTCGCCGGCGTCGGCACCGACGACGCGCTCCGGATGTGCGAGGCGCTGGGCGTCACCTCGCTGTCGGCGATCGCCACCGCCAGCAGCGACGTGCCGGTGCCCGAACTCGCCGGGTACTTCGCCCGGCTCTGCGATCGCGCCGCCGGCTTCGGCGCGCGGGTCCACCTGGAGTTCATCCCGTTCACCATCGTCCGGACTCTGCGGACCGCCTGGGACCTGGTCCGCGCCGCCGGCCGGCCTAACGGCGGGCTGGTCTTCGACACTTGGCACTTCTTCCGCGGTGAGGAGCAGTTCGACGTCCTCGAAACCATCCCCGGCGACCGGATCTTCTGCGTCCAGCTTGATGACGCCCCGGCCGTGCCGAACGGCTCGCTCCGCGAGGAGACCTCAAATCGCCTGCTCCCCGGCGACGGCGCCCTCGACCTGACCGCCGCCATCCGGGCCCTGCACCGGATCGGGGCGCTGCGCTGGGTGGGTCCGGAGGTCATCAGCCCGGACCTGGCCGCCCTGCCCGTCCTGGACGCCGCGACCCTCGCCATGGACCGGACCCGGGCGTTGGTCGCCGCCGCCCTGGTCGCCGAACCGGACCACTAGGTCAGGTTTGGAGAAGCCGCGCTCGTCGAGCAAGCGCTGAGCTAGCGCGCCAGGTAGCCACCGTCCACAGAAAGTATGTGCCCCATCGTGTAGCTGGCCTGGTCCGAGCACAGCCACAGCACCGCGTTGGCAATCTCCTCGGGCTGCCCGAACCGGCCGATCAGGCTCAGCCGGGCCAGCACGTCCTCCTCCTTGGAGCCGCGGGCCGCCATCGCCCCGCGCAGCATCGGCGTGTCGATCGCGCCCGGGGCCACCGCGTTGATCCGGATGCCCGAACCCGCGTACTCGATCGCGGCCGTTTTGGTCATCCCGACCACCCCGTGCTTGGTCGCGGTGTACACCGACTGCTTGGGCAGCGGGCGGAACGAGTTCGTCGAGGCGATATTCACGATCGCCCCGCCACCCCGCTCGAGCATGGCCCGGATCTCGTACTTCAGGCACAGGAAGATCGACTTGAGGTTGACCGCGACGAGCCGGTCGAAGGTAGCCTCGTCGCAGTCGGCCAGCAGCGTCGTCTCGGTCTCGATCGCGGCCGCGTTGCACGCGCAGTCCAGGCCGCCGAAGTCCGCCACGGCGGCCGCGACGACCGCTTCCACATCCCGCGCCGACGACACGTCAGTGCGCACGAAGATGGCCGAACCCCCGTCCCGCTTGATCGAATCGACGGTCTCTTCGCCGCCGCCGGCGACGATATCGGCCGCCACCACACGAGCACCCGCCGCGGCGAACGCCCGCGCCGTGGCCCGGCCCATCCCGCCGGCCGCCCCGGTGACCAGCGCCACCTTGCCCTCGAAGGCGCCGGTGAAGGCTCCGCCGAACGCGCCGCCAGACGCGCCGCTCACGACCGCTCCGCCGATGCCGCGTGCCGTCCCGCCAGGTAGCCGAATACCACGGCCGGCCCCAGCGTCCCCCCGGCCCCGCCGTAGGTCATGCCCATGGCCGAGGCCATGGCGTTCCCGGCCGCGTACAGCCCCGGGATCGGCTGGCCGTCGACGTCCAGAACCTGCCCGTTCCGGTCGGTGCGCGGCCCGCCCTTGGTACCCAGGACGCCCGAGTACACCTGAACCGCGTAGAACGGCGGCGTATCCAGCGGGCCCAACGTGGCTGCGGGCCCCGGACCGAAGGCCGGGTCCCCCCACCACCGGTCGTGCACGCTGTTCCCGCGCCCGAAATCGTCGTCCCGACCGAGCGCGGACGCAGAATTCCACCGGGCCACGGTCTCCTCCAGTGCCGAAGCCGGGACGCCGATCGCCGAAGCCAGCGCTGTCACGTCCGGCGCCTCCGTCATCCAGTCCGGCGTGTCCCCCTCACCCCGAAAGCCCGCCAGGCCGTACCTGGTCAGGTAGTGCCGGTCGAAGATCATCCACGCGGGATGGTTGACGTAGTCGAAGCTGCTCACGTCGATGACGTGGAAGGCGGCGCCCAGCGCGTTGTAGTTCGCCGCCTCGTTGGTGAACCGGCGGCCCCGCCGGTTCACCATGATGCAGTGCGGGCGGGTGCGCTCGCCGTTGACCTGCCAGGCGGCCATCCGGCCGTCCACCGGGACGTCGATAATGGCCACCCACCACCCCTCGCGCATGTTGCCCAGGGCCGCGCCCACCCGCATGGCCATCTTCAGCCCGTCGCCGGTGTTGGTCGGGACCGAGGCGGAGCGCACCAGCGGGCCGCGGATGAACGCCCGGACCAGCTCCGGATCCCACTCGAACCCGCCGGTCGCGATCACCACCCCGCGTGCCGCGCCGACGTCCACCGGACCGGAAGACGTCGAGAACCGGACCCCGGTGATCCGCCGCCCGTCCCGCAGCAACTCGACCGCGCGCATGCCGGTGCGCGGCTCGACGCCGCGGTCCAGGCAGCCCTTGAGCAGCGGCCCGATCAGGCCCTGCCCGGCCCCGCGCTCGTCGCGGATCTTGCGCCGCTCCAGTTCCGAGGGGTCGACGCCCCGCGGGGCGCCGCGGCCCAGGCTAGTCTCGCTCATCATGATGTTGCCCGACAGCTGCGGCCCCACCGTGACCCGGTGCTGCCACTCGCCCAGCGAGACGTACGGGAACAGCGGGCACTCCATCGACCGCCCTCCGCCCGGCTTGGCGCCCGGGTGCTCGGGATGGTAGTCCGGGAAGTCCTTGATGATCTGGAACTGGACCGGCGTATTCTGCTCCAGCCAGGTAACCGCCTCGGGCCCGGCGTCGATCAGCGCCGCGGCCAGGTCCATGTCGATGAGCCCGTGGGACAGCGACCGCAGGTAGGTCAGCACCTCCTCCCGGCTGTCCTCGATGCCGAGCTCGGCCATGTGCGGGTTCATCGGGATCCACACCATGCCGCCGGACCAGGCAGTGGTGCCGCCGACTGCGTCGGCCTTCTCGAACAACCCCACACTGGCGCCCGCGGCGGAGGCCCGGATCGCGGCGGTCAGCGCCGCGGCGCCGGTACCCAGGACGATGACATCGAACGTTTCCACCAGGGCTCCTTCGCGCTTACCGCCAGAGTTTTTATTCAATCACTACATAAAGGCCCTAGTCACGGCCGACCACGGTCTCTAGCATCGATTTCAATCCTTCACGCAATGTTGCAGGAGGCACCGTGACCGGCGAACCGCAGCTGCAGAAGTTCCTGGACCACGTGGCGGGCGGCCGCGGCGGCACGGTCACCGTGTTCCGGCCGATCAGCGGCGGCTACAGCCGACTGTCCGCACTGGCCAAGGTGCGCTGGGCGGACGGGTCCGAGGAGTCCTTCGTGTTGCGGTCGGACCCGCCGCCGGACACCGGGGTCTTCGACAGCGACCGCGACTGCGAGTGGCGGCTGCTGGAGGCGATCTCTGGAAAGCTGCCCATCCACACGCCCAGGCCCCGGTGGTACGACGCGACCGGGCAGCATCTGGGGGCCAAGTGCTTCATCGTCGACTTCTTCCAGGGTCGGCCGCTGTCCGACATCGCCCAGGAGCCGGACCAGCTGTCGCGCGCCGCGGAGATCTTCGTCGACACCGTGGCCGAGGTGCACCGGACCCCGCTCGACGTGCTGCCGCCCGCCCTGGAGCGGCCCGCGGACTGGCAGACCTACATCGAGGGCCTGGTCGAGCACCTCAGCCGGCTCGACCGCGACATCGCGGACAGCAACCCCGCCCTGCACTTCGTGGCGGCTCAGCTGGCCGCGCACCGCCCGCCCCCGGTGCCGCTCACGTTCGTGCACGGCGACGCGCAGCCCGCCAACATCCTGGTGCCCGACCATGGGCCGGTGCTGATGATCGACTGGGAGTTCGCCCGCATCGGCGACCCGCGTGAGGACCTCGGCTACTATAGCCATCTGCCGGTCCCGCCGAACCTGTACGAGGCCGATCCACCCGGCTTCCTGGCCCGCTACCGCGAGCGCACCGGTCTGACCGAGGACCAGGTCAACGAGGACACGGTCTCCTACTTCTACGTCCTGGGCATGGCCCGCCTGCTGGGCCAGATGTTCGACGCCACCGACGCACTGGCCCGCGGCCAGTCGCGTGGCGTGATGGCCACCTACATGATGAACGGCATCTCGGCCACGACCACCGCCTTCGTCGAGGTCGCCCGCCAACTGGCCCACTGAGGGAGCAGAAATGCTATCGAGGCCCACGACCGAGCAGATCCTCCTGGACTGCTGCCGCGAGCTCATGACCAACGTGCTGCCGTCCCTGACCGACGCCACCGCCCAGG
>Ga0210387_10004169_pt1 | contig 11068 bp, 13 predicted proteins | sample IncBWC7OmetaG_FD_160108 | JGI IMG/M metagenome (GOLD analysis project Ga0210387, IMG submission 160108) | Forest soil microbial communities from Barre Woods Harvard Forest LTER site, Petersham, Massachusetts, United States - Inc-BW-C-7-O ... | reverse complement strand
CAGGATGGCGTGGGACACACTTGGAGAGTACTCGCTTGGCCCACAATTGCAGGATGCACGGGCGTTTACTTCTTTGAGCAGCATCTCGCGGTCAAGCGAGGAGATCGTCATTTTGCCAACAATGTTGTCGGCTCGGGTCTGATAGCTGAAGTTGATGATGTTCCGCTTTTGCTTGTACGCCAAGACGGCGTTCGCAGTGGCCACGCCGTACTGCATGTTCACGATTTCGGTGTTCGGGATATCAGCGTCGTTCAGAACCGCGAGTGCGGTCTGGATCTTTGAAACATGGTTGCCAACAGTACCCGGAGGGACATGGGCAGAATCATGAAGCAGGCATGCCTCCAGCCTGGCATCACCTTTGAACAACTTTGAGTGCAGACTCATTCAAACTTCTTTTTGGTAACCAGGATGAAGCACCAAGTGAGAGTTTTACAAGGCAGCCAGCTTATGCCCCGATCAGTGGCCTGCCACAGATTCTCACCACACTCAGATGGTGTCGTTGAACGCGAAAACGTTGCAAGTTCTGACAGTGGAAAATTTCGAAGCTGCGTCGTTCTGTCCACTCCCAAAACAGACATTACCGAAGTGACTTGCGGTCTATTACCCAACTGTTTACAAAGACAACAGTCTTCATGAAACGCAAATTGCTAATCTTCAACAAATCCGGGTTTACTCGCGTTCTTGGTTGCCTTGGCTGCATTGCCAACACCCAGCGATTGGGCGCTAGCCGCACGCAGAGCTGCAGAATCTAGGCAAGCACGTCGAGCGAAATTAGTGAGGAAATGAAAACGCGGGATTCGTGAATCTTGGAAGTGGAAAGCGGACGCCCAAACAAGCGGAAACACAACCGCCCGGAGTCTTGGACCTAAAGGGAGTGCAGCACATGACAACACCGGTCGAGACTTTGGTTGAATACGAAATCGATCCGAAAGACAGCCTATTCACAGTCCAAGCCTATGCCAGCATTACACACAGTCCGAAGTTTGCGATCCGGAACTTCTCGGGCTCGGCCATGTTTGTTCCAGGGAGCTTGTGTAAAACATCGGTGCGCAGCGAAATTGCGGCCGAGTCGCTTGAGATTCAAGATGAAGTAAGTGCTCTCGACCGGCGTGAGATCGAGCGCATCATGTTTCGTGAGATCTTGCGGACGCAAGACTTTCCCAAAATCATCTTTGAAAGCTCGGTAACGAAAGTAAACCGAGTCAACGAGTTTCTCTATCGCGTTCACGTTGCGGGTGCTCTCACTTTGTGCGGGATCACTCGCGATCACACTTTCGAGACCCAAGTGACGATCGGTCCGGATACGCTCCGCGCGAACGGTAGTTTCACACTTTTGCAGACGGACTATGGAATTAGGCCGGTCACGGCCGCGGGCGGTCTTTTGAAGGTCAGAGACGTGCTCCAGTTTCGCTTTTTCATCACAGCGCGGAGATAACTGAATTTGGCGGACCTCTATTTCGATGACGCAAAGAGTCATCGCGAGCCCAGCCCACAACCTGAACGCACAGTTTTGAGCGCATTGCGCCCGGTTTGACCAATAGGAGCCACAACCCTGCGGGCTGAATGCTTAGACGTGCACTAGTTCGCAACCTTGACGGAGGCCAGGAAGGTCGCCGATTACAGCGGATGACGTGTAGAGCCGCCTCGGCACTCGACGGCTTCAAGATGATGGGCATCCTCAGCCACGTTGAGAGCGACGAATCCGCCTGTATCGATGAATGCCAATCGGCAGAATGAGGCGTTGGCCAGCAGCGCCATTTTCAATAGTTGTTGCCGCTCGTTGTTTGACTCTTTCATGGACTACATCCTTTCGTTTCGGTTTTCTGTTTCTCAAACCCCGCGAAGCCTCGGCCAGTCGATCGGAGATCGCCCAGCGAGCACGGTGAAAAGCCGACTTGTCGTCGAATAACCTGAAGGCCCAGTTTGCCTCCTGAACGTAAGCGTGCAGCTCAAACGCGAGCTGTGCTGGAACAATCGAGCCCTTGATCTGCTTCTCTTTTTGCGCAAATGCAGCTTCTGCCTCTAGGGCCCTCAGCCATGCTTTCGTTAGCGAGGCGATCTCGTCGCGGACTTTCCCGGGCCGGCTGTCAAATTCTGCGGATGCAGCAGCAAAAAACAACCGCCTCGGAACACAATTCTCTCGACGTACCCAAGCCAACTTTCCAGCATGGCCTTGAGTCTCGGAAGGCCCCGGAGGTTGTCTAGGCTGGGTTTCACGACCTGCTCCAGAAAGACTTCCTTCGCAGCGCCGACGGTGGCGAGCTGCAACTGCTCCTTCGATCCGAAATGCGCGAAGATCCCTGTCTTGCTCATGCGCAATTCGGTCGCTAGCCGTCCGATGGACAAGCCTTCCAGGCCCTCGGCGGAGGCCAGATCCACGGCGACGCCCAATATGCCCACACGGGTCCGAGCGGCTCGCGCCTGTTGATAGAGAGCTGCTGGCACAGAGTTCCTCATAGAACGGACCTACTATAGAACGAGCGTTCTATTGTCAGTTGCACCGGGGTCTTGGCATACAATCCGCAGACTTCCAACCCTTGGAGCCCTTGGAATGATCGCTACGATCTGGAAGCGTCTCGCATGGGCCTTGCTTTACATCCGGATCGCCATCTCGGTGGTCGGCCTCGCTTAAATGGTTTGGTCAGGTCGCTTCTGAATTTAGTTGTGCCCGTAGCCTGACCCCTTGCGACCGCGCCTATATCCCGCACTAAAACCAACGGTGACATCGATACAGTGCTCCAGCGTGCCTCCGATGTCGTCAAAAGTAATCTCGATTCTCACGCTGAGGCCACGATCTCTTTCCCAGCCCAGGTGCAGCTCGCGGCTGACCTTGGCATGTCGGCTGAGGATCATCACGCGGGCTTTGGTGTTTCTGCCGAGTTACAGGAAAATAGAGACGGGGGGCAACGTGAAGTGCTCGCCTGCCGCCAGAAGTACACGATGAAGTCTAGGCTCTGTGCTCCGGGACGCATCGATTCAACCAGTTGCGCGTCGCCGCCAACGGCCACTCAAATGCCCCAATTCAAATGAAGCGAGCATTCCCTTCTCCCTCTTTCAGGTTCCTGAACTAAGTCGGCCTCATCTGAAGTTGTTCTTCTTAGTCTTTCCCATGCAGGAGGAACTGCGTTATGACACGAATGACCACGGGCTTCCGAGTTGAGTACGACGAAGCGAACAGAATCTCGCTGATGCGAGTTGAGGGGCGGCTTACAGATGAATCGCTGCCGTACCTTCACGAGGCAAGTCGAAAATATTCGAGCGCGACTGACGCCCGCGTGAGCATAGTGGACCTGTCGTCCGTCAGTGAGTTTGCCGTGTCAAGCCAATCTATCCAGAATCTCGCACATCAGAAACCGGCGAGCAAGCACTGTTGCTTTATCGTCGCCCCGGAAGGACTTGCATTTGGTCTATGCCGCATGTTCCAGGTCCTAGGAGAGGTTACACGGCCATTACTTCACATCGTACACACGCTGGCCGAGGTGTTCGAGGCAATCGGCATCCGGTCCCCACACTTCGTCGAGCCTTCAGTCGGTCCCGTACTCTCAGCGCTGAATACGGGCGGCACCATCAAGGCCGAACAAGTCGCTGTTCGCTGATTTCGTGCCGCCGAGACCAAAAAATAGGCTGCACGGGAACGCTGCTCCAGTTCGGCCACGCCGGATGGCCCACCGGCAGTGTAGCTGCGAAAAACTACTCTAATTTAATTAGATGACCAAGTTCATGCCCATGCACCGAAAGTGAGGAAAAACCTAATTGAGGAAAAACGACACACCTCTACAAAACAGTCAGCCACTGTTTCTTTGAAACAGGCCGCTTAACCGAGCGGTGCGTCTTTTTGGTTTCGATGGAATGTTGATGATGCTTAAGGCGAACCGTGGGCTTCACGATGAAACGAGTCTTGCTATTCTCCGACCATCCGTTGCCGTAGCCAGGCTTTTGCAAAAGTGAAGTGATCCTTCACCTGGGCGGGCGTGATATCGAGGAGTTCGGCGGTGCGGGCTTCGCTGTAGCCGCCAAAGTAGCGCATTTCCACTACCGCGGCTGCCTCGGGATCCAGGCGGCCCAGTTCGACGAGCTTGCGAGTCGAGAGCCAACAAGCGCTCGTCGAGAGCCTGCGTAACAATCAGGCACTCATCCAAAGAAATATTTTGGCCTTCGCGCTTGTTTGCTTTTTTCCGCCGAGTCCGGTCCACGAGGTAATGACGCATCTGTCGCGCGGCCAGCCGGTAAAAGTGTTTGCGATCGTTCACTTGCACTTTGTGGTTGCCGAACAGCCGCAGATAAACTTCGTGAACGAGATCGGAAGCCTGCAGCGTCTGGTGTTGTACTCATGCTTAAGATAGCCGGCCGCAATATTCTGCAACTCGCGGTACACGGCTTCCCACGCGAGGTTCGCTGCTTCCGCATCGCCATCAGCGGCGCTTCGGCCGACGTAGGCATACTGGTTCCACCCTGCGTGAGCCGGGTCCGGGGTCAACCAGCGGCCCTGGTTCTGAGCCAATTCCCGATTGGGAGTGTCGAACAACCCGCTAGAAAGATGCGTGTCGCCCGTGAAAAACTGCGAACCAGTTCCAGCAGTTCCGTTGTTGCCATACATTTGACTGTAAGGGGCGAACGAGCGGTCGTAGAAAATCGTACCGCTGCCTGATGCGGGTATCGTGGACGCATCTCGTATCGTCTTCAACCAATCACTGTGCATGTAGTAGAACGTAGAAGCACCCGAAGTCAGAGCGAAGCTCCCTCCCGGTAGCGGCAGAAAGGCATATGACAGTGTTTGTCCGGACATTCCCGCGCTCTTTCCTGCGGGACTGTAAAGTGTTTGGGAGTACCCGCTGGAGCTTTGTTTTTCCACAACCCGACCGAAGGCATCATACGTGAAGCATGAAGCAGTGGAGTTGTTAGTGCACGTATACCCGACGGGGGCCACAGAGGCCAATTTGTTTGAAGCGTTATAGGTGTAGGTGTTCGTGGCATCGCTGGTTAAATTCCCGCCAGCATCGTAACTTGTTCCCGTTAGGTTGTAATGATTGTTAGCGGCGTAATACGGCGCAGTCCAAGGCTGATTGCCGAATTGATTCAGATTGTCGTACTGATCGTATTGGAAGGTCTGCGACCAGACGGGCGCGCAGTTGTCAGTCTGGATACGAGTCGAGAGTCGGTGCAGTGCAGGTTGCGGGTCTGCCAAACCGACGCAAGGACAACTAATTAAGAGTCAGACAAGGGTTAAACCGTCCATGCCTAGCAACTCACAATTAACCAATAACTTACATGAGTCTTGCGCGCACAGCGAATCTGTTCCAAATGCTTGAAACGTTGGCCTTGTTTAGCAATGTACAGACACACTTACAGCCACACCTCCAATACATATTAAGTAAGGAGGAGAGCCTACGCATGTGCTTCCTCAACGTGTTTCAGGGTCGGCAGTCGGTCGATCGACTTTCCCACCTTCTTCTGCGCAATGCGCAGGTCGTACAGGCTTTGCAGATTGAGCCAAAATTCGGCTGTCGTCCCGAAGAAATGTGCGAGTCGAAGAGCTGTATCACCTGTGATAGCCCGCCTCCCGTTCAGGATTTCCGTGACCCGATTGGTGGGTACTTCGAGTTGCCGAGCGAGTTCAGCAGCGCTCATGTCGAGTTCCTTCAACTCCTCTCCTAAATGTTCTCCAGGGTGAATCGCACTGATTGCCACGATGGGTTTCTCCTAATGGTAATCGACAATCTCCACGTTTGATGGGCCCGTCGCTCCTCCCGGCCACTCAAAGCAGATTCTCCATTGGTCATTGACACGGATGCTGTACTGACCCTTGCGGTCACCTTTCAAAGCTTCGAGTCGGTTTCCCGGCAACGCACCAAGATCTCTGAGCTCGACAGCTGCCTCCAAGCGATCGAGCTTTAGCCGGGTGGGGCGTTCAATTCCCGAGAAGACTTTGACCCGCTTACCGGATGCGAAGTCTCTGGTCCGCTTGTCCCGGTAGCTGACGATCACGCTTAAGGAATAGCAGACCGTTACGTGTTACGTCAAGCGTAAGCAGGACGACGATGTCGTAATCTGGAGTTCAGGGAGACGTCACACAATTGGCTGACGTTGATCGCCTTTACGAGACCGTCTCTAAGGTGAAGGGGCGAATCGACATTGTTTTCGCCAACGCCGGTGTTGGCGAATTTGTTCCCTTCGGCGCTGTCACCGAAGAGCACTTCGACAAACTATTCAACATTAATGTGCGGGGAACACTGTTTACGGTGCAAAAAGCACTGCCGCTCCTAAAGGATGGTGCTCTATCATTCTCAACGGCTCCGTCGCAGGTGTTAAGGGTACTGCCGCCTTCGGCGTCTACGCCGCGAGTAAAGCTGCCATCCGCTCTTTGGTGCGAACCTGGACTACAGATCTGAAGGACCGTCGTATCCGCTCAAACGTGGTTAGCCCGGGTCCGATCAATACGCCATCAGTGAGTCGGCAATCTCCAGAGGTGATTGCGCAAATTGTCTCCACCATCCCGATGGGACTTGGGGGAGCCCGACGAAGTTGCGAAGGCGGCGCTGTTTCTGGCCTCGGATGACTTCAGTTTCGTCACGGGTATTGAACTGTTCGTTGACGGCGGAAGAGCCCAGATCTGAATTCTTCCGCACGAAATGGCCGTCGGATTTGATCGATAACTTGTAAATCCTGACCATAACACCGCCGATGGAGTCCGTCTCCACTTCCCACTCTCCCGGCTTTCTGGGGGGCCGCGTCTTTTCCGGGGGCCGAGTCTTTTCCGGCACAACGCCGGATACAAAGGCAGGATCGCGCTTCGCCGCCGGAATGCCGGACTTCAACCAGCAATGTGGCACCTGCGGCGAGCCTTGCCCGGTATTGGGCTTGAGGTACGTGAAAGAGCGGCACTGTTAATCCTCGACGCATGCCTTCCGGCAGAGCAGCGGGTCGGGTGAGGGCAGATCGAAGTCGCGAAAGTCCTCGCCATGACGATCCGTGTTCTCCTCCAATTTCTGTCCAAAACTTGCATGAGGTAGGTAACGAAGCAATACCAACACCCCCAACCACCCGATCCCGCGACACCTCATGAGAACCTCCGCCTGTCTGCTCTCAGCATTCGAGCACCTCACCTGATTGCCGCCTCGATGCGGCAACAAGGCACTCAAAAGTTCATCGCCGCTAACACCGCTTCCATATCTGCCGGTAGCGGGGGATGTTGCCAAGTGCCCGAATAGCGCACCCATTTACCATCCGCACCGCACACTTCCAACCGAAAAGTCGTGCTGCCGCAATCGTTACAGAGGCCGTCACCGTAGCTAGCTTTCCACGTGGATAGCTTTGCCGCCAGAACCGCAGCATTGAGTTTTCGTAGAGCTTCCTGGGGAACGGATCCCTCTTGCGGCTTGTCTTGGAACATGCTCTTCCTGCGGACATGTCCATCCGACGTTATGGAGACGCTCGAAACTCTCGCGTGTAGGCCACCTGCCGACCGCTCTTCGACCACCCAGTCGCCGGGTTTGCCGGGACGCTCGTGTTTTTCCTGAGGGACAGGCTTCTGCGCAAAACTTGCATGAGGCAGGTGAAGAAGCAACACCAATACCGCCAGCCGCGCGATGCCGTGATGCCTCAAGGAAGCACCCTGGACCGCATGCTTCCTGCGGTCGAGCATACTCATCTGATTGCCACCTCGATGCGGACCAAATCTAAGGTGAGCCTGCGCCGCATGTCAATGAAAAACGGGCTCCGAATAGGGCGGGTGAGGGTTATGGCTGGAAGGAATTGCAGGGCTTGCGGCCAACGCGCTCATCCCGAGCGGCATCTGGGAAAGTTTCGTGGCACGCTGCAGGCTGATACCTACGCGGAATTCAATCAGCTCTACGACGGCGACTTGTCGGCCTTCTACGTACCGTTCGCTTCCGAAAACTTTCTCTTCTCAGATCCCGGTGAACGGATCGTCACAGCACTGAGCGTCATCGACAAAGGGACAAGCGATTTCGAGAACAAAAAGCCTCCCGGATCGGTACCCAAAGGTAAGCGGATGTTGTAGAAGCATCACACTCGGCCTCTTCGAGTTTGCCTATCCGGCCACTCCCGGATCGTCGGCAAACCTTCTCTTAACCGGATTATGGAAGGATTTCCCGTGATTCGGGAGTAACCGTAGCTTCCCACAAGACTTCTGGGGTATAGGTAGCCGGTCCGGATTCTGAGTCTCATGTTTACAGCAATCTGCCGCGATTCGTCGGTCTGAATGACCTTTGTAATCTTTCTCGCTTCGGCGATGCCTGATATTCCTTAGCGTGACTCCATCCCCGCGGTTTGTCACTCTCGGGAGGAATATGAAAGCGTCGCGATTGTTGTGGCTGGTTTGGATGATTCTAACGGTGGTCCGCAGTGTAACCTTAGGACAGGATGCGCCGCCGCAGCCTGATGTGACGCGAGCTTTGTTGCAGGCAAAAACCGTCTATATCATCTCCGGTCACGTCCGCTACTACAAAACCAAAGGCCTCTTCAAGAAGGAACTCGTCGACACAACACCCTTTGAAGAGCCTTGCCGCAAGAACCTGGAAAAGTGGGGACGGTTCACGCTGGTGCCTGATATAAAAGGCGCGGACCTCGTTATTCGCGCGTACGAGAAGGGTCAGTCCAATTACGTTCAGGTGATGAGCCCCGGAGTCACTGGAAGCGTCAACGTCGGGCAATCATTTGTCATCCTCGATGTCTGGCAACCTTCGTCCAAAAAAGTCATTTGGTCTGCCTCCAAAAACGATGCCACAACTTGGAGCAACAACACGGCCATCGAACACCTCGTAAAAAAACTCCGTGAGTATATGGATGAGCAGGAAAAGTCGGCCCCAAAATTGGACGGCGTCTCAAAGTCGGGCTCTGCAAATCCGCAGAACTAATATCACCGATGCCTCGCACGTTGCCCTCAACGAGGCGTCAAGGCGGGTGTGGCCCACGCGCCAGGAAAAAGAAGATGACCTGTGAGCTCTGGGTTGTGCGAACCTTGCGGATTGTTCTGCTTTCGATTTTCCTTCTGGCATTGCCTGTTTGGGGCCGAGCAGTGGGCCAAGAGCCCACGCCCCCACCCGTGCCTCCCATCGAGTTCACAGTGCAAAGCGGTCACACGGCGGAGATTCAGGGCCTTGAGTACGCAAGTGACGGCAAGTTTTTCGTGAGCGCGGGCAAAGATTCCACCATCAAGCTTTGGTCTCCCGAAGGCACTCTGATTCGCACGATTCGTACGGGCTTCTGGGTAAACTATCTCGCCCTTTCGCACGACAGTCAGTTCCTCTTGGCAGCTTCGCGCATCGGCAGTGTCTTCCTGCTTTCGCTCGATGGCCGCGTGGTCCACAAATTTCCCGACATTCCCATGAAGGAGGGGTTTGTCTCCGCGGTCGCTTTGTCCGATGACAATCGCCATGTCGCCATCGGCACCACAAAGGGGCTGGTGCTGTATCGATTCGAGAACGGAGTGGAAGCGCGACTAACTGCGGAAGGCGACACCACCGAAGTCGACAGCTTGCTCTTTGCCCGCAATGGACCGCTGATCGGTGGTCTGGCAGATGGGAAGCTTCGTTTCTGGACCGAGGAAGGAAAGCTTGTCCGAACCGTTCCAGGTCACGATTACTCGATCCAGACTCTCGCGCTTAGTCCAGACGGCAAGACTCTGGCGACGGCCGGAATGCCCAACTTCCTTGCTCAGATCGCCGCGAAGATGAAGCCTGTGACGAAGTTATGGGATCTCCAGGGTAACCCGCTCGGCCAGTTCCCCTCCCACTTCACGCACTGCCTGCGCTTCACGCCCGACGGCGAAGATCTTGTCAGCAGTGGACGCCTGGATAATGCCGTCAACATTTATCGGAGGTCGGGCGAGCTGGTGCGCACGATCACGGTAGGGTCAGCAGAACCCCGCGAGTCTAACCTGGTCGCGCTCGCGCCCGACGGACGCACGCTGATTACCGCGGATGACGATGTTGATCCGCCAGTGCTGGGGATTTGGAAAGTTGACGGCGAATTCGAACGCGCCCTGCGCGGATTGAGTGGGCCAATGACGAACGTTTCCACATCGCCAGATGGCAACTTCATTGTGACTCTTTCTGCGGATCGTCTCGTTCGAATTTGGTCGATTACCGGCCGGCTCGTCGCCAGCCTCCCCGGGCATAAAGAGTATTCGACGGGGCTTGCCTATGCGCCCAACGGAATGTACTTCGCCAGTGGCGGGGACGAGGTCATTCTCTGGAGCCGCTTCGGCGAGAAGCTGGACCAGTTCACAGGTTTTCGCTACGGCGCAGGCGTGCTCGCCTTTTCGCCCGACAGTCGATTCTTGTTCTGTGGCGACGGGGGAGGTTCGCTCCACATCTACGATACGCAACAAAAGTCGGTCCGGCATCTGAAGGTCCATGACGGTCGCGTCACCGCGCTTGCCATCCATCCATCGGGAAAGTACTTCGCAACCGGCAGCGCCCGCGAAGAAGTGCGGATCTGGGATCTCGACGGAAAACTGCTGGGCGAGAGCCGGTTCGTCGAAAAAGCCACGCGTCCCGTCAGCGCGGCCTATGCCCTGGCCTTCTCGCCCGACGGAGACACGTTCGTCGCCGCAACCACAAACCCGGAAAAGAGCCTGCAAATCTTCGATCTCAAGGCGCATCCCCTAGACACGATCAAGGTCTCCAATCATTATCAGGGCGGGGCCATCGCTTTCTCAAAATCCGGCCGCTGGCTGGCCGCTACGGCTAACAACACCGTCGTCGTCTGGGACTGGCCCGCCCGCAAGCTCGTTCATGTTCTCAAAGGTCACAGTGACTTCATTGAAGGGCTCAGCTTTACTCCGGACGAAGAGCACCTCGTTTCAGCTGGCGAAGATGGAACCACCCGCGTATGGCGGCTCGACAACGGTTATTCGATGGCGTTGTTGGCGCACGGTGGCGACTGGATTGCCTACACCCCAGATGGTTATTTCGACAGCTCGCACTACGGCGGGGACCTGGTCTCGATGACGCGAGGTCTCGACACCTACGGCATCGATCAATTTGCCCTCCAGCTCAATCGGCCGGACGTTATCCTGAGCCGCTTGGGGATCGGTTCTCCGGAA
>Ga0210387_10004166_pt1 | contig 11070 bp, 9 predicted proteins | sample IncBWC7OmetaG_FD_160108 | JGI IMG/M metagenome (GOLD analysis project Ga0210387, IMG submission 160108) | Forest soil microbial communities from Barre Woods Harvard Forest LTER site, Petersham, Massachusetts, United States - Inc-BW-C-7-O ... | reverse complement strand
AGTACGCCGAGATGGTGGCCAATGGAAAGTCGCCGGCGCGACACAAGCAGGAAGAGAGATACGCGCTGGCCAACACGACCACCGTCTTCGATTTCGCCAAGCGCTACGTCACCGAAATCGTCGAAAAGAACTGTAAGGATACGAGGCATATCCGCAGATATCTGGACAATGAAATCTATCCGCGGCTGGCTGAAAAAGCCATTAAGGACGTCTCCGCCGCCGACGTTCAGGACATCGTCTTCCGCAAACGCGACGAAGGGGCCCCGGCCTCGGCCGCCCAGATCCGCAACTTGTTCAAGAGGATGTTTGAATATGCGATTACGCACGGTTTGATCACTCTGAATCCAGCCCTTACCATCCCACTGCGCTTTTTTCCTCAAGCAGAGCGCGGACGAGGGCCCTTTCCCCTGAGGAGATCCGGGTCTATCTTCAAACGCTCTATCTATCCAATGTCCGTCGCCAGTTCAAGTTGGCGCTCCACCAAATCCTCCTTACCCTTGTTCGTAAATCGGAACTCATCCTTGCCAAGTGGGAACATGTGGATTTCGAAGCCGCTGAGTAGACGGTTCCGGCAGAAAACTCAAAGACCACAGTTCCACACATCGTGTACCTCTCACGTCAGTCGGTGCAGATCTTCTTTGAGCTGCAGGCGCTGGCCGGGGGCTCTCCTTGGGTGATCCCTAGCAGAAGCAGTCTCGCTAAGCCTTTTTGCACTACCGCCCTAAATCAAGCTCTCCAAGGCGTGAGCTTCCCGATCGAGCCGTTCACGATTCATGACATGCGCCGGACGGGCTCGACGCTGCTTCATGAGAAGGGTTTCTCGTCCGACGTGATCGAGAAGGCGCTCAACCACACCATAGGTGGCGTGAGAGGGGTGTATAACCGCGCGCAATACTCGGATCAGCGACGCAAGATGCTCCAATTCTGGGCCGATTATGTTGAGGGCCTCGCCTCAGAGAAGAAGATTCTTCACGGCAACTTCGGCAGGGTCTCATAGGGTCGTCAGCGACGGGGCTCGAAGTTTTCTATGATCCAACGTCGGGGATGTCCGAGTGTCCACGCCGTGTCTTACCTAAAACCCCAGCTTTTTCAGGTGATTCTTCGCTTTCCTGTCGGCGTTGTGAAGCGCATGGGTCAACTCCCGCTTCAGAACGTACGATTTTTCATTGTCCAATATCGCTTGCACTTTGCACTCGTAGCTCTCCGCCCATGTGTCGACTTTGTATCCCTTTTGGCGCGCCTTCATAAGAAGCTTTTTAGCGATTCCCTCAAGCTGCTTTTCGGGCAGGATACCTTCTGAATCCAAATGCCGGAATAAAGCGCGCCAAAAATCTCCGCCGTGTTTTTTGCCCCCTACAGAGTTGCGCTTGGCTTTACTAAGATGCTGATGAACGATTAGTTCAAAAGGACTAAGGTTGTCTACAGTTGGTTCACCCGGACGACTATTCGAAGCCAGCAGGCCACGCTGACGGAAAAGCTCACCCCGACAACAATCGAAGAGCGCCACAAGTCCTTGCGTCCAAAAGTTGCAGGCATCCCACATCGACAGTTGTTGCGCAACCATTTCAGCAATTGCCTTCGACTGGGCAGAGACTTCAAACCACGGTCTGCTACAAGCCAGAGATTTTTGTGCGTTTCTACCGAACGGTCCGCCGGCTTCGGCGCTATAAAGGGTAGTCCCTTCGAACAGCGACTGAACGGTTCTAGATATTTCCGCCATGTGGTGGACTTCGCGAGCCGGACCTCCGGGTATCAGGTACGACCAGGCATCTAAATCCGAACAACATGCGCCACAAATCCAGATCGACTTGAGTCTTCATCAAATAATCGACCATCACCTCCTGCAAAAATGGCACCGCACGTCTCTCGACCGCATGTTGGTGAATCATGTAAGCGACGTAAAGGGTCGGTTTCTCCCCGTCTTCTGTCAAAGACCTTGATATCGATCTGCTGGGTTCTTCGCGAGCGATCGCGCGATCAATCTGTCCACTTGGGGTCGACAATACAGAAGGCCCGGAGACGATCCGTCCCCGGGCCTTAGTCGAATGTTTTCTGCGATAACTAATAGAGCGCGACCATAACGTCGTTTTCAATTCTGAGACCTGCCTCTTGGGTTTCCGCTTTGGCCCTTCTCTCCGCTTTCGACGGGGGGAATTGGACCGTAGTCGCGGAACCTGCATAGCAGATTTCACTCAGAAAGTACTGGTCGCCATACTTGTGGAATACCAGGTGGCCAGATTTGACCGAGGTGCCTGAATCGGTTTGGCCCATGGCCAGTATGTGGACGTGCTTGTCCCAATCTGCAATGGTGAGGATGTTTCGACTGGTGGAATCTGAGCCAATCGTGTAATTGCCAGCAGGCAACGAGCTGCTGTTGACGGTGAAGTTAAACGGAACGGTTGCTTTGACCTTTTGATCTTGAGCCAATGCACCACCGGCCGTGATAAAGCTGGCTGCGACGAAGAGGGCGATTGCGGCTATGCGTTTCATGACGATCTCCTTTTCCGTTTTTCAGGTTTCTTCTGTGCTCCGGAATATTTGCTCTGGTGAGCTTGTTATTTCACCCAGAGATATTGCATGCGCATGGCCAAAGACGGCCGCGGCCCTTTGCTAATTCCGCTCCGCGCGACACGCCTTTATTTGTAATGAGATCCAAGGCCCAACAGACACACGACCTGACATTTTCCATAAGCAGCGGCTGGGACGGTATCCGATCCGATACCAGTGAGTATCCGTTCGGTTCTGCTTGCCCCTCGATATCCGTCTTATCGGAGATTCCTTGTCGAGTCAGCTACACTTTGACGCACAGGAGGCTCTAATGCAGCCACGTCTCCTAGCGATTTCGGGCACTCTGACAGGGACGGTCCGACCACTAGTCGATGGCCAGATATCAGTTGGCCGTGACGAATCGAACCAACTGTGCCTGATCGACACTACGGTCTCGCGCAAACATTGCACGATCCAGCAGGTGGGCGAACAATACGAGATCGTCGACCTCGCCAGCAACAACGGGACATTTGTGAATGGAATCCCAATAACGCGTAAAGTCGTCGAACACGGCGATACGATCCGTGTGGGCCAATCCGACTTGGCGTTTCTGACCGATGAAGGCGGAACCGCCACCTCCACTCGAATACGAATGATTGACATGGCCTCTGTCTCCACAATGAGAACGATTCGACTCGATCGCGCAACGGCTCTGCCGGCGTCTGGAGATGAAGTCGGGCGAATGGCACGCGACCTGACCGCCCTGTTCAGAATTAACAGCATCATTAATTCCATCCGTGATGTCGAACTCCTGCAACGCGAACTTCTGCGGCTGATCTTCGAAGTGATTCCTGCGGACCACGGCGCGGTTGTGCTTGTGGCTGATCTCGATGAAGAACCACACTCGGTCTGCACCTGGAGCCGAAAGCCGAACGCTGAACATCTGATCGAAATTCAGCGTGGACCATTGCAGCGTGCGATCTGGGAGCGATCGATTGTCTCCATCAATGCTTCTTCAGACACTGGCGAAATGCAAAACGTGCTCTGCGTGCCGCTCATCGCGGTCGAAAGGACGATCGGCGTCATCTATCTCACCTCACTCCATCCTGCACCGTCGTTTCGCGAAGATAATGTCCATTTCCTCGATTCGGTCTCCCGTATTGCAGCGGTCGCGCTGGAAAACATACTCGCCCTCGACGCACTGCGTTCGGAGAACCGGCAATTGAAAGCGGAACTCAACCCGGCCAAAAAACTCGTGGGTGAAAGCCGACAGATCTGCCGGGTAGAAGAGTTCATCCATCGTGTCGCACCAAGCGATTCCACTGTGCTTATCTGTGGGGAGAGTGGCACGGGCAAGGAAGTTGTTGCACGTGCGATCCATCAGAGCAGTCCGCGTTCGGAACGTCCCTTCATCGCCATCAACTGCGCTGCAATTCCAGAGGCGCTGTTCGAAAGCGAAGTATTCGGATATGAGAAAGGCGCGTTTACCGGCGCGGTTGGAACGAGAAAAGGAAAGCTGGAGGCGGCCGCCGACGGCACGCTGTTTCTTGACGAGATTGGCGAGTTGGTGCCGCCGATGCAGGCGAAGTTATTGCGAGTGCTTCAGCAAAGGGAGTTCGAGCGGATTGGCGGGACCCACCCCATCCCATTTAACGCTCGCGTTCTTGCGGCGACCAACAAGAATCTTGAACAGGCAATCAAGTCCGGCGAGTTCCGGCAGGACTTGTACTACCGGCTCAACGTAGTCTCGGTCGTTGTGCCCCCTCTTCGCGACCACCGCGACGACATACCTCTGTTGGCCTTATATTTCGCGGCAAAGTATTCAGAAAAGTGTAAGCGGCCTTTCAGGGGTATTTCACACGAGGCCCGTAAGTTCCTGATTGGCGACAGCTGGCCAGGGAATGTCCGCGAACTCGAGAATGCAATCGAACACGCCATCGTCCTCGGCCTGACCGATGAGATTCTGCCTGAAGACCTCCCCAGTGGCCCACTCGAGGAGCGGTCCACTGGGCTCGTTATGGCGCGATATCACGATGTCCTCAACCAGGCCAAAAGAGATTTGATTCTTGGTTCGCTGAGAGAAGCGAAGGGAAGTTTTCCCGAGGCAGCGCGCCTGCTGGGCATCCATCCCAAATATCTCCACCGATTGGTGCGTAACCTCAATCTGAGGGCTGAGCTTGACCGATAAATCAAAAGAACTGATGAGCTTCGCTCAAGCTCGCGATTTGGTTTAGCTGAGGTAAAGTTCTGGTACAGGCGTCGTCGTACAGACCCAACAGAATCGGAGTGTATTTCATGCGAAGAAGGCTTTTCCTGAAGGGTGCCTCTGCTGCTAGCCTCGCTTTCGCGTTCCGCCGTTATTGCACAGCCAGCGCTTTCTCCGAGGCAAAGCAGCTACGTATCGCCTTTGGGGGCATTGGCATTGAATGTAGTACCTACAGCCGCATTCGGACGCGCATGGAAGATTTCGAAATCTTGAAAGGCGAAGCACTTGCAGGGTCCCAACGATTCGCGTTCTTGAAACAATACTCCATTCCTTTCATCCCGACTGTGGTTGCGCAGGCAGTTCCTGGAGGACCGGTCGAGCAGGCCACTTACGACGCAATCAAGGCTGAATTCCTGGCTGCCCTACGGCCCTTGCTTCCACTTGACGGCCTGTTTCTTCCAATGCACGGTGCCATGTTTGTGGACGGAATGATGGACGCAGAAGGGGACTGGATGGAAGCCACCCGCAAGGTGGTAGGCCCCAACTGCCTTATGTCCGCTTCCTACGATCTCCATGGCAATGTTAGCCAGCGCGTGATCGACAACCTTGACATGTTTTCTGCCTTCCGTACCGCACCCCACATCGACAAAGAAGAGACTATGGAGCGGTCCTGTAACATGCTCGTGCATTGTCTGGACCAACATATTCGTCCCACGCTGGTATGGGCGCCCATTCCCGTACTGATGCCTGGTGAGCGCAGCAGCACCGAATGGCAACCGGCCAAAAGGCTTTGGGCACAACTTCCGAAACTGAACCAAGAGCCAGGGGTCCTAGATGTATCTCTACTCGTTGGCTACGTGTGGGCCGATGAGCCGCGCTCGACGGCGTGTGCAGTCGTCACCGGTACGGCCCCTGCCATCGAAAAGAACATTGCCGTCGATCTGGCGCAGCAGTATTGGGACGCCCGTCACGAGTTTCAGTTCGGCACCGTGACCGGGACAATTGATGGGTGTATCGAGAAGGCCATGAAGGCAAGGACACATCCAGTTATCCTGGCCGACTCGGGCGACAATCCAACCGGGGGCGGCTCCGGCGACCGTGCTGAAATTCTTGAAGAGCTGCTGCGTTACAAGGTGCAGGACACTGTCTTGGCCGGAATCACCGACCGTCCGGCCACCGAAGCATGCTACAAGGCCGGCGTCGGCTCAACGCTACCTCTCTCCATCGGTGCGACGCTTGACCCACTTGGCAGCAGGCCAGTCAACGCTTTAGCCAAAGTCATTTTTCTGCTTCCATCCTCCGATCTGCGCCTGCGTGAGGCCGTCGTCCAGATCGAAGGCGTCACTCTTGTCCTTTCTGCCCAAAGGCGTCCCTATCACGATGTTGCCGATTTCACCCGATTAGGCCTTCAACCATTGGCTTACAAGATCATTGTCGTTAAATCGGGGTATCTCTCTCCAGAGTTGGCGCCGTTGGCAAATCCTAGCCTAATGGCGTTGTCGGATGGCGCCATCAACCAAGACATAGTCCACCTCCCGAAGAACCGCTTCCGCAAGCCAACGTATCCATTTGTCGAAGATCTCGACTACACGCCGCGAGCCATCGCTTCCGCGCGAGCGCCGACGTGATTTTCTGCTGTAGATGGACCGTTACAGATGCAGTATCGTCGGTGGAGGTTGAGAGTGGGTCGCGACATTGTGTTCGAAGTATGTGCGGAAGACCTCGAGGCGTGTGTCGCCGCACGGGATGGCGGGGCAGACCGCATTGAGCTATGCTGCGCCCTCAGCGAAGGTGGCTTGACGCCGAGCCATGCACTAACTATCTCAGCAGTAGTTCAGAGTGGTCTGCCCGTGTATGCGATGCTGCGTCCACGGGGAGGAAACTTCGTCTACTCCGACGGCGAGTTTGCGCTCATGCAGGAGGACCTCGAGCATGCCCGGACGCTTGGAGTGAGCGGTTTTGTTGCGGGGGTCCTTCGGCCCAATGGGACCGTAGACGGCAACCGAATGCGCCGTCTTGTGGAGAAGGCGGCACCCCTCGAAGTGACCTTTCATCGCGCCTTTGATATGACCGCAAATCTGAACAATGCTCTAGAGGACGTAATCTCCGCAGGCTGTCATCGATTGCTTTCGTCAGGAGGGGCACCAGATGTTTATGCCGGGGCCGAGAGACTTCGACGTCTGGGAGAACAAGCTGATGGTCGGATCGCCATCGCTGCAGGCGGCGGCCTGAGGTTCGAGAATGCGTCAGAGGTCGCACGAATTACCGGAGCTGTGCAGTTTCACGGCTCGGTTAGGCACCTGGAATCCAATATTGCGGGTCGCATGGTTACGAAATCTGAGAACGTTCGCTTGATGATCTCTGCCTTAGAGACCGGCCATGCAGTAAAAGGGGAACCATGATTAAGTGCCTACCAAGGCTCGAATTTAGCGAAAGGTTTTTCCAGAGGGACACCCAAGGATGAGTTTTTTTCTGGCACTCGACGCCGGCGGGACAAAGACGGACTACGTCCTTGCCGATGGGGCCCGCGAACTGGCACGAGTGCGCACCGGAACAATCAAGAGGATGCGAACGGACGCTGAGACCGCAGCGTTCAATCTCGATTCCGGCCTGCGTCAACTCACAGCGCTGAGCGGCGTGACTATGCAGTCGATAACGCGGAGCTGCATCGGAACAGCAGGAGAGCGTGTTCCGTTGGTCGCGGACTGGTTACGCGCTGCGATGGCAACTAGGGTCAGCGGAGAACTCCTGTTGCTTGGAGACGTGGAGATCGCACTCGATGCGGCGTTTCCGGCGGAGGCCGGCGTGTTAGTGCTGGCAGGCACCGGTTCGAACGTGGCCGGTCGCATAGGTCCTGGTGAGTTGACCTCAGCGGGAGGGTGGGGGCCAGCGCTAGCGGACCAAGGTTCCGGGCAGAGGATCGGTCTGGAAGGTCTCCGAGCTGCATTCCTGGCCAAAGACGAAGGGCGTTCCACGCTTTTGCTGGATGACGTCATGGAATTTTGGCATTTGACGACCGTCGACTTGCTTGTCGAACACGCGAATTGCATCCCGCCGCCCGATTTTTCCAGGCTGACGGAACTCGTAGTACGGGCCGCTGAAATGGGGGACGAAGTTTCAGCCGAGGTATTGAGTCGCGAAGGGGAGTCGTTGGCATATCTTGTGCGGCTGGTTATACGACGACTGCAGCATATGGCTCGTAACCGGGAATGGCTGCCTTCGGTGGCATTTGCGGGCAGCGTTCTGGAGAAGGTCCTGCCCGTGCGAGAGGCCTTAGTCACTGCGGTCCAGCGGGAATTTGGGCCGGTCCATATTCTCCCAAGAATAGTTGACCCCGTTATGGGTGCTGTGTGGCGTGCGCGACATAACTAAGATCCATGGAACTGACCTTGCTGGCCAGCCCAAGGATGGCGATCTGCCATGTGGTCCGGTGGCTGACTGGACAGACCAGATGGGCCGTTTACGGCGGTATAGCCCTTGCAGGGGGCATCGCATTATTGCTAAGAGCTAACCGGCCGCGAAGAGAGCGTTGATTCAGCGTGAATAACCCCGCCTTTCGGGAACAACGGTTCCCGCCTCTTTGCGACCTACTATTGCCGCACTCATAGCCGGAAACTCTAAGTTGCAACAGCTTTCTTGGCATTGAGGGGGACCTCGCTATTGGTATCGAGCATGGTGATCTCGCTCAAGTCCTTTGGTTCTCGAAGGGAGGGCCGGGTTCTTGCGGCTACATGGTCCATGACACCATTCCAACTCCCATGAAGACGACGCACATCGGTCAATTTCAATCGTCGAGCAGCTTTTTCAAGGTCCCCCTCGAAGTTCCACAGGCAGATGACAACATCTAACTTTGGTGATTTGGCCCTAAGCTTCTGATAAAGGACCCTTGCGTGATCAATCGCGAAAGGCGGTAGCGCTGAAATGCAGACAATACCTGGATTCATGTCAGCCACATCAGACCAAGCGTCTGACGGTGGTCCCAGTGGCAGAATCTGAGTATTGATACCACTGCGTTGGAGCACCTGAGAAAGCAATAACGCAACAATTTCGTCGGCCTCATCTCTAGCAGGAATGCAAAGAACATCGAGCGGGCGAATGCGCAGAGACTCCCCTATGGCCGGCGTCTCCTCGACCTGAACTTCGTCGAGCTCTTCAATCAGCTCACGCGTGCTCTGCATAATAAAGCTCTGGGTCGCTTCATCCAGCTCATTCCGATGTCTGTCCTGCTCTACCAGGCTCATTGCTGGAATCAGGACTTCGCTGTACAGCTCCGTAAGAGGCTTGTCCTTGAGATATTGTTCCAGAACCTGCCTTGCCTCATTTTGATCCAGAGCGAGAAGACGTTGGTAGTACAAGCTAGACCGCGATATTTCTGGCTGATCGCCTAACAGAATCCTCAGAAAATTCAGACTTGGCACATATCGCCCCATCACGACCAAGGTAACGGTTAACGGTGTGGACAAAATTAGTCCAGGAAACCCCCAGATGAGCGTCCAAAAGACCGCCGCGATGAGTATCGCCAAAGCTGACAGACCAACGTGGGCCCCATAGAGAAGAGGTTCAATAAAATTCGCTACGCTAAGTTCGAGGATCAAAAAGAAAGCTATCGTCCCCCATGTATGGCCCCATCCGGAGAAGATTGCCAAGGAGAGCAAAATCGGGATGAACGAGGCAAGTGGAGCACCGACGTAAGGCAAGAACCGGAGAATCGCCGCGAACAAGCCCCATAGCCAGGCATCCGGTATGCCAATCAAGTACAAGACGATTCCAACAATCGCTCCAAATCCAATGTTTACTGCTGACTGCAGGAAGAGATAGCGTTGGATGCGATTAGCCGCTTCGTCCAAGGCCTGCGTCATGACAGTCAGCCGTCCACCGCTCGCCAAGTGAATGAATCGGTTGCGGAGGTCTTCTCGACCGATAAGTATGAAGATCGTGAAGACGCCAACCATTCCAAGGGCCCCCATCGGGCCGAGTATGGTTTCGAGCGAAGCAAGTGTATCGGAGGGAGGGACCACTTCCACAGCCATGGGCCGAGCGATTGAGGAACCTGGAGCAGGGGCTTTTCTTGAATGGTCTTGTTCGGGCGGTCCTGACTTCGTTAGTTCTCTCTCAAGATCGCTGACGGCGTTTGAGACTTTGCTGAAATTCGAACTCTTCAATCCGCTCAGAACTTTGATCTTCCCCTCAAGCGTTTCTTTGTAGATCGGCAGTTGATTGGCCAAGTCGCTAAATTCTGTAGATGCCTTCCAGCCAAGTCCACCTGCCAGGCCGCATAGAGCTACGACGACAAGGAAGATTGCCATTAATCGAGGTACACGGATGCGACCGAGAAAGTCCATTACCGGAGCCAGGAGGAGAGAGAGAAGTAACGCGAGCGCTAGAGGGATAAAGACAGTTCGGCCAACATACAAAGCTGCTACGACAACTACCGCTGTAACGACTCGCAGGAGTTGAGCGGTTTCACTCGATCCGGACTTTCGGTTCATCGGTATCCCCAAGGCATGGTCGGACAAGGCCCTCTCGGTTTGTTTCCGCGAGAAAGGCCATTCTGAGTCACACACTATGTGAGATGCAATCGACGGCCATAATGCTGGTGTGTAGACAACTCACCCTGGACCTATCTCATCAGACCCGCAAGATGGACTGAGCGTTAGCTCGCCGCCGCCAGTTCGGCACCTCGGGACCTTGTGTTCCGTGAAAGGGTTCTCTTATGCATTTATCTCGTTTTCGAATCGTGGCGGTAGCCGCGATCGCCGTTCTATGTCTCAATGGAAACTTCCCAACTACCCGGATGTCGGCGCAATCGTCAAGCGCGCAAGCACCGGACAATTCAAGTCAGAATAAAAGCACATCACCGACTGCCGACAATCAAGCCAACGCAAAGGTAGACCGTGAGACTACCGCGAAGGTCCGCAAGGCAATCGTCAGCGATAAGGACCTTTCCACTTACGCGCATAACGTGAAGATCATTACGGTGAACGGGGAAGTTACGCTAAAGGGCCCCGTGCAGACCGATGAGGAGAAACAGAAAGTTGTTTCCCTGGCGTCGAATGTTGTTCCGGCGGACAAAATCGTCAACGAGTTGACCGTCAAGCAATAAGCATTTCGCGAAACACCAAAATTATCCGCACCATCAAAGGAGCATTACCATGTCTAGCAAAAACACAGCTGTCTTCGGAATCTACGCGACACCAGGCACTGCGGAAGCCGCAGTAGATCATTTACTTGCAAAGGGCTTTTCAAACGCTGCAATCTCGGTTCTTTTGCCAGACGATGAAAGCACACGCGCCTTCGCTCACGAGAAAAACACCAAGGCTCCCGAAGGTGCGACCGCCGGCGTGACCACCGGCGGAGTGATCGGGGGAACGCTAGGA
>Ga0210387_10004164_pt1 | contig 11073 bp, 8 predicted proteins | sample IncBWC7OmetaG_FD_160108 | JGI IMG/M metagenome (GOLD analysis project Ga0210387, IMG submission 160108) | Forest soil microbial communities from Barre Woods Harvard Forest LTER site, Petersham, Massachusetts, United States - Inc-BW-C-7-O ... | reverse complement strand
TTCCAGGTCGGTTTCCTCATCGACCGGCTCTCGGCACTGATGATGGTCGTGGTCACCTTCGTGTCGCTGTGCGTGCACGTCTACACCATCGGTTACATGGCCGATGACCCGGGCTACCAGCGCTTCTTCAGCTACATCTCGCTGTTCACGTTCTCGATGCTGATGCTCGTGATGTCGAACAACTTCATGCAGCTGTTCTTCGGCTGGGAAGCGGTCGGCGTGGTCTCCTACCTGCTGATCGGCTTCTGGTACACGCGCCCGTCGGCCATTTTTGCCAATTTCAAGGCCTTCCTGGTCAACCGCATCGGTGACTTCGGCTTCGTGCTGGGGATAGCCGGCGTCGTCTATTACACCGGCTCGCTGGACTACCAGGCGGCCTTTGCCGCGGCCCCGCATATCGCCGCACAGAACCTGGCGCTCAGCGCCACCACGACCGTGCCGGCGATGACCCTGATCTGCATCTGCCTGTTCGTCGGTGCCATGGGCAAGTCGGCCCAGGTGCCGCTGCATGTGTGGCTGCCGGATTCAATGGAAGGTCCGACGCCGATCTCGGCCCTGATCCATGCGGCCACCATGGTGACCGCCGGCATTTTCATGGTCGCGCGCATGTCGCCGCTGTTCGAGCAGTCCGACCAGGCGCTGTCGTTCGTATTGGTGATCGGCGCGACGACGGCGTTCTTCATGGGCCTGCTGGGTGTCGTTGCCAATGACATCAAACGGGTGATCGCGTACTCCACACTGTCGCAGCTGGGGTATATGACTGTCGCGCTGGGTGTGTCCGCGTATGGCGGCGCAATGTTCCACCTCATGACCCACGCGTTCTTCAAGGCGCTGCTGTTCCTGGCGGCCGGGTCGGTGATCATCGGCATGCACCACGAGCAGGACATGCGCAAGATGGGGGGACTGGCCAAGTACATGCCCTGGACGGCAGCCACCAGTTGGATCGGCTCGCTGGCCCTGATCGGCACGCCGTTCTTCGCGGGCTTTTATTCCAAGGACGCCATCATCGAGGCGGTGGGTGAGTCGCATCGCTGGGGTGCACACTATGCGTATGCCTGCGTGCTGGGCGGCGTGTTCATTACCGCGCTGTACACCTTCCGCATGCTGTTCATGACCTTCCACGGGCCCGAACGCTTCCGCGCGGCGGCGGCGCACGAACCTGCTGAGCATGCACAGTCGGGTCACGATGATCACGGGCATGGCGGCGCAGGCGGTGATCCCCATGAGACCCCCTGGGTGGTGCGCGGCCCGCTGGTGGCGCTGGCGATCCCCTCGATCGTCATCGGCGCGCTGTGCGTGAAGTCGGTGCTGTTCGGCGGCTATTTCGGCCAGTCCATTTTCGTGCTGCCGGCCAATGATGTGATGGCCAAGGTCGGTGAGGAGCTGCACGATCCGCTGTGGCTGAACTTCGCGCTCAAGGGCTTCCTGGCCCCGCCGTTCTGGCTGGCACTGTTGGGTGTATTGGCAGCCTGGGTGTTCTTCCTGAAGAAGCCGCAATGGGCCGACGCGGTAGGCCGCGCGCTTGCCCCGCTGCGCACCGTGCTGATCAACAAGTACTACTTCGACTGGTTCAATGAGAACGTCGTGTGCCTGCTGGCGCGCGGCCTGGGCAAGGGCCTGTGGCGTGGGGGAGATCAGATTCTTATCGATGGCGGCATGGTGAACGGCTCCGCCAATACCGTGCGCTGGTTCGGTGGGCTGCTGCGGCACCTGCAAAGCGGCTATCTGTACACCTACGCGTTCTGGACGATGATCGGACTTGCCCTGCTGCTGGGCTGGTTCGTGGTCCGCTAAGGCTAAGGGCGGTCTTTACATGCACGGTTTTGGTCTTCTCTCGGTTCTGATCTGGCTGCCCATCCTCAGCGGAGTGGTGGTGCTGGCGTTGGGCGAGCGTTTCATCGTCATCGCACGCTGGGCGGCATTGCTGGCGGCCCTGGCCACCTTCCTGATATCGATTCCGGCCTACACGGGCTTCGATACCAGTACGGCGAGCATGCAGTTCGTCGAAAAGCTGTCCTGGATTCCGTCGCTCAATGCCTTCTACGGCATCGGCCTGGATGGCATCTCGCTGCCGCTGGTGCTGCTGACCACGTTCATGACCATGCCGGTGATCATCGCGGCCTGGACGGTGATCGAGCAGCGACCCGCGCAGTACTACGCGGCCTTCCTGATCATGGAAGGGCTGATGATCGGGGTGTTCTGCGCCACGGACTCACTGCTGTTCTACTTCTTCTGGGAAGCGATGCTGATCCCGATGTTCCTGATCATCGGCATCTGGGGCGGTCCGCGGCGCGTATACGCGACCATCAAGTTCTTCCTCTATACCTTCCTGGGTTCGGTGCTGATGCTGGCGGCGCTCATCTATATGTACGTGAAGGGCCATGACTACGCGATTGCCGCGCTGCAGTCGCTGCCGCTGAGCCTGATCGAGCAGCGCTGGATCTTCCTGGCCTTCCTGGTGGCCTTCGCCGTCAAGGTGCCGATGTGGCCGGTGCACACTTGGCTGCCGGATGCGCACGTGGAGGCGCCCACCGGCGGTTCGGTCATCCTGGCGGCCATCATGCTGAAGATGGGGGGCTATGGTTTTCTGCGCTTCAGCCTGCCTGTCACCCCGGATGCGAGCCGGGAGCTGGTGATGCTGATCATCGCCATGTCGCTGATCGCCGTGGTGTACATCGGCTTTGTGGCGATGGTGCAGCAGGACATGAAGAAGCTGATCGCCTACTCGTCCATCGCGCACATGGGCTTCGTGACCCTGGGCGCCTTCGGTATCTACGCGGTGGTGGCGAGCACCGGCAGTCTGAGCGGCGCGGTGCTGGGCGTGGATGGCGCGATCGTGCAGATGGTCTCGCATGGCCTGGTCTCCGGGGCGCTGTTCCTGTGCGTGGGCGTTCTGTATGACCGGATGCACAGCCGCGAGATCGCCAGCTACGGTGGTGTCGTCAATGTGATGCCGCACTTCGCGGCGCTGATGGTTTTCTTTGGCATGGCGAACTCGGGCCTGCCGGGCACATCGGGCTTTGTCGGGGAGTTCATGGTCATCCTCGCCGCCTTCAAGGCCAGCTTCTGGTACGCCTTCCTGGCAGCCCTGACGCTGATCCTGGGCGCGGCCTACACCCTGTGGATGGTCAAACGCGTCGTGTTCGGACCGGTGACCAACAGTCACGTCGCGGCGCTGCAGGACCTGAACGGACGCGAATACCTGGTGCTGGGCGTGCTCGCGGTGGCGGTGCTGCTGCTGGGCGTGTACCCCGCGCCCCTCCTCAACATCATGGAAGTTTCGGTGCACCACCTGGTCCAGCAGGCCGTGCATTCCAAGCTGCCGCTTTGAGCTGATATGCCAGATACCACAATGACCTGGGCTTCGGTTGCTCCCGCCGTCGGGGAGATCTTTTTAGGCTTCGCCATCTGCGCCGTGCTGATGATCGATGTATTCGCCGGCGAGAAGCGGCGTGGCGTGACGCCGACGATCACATTGCTGGCGCTGGCCATCACCGCTGCGCTACTGGTGGGCGTGGGCCAGGTGAGCGCTCGAGTGGTGTTGTTCGATGGCTTGTACGTGGCCGACCCGGTGGGGCTGGTGCTGAAGCTCGCGGCGCTGTTGTTCGTGGCCACCACGCTGCTGTATTCGCGCGGTTACATGAGCCAGCGCGGCACCGCCCGCGGCGAGTACTACGTGCTGGCGTTGACAGCGCTGTTGGGCATATTCGTGCTGGCCTCGGCCAACAGCATGCTCACCGTGTACATGGGTGTGGAGCTGCTGGCACTGTCGGTGTATGCCATGGTGGCGTTTGATCGCGAGAATGGCATCGCGGCCGAGGCGGCCATGAAGTACTTCGTCCTGGGCGCCATCGCCTCGGGCATGTTGCTGTATGGCATGTCCATCCTCTACGGCATTACCGGCACCCTGGGACTGGATGAACTGGCGGTGCGTCTGGGCACGGCCCACGGCGCCGGCGCCATCCTCGGACTGACCTTCGTAGTGGTCGCGGTGGCCTTCAAGCTGGGCGCCGTACCGTTCCACATGTGGCTGCCGGATGTGTACGAGGGCGCACCCACCAACGTCACGCTGTTCATCGCGACGGCGCCGAAGATCGCCTACTTTGCGCTCGCGCTGCGTCTGCTCACGCACGGCCTGACGGGTACCGAGCACGAGTGGTCGCAGATGCTGGCAGTGATCGCGGTACTGAGCCTGATTCTGGGTAATGTCGTCGCCATCGCGCAGAGCAATCTGAAGCGCATGCTGGCGTACTCGGCCATCTCGAATGTCGGCTTCATCATCCTCGGCTTCGTCTCCGGCACGCAGTCCGGTTATGCCGCCTCGCTGTTCTTTACCTTGGCGTATGTGTTGGCCACCGCCGGCACCTTCGGTGTCATGCTGTTGATGACCAGCAAGGGCTTCGAGGCGGATCGCCTGGATGACTACAAGGGTCTGTATCGCCGCGACCCGTTGCTGGCACTGGTGATGTTGGGCCTGATGTTCTCCACCGCCGGCGTGCCGCCGTTCCTGGGTTTTTGGGCCAAGCTGTCGATATTGCAGCAGTTGTGGACGACCGGCCATCTGTGGCTGGTGATCATCGCTGTGGTGGTATCCGTGATCGGCGCGTTCTACTACCTGCGCATCGTGAAGCTCATGTACTTCGATGAGCCGGCGGCCGGGCAACCGCCGCCCGAATGGCAGCCGGGCGTGCGGCTGATGGTGGGGGTCAACGGAGTCGCATCGCTCGCGCTCGGGATTCTTCCCGGGCCGTTGCTCGCCCTGTGCGGGCGCCTGCTGAACTGATCAGAATTTATAGCCCACGGCCAGCACGATGGCCCTGGGGTTGAACTCCACATGGGAGGTGCGCAGGATCCCGGCGGTGTCCGTGGTCAGGCGCGAGTTCACCCAGGAGGCAGAGCCGGACAGGTTCACGACCACCCGATCGAGCGCGCGCCACGATACGCCCACCGTGCCCACGGGTCCCACGGATACCGGCAGCGACAGCGAGGTCGGTCCGCCGCTGACCTCATCACCCGCGGCGGTGACCTGGCGTGAATAGAATCGCGTGTAGTTCACCCCGACGCCCAGGTAGGGGCGAAACAGCGCGTCCGGGCTGAACAAGTAGTACTTGACCAGCAGGCTGGGTGCCAACCACCGCGCGGTCGCAATCGTCTGACCGTTGTACGGCACGGATCCGACCTGTGCGGGTCCCTTGGCTACCGTGCGGGTCAGCGGCGGTACCCCCAGGGCGAGTTCCACATCAAAATGTGGCGAGAGTCGCCGCATATACGCCAGATACAGCGTGTTGACGCTGGGATTGCGGACATTGAGGCCCGGCGGCACGTAGGGGCCTGCGATGTCATCGGCATGAACATGAAAACTGACCTGGTACAGCCCGAGCGCCACCAGGTTCGGATGATCGCCCGCGCCGGTGTTGTCGTCGGCGTGAGCGACCCCCGCAGCCATTGCGGCGGCGAGACTGAGGCCGAGGCCAAGGGCAGTGGCGGTGCGGTGGATGACTTTCATCTTCAAACCTCTACAACTGCGCGAAAAACCCGCGCGCCACGGCCGTGCAGAACGGTGCTTCGGTTGTATGAATGGCCTGGACCGCCGCACTTTGGCCCTGGGCCGCGGCAATGCCGGCAATGGTGGTCTGATAGCCCACCTTGGCGGCGGCGAAGGGATCGTTGGGGTTGGTGACCGGCGCATTGATATCCACGACGGTGATCGCGCCCGCGGGCAGCGCGGCCCAGTACTGCTGCATGACCAGGGTGTTGACGCTGAAGAATACGGTCGGATCCTGGTCACCGCCGCACATCAGGACGGGGTGCTGCGGAATCCAGTTGCGCAGATCATTCATCTTGAATGCCAGACGCAGGGTGTTCTGGGGATTGGCTGCCACCGCAACGCCGGCCGTCGGCGTAGGCACCGCGCCGTCCGGACTGGCCACGGCATCCAGCACATAGCCCAGGCGGAAATTGTTGGTCACCAGATTGCTGGTGCCGAAGCCTGCGGCAAAGACGGGATTGGTGGGTACCGCCAGGGCTGCATCGAGCATGGCATTGCCGGTGACCGGAGTCGTGGCATTGAAAAGCGCCGACTCGGGCAGGGTGCCATTCATGAACAGAGTGGTCAGCGGCGTGGCACTGGGGAGCACATTGGCCATTTTTGGCGCGTAGTTGGCCTCGTACACATCGGTCAGGTTCTTATAGATGTTCCCATAGGCATTCTGGTAGCTGGTCACCAGCAGCGGGGTGAAGACGGTGGAGCCGATATTCACCTGGCCGTAGAACACCGCATCGCCAAAGGCTTCCAGCGCATAGGGACCGGACATGGGTGCGGAGGCGGTGACGGTCATGCCGGCCGCCTGCAAGGCGCGATGAGTGGCCATGGCCACATAGCCGCCTTGAGAATAGCCGGTAATGAACAGTTTGCCGCCATCCGTGGTCCCGCTGGTCATGGTGTGGGGCAGGGCGGTACGCGCCGCCGCCAGCGCATCCATCATGTCCTTGGACTGCTGGTCCGCGTTCAGATAAGGGTGATAGCTCAGCGTCGAGGTGTCATAGCCGGCGTAATTCGGCGCCACCACGATGTAACCCTGGGCCGCGAACATCGCGGCAATCAACGCCCCCTCGGTGTTGCTGGTGTTGGTGATGTCGGCGATGTTGAGCGTACGGTCCGGGTTCGTGCCATGGCCATACAGAACGATGGGCCGTCCGCCACTGCACTGGGCGGCGGAGCCCGTGGGCACCATCAATGCCCCGGAAGCGGTGGTGGGCTCACCCGCACCACCCACGGTGTTGTACTGCAGGTAGTAGAAATCGACGCCGCAGGTGGGTTGTCCGGCAACCTGCAGCAATTGCGCACCTGATGCGCTCGCGCCCAGTTCGGCGCCAAAGGTTGCGGCATCCAGCGAGGCGATACGCAGCGGCGGGTCCTGGATCAGGCTGCCACGCGCCGTACCGGCAGGCATGACGCTGGTCATCGAGTCCGTCCCACAGCTGCTCAGGCCTATGGCCAGCGCGCCGGTGAGACCCAGCGCCCAGGTGCGACCCGGGCGATACCGTCGGGGCATTTTTGACATGGCGCTCTCCGATCGGATTTCAGGTCACCTGCAACTGCGCCCGACCGCGCAATCTATTTTGCGGTCGCCTTCTTGACCGTGATATTGACGGGCTGGCCCTGGAAGTCCAGGGTCAGCGCGATGCTGTCGGCAGCCACCACGCCCGTGTATTTCAAGGTCATGGCGTTGCCGCCCATATCCACATCCACCGCAAATGAAATGTTGGCGCCATCGATCTTGCCGTCCTTGATGGCAAGCTTCGCGCCATCGGGGCCGGTCGTCGTGCCGGTCAGCTTGGCGCCGTCTGCCTTGAAGGTGTAGCTGATCGCCACCGGACCATTGGGTGAGTCGAACGATCCCGACCAGTCACCATCAACGTTCGCCGCGAAGGCGGGCGCGGACATCAGCAGCAATGCCAGCAGCAGACCCTTGAGCCTGGTTACCATACTCCCCCCTGTCGATCTTTTTGGCTGTGTGCCGTAAACGATAGCATAGTTGCGCCACGATGCATCACGGCGGCCGTTGCGCAATCAACGCCGTGATCCATACTTGTGCCCACGCTGCGCCCGCGGGCCATCGGATGTCGGAACATGTTTGAGGCTTTAAAGGGCTGGACGGCCGTGGAACGCAAGGTCGTCACGGCCAGTTTTCTGGGTTGGACGCTGGATGCGTTTGACTTCTTTCTGCTGGTTTTCGTCCTTGACGATGTCGCCCGGGATTTCGGTACGACCCGCGGCGCGGTGGCCTGGGCCGTAACGCTGACTTTGGCGTTGCGGCCGGTGGGCGCCTTCATATTCGGCCGCCTGGCGGATCGCTTCGGGCGACGCCCTATTCTGATGCTGGATGTGGCGCTGTATTCGCTGATGGGACTGGCCAGTGCCCTGGCACCGAACCTGATCACCTTCCTGATCGTGCGGGCGCTGTTCGGGGTGGCAATGGGTGGCGAATGGGGCATCGGTGCCTCACTGACCATGGAGACCGTCAAGCCCAAGGCGCGCGGCCTGGTCTCGGGTATGTTGCAGTCGGGGTACCCGACCGGCTACCTGGTGGCCTCGGTCGTGTTCGGCTTGCTCTATACGACAGTCGGCTGGCGCGGCATGTTCGTGGTGGGCTTCCTGCCCGCGCTGCTGGTGCTGTACATCCGCCGGCACGTGCCTGAGTCACCGACCTGGAAGGTCGAGACCACCCAGCGCGCTTCCCTGCTGAAGCTGCTGGGCCAGCACTGGAAGCTGGCGGTGTACGCCATCCTGCTGATGACGGCGTTCAATTTCTTCAGCCATGGCACGCAGGACACCTATCCTACTTTTCTGCGGGCGACCCACCACTTCGATGCACACACCACCAGCGTGATCGTCATCGTCTACAACATCGGAGCGATTCTGGGCGGCTGGTGCTTCGGGTCCTGGAGCCAGCGTATCGGGCGCCGGCGCGCCATGATGGTCGCCGCGCTGCTGGCCATCCCGCTGACTTATGTGTGGGCCTTCTCGAGCGGGGTGGTGGTGCTGGCTGCCGGCGCCTTCCTGATGCAGTTCTGCGTTCAGGGCGCCTGGGGTGCGGTGCCGGCGTATCTGCTGGAGGTTTCCCCACCCGAGGCGCGTGCGATGTTTCCCGGGACCGTCTACCAGATCGGCAATTTCATCGCCTCATCGAATGCGGTGTTGCAGACCTGGTTCGCCACTCAGCTGGGCGGCAACTACCGTGTGCCAATGACCTACGTGTGTCTGGCTGCAGCCGTCTCGATTGCAGCACTGGCCTGGGTGGGGCGTGAGACGCGTGCCCTGGAGGGGGCGCTCGAGTAGAGTAACGCTGCCATGGATATCCCCATGAAAACCTACCTGAAGATTCTGGCAGCGTTGCTGGTATGTCTGGCGCCGGTCTTTGTTGGCGTCGCGGCCCAGGGCAGTTCGCCCACCGCGCCGAGCTCGGCTCCACCGCAGGAGCTCACCTTGGATGCGACGACGCTCAAGCGTTACGTGGGTAACTACCAGATCGGCGAGAAAGACATCCAGGGGGTGATGACGGTCACCGTGTCCGGTGCCCAGCTGATCACGCAGATGTCCGGGCAGCCGCCCGTCAATGTCTATGCACAGACGTCGACCCATTTTTTCCTCAAAGCCGTCGACGCAACGCTTGACTTCGTCACGGACGGGCATGCACCGGCCACCGCGCTGAGGCTGCACCAGGTGCTGCCTCAGGGTGGTGCGGTGGATATCACGATGCCACGCATGGATGATGCGGTGGCCAACCGTTTCAACGCCGAATTGGCCGCGCGCGTCCAGTCCAACACCCCGCGGCCGGGTTCGGAAAGCGCCGCTCGCGATTTCTTCGCACGCATCGCCAAGGGCCAGCCGCCGGATTATTCGAAAATGTCGCCCGAGCTTGCGGCTGTTGCCCGGCAGCAGGAGTCCGGTTTGATCGATGGGGTGGGGGGCCTGGGGGCGCTGCAGAGCATCACCTTCCAGAGCATCGGGCCTGGCGGTGAGGACATCTACCTGGCGAAGTTCTTGACCGGCGCGCTGCTGCTGCATATCACGCTGGACGCGAAGGGCACCATCAGCGGCCTGGGATTGCAGCCGGCGCCGTGAATGCGCCCTTGAGCTCGCAGGGCGATGCCGCGGCAGCCCGCCAGCTGCTTGACCTGATCAATGGCAGCTGGATCGCGCAAGCCTGTTATGTGACGGCCCGATTGGGCATTGCGGAGCTGCTGGCCGCGGGCCCGCGCACGGCCGAAGACCTCGCCGCCGTGACCGGTACGAATGCGCCGGCGCTGCGCCGCCTGCTCAGCGCGCTGGGGAGCGTGGACATCTGTCACCAGCGCGCCGACGGCACATTCGAGATGACCCGCATGGGGTCGTTGCTGCGGGCCGATGTGCCCTGCTCGATGCGCGCCTGGGCGCTGCAATGGGGTGGGGAGGCCTGGCAGGTATGGGCGAATCTGCTCCACAGCATCAAGACCGGGCACAGCGCACGGGCGCTCATCACCGGCGATACGGGATTTGAGCACCTGGAGCGGGATCCGGCAGCTGCCGAGATCTTCAATCAGGCCATGGTCGATCTGACGCGCCTGGCGGCGTTGCACATCGCGCAGGCCTATGACTTCGCGGGCCAGCGGGTCATGGATGTGGGCGGTGGCTATGGTGAACTGCTGGCCCACATTCTCACGGTCCATCCGACGGCACAGGGTGTGCTGTTCGACATGCCCCATGCCATATCGAAGGCGCGCGCGCACCTTGACGGCCGTGGTCTCGGCGGCCGCTGCGAATTCACCACCGGGGATTTTTTCGCAAGCCTGCCCAGCGGATCGGACATTTATGTTCTGAAGACGGTCATACACGACTGGCCCGATGACCGGGCGCGGGACATTCTGCGCACCTGTCGGCGGGCGATGACACCGGGGACACGGATGCTGATCATCGAGCGGCTGATGCCCGAGCGACTTGTGCCGTCGGCTGCGAACCGGGCACTGGCGCGGGTTGATCTGCACATGCTCGTCGCGCTGGGTGCGCAGGAGCGCACCTTGAATGAAATGCTGGCGCTGCTCGCATCGGTGGGATTTCACAACGTGCGGCGCATCGAAACCGGTTCGGAGTTTCAGATTCTCGAGGCGCAGGGCTGAGGCCGGCAGCGCGCCAGCAGACCCTTCAGTGTTGCGCGCTCAATGACAGTCCCGGAATGGTCGCAACGGAGACCGAGATCTGCTGGCTGACATGCTGCAGCATCGCCAGTCGGCCGCGAATCAACTTGGTGCGGGTCATGCGGCCGGAATGGCTGGAGGAGTTCAAGGCGGCGACCACGTGGCCATGCTGATCGAACACCGGCACGGCGAGGGCGATCACGCCATAGGCGAGTTCATCGGCCACCGCGGCGTAGCCGTTGCGACGCGCCTCCTCGATCAGTTCACGCCACCGATGCGGGTCCGTGACCGTCTTATCGGTGAGGGCGGTCAACTTTGCCATCTCGAAATACTGGTTGAGCCGCTCCGGTCCGAGGCCCGCGAGCAGCACCCGGCCCATGGAGGTCGCGTGCGCGG
>Ga0210387_10004163_pt1 | contig 11074 bp, 12 predicted proteins | sample IncBWC7OmetaG_FD_160108 | JGI IMG/M metagenome (GOLD analysis project Ga0210387, IMG submission 160108) | Forest soil microbial communities from Barre Woods Harvard Forest LTER site, Petersham, Massachusetts, United States - Inc-BW-C-7-O ... | reverse complement strand
TTGCTCGAGCGGCACCGCGTGCTCGTTCGGCGTGATGCGCGCGCCGGACAGCCGCGCGTAGACCTCGGTGAACTCTGCACCGACGAGGAGGACCTGCGAGGAATAGTAGACCCAAATCACGAGCGCTACGATCGAGCCCGCCGCGCCGTAGGCTGAGGACACGCCGGCGCTGCCCAGATAGAGGCCAAGCAAGAACTTGCCGAGCGTGAACAGGCCCGCGGTGACCGCGGCGCCCACCCACACCTCGCGCCATTTGATGTTCACGTCGGGGAGTGTCTTGAACATCAACCCGAAGAGCGCCGTGACGACCGCGAGCGAGATGCAAAAATTCAGGACTTGCCAGACTGCGGCGCCACCGGGCAGCGAGCTGGCGAACACCTGACCGGCCCAAGTCAACGCCGCGCTCACGAGTAACGAGACCAAAAGCAGAAATGCCACGCCCACGACGAGCGTGAAGGAAAAGAAGCGATCCTTGACGAAGCCCCAGACGCCGCGACCGGGCTTCGGCGCCACGTCCCAAACGGTGTTCAACGCGGATTGCAGCTCGCCGAATACGCCGGACGCGCCGAACAACAGCACGACCAGGCCAACCACCACGCTCAAGACGCCGCTGCCCGGCGTGTGCGCATTTTTGGCGATCGACTGAATGGCCGTGGCGGCTCCGCTTCCAACCACGCTCGCCAGCTCGCCCGCGATGTGTTGACGCGCCGAATCCTCTCCGAACGCGAGGCCCGCGACCGCGACCGCAAGGATGATCAGCGGCGCAATCGAGAGCAGCGTATAGTACGCGAGTGACGCTGCGAGCCGCGCCACGTTGTCCTCGTCCCAGCCGGTCGCGGTCTCTTTGAGGACTTGCCAGGCGCGGCTAGCTTCAAGCGATTTCATCGCTCACAAGCGCTGCAACATCCGTGCAAGCTCGGAGCGCGACGGAAATGCTCCGCTGGAAGACCGATGTCGCTGAGCAGAACGTCCGGGCACGACGCTCGACAAGTACCGCAGCCTGCTTCTTCCTCGGTCGGGCGAGGGCGGTTAGAGTCTTGCGCTATGGCCGAGAATAGTCGCCTGAGCGATACGGGCAGCGCGCAACACGCCGCTGGGGGGAATGTCGCGACGCTTGGGCTAGCGGCGTTGGGTATTGTGTTTGGAGACATCGGCACGAGCCCGCTCTACACGCTGCATGAATGCACGATGCCGGAACACGGCGCCGTGCCCACGCCGGAAAACATCTTGGGAGTGCTCTCTCTCATTTTCTGGTCGCTAACGATGGTCGTCACGCTCAAGTATCTGACCTTCATTATGCGCGCAGACAATCAGGGAGAAGGCGGAATTCTCGCGCTACTCGCCTTGATCCCAGAGCGGCTCAGGACGACGAATTCGGGGCGAATTGGCTGGGTCGCAGTGTTGGTCATCATTGGCGCAGCCCTGCTCTATGGGGATGGCATGATCACCCCTTCTATCTCTGTGTTGAGCGCAATGGAAGGCCTCGAGGTCGGGACGCCTGCGCTGAAGCCGGCAGTGGTTCCCCTCACTTGTGCCGTGCTCTTCGGGTTGTTCGCGCTACAAACCCGTGGAACGAAGGCTGTGGGACGTCTGTTTGGACCCGTGATGGCCTGTTGGTTTATCACCATTGGTGCGACTGGCCTGTATCATCTGGCGAAGAATCCGGCGGTCCTAGTCGCCCTTTCACCGATGCAAGCCGCGCATTTTTTTGTGCGTCATGGAGTGCGTGGAGTGCTCGTGCTCGGTTCCGTAGTGCTCGCGGTCACGGGTGGGGAAGCGCTCTATGCCGATATGGGACATTTCGGGGCGCGGCCCATTAGACTGGCTTGGTTCATGCTGGTCATGCCCGCACTCGTACTCAACTACTTCGGACAGGGGGCACTCATGCTCTCGGACATATCCGCGCGCAACAGCCCATTCTTTGCGATGGTGCCTGCCGGAGGCTGGACCTTGGCTCTTGTCCTGCTGTCAGGTTTGGCGACCGTGATTGCCTCACAGGCGCTTATTTCTGGTGCGTTTTCGCTCACGCACCAGGCGGTTCAACTCGGTTTTTTCCCGAGAGTGAGTATTCGACACACTTCTCAAGATACTGAAGGACAGATCTACGTCCCACTGATCAACTGGATACTCGCGGCTGCGTGCGTCACCTTGGTCGTCGTCTTCAAGAGTTCGAGCCAGTTGGCAGCCGCGTACGGGATCGCGGTCACGGGCACCATGGCGCTCACGTCCATCGTGTACTTCGAGGTAGCGCGAACCACGTGGGCATGGCCACTCTGGAAATCAGGCGCGCTACTGATTCTTTTTCTGAGCTTCGATATTCCTTTTCTCCTGGCTAACCTGTTTAAATTTGCGGACGGCGGGTACGTCCCAATTCTCGCCGGCACGGTGGTCTTTCTCCTGATGATCACCTGGAGGACGGGGAGGCGCATTTATCGAGAGCGCGTCGCAGCCGTCTGCCCGCCGCTCGACATGTTTCTCGCGGAGCTCGACGCCAAGTTGGCCGCACGGATCCCTGGCTCGGCGGTATTTCTCGCGGTCCCAGGCGCAGACGTGCCACTCGTCCTGGTGCATCACGTCACGCGAATTCGCGTGTTACCCGAGATAGTCGTCCTCCTAGCCATTGAGGTCACGCACTCTCCCTATGCTGATGACGCTGACGCGCGGCTCGATGCGCTCGGCAGAGGTTTCTATCGCTTGGTGATCCGACGCGGGTTCATGGACATTCCAGACGTCCCTCGAGCCCTTGCGCTCGCCATCGGGCGTTTCGGGTTGCCGATAAACATCTCCGACACGACATATTACGTTGGACGAGAGACGTTTGTTGCGACGTCAGCCGGGCGCATGGGAGGTGTCAGCGAACGGATCTTTGCGTTCCTCGCGCGCAACGCAGATTCGGCGCCTGCTCACTTTCTTATCCCCCCCGACCAGGTGGTGGAAATCGGCTCACGGATGGATCTCTAGCCGAGCTGTGCGCGCCTCCGAGTCCCCCCTTCGGTTCCGCCCCTGACAAGTTTGAGCGCGAGCAGTACCGTAAAGGACGCCCGTCATGCACATCAGGCTAACGATCGGCTCATAGTATGGGGCCATTGCGAAGACGACCGTGACACCACGAGGCCATTGCGCAAGCGGACCGTGCTGTCGTCAGCGTGCGCACAGATCGAGCTGATCTCGGCCTCGCGGAATGCGACTTCCGCGCGGTTAGCGGCGCGCGAGCACGAATGTTCACTGCACCGGGCATGCATTCACGGCTGCAGTGGAAGCGGGGCTGAGCGCGATACGCCACGCCCGTCGCTTCACGTCACGCTCGCATCACCGTCGAAGATGCCGTCGAGCTGGAGCTCCAGTTCAACCACGGGCTCCTGACCTGGCGTACGGACCAGCGCGCCGCGGTGATCGCCGCGCGCTTTGTCGTCACCCCTTAAATCGCGCAGCGCAGCGGCGCGGCCCCGGCGGGTGATTGCATACACGCTCCCCGCCAGAACCGCCCCGAAGGTCAATAGCGGCAGCCATATTTTGATCGCGGTCATAGCTGCTGTCCTTTCCACGAACTCGCGTTTGCCATGCTTCAGTGCCTCGACGACGCGGTTCACAATGCACAGCGCATGCCACAGCCGCACCTGTCGGCATGCAGGACCCTCGGCGCAGGTTCGGGCGATGACGTTTTTCCGACGAGTAACAACTCGCTACGCCTCGCGTGGCAACCGCCATCGAAACTCCCGGCGGCAAGCCTGTCACTGGCTACGCGTGCTGCGATCGGTAAAACCAATTCCTAGACGAACCGCCGTCAGCGCGTGGTTCTAGCTGAGCGGTGTCTCGCCGTAACCGGTGAACAGTTGCCCATACAAATTCGGCGTGAAGCGCCAGAATCCGCCATAGTGCGGACGCCAGCGAGCGTCGGCCTCTAACCTCAACGCACCAAAATGAGTAAGCCGGCCAATGGATGAGCACGCATGTCGCATGAACAGCGTAACCTGTTTGAGTAGCGCCGCGTCTTAAGCTCAGGTGAGGCGCTATTGCACTTTACTCGTCTGAGTTCGCAAAAAGTGTGTTTTGGTTGACCGTCGAAGCGTGATCCGTGCTTGTTGCCTCAATGCCAATAGTTGTTGATCCGCCTGAGATCTCGGACGGTGAAGCGGCCTGCACCATCCGGTGCACGATATGCGCCGCCTCTACCCGAAGCACGATCCCGATTTCATTCGAGAGTGAAGACTTTCGAGGGAAGCTCGAGATCGCTCTGATCGGTTTCCTTCGGCCCGAGACCATCAAGACGGAGTCCGGCCGGCTTAGCGCAATCGCAAACATCGCCACGCTTGCCCGAGGCGAGCTTCGAAACTACGGATGCACGCACTGCTAGGGTAGGTGGACGCACCAGCGCTTCGAAGCGCACGCTCGTAGGTGTTTTGCGAACTTCGGATCGAAGTGCGCCACCGCGGCGCACTTGCCCAGCACGCCGAGGCACGTCGCAGTCAATCGCATCCGATGATTCGGCCACAGCGGAGATGCGATCCAGCACCGCTCGCGTGTTAATCATATTCGATAGGGCTTGCGTCGAAGGGCCAACTGCTTACTCGGAAGCTTTGAGATCTCTTGCGCTGCGCTTCGAAATGCATGCGAGGCGTAGACGAGCCGGACAAGCGGCATCGGCAAGCGATCGTTGGATTCGATGGTCAAGAGCGACGCCATCTCGCCTCGCACGTAGCGATCGGTCTCAGGCCAAGTGAGGCATGCCCACGAGTACTTCGATCGTTTCCGCAGCGTGCGTGAAGCACAGCTCACCTCCCAGCACGGCGTCTCGGTGGCACGAGAAGTGCTTACTCCCGAGGAAGAAATCGGAGGCAACCGTGTTGTGGACTATTATCGTTGTTCTGCTTGTGTTGTGGGCATTGGGCCTCGCGACCGCCTACACCATGGGTGGGCTGTTGCACTTGTTGCTCGTCATCGCCGTGATCATGTTCATTGTGCAACTAGTTCAAGGGCGTCGGGTCGTCTGATCAGCGTCACATCGCGCACTAGATTCAAGCAAAGGGGGCACCTCCCGTCTTGGCCGCCGGTTGGGCCTTTCTCTATCTCTTGTTTGGCGGCGGCTTCGGCGGCCCGCTCCTGATCTTCTTCGGTTTGAAGTTGATCGGCCGCTGATTCTCCGCCCAACCTTAGGATCGCAATGGCAAGGAAATTGAGCGTTCGCAAATCACCGGTGACCGTTCTGCTCGAAAAGCAACACCTCGCGGTGAAAGCGCTTTTCAAGAAATTGGAACGCGGTAGTTCTCCAGCTGCGCCTCTTCTCAAGCAGCTGTCCAACAACCTCGCGGCCCATATGGCCATCGAGCAGGAAATTTACTACCCGGCGGCGAAAGCCGTGAAAGAAGATCTCATCTTCGAAAGCTTGGAGGAGCACTCCCTGGCAGAGCTTGGCCTCAAACGGTTGCTCGCCACGCGGTCGAAGGATGCATCCTTCCGGGCCAAGGTGACCGCGTGTAAGGAGCTCATCGAGCACCACGTAGAGGAAGAAGAGGGAGAGCTATTTCCCGCTGTCGACAAGAATCTGGGTGCTGAAGAACTCGCCGAGATGGCCAAGCGGATGAAGGCACGCTTCGCGGAGGTGCTCGCTGGCGGTTTTGCAGCCGCGGTCCCCAGGGGGTTTGCGAAGACTTCGGCTGACATGACGAGGAAATAGCCGCAGACCTTGGCACGTGGACAACTCAAGGCAACGCGCCTTCCCACGCCAACCTCGAGGGCGTTGCCGCATTTTCGGATAGATCACCAGCGGCATAAATTCCGCGCGCGGTATGTGGGCCTGCGCGTCCCCCGCTGACGCGAGGGCCCGACACGACGAAACTGTCGTCAGCGTTGGCGCTGGCACAACGCGCTGAGGACCACGCGGCGCGGTGTGCGCGGCGCCAATCCTGCCGCGCACCGTCGTCGGCAAGCCTCGCTCCCGCAGCTCGGCGAGCTAGGAGATCCGCTCCGGCATTGGCGGTCCGCGTTCTTCGCGAGCACCGTCGAAGAAAAGTGTCCGGCGCGAGAGTAGCCGAACGTTAGGGGGTCAAAGGGCGTGAAAATCGCCTCATCCAAGGAGCAGCCATGCGAAAAGTGATTCAATCGACCCTGATCTCCCTCGACGGCGTCGTCGACGACGCAAGTTCGTGGGGCCAGAAGTATTTCGATCCAGCCTGGTGGAAGAGCTACACCGTGGCGCTCGAGGCGTGCGACGCGCTCCTTTTGGGCCGCAACACCTACGAGATGTTGGGGGACCGCACGCACTCCGTCGACAACGCCTACACCCGCCAGATGAACGGCATGCGGAAGTACGTCTTCTCCTCCACTCTGAAGAACGTTGACTGGAAAAACTCGGTGCTGGTCCGCGGGGACGTCGCTGCGGAAATAGCAAAGCTCAAGCGCGAAGATGGAAAGGACATCATGAGCTACGGCCACGGCCCGCTCGGCCAGACGTTGCTGGAGCACAACCTCCTCGACGAGATCCAGTTCTGGATCCACCCGGTGCTCGTCGGCCGGGGGAAGGTGGCCCTTCGTGACAACCTCCGGGCGGAGCTCAAGCTCATCGAATCCAAGACGCTTGCGAATGGGGTAGTCGTCGTCAGCTACGAGCCCATTCGGACCTGAATCGATGGCGGTGGCCAATCAGGTCGATGTCTTGTAACGAGCCCCACGGCGAAGGCCTAGGTTCGCCACTTGACGTGCGTAGCCCCGGACTCGATGCACAGAAACGGTTCGGTGCGTTGTGCCCCCCGTTCTGGCGGACGGCGCCCGGGCACGGCGATGACAACCGACAAGAAAACTCTGTCTGCGCTAGGCCCTGTCGAACGTTAATACCGTTGTCGCGGCCGATCGCTCATGTGGTGCCGCACTGAAGGACTTCCCACCATGAACGAGTTCGTCTTCCTGTGGCGCCGTCCTCAACGGCCGCCCAAAACACCACAGCAGATGCAGGAAACGATGGAGAAGTACCTGGCGTGGTTCAAGGACATGGAGGCGAGGGGGCACCTCGCTCAGTTCGGGCAACCGCTCGAGCCCAAGACGGGTCGCGTCGTCAAGGATAAGGGTGGCAACTTCAGCGATGGACCGTACGCCGAGACCAAGGACATCGTGATGGGGTACTCGCTCATCGCCGCGAAGGACTTCGACGAGGCGGTCGCGCTCACCAAGGGCCATCCGATCTTCGACGAGGGCGGCGTCATCGAAATCCGGCCCATCCTGAAGCTGTAGTGAAGCCGGACGACACACTCTTTCGGCGAGAGGCGGCGCGGCTACTCGCGACGCTCACCCGCGCGTTCGGTGTTGAGAACCTCGCGCTCGCGGAAGACGTCGTACAGGAGACGCTCGCCAAAGCGTTCGAGGCTTGGAGCTACAATGGGGTGCCACCTCACTACTCCGCGCTTCTAGCCAGGGCCGCGAAGAACCGCGCACTCGACATCTTCCGGCGCGAGCGCACGGCGCGCAAGTTCGCTCCGGACGTGCGGCGGCTCATCGAGAGCGAGTGGACGCTCCGACCCGCGCTCGACGCGATGTTCCTGCCCGATGCGCTGAAGGACGACGAACTGCGGATGATGTTCACGTGCTGTCATCCGCGGCTCGGCGAGGACGTGCAAGTCGCACTCGTGCTTCATCTGTTGTGCGCCCTCGGCGTGGACGAGATCGCGAGCGCGTTCCTCGTTTCGCCCGCGGCAATGGAGAAGCGCCTCTCGAGGGGCAAGAAGCTGCTCGCGGACTCCGGGCACCTGTTCGAGCTCACTGCGGCGGACTTCTTGCCGCGGCTCTCCGCTGTCCATCGGGCACTCTACCTGCTCTTCAGCGAGGGCTACCACGGGGCATCAGCGCTCGCCGTCGTCCGCGAGGATCTGTGTTGGGATGCGATGCGTCTCGTTCGGCTTCTCGTCGACCACGCGCCTGCGGCGACACCGGCGACGTATGCGCTCGCCGCGCTCATGTGGCTGCTCGCGGCGCGCTTGCCGGCGCGCATTGACGATGCTGGGAACCTCAAGGACCTCTTCGAGCAGGACCGCTCGCTATGGGACGAGGAGCTGCTCGCCGAGGGTACGCGGCTCCTCGAGCAAAGCGCGAGTGGCGAAGTGCTGACCGAGTACCACGTCGAGGCCGGGATCGCCGGGATGCACGCCACCGCCGGCAACGCACACGAAACGCGATGGGGGGACATCGTGGAGCTCTACGACGTCTTGATGAGGATTCGCCCATCACCGGTCGTAGCACTGAACCGCTGCATGGCGATCGCGCAGCACCAAGGACCAGCGAAGGGGCTCGAGGCAGTTCGAGGCATCGAGGGCGCCAGCCGCCTCGCCGCCTACCCATTCTACCCCGCCGTGCTGGGCGAGCTCGAGCTCCGACGTGGTCGAACGGAGGCCGCCCGAGGCCATTTCGAAGAGGCTCGGCGGCTCGCACGAAACGACGGGGAGCGCAGGTTCCTCGACCATCGCATCGAGGGGTGCGCCCGGAAGGCGCTCTCATGACAAAGGAGTCACCGAAATGCAGCTCTATCTCTTCCCCCCGTCGTCGCGTGCGCTCGCCATCGTCGCACTCAAGAACCATCTGGGTCTCGACTGCGTGCTCAGACCGATCGACCTGGGGCGTGGCGACCAGCGCGCTCCGGAGTATCTCGCCCTCAATCCCAACAGCAAGATGCCGACCCTCACGGATGGCGACTTCGTCCTCTGGGAGTCGAACGCGATGCTGTTCTACCTGGCGGCTAAGCGCCCCGAGAGCGGCCTTTGGCCTTCGGACCCGCGCGGCCAGGCCGAAGTGCTGCGTTGGCTCGTGTGGGAGAGCGCGCATTGGGATGCCGAATCCGTGGGCATGGTCTCCTTCGAGAAGTCGTCGAAGATGGTTCTCGGTCTCGGCGCACCGGACCCTGCGTTCGTAACCAGAGGCGAGCAGAACTTCGCCCGTTTCGCGGCGGTGCTCGACGGTCACCTCACGGGCAGGACGTGGTTGCAGGGCAACCAGCTCACGATCGCGGATTTCTCCGTCGGAGCCCTCGTGCCGACGGCCATCCGTTTCGGGCTGCCCCTCGAGCACTTCCTCGAGATTCGGCGCTGGTACGAAGGCCTTGCAGCCCTGCCAGGCTGGCGGGATGCCGTCGCTGCCAGGGACGCAGCCGCGGCCGTCTGGTTCGCCAAAGGCCGAAGTTAGCGCTCCGCGCAAGCGGGCGTGCCGGAGAGCTCGCCGCGCAGAGTCAAGGCAAGCGCCAGTGAGCAACTATTGCGCCGCCGGCGATGCGGGTGCCGTGATGACAGCCTCGCGGCGCGCACGAGCTGAAATAGACGTGCGGCGAGCCCGATCATCGCGAGTGCGTGCGCGATGTGACAGACCTCGTGCGCATCGCCGGCGTCCCAAAATCCTACGCATCCGTTTGAAGTATTCCGCTCGGACGGAGAAGCTAACTAGAATGCCTAGGAACGGCCGACGCCGTCTCACGCTCGTAGTCGCTGCCAGTGTCTGGCTGTTCGACGCGCCCGCGAATGCAGCAGATGTAGGCGCTTGCTTATCCCCGAAAATCAACGTGATCGTGCCGCGAGATCCGGACTGGGATGGGGCAACTGACAAGCTCACGGAGCATTTACGGACGCTCGGGAATCTAGACAATTGCGCGCGCGTAACGGTCCGTCCGCACGGGGCCGGCGTGGTTCTGGAAATCACGACCAGCGACGGCCGGTCGGCGACGCGGCAAGTCCGGAGTGTCGCCGCTTTGCTCCGGACCACCGAGGCACTGCTAGAGATGCCCCCACCGGAGCCCATCCGACCAGCGGCAAAACCGTCACCACTCGAAGTCCCACCGGCGGACCCGGCTCCGCCACGACCGCGAGTCACGTCAATGCACTTCGAGCTAGGCGCCGGAGGCTCGCTTCGCTTCGGGGGTGGTCCTCTCTATGCGGGTGGAGGGGTCGCGAGCTTTGCCGGGTTCATGCTCGATCGTTGGCTCCTCGGTATGTCAGCGCGCTGGGACTTAACAGACGGTTTCGTGAGCCAGCTGACACCGGGCAATTTCTCGATGCGCTCGAGCGCTTATGGCGTGAGCATTGGCAATCGTTTTGAACTCGGCGAAACCAGCGCGGACGCGCTATTCGGCCCGACCATCGTATTGGAGCACGAGCACGCAGACGACAGTGACACCGAGATCCACGGGGACGCTGACGACTTCAGGCTCGCGTTGGCGCTCCGCATCTCGGGTCCCCGATCTTCGCCCATTCGGGCATTCGCAACCAGTGACTTCGAGGCCTCGCCCGCGCGGATTCGCTCTCAGAAATTCATCGATCGATCTCTGCCGCAACTGCCATGGTGGAGCGGCGGTCTGGCCGTGGGCGTGCTGTGGGGCCCCCGATGATTGGCCAGAGGCAGCTGACTCCCGCCAAGCCGGAAGTTAGTGACGCTGCCGCCCTCCATGCTCTCAGCCAAGGGCAGATCGACGCGCTTGGCATAATCTACGATCGCTATCAGTCACACGTATCGAGCTTCGTCTGTCGGGCGACGCACGACGCGAGCGATGTGGAAGACATCGTGCACGCGACGTTCATGACCGCGGCCCGCGCAGCAGGCAACTTCGATGGTCGGACGAGTTGCCGCCCTTGGCTGGTTGGCATTGCCGCGCGTCTGATACATCGACGAAAGCGTGGCCTGTTACGCTTGGCTCGCGCTTTGCGAGAGCTCACGGTGCACCAAGGCGACCGCTTTACCGATCCGCATCGAGAGCTGACGGCACGCGACGACGTGAAGCGTTTGTCCGAAGCGCTCGAAATGCTGACAGAGCCGAAGCGAGTTGTCTTGTTGCTCGCCGAAAGCAGCGGTCTTTCGTGCGACGACATCGCCGAAGCGCTTCAGATCCCAGTCGGAACGGTCTGGACACGGCTGCATCACGCGCGTCGCGACTTACGGCGTCTGCTGAGCAGTGAGGGGACCTCATGAGCGTCCCCCAATGCCAACGGAAATGGCAAATCGAAGCCGCGCGTGACGGTCGTTTGCGAGGCAAAGACCGGGATAGTGCGTTGCGGCATCGAGCGACCTGTGCGGAATGTAGTCGAGAAGATCGTGAGCTCGTCGCGCTCGG
>Ga0210387_10004162_pt1 | contig 11077 bp, 15 predicted proteins | sample IncBWC7OmetaG_FD_160108 | JGI IMG/M metagenome (GOLD analysis project Ga0210387, IMG submission 160108) | Forest soil microbial communities from Barre Woods Harvard Forest LTER site, Petersham, Massachusetts, United States - Inc-BW-C-7-O ... | reverse complement strand
ATGCGAACTTCAAGGAGTGGCAGCTTCGTCACATCCGGGTTGGACAACCTGTTGAGCTGACGGCCGACGTCTACGGCTCCTCCGTCACCTATCACGGCAAGGTGGTGGGCTTTACACCGGGCACCGGATCGGCTCTCGCGCTGTTGCCTGCGCAGAACGCGACAGGTAACTGGATCAAGGTGGTGCAGCGGTTGCCGGTGCGAATCGAGATTCCACCCTCGGAACTGGAGAAACATCCGCTGCGTGTGGGCCTGTCAATGAACGTGGATGTCGACGTCAAGGATCCTGCCGGTGCCCAACTCGGTACTGAATCCACGTCGGCCTATAAGACTGACGTCTTCGCAAGGTACGGCGACGAGGCCGATGCCGCGATCGCACGGATCATCGCTGAAAACGAATGACCTCCGCTCATTGGCCCGCGGCACCTGAAAGACGCCGCGCCTTTCTTGTCAGACACAGGATAGCCGTATCACCATGAACACCAACCATCCAAATCACCCGCCGCTGACCGGGGCGACGCTCGCGCTAGGTTCCCTGAGCGTTGGCCTAGCGGGCTTTATGACCGTGCTCGACTCATCGATCGCCAACGTCGCCATTCCAACCATTTCCGGAAATCTCGGCGTATCGGTCGACGAAGGCACGTGGGTCATCACCGTCTTTGCAGCTGCGAATGCAATCGCGATCCCGTTGACCGGGTGGCTGACGCAGCGGCTGGGACAAGTCCGGCTGTTTATCGGCTCGATATTGTTGTTCGTGTTCGCCTCCTGGCTGTGCGGCATCGCGCCGACATTGCCTATCCTGTTGCTTGCGCGCGTGCTGCAGGGGGCTGTCGCCGGCCCGCTCATCCCGATGTCGCAGGCGCTGCTGCTCAGTTCGTGGCCAAAGGCGAAATCCTCGCTGGCACTCGCGCTGTTCTCGATGATCGTGGTGACCGGGCCGATTGTCGGGCCGTCGCTCGGCGGCTGGGTGACGGACAGCTATAGCTGGTCGTGGATCTTCTATATCAACATCCCGGTCGGGCTGTTCGCTGCCACGATGGTCTGGATTCTTTATCGCAAGCGCGATACTCCGGCCAAAAAGCTGCCAATCGACGTAGTCGGGCTGGTGCTCCTGATCGTGTGGGTTTCGTCGCTTCAGGTGATGCTGGACAAGGGCAAGGATCTCGACTGGTTCTCGTCGAGCACGATCGTCGTGCTGGCTATCGTTGCTGCAGTTGGTCTCGCGGCATTCGTCATATGGGAGCTGACCGAAAAGAACCCGATCGTCGACCTGACGCTGTTCAAGCAGCGCAACTTCCTCGGCGGCACCATTTCCATTGCCATCGCGTATGGCATCTTCTTCGGAACGCTGGTGCTGCTTCCGCAGTGGATGCAGGAATACCTGGGATACCGGGCCGTCGACGCGGGGCTCGCTACGGCGCCGCTGGGCATTTTCGCGGTGATCGGCGCACCGATCATGGGCAAGATCCTGCCGCGCTCCGATGCACGCATCATCGGCACGTTTGCGTTCATCGGCTTCGCGATCGTCTACTTCATGCGCACGTTTTTCTATACGGACATCAGCGAGGGATACATCATCCTGCCGACCCTGCTGCAGGGTATTCCGATGGCGCTGTTCTTCGCTCCGCTCACCGTGATCATCCTGTCAGGGCAGCCGCCCGAAAAGGTGCCAGCCGCTGCCGGCCTGTCCACCTTCGGACGCGTGTTCTTCGGCGGTATCGGTACGTCGCTGGCGAACGTCGTGTGGAATAACCGGACGATCCTCCATCATGAAATCCTGACGCAGCAGTCCAGCCCGACCAACCCGATCTTCAATGCTCAAATGAACTCCTACCATTCGCTGCTTGGTCTGGGACAAGGCGCTTCGTATGCGTTGTTCGATCAGACGGTACAGACGCAAGCCGCGATGTTGGGGTTGAATGACGTGTTCTATGGCGCCGCAATCATCATGATCATCATCGTCCCGCTTATCTGGATCACCAAACCAGGCAAGGCTGGCGGCTCAAGCGATGCCGCTGCAGCTGCGCACTGAAAATTGTGTATTAACCCAATGCAATCCCGAAGGAGCTCAAGGTGAGAACATCTGAAACCCAAAAACAAGTCGTTGGCGTCACGATCAATGCCGACGTCGGATTTGAAAGCTTTGTCAAAAGCTTTCAGGAAAGACTCGGGCGATTCGATCAGGCAGCAGTTGCAGCCCTGGCAGGGCAGCCTCGCGAAGCGGCGGCCGCGATTCAAAGCATGGAGGGAGATCAAGGATTGATGATCTTCTTTACGCTTGACCACGGTCGTGCGCTCACGATGGTCGGGGAGAGCAAGAAGGTCATCCGGTTCATATTGGGAAACCCGCTGGTGGCGGTACAGATGACCCGGTACGACGTACGTGCTGGCCAGTATGTGCCGTTGACGCTCATTGCTTATGAAGTTGAGGAGAATCGCGTTCGCATCGAGTATGACCAGCCATCGTCCCTTCTCGATGTTTGCGAAAATGCAGAAGTCGAAAAAACGGCACGCGAGCTCGATAAAAAGCTTCTCCTGGTGGTGGAGCACGCGATCAAGGATGCCTCACAGGTAGCTGGGACGAAGTACCAGGGGTGATGGAATACCCGGGCACCATCCCGACGGGAGTGACGTCGAAGTGGACGACGATGCGCTCCATGATGAGGGCTCCATTCGATGGAGGAGACGCCATTGGAGCGCGATCCCGATACTTGCTGCTAGTGTCCGTTGAAGTCCATCACCGGGCTTGCGCGGCCCGCGTTCAGCGAATCGACCGCGGAGCGGATTCCGCGCCGCGCGTCGTCGGTGTCGAACAGCGGCATCGCGATGTCGAACATCGCTTCGTCCGCAGCCGCGACGCTGCCGACCGCCCATGCGTGCAGCAAGGCCTCGTGCGCGGCATAGGCCCGGGTGGGCCCGCGCGCGACCTTGCGCGCGAAATCGGACGATTCCTTCAGCAGGTCCGCGTCGGGGACCACGCGGTTCACGAGGCCGTTGCGTTCCATCGTCGCGGCAGGGACCGTCTCCGAAGTCAGTGCCCACTCGGACGCGCGCGAGCGGCCTGCGCGTTCCGCGACCCGGTAGATACCGCCAGGCACGGTCACGATTCCGAGCGTCTGTTCGGGATGCCCAAACGTCGCCGATTCGGCCGCGAAGATCACGTCCGCGCGCAGCGCAAGTTCGAGGCCGCCGCCGAAACACAGGCCTTGCACCGCGGCGACGGCCGGCAGCGGCAGATGCTCGAAGCGATTGAACACGGACATGTAATGGCTGAAGCGGGCACGCAGTTCGCGCACGCTCGCATCGGGCCAGGTCATGATGTCGCCGCCGAACGAGAAGTTTTCACCTTCACTGCGCACGAGCACCGCGCGCGTCGCTGCGCTCAACCGCGGTGAAGGCCCTGGCCAGTTCGTCGACCATCTGGTCGTCGATGCGATTCTGCGGAGGGCGGTCGATAACGATCGTCGCGAGGCCGTCGTCGAAGCTGACAGTCAGGTGAGACATGAGGAAGTCCCTGGTCGTGATAGTGGACCTTAGGCGAGGTGCTGCCTGAACCACTCGACTGCGGCTTCGCTGGAGAGCCGGAATTGCGACAGATAAGGATCAAAGTGCCCGCTTTCGATCGTCACGAGCCGCTTGGGCTGCAGCGCACGTTCGTAGGCTGCAAGCTCCAGGTCGGTCAGCGTGATCGTGTCGCGCATTGCGACCACCATCAAGAGCGGCGTCGGCGATACGCGTGCGATCCAGTGGCCGGGTTCGTACATGCGCGCGGTGCGCGTCGAGCGGACCGTCACATGGTTTTCCCACGCGCCATCGGGCAGCGGCTGCAGATAGAACCCGATCGCGTCCTTCGCGCGATACGACGCGGGGATCGCGGGATCGGCACTGACGATCGCCTGGCGCCGGGGTGGCTCGCCGCGCAGTTGTGCGCGATCGTCGTCGGCGAACGCTTCCTCGATCGCCGCAACGTTCTCCGGCGGAATGCGGCGCAGCCCCTGTTCATAGCCACTGATCGTCGGCACCTGCGCGACGACGCAGCGCAGGCGCCGCTCGGTCGCGCCCAGCACGATTGCGTGGCCGCCCGCATAGCTCGTGCCCCAGAAGCCGATGCGAGCAGGATCCACGACGTCGAGAGTTTCGAGGAAGCTGATGGCGCGTCGCCAGTCCGCGATCTGACGCCACGGATCGATGTCGTGGCGCGGCGTGCCTTCGCTCGCCCCGAAGCCGCGATGGTCGTGCAGCACGCATGGGCGCGCGAATCACGCGCCGCGATAGAAGCCGCTTGCGTCGACGTGCCCTTGCAGGACACGGCCGGGTTCGGCCGAGAATGGCAGCGCGCCGCCGAGCGGGCGATGTATTGGGTGGCCGGCGTTACACGTGTCGACGTGCGACGATCAGCTTTGCGCTCAGGTTCTGCACGACTTCGCCATGCTGATTGATCGTTCTGGAGCGCAGCACGAGCATTCCGCGATCAGTGCGCGAGCGCGACGGAGTCAGCTCCACGACTTCGCTCTCGACATGCAGCACGTCGCCGGGGCGCGTCGGCATCTTCCAGTCGATCTCGGCGCCGGCGCCGAGCACGCCATTGGCCAGCTTCGGGCCACCGGAGACGAGCAGACGCATCGTGATCGCTGCGGTATGCCAGCCGCTCGCGGCGAGCCCTCCGAACATAGTGTTGCGCGCGGCTTCATCGTCGAGATGGAACGGCTGCGGATCGAACTCCGCGGCGAACCGCTTTATATCGGTCGCGCTGACTTCATACGTACCGGTGGTGAAAGTGTCGCCGACCTTGAGGTCGTCGAAAAAGAGCGTCTCCTGACTCATGACCCTGTCCTTTGAAGTTGGGGATGGCAGCCCGGCCGACTGATTTCGTTCGCTGTCCCGCAGGAATTGCGGCTACTTTAAGGAATCTCTCTGCGAGCAGTCGACAGTACGGGTGAAAGCACCGTTTCAAATCTATCACTTATCGGTACGGGCTGACTGCAAGCTGCTGAAGTACCACGCTTCAAAGGGGGCGTGTTGCCACTTCCGCCGTTCGCGCACCACGCTGACGAGCGACGGGGTAGGCATTAGCAACCTCGGTGAGGATTCAATTCTTTACGGTATAGGGAACATCGATACGGGGACGAGCGGCCACGGCCTTTTCCATGGCGTCGACGCGTTCGCTATCGAGCTTCAATGTACGTGCGGTAAACACGGTGGTCCAGGTCTGCCCGTCGATACTCCAGGTCCCGCTTGGAATCTCCTCGATAATGCAAAATACTCGCGGGCCGCTGCCGTCGCCCTTCGTTCCGTCGACTTCAAGGACTGAGTCGGTCAGCTCGCGGGCGAGACTGTCGATCCGCTTTTGATCCATGAACCCGGCCATGACCCGAACATTGAATCGATAAATGTTCTGCTTGGGAGACTTTCCAGCGACGGTGACGTGATGTTGGGGGCGTTCGTCAAGGTAGACCCAGGCGACGGACGCGGACGTCTCGTTAATTTCGATTCCTTCCCAACGAAGCGCAATCGACCACAGCTTCGCCGAGAGTCTGCTTTGGGCGTCCGTGTCCAGTGAACCTTGCGCAAAGGTAACATCCATGAGTGGCATGACCAGTACTCCTGAGATTGAAGGGCGGGCACATCAACGATTGCCTCGCGCCTGGGTTGGTGAAGTGTCTCATTTCCCCCGGGCGAGCTTCGATCTTCCGGGTCGCTTGTGCGGAACCCACGCGGACCGATGGATTTAAGGTAACAGTCGTGGTGAAGCGCGGTTTGCATTTCCGTGCACCGGGAATTGCCGTATAGCGCACGCGGGGTCTTCGCCGAAAGCCAGGAGGTGGCGACGCTCGCTGTGGCTAGCGCGCATACCAGGGTCGCGAAACCGCGGTGCGCGCAAGGTCAATTCCTTTTGCGCCATGGAGCAAGGGTGGGAGCGCTACGAGAACTAGAATGGGGATAGCCCGGTCGCTCAGATACTACCGCAGCGCTGCGGGTACGCCCGGGTCTGGCAGGTGTGCGATGCAGCAAACCGGAGCGGATGAGCGTAGCATTTCCTCGCCGGGTCGGGTCATTGCGTGTACCCTCGAAAAATGGCGCAAGCGTCCCCAATAGAAGAGGCGCTGTGATTGGAGACAGACTTGCAGAATGCTTTCACAGAGTGGTCGATCGACCGGATTCCCACGAACGATCGCACAGACGCATGGCAGGATGTGCTGAGTCGCAGCTACAGGGAGTGGCAGGTTCCGCAACGGTTGCCTGCGACGTTCTATGCGCGTGTGAAGCAACACGACTTCGCCGGCGCCGGGATTGTTGAAACGGTATGTGACCCTTGTATTGGACAACGGACACGCGGCCAGGTACGGCGTGACGACGAGCTGTATGTGGGTGTTCAACTGACCACGGGCGGACGTGAGCGGTTCAAGATTGGTGATTCGGGGGTCGAGGTGACATCGGGCGACCTCGTTGTATGGACGACCGATCAGGTGGTGCAGTTCGAAGTGCTTGAGCGACTCCACAAGGTGACGCTTATGATCCCGTGGACCTTGATGCGGGAACGTTTGCCGGAGCGAAAGCACCCGCCGTCGGGCGGCAAGATCGAAAGCCGAACTGGCGTCGGCTCGCTACTGGCTGTCCACCTGCTGGCATTGTCGAACCAGATAGACAGCCTCGACCAGAGTGTTCAGGCTTCTGTGAGCCGGTCCACACTTGAACTTCTTGGCATTGCCCTCTCGGGTCAGCAGCCCTCGGCGTTGTTCGATGCGAGTGCAGCGATGCTGCAACGCGTGAAAGATTTCGTCCTGCAGCACCTTCACGAGGACGATCTGAATCCGACACGCATCGCGGAGGCGAACAACATCTCATTGCGCTACCTGCATATGCTGTTCCAGCGCAGCGATATGACCGTCTCCGGGTTCATCCTGAACAATCGTCTGCGCGTATGCAGGCAGGCGCTGATTGATCCCGCCTTCCAGCGCGTGCAAATCTCCGAGATCGCGTTCCGCTGGGGCTTCAATTCGGTAAGCCATTTCTGCAGGACCTTCCGGGAGCGCTATGGCGCCTCGCCCAGCGATGTGCGCCGCGCCGCGCTGAGCGGCACCGCGGGCGCGGACGCGGAACTTGTCTGACTGAGACACGCGGACGGTGGCGCGCCTGATCCGCCACCGCGCTGCATCACACGTAATGCCCCGAGCGCTCCAGCACCTCGATCTTGTAGCCGTCCGGGTCCTGGATGAAGAAAAAGCGCGCGAGTATTTCATTGCCACGTTTGAATTCCTTCACCTCCGTCGGATTGATGCCCAGTCCCACCATCCGCTCTTGCTCAGACTCGAGGTCAACTACCGCGACCGCGACGTGCCCGTAGCCGTCGCCGTGCGTATAGGCTGGCTCGCGCCCCTTGTTCCAGGTGAGCTCGATCTCGAAGTCGTTCTCTTCGTTGCGCAGATACACGAGCGAGAAGTCGGGGAAATCGAGGCGGTGGCTGGTTGAGAGTCCGAGCGCATCCTTGTAGAACTGCAACGACCGGTCAAGGTCGTGAACCCGGATCATGGAGTGAATGATCTTGGCCAATTTTTTCTTCCAGAATATGCAGATGCCGACAAAGACACATCCCCGTCGGCTGTTACCTTTGCACGGAGAACCGGCAAAGCGTTTCGCCACAGTCGAACCAGTCAGAGCGGTTCCTGCTGACTGGTGCAAGTGGCGCTTAGCCTGGGAAGGGGGTGAAGGTCTGGACTGCGATCTTTCCGTCCTTGATGACCAGCGTATCAGTGGCAAGTGTCACCCACGGCTTCGCCTCCCATGCCAGATAGGCGACTTCGCCAGCCGTGCTCTTGCTCGTGATATTGAATGCTGGCCAGAAGCCGGGATCAGCGCTTTCGAGGAACGCCTTGAAGAAGGCGCGGATCTGCGCGCTACCACGATAGGTCTTGTCCGGCGTGATGATCGTCGAGCCGTCGTCGTAGTCTTTCAGAAGTTCGTCCAGCCCTTGAGCGAACGCGCCAAGATGATGGTCGAACACCTGCTGGGTGGCACCATCGATCTGTCCTGAAATATGGGTCATGTTCAATGTCTCCAAAACCGGTTGCAGATCCCGCGAACAGGCTGTCGCGGGCACACGGCTCAGTGCAGGCTTAGCCCGCGTAGGCGCGCTGGGCTTCGTCCCACGTTACGACGACGATTGGCGTGCCGTCCTCCTTGATGAACGACAGCGGGCCGAGGAACGTCATGTAGAACTCGCTGTCGACAGGGAAATACGTCTTGTCGTGCCGCGCGTTAGCGGATTCGTAGCCGTATGCGGGCGCGACGACGGTGTCACCGCCGTGCTCGGCACCGCCGCGGACATCCATGCGGCCTTTTGTCAGAAGATATTCGCCGGGACCAACGTGGAAGTGGGCATTGAAAGAGGAGCCGGCCGGGCAGTCAAAAATTGCCGTCCAGGCACCCATCTCGGGCGAGGCGTGCAGCATCTTCCAGCGGATACCGCCACGTGAAAGCGCATCGGGGAACGCCTTCCAGGGGATATCGTTCAGTTGAACAGCTTCCTCACTGACCTTCGGTTTGATTTCCATCATCGTCTCCTGATATTGCCGCTCCACAAAGGGGTTGGCAGCTTTTGCGGGGTGAGACAACGATATCGCCGACAGACCAGGCAGCGCTTGCCCGATAGCGCAGGTCCGCTTGCCTGTTAGCGCATTCATGGTTATGCGAGCACTTGAGGAATCCGGATGAGGCGATCGCAGCGCGCGACAGCGAAGGTAACGCCCGCTCCGCGGTGCGAAGCGGTCTTACCAGCGCCGGTCGCCGAGTGCCGTTGAATGCACGGAAGTAATATCGGTACCGCCGACGGTATCGACGGACACAACGGGACCGAGAGGGACGTCAGCGGTGGGTTTGCAGCAGGCGGTTACGCTCGGCCACATCGGCTCAACAGATTCGGTGCTTAGCTCGTGACGTCAACGCATTCGAAGAGTACCGAGCTGCTACTCCGAGAAAGAGATAAAGCGGCCGCAGTCCGCACACGCTTCAAGGCCTGGCCGGACGCGGGCTGGTCAATTCGCCGCACTTTCCGGCCGGACGCTTGCGCGAGGCAATCGGTCAGGCACTTGTGCCCCCATCGACTTTCAGGCTGGTTCCCGTTATGAACGCCGCATCGGGGCTTGCCAGCCAGGCGACAACGCCCGCTACGTCATCGCCAGATCCGTAGTGGCCCAGTGCAATGGAGCCCCGGATCTGGTCGGCCAACGGACCGTCGGCCGGGTTCATCACCGTATCGATTCGTCCGGGCTGGACGTTGTTGATCGTAATTTGCCGACTGCCAAGATCCCTTGCCAACGCACGTGTCATGCTGGTTACCGCACCTTTCGTTGCGGCGTAGACGGACACACCCGGAATCGGCATGTAGTCGCTGCTGATGCTGCCGATATTGATGATCCTTCCGCCTTTTTGCATGAATCGGAGCGATTCCTGAATGGCAACAAGCAGGCTCCTGACGTTGATGGCCAGCATCCGGTCGATATCTTCCAGTGGGAAGTCGTCGATCAGGCCGCGGCGGAACATCGCGGCATTGTTCACGAGAATATCCAGTCCCCCGAAGCGTTTCGAGGTCGATCCAACCGCGGTTTTTACGGCTTCCGCGTCAGCACAATCCGCGCGAATTGCCACGCCCCGTCCCCCGGCGCGTTCGATGTCCTCGATGACGCGATCCGCGGCGGCACTCGAGTTCGAGTAGGTTATCGACACGGCCGCGCCATCGCTTGCGAGCCGTCTTGCGATGGCCGCGCCTATCCCGCGCGAGCCCCCGGTCACGAGCGCCACTTTGCCGGCCAGTTGTCCACTAGAAAAACTCACGTTTGCTCCTTTCAATTGCATTCTCTGCTCGTTTCAGACCGGCCACGCTTGCCTCGTACATCAGCAAGCGGGAAGCATGTGCGAGCGGCGCACTACCGAACCCGGCAGCGCTGCGCTGCTGCGACAGGACACGTCATGTCGTGTGAAAAATTCTAGCTAGTCTGTGCCGATCGTACGTGCCAAAATGAGCCAATAAGTTGCCATGTGGTGGCAACATTAGGCACGTTTTTGTATTTATTTGACACGATGAGCCAATGAAATTCGACCGGATCGACGTTGATATCTTGCAGGCGCTGCAGCGTGACGCTCATGTCAAGGCTGCGGACCTCGCTGAATCGCTTGGCATTTCGCTTTCGCCGCTCTATCGGCGCATTCGTCTGCTCGAAGAGGCGGGCGTCATTACGAAATATGTGTCACTTCTGGACCAGGAGAAGGTGGGATTCCCGGTCACCGCCTACGTATCAGTCGCAATTGAAAAATCCGCGGCAAAGCTGGCTGCTTTCGAGCGCGCCCTGCTGGGTTGCGAGGAGGTGATGGAGTGCTATCTGATGACGGGCGCGTTCGATTACATCGTGCGGCTGGTGGCCAGCGACATGGCGGGCATCGAACGTTTCGTGATGACGCGGCTCGCGACCATCGAGGGTGTCCGCGACGTCAGCACGTCGATCACCTTGCGGCGTGTCCAGTACAAGACCGTGTTACCAGTTCGCGAGGGGGGAGAGTAAATTTCCGATTGCTCCGGAAGTACCCGAGCGATGGAGCACCTTACGATTTTTGTTTTGTGCGAAACGCTTCTATGCCAAGCCAGAGGTTTGTCATAACCATATCGATTGGTACATTTCTTCTTACGGAGAGCGCCCGCTTAAGGAGAAAATCATGAACGAAGCTCAGTTTCTCAAAAGCCTGATCGTCATCGGACTGATCGTTGCCGGACTTGAAATTGCTACCGCGCGGGCACAGAAGACACCGGCGGTGCCGGGCGCAATCAACACTCCGTGTATGGTGAATCGCGGTTCGACAATGGAGAACGACCAGCGTTGCCACCGATCGTTTGGAGTTTGGATTGGGGAATCTCACGTTGGACACGCTGCAAACGATGCGGATATTCGTCCGCGTTGTTGAGGAGAAGAGTTATAGCGGCGCCGCACAAAGCATGAGCATCACGGTCGCCCGTGCATCGCGCGCAGTAGCTCACCTGGAAACGCGTTTATGTACGCGACTGCTCAACCGCACCACCCGAAGCGTGG
>Ga0210387_10004161_pt1 | contig 11078 bp, 7 predicted proteins | sample IncBWC7OmetaG_FD_160108 | JGI IMG/M metagenome (GOLD analysis project Ga0210387, IMG submission 160108) | Forest soil microbial communities from Barre Woods Harvard Forest LTER site, Petersham, Massachusetts, United States - Inc-BW-C-7-O ... | reverse complement strand
AGGCGTGCCCAGGACGCGCTCGTGACAAGCTTCGACCGTTTTCACGAGCGGATGATCTTTCGAGATTTCCGCGCCGGGCACGGACACGAAAGTCTCGTACTCGACATCGTAGTCAGGATGCTTTATTCGCAAGTCGAGGACGAGTTGTTTGATGGCGACCCGCACTTCCTTGAGCGGCATCATTGGCGGCACGCGCACGTCCAAGAAAACATCCGCGCGGTCGGGAGTGCGGCTGACACGCCAGGGATGGCCGCCGCGGATACAGCCGACATTCACAACGCCGGGCTGGCCGTCGTAGACGGCTCTCTTTTCCCATGCGGCGATCCATTCATAAATGGGCGTGAGAATTTCCTTCAGGCGGAAAATGGAGCTTTGGTCCTGCTTGCCGCGAGTGAAGGCTGTGTGCACATAGTGCCCATGCGTGGAAATGCGTACCCAAACCGCTCCGTAGTGCCCCAGGACGAGTTGCATGTCCGTGGGCTCTCCCAAAATACACATGTCCGGCAAAACGCCGTGGTTGACGAGATGGTGTGAGCCGACGCCGTAGCCGCGATATTCTTTGCCGACAAACTCGTCACCCCATTGCGTTTTTTCAATTTCGCCGGCGACGGCGGCAATGGTAACGTCGCCCTCGAGCTTTATTCCGGCGCGCATCAAGGCTTTGACGGCTTCCGTGTAGCAGACCAGCGCTCCTTTCATGTTGTAGATGCCGAGGCCGTAGATCATTCCATCGCGAATTACCGCTTTTGGTTTGTAGCCGAGACCGGACAGAAAAGTTTCGCGACCGGAGTTCGACGTATCCATGTGACCGTTGAACATCAGGCTTCTGCCGTTGCCGGCGCCTTCCCAAAGGCCGACGACGTTTGCGCGACCGTCTTCGACTTCCTGCCAAGTGACGTTCAATCCGGCTTCTTCGAAAGCGCTGCGCATGTAACGACCCATTTCCAGTTCTTCGCCGGTGGGGCTCGGAATATTCACGACGTCGCAGGCCATCGAGACGATTTCGTCCTCGCGGACTTGCGAGAGAATCGCGTTGGCCAGGTCTTCCCTCATTGAGACAGAGACCTCCGTACGGCGTGTGCGTTTTTCATGGCGCGCTCAAAGGCGAAAATCGTCGGGATAGGAGCACAGTTTTTCGCATCCTTTTTCCGTCACCAGAAAATTGTCTTCGAGGCGCAATCCCCCGCCGCCTTCCCAATATATGCCGGGCTCGATCGCGAGCACCATCCCGGAGCGCATTTCACCCGGCACTATGCGATGAGAATAGGGCGCCTCGTGAGCGCGGGCGCCGACGCCGTGCGCGACTGGGTGCGACGGTTGTCCTGGATAGCCGGCTGCATCAATTCCATCGCGAATGATGCGGTCGATTTCGCCAAGCGGAGCGCCGTTGCGGACGCAACCAACAGCATCGTCGAAAATCTTCAACAATTGGTCGAGCAAGCGATTGTAGGCGGGAGTTAGTTTTCCAGGACAAAGATTTTTCGTCAAATCGGTCCAATAGCCGTCGGCACAAACCCAGATTTCAACAAGCGTGGGCTCATCTTCGATCACAGGGCGGTGACTTGTGGATGTGAAGGTCGCGATGCCCCGGCCGGACCAAACCAACGTAAAGGCTCGAGCCATTTCGACTTTGCCTTTGTAGCCAACGCCGACGGCGTGGATGTGGCCCTCGATCATTGCAGCGACTTCGCTTTCTTTCATGCCCGTCTTGATATTCTCTCGCGCGTGTTCCATGCCGATGGCCGCGAGCTCGTTGGCCAGGCGCATGCGCTCGATTTCCTGGGGCGTTTTGATCATACGGACTTCGGCGAGCAGCAGGGCGGCGTCGACAATTTCGCGGCAAGCCGCGTGGAAGGCGTCGTAGAAACCTTGCCAGTAGACTGTTGGCTCTCCAACCATGCGATCGCAAATCTGGGATGTTTGGGAGAGCTCAATGCCGACGCGTCCGTTCAGTTTGCGCTCGTGTAAGACCTCGACGGCCATCTCGACGGCGCGAATCATGGGCGGGCGCGGATCCTTGGGATGATAGAAGGGAAAGAAGCGCACGTCTTTGTTCCAAGCTGTGTGCTGTGCTTCGCGGAATTGGGGCTCGATCACCAGAAGCGTGGGATCTCCCTCGCGCGGAAAAATCGCGAGGTCGTAACCCTTCATCGTCCAGTAATTCGAGAGATAGAGAACATTATCGGGCGCGCGAACAACAACGGCATCGAGATCGTGCCGCTCCATCATCTGCCGCACCCGCTGCCATTTGTCGCTATCTACTGCGTAAGCCATGCGTTGCCCGCCTACTTTCCGGCGTCGCGCTCCTTGCCCTTGTAGCTCCAGGAAGCTTCCTTGCCTTTGATGAGGCGATAGAGCGCGGTGTGCAGCGGCGCGGGAATGCCCGCGCGAAGCGCTTCGCGGGCGATGGCGCCGCCGAGAAAGTCTACTTCGGTGCGCAGCTTATTGCGAATGTCGTAGAGCATGGAAGGAGGATGATCGGTCTGCGCGCCGAGTTTGTTCATTTCCCAGGGATCTTCGTAGAGTTGGATGCCGAGTGCGGCCGCCACGCGCGTTCCTTCGTCGATCAAATCATGAAGGAGGTGGCCGAGATCGTTGAACTGATTCTCTTGAGAGAAATGCGGTGAGTGCGGAAGTTCCGTCAATGCAGAGGCTGCGTTGACGGACGAGTTGAAGATCACTTTGGACCACTGGGCGGGGCGGGCGTCTTCGAGCGCCACGGCTTTTAGGCCTCCCGCCACGAGCAGGTCAGCGGTTTCCTTCACCAAGGAGAACGGTGTGTTCGTGGGCTCGAAGGGGCCCATCCAGGTGGCGGTGTCGAGTTCGTATTGAACGTGGGTGTCGTCGTGGCGCGTTCCGCTCATAAACGTTGTGCCGCGGATGACGTACGTCTTTGCGAGATCGGCAATGATCTCCTCGGCGCCGAGTCCATTTTGCGCAGAAAGAATCGCGCCATTATCAAAGAGATGAGCGACGGGACCGAGAGCTTCGGCAGTCTGCGTGCCTTTGCACGAGACAATGCCGAGATCGAATTGGGGTAATTCGGCGGGATCGTGCGTGGCGCGCAGGTGAGTGTGAAATTCATGGCCTCCCGACACGTGCAGTCCATTTTCGTTGAGCGCGCGCGCATGTTCGGGGCGTCGGACGAAAGCCCACACTTCCGCCACTCGCGCGAGATGCGCGGCGTATAGACTGCCAATTGAGCCGCAACCGATAATGCAGATGCGCTTCATAGCTCCTAGTGGACGGAGATCTGAATTGTGCAACGAGACATTCTAGCGCGCGGTACGGTGATGTTCGACACGGACCATCCCGGCGAATTCGCCCTGGCGTGCGCGCTGCATCGCGCGAAAGACGGAATCGCCGGTGTTATGCGAGTCATCGATGATGACTCCCCTGGAATACAGGGCGTCTTGCAAAGCCGCGCAGATAGTGTGAACCGGAGCAGCGCCGCCTTCGCCCATGCCCTTAGCACCGTTGAACGTGAAAGGCGACGGCGACTCCATGTGGCCGTAGAGAAGGTCGGGCATATTCATCGCGGTGATCGGCGTGTAGTCGCTAAAAGTCGAGGCCAGCAGATTGCCATCCGTATCGTAGGCGCAATGCTCCATGAGGGCGGCGCCGATACCGTGGGCGGTGCAACCGTGGACTTGGCCCTCGACGATGCGCGGATTGATGGCGCGGCCGCAATCGTCCACGCAGGCGTACGCAAGGATTCTCGGCTGGTAGGTCTCGCGGTCGACCTCGATTGCGGCGACGTGAATCTGCGCCGCATAGGTGAGTGTGAGATTCCCATACTTGCGATTAATGTCCGGCAGTTGGAATGGCGCGTGGTAGACGTGGCGGCAGTTCAGCGTCACATCCCACAAATCTTCTGGCATGCCCGCGTTGTTAACGTTCACGATGTTTGCGAGCGCCCAATAGTTGATCGACTTCTTCGTGCGCTTGTCGCGAACTTCGGGTCCTTGCGCGCCAATGCCAAATTCAAGATCTTTTTCCTTTGCTTTCAGCGCCCACGCGGCGAGACGGCTCATTTCCTTACGCAGTTTCTCGGCCGCTCCGTGAATGGCTGCAATTCCAGTGACCGCGAACTGGCTGGCATACGTTCCCGTATGCCCGGTGTAAGCATTCTGCTCGGTATCGAATCCTGGCTTGACCTTAACGAGATCGGGAGAAATGTCGAGAACATCGGCAACTACTTGTGCAGCGGTGGTCTCATGCCCTTGACCTTGCGGCACGGAACCCATGGTGATCACGACCTCACCGTAGATATCCAATTTGGCGATCGCGGCTTTGGATTGTCCGGAAAAGGGAGCACCAGCATTGATGATGCGCGCTTGTCCGAAATTATTTGTTCCTGAGTCGAGCGTGGACCCGATACCGAGGCCGATCCAGCGGCCTTCTTTGCGGGCGGCGGCCTGTTTTTTCTTCCAGTCGTCCCAGCCAATAAGATCTTTTGCCATTGCGAGCATGCCGGCGTAATCGCCGGAGTCGTAAACGCAGCCGTTAGGCGTGGTATACGGCATTTCGTTTTTGCGAATGTAGTTACGCACGCGCATCTCGTCGGTGGGAATTCCGAGCGAGTGGCCGCAAATATCGAGCACGCGCTCCATAAACCAAAGCTGCTGCATGCGCGAGTAGCCGCGATTGGGACCAACGGGACACTTATTCGTGAGGACCTGATTCATGTCGATGCGAATATTCTTGACGCGGTAGGAACCCGCGAGCACTTGCGCCCAAATGACGCAGCCCAGCGGCTCGTAGCGAGGATAGGCGCCGCAATCGTCAACGTGGCGCGAATCAATCGCCTTGATGACGCCATTTTTGTCGAGGGCCACGCGGGTGTCTAGAAAAGTCCGTTCATTTCCGTGGGCGCTGGCTTGCATGTGCTCGGTTCGCGTTTCTGCCCATTTCACGGGACGGTCGCCAGCCTTGCGCGAAGCCAGCGCACACACGGCCATGTACGGATAGTTGGTGATCTTAATTCCGAAGCCGCCGCCGATATCGAAACTCTTCATCAAAATCTGATCGATTCGAACACCAAGCGCCGGAGAGAGGAATTGAGCTGCGAACGAAGGGAAAGAATTGTTTGACCAATATTCGATGCGTTCCGAGCGCGAGTCCCACACCGCGATCATGGCGTTGTTTTCCAGCGGCGTGCTGGAAAAGCGATGGAAGTGCAGCCGGCCGATGTGGACGGTGTGAGCGGCTTGCTTGAAAGCTTTCTCCATGTCCCCGAATTCAAAGAGTCCATGCCAATTGCGGTTTGTGCCCATCTCCGGATGGAGGAGGCTTTCGTCTTTCAGGGCGTCTTCCGCAGTCATGACGGGCGGCAGCGGGTCGTACTCGACTTCCACAAGTTCCGCGGCATCTTCGGCGATCATGCGCGTTTCAGCCACAACAGCGGCAACGGGCTCGCCCTGGTAAACGACTTTGTCGACCGCCATCGGGTAGTCCGCGATTTTTTGTCCGACGTCCGGGCCAATCTCGATGAAGGGATTCACCATGCCCTTTACTTCCGTACCCGTCAGGGTGCAAACAACACCGGGCAACGCGGCGGCTTTCGAAACATCCACGCGCGTGATTTTTGCGTGCGCATACGAGGAACGCACAAAGCGGATGTGCAGCATGCCGGTAAGCTTTTGGTCATCGACGAAGATGCCCTTGCCGCGCACGAGGCGGTCTTCTTCTTTGCGGCGGATGGGTTGGCCGACCCACTTCGCAGCGGCTTGCGCGCCGTTATGCGCGGAGGGAGCGTGCGATTTGGCTTTTTTCCTCTTTGTGTGCGCTGTTTTTGCCATAGCTTGGCCGTACGCCTAGCTGAGAGCCTTTTGCAATCCGTCTATAAGCTTCTGCACGTTCTTTTTTGCAAGCGGTTCGAGCATTCCGCCAGCAAGTGACGCGATCGGTCCCATTACGTTCGACTGTCCGCTCCAAATTACTTTTGTGCTTCCGTCGGGCGCGGGCTCCAGGTCAAAGCCTGCGCGCAACGTCGTGGACCCGCCGGGAACTTCACCGTTTCCTTGATAGACCGCGTGCTTGTCCTGCTCACTTTCCACCAGCGACATTTTCACTGCCGCCGTGCCGCGAATGTGCGAGATTCCCACGCTCAGCTTAACCTTGAAATTCTTGTCGTCCAGTCGTTCCATGCTTTGATAATCGGGCAAGAGCGGACAGAAGCGATGCGGATCGATCAAGAAACTGTAAACGTCTTCCGGCTTTTTCTTTACCACGAATTCTCCGCCAAACTTGATCTCCATGCTCAGCGCTTCTCCATATCGTTTGCGGCGGCGCGAACGGCTTTGAAAATGTTCTGGTAGCCGGTGCAACGGCAAGTGTTGCCGGCGATCCCTTTGCGAATTTGTTGCTCCGTGGGCTTCGGCGTATGAGAAAGCAAATGAAGTGTGGATAGGAGAAGCCCGGGCGTGCAGTAGCCGCATTGCAAACCATGACAGTCCGCAAAGGCTTTTTGCACTGGATGCAGCTCGCCATTTGTCGAGAGTCCTTCGACGGTCGTGACCTCGCCGCCATCCGCCATGGGAGCAAACAGGGTGCAAGACTTTACGGTGCGCCCATTAAGCAGAACGGTGCACGCGCCACAATACGTGGTGTCACAGCCGATGTGCGTGCCCGTTAGGTTCAAATGATCGCGTAGAAACTCGACGAGCAAAGTGCGCGGCTCGACGGTTGCCTCGCGATGTTCACCGTTCACGCGCATTCGCACGAGCATTTTGTCAGCGTCCGGCATATTCGTGTCCCGCTTCTGCCTGCTCACCGCGGGCGCGCCGCGAAGCAATGCTGATGGCGCGCTTCACGAGCGCGGCCACAAGGACGCGTTTGTACTCCGCCGAACCGCGCATATCGCTTTGCGGCTGCGCTTCGTCGTGGGCCGCATTCGCGGCACCTTGGATATTCTTCTCGTCGAGGGGCTTGCCGCTCAGGGCCGCCTCGGCTTCCTTCGCGCGAAGAGCGGTCAAGCCGACGCAACCGAGTACGATGCGCGCATCCTTGCAAATGTTCCTGGCGTCTAGGACGAGCTGAACCGCCGCGCTTACTGTCGCATAGACCGGGGCGCTTCTTTTGAACGCGACGTAAGCGCCGCCGCTGCCTTTTGGCGGAATTTTGACAATCACCTCGCGCACGAGTTCGCCGTGTTTGAGGACGGTTGTGAAGGCGTCCTTGATGAATTCTTCGAGCGGCACGGTTCGCTCACTCTGGGATCCGGCACAGCGCACCGAACTCTCGAGCGTAAGAAGAACAGCGCTCCAGTCACCGCTAGGATCAGCTTCGGCGAGGGAGCCGCCGATCGTGCCCTGATTGCGCACCTGAACGTCGGCGATGCCTGCCGCGCAGTCGTGCAAGATCGGAATGGACGCGGCGATTTCGGAATTCTCAATGTCGGCGTGACGCGCGAGCGCACCAAATCGCAGTTCACCTTTCTGACGTTCGATGGTGCTCAGGCCAGAAATGCCATTGATGTCTACCAGGGCTGCGGGCCGCGCCAGACGCATCTTCATCAGCGGGATCAGGCTTTGCCCCCCGGCAAGCAAACGCGCTTCCTCTCCCAGTTGCAGAAGCAGCTTGGAAGCCTCTTCGAGCGTTGCGGCGCGATGGTAGGAAAAAGGAATCGAATACACGTTCGTTCCCGCTGGGCGCTGGGCGGAGTCCGGATCGCGGCTTGTCGAGGATCAGGAGCAGATTCGCGATGCCCGGCGCATTCTATTTTGAATGAACGGGGGTGGCAAGGTGAAACGATGCTCCACCAAGTAAGCGAAACAAGATGGCGAACTCAAGCGGCCTATCGACGCTGGCTATTCCCAGCGTCGTCGTTTATTCTGCCGCATCCTTCCGCATGACTGAGCGCAACAAGATTGTTCCGATTATTCTCGCCGCGGGCAGCTCCGAAGAATTGGGCATGCCGAAGGCGGTTACGCAATTCGGGCAAAAAACGGCTCTCCAGATCGCGTTCAACAACTGTTTGGGCCTTGGGCGACCCATCGTGGTGCTCGGATGCGACGCCGGGCGAGTGCGAACTGCTGTGCCGCGAGAGGCGCAGGTGGTAGTTAATCGGCGGTGGCGCGAGGGACAGTTGAGTTCCCTTCTTTGCGCAATAGAGCGCATTCCACTGTCCGCAGCGGTGCTCATTTATCCGGTGGATCATCCTCTGCTCCAGAAACACACTGTCATGAAGCTTGTTCGGGAGTTTCGGAAACGCAAAGCGCCGAAGGAAATCGTGATGCCGCGGTACAGAGGCAAGTGTGGGCATCCTATCATCCTCTCGGCGGCTTTGAGAGACGAGCTTCGTGGCGCATCAACTGCGCGAGAGGTTGTCTATCGCATCCCTGAACGCATCCGAGCTGTCGATGCGGGAACAAGCGCGATTTATGAGGATTTCGACACTCCTGAGACATACCGGAAATGCCTGCGCAAATTTGCAGCGCGCAGTTAGCCTTGCCCAGTCAACTTGGTATCGAGCGGCAGCGGACGGAATTGAGCCTAAGGATGCAACACAACAGGAGGGTTCACGCGCACTGGAGGGTGGTGGCCTGTTGATGTAGTCGGCGAGAGCTGCAGGGTCATTGCAGGATCGCCGAAGAAGATCCAAGTGCGCCGGACATCGTTATCCGTCACTCCGGTCTTCGCTTGAACTATCGCAGCGGCAATCGGCGTCGACGGACTGGTCTTGAGAATCTGAAGCAGCGCCTGGTTCATGGAAGCTTGGGGCGGCTGATTGGTGAATCCGGAGGAAGCCCAGACAGCCACGGCGCCGCCATTGGGCGCGAGCAGAAGAGTTTCCGCCAAGCTGGTGGAGTAAACGTCCTGGAAGAAGCCGTTGAGGCAATCCATGAGCAGGTAGACGGACAATTGATCGCCATTTGTGAGAGTGGCGACAGAAGTATCGTCAAGAAAATCGGCGAATGACCATTGTTCGACGGATCCGTGGCCTGAGTAATTGACCAGGAGTGGGCCGCTGTTGAGCGCGGTGAAAATCTGCTGCGTGACGACGCTGGGATCCATGCCGTCTGCAAAGATTTCCGTGGGCTGGAGCGATGACGGCAGATCCGTTGCTGCGAACTTCGTCGCGGTCGTAAAATCCGCGCCTATATTTTGATCGGCAACAAGCAGGGCCTGTTGATTCCCAGCGCCGCCTGCGAGGCCCTTTTCATAATTCAGAATCTTGGAGACCACAAGCGCTGCGTCAGACGCGGTACGCGCCGGAATGCGGCCCGTAGCAATCGTTTCAAATCCATTTTGCTTGAAGTCGCTGAACCAATCGTCGGAAGCGGTCTTGAACGCAGCTGTTTCGATGATGCGCGTGGGCACAAAGTCGAAATCGCCCAAGCCGAGGTAATTGCGCGGGTCCAGGGAAGCGTCGCCAACGAGCAGCAGATATTGCGGCTTCCGAGTCCACTGCGATTCGGCGTTCCGCAGAAAATCGCGGATAGCGAAGGGGCTGCGCTCGCCGTAGTTGAAGGCATCGAAGACTTCGTCGATGGTCACAACCTGGACGCTCAGACCGTTCGATTCGTGCATGCTGACTAGCGGACCGAGCACGGACTGGAAATCGGGATGCGTGATGATCACCATCTGGCTACCAAAGGTCCGCGCGGCGAGCGCAGCGGGCTTGTGGAAGGCAAGCCCCGAAGGCGCCGAAATCTGATCGTCTGAAAAGACCAGAAGAGTGCGTTCCTGTCCTGCGGCGGGCGGCAAGCCGAGCGTGATGCCGTAGCTCGCGCTTTCCTGGCCAATTGTGCCGGAAAGTTGCTCAACGGCGAGAGGATTGGTGATGTCAAACACCTGGATCCGCTGGTTGGTGAAACCGGTGATGTGCAGCGTGCTGCCTGTAGGGGCCGTAGCTTTGAGCCAATTCGCATCCGCTTCGTAGGTATGCGGATAGTGAAGAGCGATGGACTGCACGACGCTCACGTCGTTGTCGCCTTGCAGAGCCGTGAGCGTGACGGTGTTGACTCCGTCCTGCAGCAAACTACGGTCGATGGGAAAAGTGTTGGTGACGTTGGCTACGTTTGCAAAATCCATTTCGCCGATGGACGCGCCATTGAAGAACACCGACACGCTATGCGCTTGTTGATCGGTGGCGCCCTGCAGCGTCACGTCAACGGAAATTTGCATGCTGGAGTTGGGATCCGCGTGAGCGACTGTAAGTTGCTGGTCCACCGGCTCGGACGTGACGGCGGCGCCAAAAAAGTTGTCGTTGTTTTCGCCGTTGAGCAGAGTCGCAAAATAGGTGGTGCGCTGTTCCAGTACAACGGTGAAAGGAAAGCTTTGCTGCTCGGAAAGTCCGGCATTCACTGCGGGAATGGAATTGATCCGCATTCCCGGACGCGACCCGTGAATCAGCCAGTAGACGCGCGTACCGGAAAATGGTGTGTCGATACCTGTTCCGTAGAATTCGATGCTGTCGTTGGGGCCGAGCGGTCCAGTCTGGCGGCCAAGAATCAACATGGGCTGCTCGATGCCCTCGGCGTAGAGGTGAAGAGTCCGCGCGTCGGCGTTGGGATCGAGACCGGCGGCGACGAGCTGAGCCTTTGATACTTGATACCAGCCTTCGCCCTGGACGGAAATTTTTACTGCCGCGTCCCCGTCAAGCGACACGGGCAGTCCGCCTCGCCCGGGAGCCGGAATAATAGGCCGTGGCGTGGGTAGCCGCAGACGCCCGATGAGAGCGGGCTGCGTGATTGCACGATTGAGTTGTGTCAAAAGAAGTGGCTGGGAGATGGCGCCGGACCGTGGAGCTGCCGACACGTCCACGGAGACAGGTCCATGCGGCATGCGCGTGCCATTCAGGTCGACATCTTCCAGCTCATAGGTCGATTGTGGCGTGCCGTTCGGATCGAGCCACTGATACGTCTTTGCGGCATGCTGCGGACGTCCACCACGAATTAGCAACGACGAGCCGGCGATGATCGAAGGATTCAGCCGCTGGCGGCCAGTGCCATCCAAGCGGAAAACATTGAAGCCGAGATTGCGAATTTCTTCGCGGGTTTTCCATTCAAGAAGCACGCCGCCGCCCTGTCGCGGCATCGCATTGAAGGAAGCCAACTGGACGGCAGTCGGGC
>Ga0210387_10004159_pt1 | contig 11087 bp, 10 predicted proteins | sample IncBWC7OmetaG_FD_160108 | JGI IMG/M metagenome (GOLD analysis project Ga0210387, IMG submission 160108) | Forest soil microbial communities from Barre Woods Harvard Forest LTER site, Petersham, Massachusetts, United States - Inc-BW-C-7-O ... | reverse complement strand
ACAGTAACAGCGACATGGCAGAACATCACTCTTACTCATCCCATATCTTTTTATTCAGGCACATGCACGAGGATGAAGAGATTCGTTACATACTGTCCGGGGGTGGTTTCTTCGATGTTCGTGGTATGTCAGGTCTTACGATGTAGATCTGACCGACATCACTCATTTATGACTATTAATTAGAAACACCAACTGATGCTTGGATCCGATTGGCAGTGGAGCCCGGCGATCTCGTTGTGATCCCCTCTGGAATCTACCATCGCTTCACACTGGATGAGGCCAACAACATTAAAGCCCTACGTCTTTTCAAGGTAAGCTGTCCAAGATAGTTCAAACGTAGGCTGTTCCTTACGTTCGACGTCACGACAGGATGAGCCCAAATGGGTTCCCCACAACCGAGGCGCAGAGACAGAGATCAACCCGTATCGGGTTGAATACCTGAAGAGCGTTGGAGTTAGAGCATGACAGCTCCTTCCTTTTTTTAATGTAAGGTACACGATCATGATATTTAACGCCGATTGTAACCTATCTTACTGGCCCGAAACAGTCTTCTACACATCAACGCGATTTATTTGATAATCGATACATCTCTTCGTCCTCATACTGAATGACAATTTTCAGGTTGACTACAATTTTCAAATGAAACGGAAGGGAGCATTGCGGCTATATAATATTATCATATGGAGGATAAAGGAGTGTTCAATATACTGAAGTGTAACGAATACAGTGCATATCATACAATGACTTGTCATCTTTCTGGCCCATTACCAATACACCCGAATAACGTCCGAATAACGTCTATAATAAATACCGCAAATGTCTGTTTTCTTATCCAGTAACCTCAACCGTAGCATGGGCCGACGTCATCCGAGCCGGGTGCAAAGCACTCGGCACCCTCAACACAATCTGATCGCGTAAATGCGCCTGCCCCGGCCTCGATCCACGCCCCGATGTTAAATCCTGCACATGAGTGCCTGACCCCAAAGACGTAGCCGAAGCGTCCAGCTGTGTTTGCACGCCCAGCTTAGCATGTTGGCTTTCGCGGTTGGCTTTGGGTGCAATATGAAGGGGAGGCGTGTTGGTGAATAGATCTATCACGTGGAAGTCGGACTCGTGCTCGGGACGGGAAACTTCGGAGGGTGCGGTGGTGAACGAGGCGTGCGAGGCAGAGCTAGTACTGCCGACGCTCGTGCGGAACGCAGATGTGAGGGAGGGATTGGAAGAATGGGATAGGTGTGGCTGGTGTGACGTGGAGGGACTGGGGAACCACGTCGAGATGGTGGAATCGGGGGCTTCCACTAACGGCTCCATTGGTACGTGCTTTCCTTTCCGAGATTTCTGTCGCACTGGGCGTGTGCGTGAGGGCGCGGATGGGATGGAGTCGGCTGTGGTATCAGTTGGGGAGGGCACGCTGATGATAGAATTCGAGCGTTCGATCCGGGAGATCTTACTGAGAGAGCGACTCGGTCCGGTATCGGAGGATTGCCTTGCGCGCGATTTCAGGAGGTGGCCGATTACGCGGGTGGGGAATCTCTGGACGGGTTGCTGTGGTTGCAGGTCCTGGGTTTGGAGATATGGGGGAAGGGAAGGAACGGGGGGAGGAGGCGAGAAATTAGACACTACGTGGTGCATGTGGGTCGACGCTGAGGGCTGAGAGTACACAGACTCCGAACTGTTCGATGCGGTCGACGTTGGAGTGGAGGCGCCTGAGTCTAGGGCTTCGATGGTGGCAGCGGGGTTTGTGGATATGTAATTAGAGGTAGGGATTAGGGGGGAGGAAGGAATGACGAGAGGGGGAAGAAATCTGCCGGGGGTGAGCTGCGGCGTCATCGCCTCCCGCATGAACGGCGTCGCATTGGAGAGAGGCTCTACAAAGCGTTGAAGTTCGGCTTGGCCATCATGTTCGGCGACGGGGTAATAACTAGTGTGATGCGAGTGGCTGGAGACGGAAGCCTGATATTGCTGGGGCTCGGTCTGAGTATACAGCCAACGTGGTTTGCTGTCCGGTGGGGGGGACATGCTGACGTCAGAAAATGTACGGTGATGGTAGGATTTGTGTTCTCCGAATTCTGAAGATTCTAGGGATTTCCGTCCTTGCTCGACGGAGACATTGTGTACGTGGGTCTCGTGGCGGGTCTCGTGGCGGGGTCGTCGAAATCTTCGCCAGACAACAGCGACGATCGATGCGAATAATAGGGCTATGACAACTCCGCCTGCAATAGAGGCTGCTATAATACCAACGTTGGGTCGGGAGGAAGTGCTCCTGGACACAAGGTTAACGAGGGGCGCCATTGTGCAAAAAGATGTGAAAGGAGATTATGGGCGGGAAAAGATGAGATGGGCGTTGATAAGTGGAATGGGAAGTGGTACTCGGACGAGAGCACAGCAAGACCCAAAACGCATCCATTTCAACTTTGCGGTACAGCATATCTATGAAACAACTCCCGACTGCGCAGATTTGGAAGTGGCTCGTGCCTGGCTGTGCCTGCTGCCGGATTCACCGCGAGTCACGTGTTCGCACAGCACTTGTGATGTTGCCAAGACGTGCGAATGGAAGGCGCCATAGTTCTGTAAGTCAATATTCAGGGGAGATGACCTTAGATTCAAGCCTTCAAGCGCCAAAAGGTATCCTCCCAGCTCTCAATATGGTCACCGGTCTACCCACGACCAAGCTAATTTAGCGATTTTGGGAAGCAGCAAGATAAGGCGAACATGTGTTCGGCGGAGGTGAGGGGTGTACTCCAGCCATCTCCCTAGTGTACGCATAAACCTGTTTTTGAGAGCATCCTAATGGTTTCGATGGCAGAGCCGAAACGCGGAGCTCAAGGTTTTGTTGTCTGGGAGTTGAAACCAATTTCCGAAACAATTCCCTCAGCCACGTGACAGAATAAGAGTCAATAAACCCTAACCCGGCGCAAGAGCTTCCTTGACGGGAGAAATGTTGGAGAAATGACTAGTCATTTCTCCCGTCAATTCCAGCTGCATGTCAGGAGGAAGGTTTGTACATCTAGAACGTTGGGGGATAAATACGCCGTGGCGGGAAACATTCCCAGACGGCAACCTTCATTCTACTGACGAGATTGGGGCAGAAAACTTGACATAACTCTCGTTTCCGACGGTGTCTATATCATCATTTGAAATCCCATCCAAATACGTTTGAAGCGCACATCGCCAGCAACGTCGTATAATGGTTATGGTTAACATAATATCCTGTAGAGTCTGCCCTAATCACGGAGATAAAGCCAGGGTGATTCAAGATATGGTTCGGTACTGTGCGCGTTGTAGACATGTCAGTCAACGGAGACAATGCCACTGGCAATGCGTGGCTAATCCAAAGTTGCTGTGGCTATAATACAGTGTGAAAATGTGGTATTTAGGAAAGGGACATACGCGTTTTGGTATTCACGTGATGTGTCTGGTGTTGACTCGGAGCTCTCCGAGTCTAGGGTCAAATGGAAGGTAATTAGGCCTATACTGAAACGGTCATCAGATTCGTGGATTAATGACTCGGAGGTCTTCGAAGGTGGCATAAAGAACGTTGTTATCTATCCATGCGAAGGTTACAAAGGGAGGCTAAACATAGAGACGCTTTTTGAGATCGCGAATGTAACTACCAGCAGCCACAAAGCAGCCATTCAGAACAATTGGGTAGGTTAAAGACCAAGTACGTAGTGGATTGGGGAACGGAGAAGATGAAAAAGTAGGAAAATTAAACTAAAGTAACAGAGTAGCTGCGTAAATCAGTGTTCTGCGTAATATCCAAGGTATATATAACCAAGGATAAACATGACCCTTTACCGTGACGCGTCGCTTCTGACACCAGAGCCCACTACTCCATTACAATATACGATGCTATGATGTGATGAAAATCTGCTACGTTTCTATCCCATGTCCCGAAAGCAAAGCCGACTTCATCGCTGGAGACCGAAGTGCGCTGGACCTTCAACCTACACCGCTCTAGAAGATTTGTAAGCATGGACAAATAAAGCCAAATCACTCGAGCGGTGAGTGGTGAGTGGTGAGCGGTGAGCAGTGAGCAGTGAGCGGTGTACCCTAGGTGGTGGGCAGTCAGAGGTGTGCAGACACACCGGATTCTGAGATACCATCTGACATTGATGTCATGATAGGTGACCGGGGTATTTATGTAGAAGTAATTAAGTTAATAAATTCAACTTAATAATAATAAGCATAGTTTCTGGGTGTTCAAAACTCTTTGTGGTGGCGGCCGCGGCACTTTGCCTGCAGTGCTTTTGTCTGTGACACGGAGCCTGCAGCGCTTACACCCTGTGGGGCGCTGCGTGCACAGAAAAAGAATTCCCGCCGGAGTGATCGAACCCAAGAGCTAAAAATATAACCACCTTCCACTCACATGTTACATGTCAATACCACTCAGCAACCTGGCTATTCATAACATGTAAACAATTCAATCTATGACACTCCTGGAAGAATCATTCTATAAATGGCCCATTACATCATCACCTTGAGCGGTGTAGGTTTCTAATCCAAGTGCGCTCTGCGCGAATCTTGGACCAAGTCTGGCCATTGGTGTCAATTTCGCTGAACGCTATGAATACGGAAGGATTCATCGTCGAGAACGGATTATTGTTCCATTTAAAAGTCAAGGCTTCATCCGGGCTTCGACTGCGTGTGGTAGTATCGCTCTTAATCTGGATTCCGTGCGCTTTCTGATCGTATGCAAACCAGCCGACGGAGGCCGACTGGAACGTCCTATTTGCCCACGTTTCAATGACCACGGTGAAAGATTCCGCGTCGACATTCATTGGATACGTCTTCAGAGAATAGAAATCTGTCCTGGGCGATCCAAAATCAGTAGCCTTGAACCAGCACCGGACTATGGGAGGCTCCGCAAATGGCTTTGAAAAGTAGACACGGATGTAGACCGCGTCGGTTAGGTTTCGTTTCACGCCATCAGTAGAGACTTGTCCGTGCAACATATGGATTCCGTTGTCGGGCAGAACCATCCAATTGAGTCCGAAGTTTACGCACTTCGTCAGGCCAATTGCCGTAAGTCGCGCATTGAATCCTTTGGTCGTCAGGTTTTCAATATCTGTTATAATATTCGGGGCGACGTTGACTTCTGCGTCAATGAAATTGATACCAGTGATGAGGCGTGGGGGTTTAGAGTATTTGCCCTTGAATTTAACTTGCGGGGATATAGAGCAGCCCGGAGTGGGTGTGTAGTTATTTCCAGCTGCATTTGCCAAGATGTATCCATCTTCACCAGGGTTAGACATCGAGGCCAATCCACTCATTTCAGAAGTCCCCTCCACACCAATCTGCTGACGATCAATAAGAAACAAGGCAAACGTTTTCGGAAATCCGAAGTAACTCACCGGGTTGAGATCTCCCCAAATGAAACCCAAACGATGTATCGCCTCCGATCCCGGGTTATCAACGCTACGACCCCAAAATCCTCTAAGAGAGCCATTTCCAAGGGGAGTGTCCCAGCTCGACACAGAGATATCCCCATAGTCAACATCATCCAGTCGTTTCTTGGTGCCTTCGAGTAACGTCTTTTTCTTAGCATCCACTATCAGGCTACGACCTCTGTTTGTGAAAAGCTTCAGCGAGATAACCCTTTTCCCTTTGGGCGGGTCTACCTCCGTTCCGACCTCCACAGAACCTGCGACGATACGTTCTGTCGTACCAAGCCCCGTCAATTTGACGATATCGTTAGGTTCCGCTGCTTGACTGTTGCCTTTACTTAGTATAAGACCGTTGGTGTAGGTGACTGTGATGAAGGCAATAGCTCCGAAAGCCATGCTCGCACTAACAGAGCTGATTACGAAATTGGGCTGCACAAAGTCGAGATTGCAGAAAAATTGACCTGCCGATTCGTCGCCAACAGGAGGTTCCAAGCGAAAATGATCCGCGATGTTGATCCTGTCCCGCATTAAAGCGGCCGCCTTGTTTGTTTCCTCTAAGGACAGACCCGTGGCTTTGGATAATAGCTGTACAGTTGCACCAGCGTCCGTTTGGGTACCGGTCGCATCCGGTGCTGGGGGTCCCATAACCTGTCCAGTGAGGGGTGTCTCCGATTTCTTGGTGGCTGGGATAGGTTCAACGACAGGCAAAAGCGACTCGAACAAAACAGGGCTAATGAACGACTCGACATGGTCGTCTTTGGAAGGGATAGTCGGATCGCCCGTAATAGCGTCCACTTCATTTACAATGTGACTCATCTGCTTCAGAGCAACTTTTCGAGCCGCATCAAGCCCCTTGATGGAAGGTGGGAAATTTTCCGGTACCTTCGCCTTAGATAGAGCTCCCTTCTCCTCTTCTGTCAGCACCGCCGGTGCGGCCGGCAAGGTATTCAATTTGTGGAATTGCTTCGTCCCATTACGGATGTCGAAAATCTCGACCTGCATCCTCTTGTACAACGTTTTGTACGTCATGAACGAGTCCATCAACGCATTCGTGTAAAGCGTTGCATTCTCGTAATTGAGTGGAGAAACCTTCGTTTGTGTGCGGCTGAGGTAGCTTCGTAGGCTGTCGTACTTGGTCAAGATGGCGTACGTTCGTTGAGGAGCATGAGCGACGAGATCAGGGAATCTTGCCGCCGCCTCGGTCAAGGACTCGATCGTCCACTGCTGGCTAGGGTGTTTGATATGGCCACCGCCAGACCAACTAACTTGAATCGTTGTTTCTGTGTTTGTACTGATATTGGTTTTGGCAATGTTCACGTTGGCTTCAGCAGATAACTCCACTGTGCCAGCGGTGAGAGCGACCTTGGCCTCGGCTTGAATTTCCGTCTTTTTGGCCTTGTTGAGCACTTTCATGGAAATGAGAGCGTTGAATTCGCCTCCCTCCAAAAAACCGGAGATGAAACAGTCGCCATAAACCTTTGTAAAGTCTACGGGCAACACATTAGGGATATGGTTGAACTCGAGCGCGTCCTTGATGTTGATCGTCTGGTTGATCACTTTGACGCTGATGTAATAGTTAAGATCGCTCTCCTTGAATTTGTCCGAATCGATGAAGGCACCACGTCCAGAACCACCGATGGTCCCGTACTTGATGGAAAGACCACCAGAGATGTTCATGTCGTCGGTGATGTCGCTAAGCTTGTCAACAAATCGCGAAGAGTAAGTGACTACTTGGCTCGCTCCCTTAGCATTCTCGACCGTCCAAGTGTACGTGCCCGTGTTCTTGCCGATGCCTGTAGGACGATCCTCGAACTTGATCCTCCCCCTTTCCTGCATTTCCTTCAGCGAGAGAGCCCCTGCGTGTTTCTCCGCAGCCTCAGTTGCCTTCTTTTCAGCGCGAACGTCGCGCTCCTTCTTTTTTCTCCGCTCTTCTTTTGCTGCAATTTCTTCTTCAGTGAGCATGGAATCATCCTGGGATGTCCTAGGAGCGTCGGCATCGCCACCTCCGGTGGAAGCTTGGGAGGCAGGCTCGATGGTCCTGACATGGACGTCTGTATTTTCATCCTTGGAGTCCTCCATCATCGATGCACCTTTGACAGCAGCGTTGGATTCGCTATGTTCGCTTTCATGATTATAAGACTCGGCAAGGGTCTTCATCGTCATGCCGTCATTGGTCAACACGTTCTCTCCCCTGTCCTCTTTGATAACCACAGCATCATCAACGCAGATCTGCTGGGTGTACGAGTTGAATCTAAAGCGCTCGGTCAGTATTGTTCACTTGAATTACACTAACACGATGGTACCCTTGTCCAAGACGCATGGCATTGTTACTGAAAATGGGGATCGGTTTGTATACAAATAAGCAAAAGACTGAAGCTGAAGACTTACTAAGGCGCTAGCAGAAGACTCATTGCGTAAAGTCAAAGCAAAGGTAGAAATGTTGCAGGTGGGGTTCCGGCGAGTTGGTTTCGAGAACGCTGCAAGAACGATGCCGATGGGGCTTTCACTACCCCAGCATTTATTTCCACGACAAGACCCGGGCCTTGGGTTCCTCCATCTCCCATAAGAACTCATCTCCAGGAACGTATTATGGCAGTTTGAAAACGTCAAAGACAAGGTTCGGCAAAAAGAGAGGACGTACTTGACATGCCACTCATATAATGGCATTCCAAATGTTCCTTGAATGTTCCTGTGCCTCGAGATTGAGTACTACCAGGTATTGTGGTTTGGGATTGGGTACCGAGCAAGCACCGGAACTACAGGCAAGAAGTAGTAGTATAGTTAGTCCAATTTGTTGTCACGTACTAGTAGGAACGAATCATGATCATGCCGGACACAGATCACATGACCCAGCAATTTTCTTGTCATGGGGCTCTGTCACTGGCTCTGTCGAAAAGTACCTACACATTACTATAACTTCGAAAAAATACACCGAAACATCAAATGACGTCGGTATTGTTGGACCAGACAAGGACCTCACGCCATGTCCTTACCGGCAATAGAATTAGCTCAACGACGAGACATCCCTTGGTCAACTGATCGCATACTCCTGCACTCAGAGGAACACTATTCTCCAATCCATATTTCTTGATTTCCCTCTCGACACGCCATGGGAGATCCCTGCCCATCCGCAAGAGGGAACACACCTCTCCTACAATCTCTGATGGAGAGGCTTTGCCCTCCCCAGACGACTTGAGAACTGACTGGTGGGTAAGCGTGTCGTATCCAATGACATCCATCTGTGCACTGTAAGACAACTCGCGCCAATGTTTATTCGTCCTGTACTCGGCATCGGCGATAAAACTCTCGACCTTGACTGTGACAGACACGTCTTCGTCCTTGACTGAGGTCGACTTTGAGGATGCAAAGAGCACGCCCGTGTCTCCTCCCAGTCGATAACCCGCGACATAATAGTCTCCATACCGCTCCTCGAAAGCACTCAGTCCACCTTCATATTTGATTGTTATGATCGCCTGGTCGGTGAGTTTGGGGATGGCGGACAACATGACGGTGCCATACCGAAACGTTGATCGAACAGAACTCTTGTTGGACTGGGCCCTGGCAGTATGAGCAAGGCAAAAGTGACAAGCGAATTACTTACGCTCTTGTTTTCTTGTACATTCTTGTCATACTGGCCAGACACAGAGGCCGTCAAAAACATGCAATCCACAGAAACGCCCAGCCCAACACTCAGATGCTCCTCGTCGGAGCTAGACGACGATCCTTCGACTGACTTGTATGACGCGGCTCCTCCATCTACTACACGAAATGTGACTGGTGTAGTTCCCAGCGATTCGGGTACAAATGGCGAGTCTTTAGCCCAAGGATTCTCCGTCTGGTAGAGACGACTATGGAAGAGAGTCCCGGGTGCTACCGTCATCGTCGGATGCCATGGCAATATCAAGGGTAATCCAGCCTGAGCATATCGTACAAATGTCGGTGTAGCTGATACGTCCTCGACTTGGTTCTCCATAGACCGAAGGGCTATACGACACCCTCAACTTGAACTCTCCCATGTCTGAGTTGGCTCATGTGAACCCCGAAAGTTGGCAGGACATGACAAGAAAACGTACCTAGGCACTTCAGCCTTTACCTAATTATAATGCCGTTTTCAGAAACTTCGTACCTCGTTTCTAATGTGTCCTAGGAGAGACTACAGGCCGTTAAGATAAGACCTTATTCATATACGGCATACAGCACTTGCTGAAGTGTGGACTTCGAAGCTACTTGAATTGGCAAAACAGAAAAACAGTAATAACTCATTACAATAAAGTTTGACCTGTGCAAGGATGTAACATACTTTACGCGATTACGTGCCTAGTTCCCCTTTTTCTTTTTGTAAACCACACTATCAACCTCCTCATCCAGAAGCATCTCGAATATCATCGGCATCTTGCGTTCTTCAGGGTGGAAGCCATTTATGAACTCTTGTGGCTCATTATGAAACTTGGGAAAGGTGTCATCCGTCAATGCATAGGAAAAAATAATAATGTGCAAAGAAAGACACCCACCTGTCGCGTGCATTCATTTGATTTAGAAGACTGATACGGCAACGTGTAATGGTAGTCCAGCCTTGATGTCCCTGCCAGCAGCCCGACACGCTCGCGATCCTTCCCCCCGGTCACAATTTTGGTCACCACTGTGACTCGCGCTCCCGTATTCCGAACATAACGTTTGATAAATTCTTCCACTCTACATCAACCCGATCCAAAAAAAAAAAGGACTGAGGAAAAGTCGATTGTATGTACCAGTTCAGGGGGAGACTGCACCTGATCATCCTTGTATTAGTTTCTTTGGAACCGAGAATGAGGTTGTTCGGGGTTTGCGAAGAACTGGGAGGCTTGTAGCGTTCAAGTCCACCGTAGGAAAAGGCTGAGCGGTGCAACCACTACCAGTATATATGAGTGCGAATCTTGGATACTGATACAACAAGGCAGTCACCTCGGCCCTGTCATATCCCTTGATAGCAATAAACTTCAGAATGACTGTGAATTTTCAATATCAGAAGCGAGCGTTCACCTTAACAAAGTTCTTCCAATAATCGGCTGCTACCTGAAAAGCGCAAATCATAAGCCAGAGTTGATAATATGATTATCCAAAAAAGGACATTACGTCGTTGGCTTTTGCATTCCCCATAACTTGAGCCTGCGTTTTCCCCCGACGGTGGTTACGAGCCGCATTGATCCTCAGTTTAGTGACCGTGGTCTCGGTATTCTTATACATTTCGTTCGGAACCTCTTTAAGCTTGTTCCTAGCTTTCTTGATCCTATCCTCGTCAGACGTGACTTTGAAGGATGTCCGCATAAGCCCCTTGAGTTGGTCCAAATCCTTCGTCATAACCCAGATATCAAAAATTCGGTGAGGGTGAGAACCAATCCTGGTATACTCGGAACGTTCGAACACCTCGTCTTGACCGGGTATGTGCTGGTCAAAAACTATATTTTCCGGTATGTATCGAGTCTTGTTATTCTTATTCAGGACCTCCAGCTTCTTCTTGACGTTGTTGATACAACTGTGGAGCTGCTCTTCGGTGATGCACTTGCAATGCGCAATCGTCAACTTGGTCTTCAGGGCAGCTTGTTCAACATTCGCGCCCCAGAAACGGCCTAGGATGGTCCAAGGCTCGGATTGTTTCAGCTGGGCCGAGCGGGCGATGTCTGCACACACGCAGGTGGGGTCAGGGCAAATCGAGGTTTAATT
>Ga0210387_10004158_pt1 | contig 11087 bp, 10 predicted proteins | sample IncBWC7OmetaG_FD_160108 | JGI IMG/M metagenome (GOLD analysis project Ga0210387, IMG submission 160108) | Forest soil microbial communities from Barre Woods Harvard Forest LTER site, Petersham, Massachusetts, United States - Inc-BW-C-7-O ... | reverse complement strand
ACGACCGCTGATGGCATCGAGCGTTTGTGGGAAGTGTCGACCCGGTTGCTGGAAGCGCCCCCGCCTGTTCGCTTTTATGACCCTGGTACCTGGGGGCCCAACGCGATTCATCAGCTCATTGCACCGAACGCGTGGCGTCTGCCGTTCGAACGAGTCTGGCGACAACCCGACGGGACTGCGAGCTGACGCCGCGAGCCGAAGTGATGCGCTTAAGTGACGGGCGATGGTTTTAAATTCCAGATTTCATCCGCGTATTCTCGAATGGTGCGATCGCTCGAGAATTTACCCGAGCAAGCCACGTTGATGATGGCCTTTCGCGACCAGGTTTGCCGATCGGCGTAGCAGGCATCGAGCTGCGCATGTGCGCGGGCGTAGTCGCTCAGATCCTGAAGGTGGCGGTAGTGATCACCCTGATCCAGCAACGCCCGAAGGATGGGCGAAAAAATGCCGGGCTCGTAGCGGCTGAAATGATCCGAAGCGATCAAGTCGAGCGCCGCGCGCGTCTCTGGTTCATGCGCATAATGCCAGCGTGGGTCATACCAGCCGGCGCTGTCTTCCACCTGCTGCGCCGACAATCCGAATAGAAAGAAGTTTTCCTCGCCGGCCTCTTGCGCCATCTCGATGGTGGCACCATCGCGGGTGCCAATGGTGAGCGCGCCGTTCATCATGAATTTCATGTTGCCGGTGCCGCTGGCTTCATAGCCGGCAGTGGAGATTTGCTCGGACACATCGCTTGCAGGAATGAGCCGCTCGGCAAGGCTCACGTTGTACTCGGGCAAGAACAAAACCTTCAGCCGCCCGCGGGCAACCGGATCGCCGTTGATGGTGCCTGCAACGTTGTTGATCAGCTTGATGGTCAGCTTGGCAAAGGTGTAGGCGGGCGCGGCCTTGCCGGCAAAGAAAAAGGTGTGCGGCATCATGGGATGCTGCGGATTGCTGCGCAGCCGGTTGTAAAGAATCACCACATGCAGGACGTTGAGCAGCTGGCGCTTGTACTCGTGTATGCGCTTGATCTGGCTGTCGAAAATCGAATCCGGATCCACGACTTCGCCGCTGGTTGTTTTGAGCCAATCGGCAAACAGGCACTTGGCATCGCGCTTGGCGGCGCGAAATTGTTCGCGGAACCCTGCGTCCTGGGCCAGGGGCAGCAACTTGCGCAATAGTGCCAGGTCGGTGACCCATTCCCCGCCGATCGCCGCCGTGATGAGGTTCGACAGGTGTGGATTGGCCTGCTGCAGCCAGCGCCGCGGCGTGACGCCGTTGGTCTTGTTGTTGAAGCGCTCGGGATAGATTTCGGCGAAATCCTTCAGGACATGGGTGCGCAGCAGCTGCGAGTGAATGGCTGCCACGCCATTGGTGCTGTGCGAACCGACCACGGCAAGATGTGCCATGCGCACGCGGCGTTGTGGCGTTTCCTCGATGAGGCTGACCCTCTGCACCCGCGCTTCGTCGCCGGGATAGCGGTGGCGCACGCCGTCCAAAAAGCGTCGATTTATTTCGTAAATGATTTCCAACTGCCGTGGTATGAGAGTCTCGAACAGGTCCACCGGCCATCGCTCCAGCGCTTCCGGCAGAAGCGTGTGGTTGGTGTAGCCCAATGTGCGCTGCGTGATGTCCCATGCTTGGTCCCAGGACATATGCGCCTGGTCCAGCAGGATGCGCATCAGTTCGGCCACGCTCAGCGCCGGGTGCGTGTCGTTCATCTGCAGGGCCACCTTGTCCGGCAATGTCGACCAGCTCTGATTGCCGGTGGTGAAAAATCGCGCGCAGATATCCTGCAGCGAGCAGCTCACCAAAAAATATTGCTGCAGAAAGCGCAGTACCCGCCCCGCTTCGGTGGAATCGTCGGGATAGAGCACGCGCGTGACCGATTCGGCCGCGACCTTGTCGAGCACCGCGCCTGCGAAATCACCGTGCGAGAACTCGCCCAAGTCGAACGAGTGAGGCGCGGCGGCGGCCCACAGTCGCAAGGTATTCACGCAGTTCGCGCCGTAGCCGACGACCGGGCGGTCGTACGCCACCCCCAACAAGCTGGAGGGTTTGTTGTGCGTGAAACTAACTGAGGAGCCGTGCAATTCGACTGTGGCGTTCAGCGGCACGACGTACACCTTGTGCGGCCGGTGAACTTCCCAAGGATCGCTCTCGAACAGCCAATTGTCTGGCTGCTCGACTTGAAATCCGTTGCGTATGGTTTGTTTAAAAATGCCGTATTCGTAGCGCAGACCATAGCCGATCGCGGGGTACTGAATGGTTGCCAGGGAATCGATGAAACAGGCGGCCAGCCGGCCGAGTCCACCGTTGCCCAAACCCGCATCCGGTTCCTCTTCGATCAAGCTGTCGAGCTTCCAGCCCTGCTGTTGCATGGCCTGGTGAACGATGGCTTCCGCGGTGAGATTCATGAGGTTGTTGCGCAGGGTGCGGCCGAGCAGGTATTCCAACGACAAATAGTGAATGCGCTTCGGATCGCTGAACGCCCGTTCGCGGCGCGTCATCATCCAGCGGTGCGCGATGAGATCGCGGATGAAGCGGCTGGTGGCTTCGAATCGCTGGCGCAAACTCGACGACAAAGGATCGACCAGTTGCTCGCACAAGAGGTATCGCTCGGCCCATAGGCCCGGCTTGTTGGCAAGGCCCAAGCGCTCGAGACGCCGCTGCAACGCGGGATCGAGGTGCGCGGCGCTATCGCTGGGCGCTGACCCGGGAGTGGGATTGGGGACGGCCATTTAATAGACCTCCGGCACCAGCATTTCGGCAGGCACCGCTTGACGGGAATAATGTTCGTGATGCTCGCGCTGCGGCAGCACGATGACCGGCTTGGGTGTTTCCTCGTAAGTAAATTGCTTCAGCAAATGATCCATGCAATTCAGGCGGGCGCGCTTCTTGTCGACGGCGTGGACCACCCACCAACGCGCCTCGGGAATGTGCGAACGCTCGAGCATCACGTCCTTTGCCTTGGTGTAGTCCTCCCAACGGCGCCGCGATTCCAGATCCATCGGGCTCAGCTTCCATTGCTTCAGCGGGTCGTGAATCCGGCCGAGAAACCGCACGTACTGCTCTTCATCGGTGATCGAAAACCAATACTTCAGCAGTTTGATGCCGGACCGAACCAGCATGCGCTCGAACTCCGGCACGGTACGGAAGAACTCCTCGTATTCCGCGTCCGTGCAGAACCCCATCACTTTTTCAACGCCCGCGCGGTTGTACCAGCTGCGATCGAACAGAACGATTTCGCCGGCGGCAGGCAGATGCGATACGTAACGCTGAAAATACCATTGGGTACGCTCGCGATCATTCGGTGCGGGTAGCGCCACCACCCGCGCCACGCGAGGATTGAGCCGTTGCGTGATGCGTTTGATCATGCCGCCCTTGCCCGCCGCGTCGCGGCCTTCGAACAGGATCAAGACCTTCTTGCCCGAGGCAACCACCCAGTCCTGAAGCTTTACCAGTTCAGCCTGAAGGCGAAACAGCTGGCGGAAGTAGTCCTGCCGGTAGGCATCGTCGCCGGCGCTCTCCGCGCTGGGAGAAACACCCGGCGTTGGATGTCGGTCCTCGATCTCCATTTCCAGTTCTTCGTCGTAGCCATCGGCGAGATCGAGGCTGATGCGGCGGATGATCTCATCGTGATCGAAGGGCGGCATATCAGTCATGGCAAGCTCGTATTACGATAATGTTGCGATCCTCGCCCATGAATGTTGCAGTTTTAGCGCTATCGCCGCCAATTGAACTGGCCGCGGCGCATAGAGCCTTGTAATATCAACACTTAAAAAATGGGGGCTTCACATGACGATGCGAACGGTCGCCCTCGGCGCCGTCAAATTTTGCGTAATTGCCGCTGTCCTGACAGTCGGCCCGGCCATGGCTGCCCCGCCGGCGTCAGGGTCGTTTCCCATCAGCGACAGTTCATTTAAATGCATTACGCAGCTCACGCACGTGCGGCATTTCTACGTCGACAATCTCGCGGGCAACTTGGATGCGACCGTTAAAGTCGCTCAAGCAGGAACCGGTGTGTATCCCGTTGGCTCAGTGCTGCAGCTGGTGCCCAATGAAGTGATGGTGAAGCGCGATCACGGATACAACGCCACCACCCGCGATTGGGAGTTCTTTGATCTGACCATCTCTCCGGCGGGAACCACTATCCGCAGCCGCGGCGTTCAGGACGTGAACAATCGATTCGGCGGCAACTGCTTCGCCTGCCATGTCAAAGCCCGGCCCGAATTCGATCTGGTATGCGACAACACCCATGGCTGCGATCCCATTCCGATCACGCGCGCCATGAGCGGAGCGCTGCAACGGACGGATCCGCGCTGCAAGAACCCGCCGGTCAGCGCCGACGATGCCGCTGCGCTGGCGCAGCTCGCCATCATCGTCAAGGCACTGGCCCCGGCAAGCCCGCCAAAGCCCTAAGCCTGAGGCTGGTGGGTGTCGGTGGGTCGTTGTAGGTGCCCAGGGGCGCGGGCACCGGCCCGGCCATAGGTATTCAGGCCAATAGTTCGCCAAGTATATTTTCGGTAGCCTCTCCTCAGGTCGAATCATCCGGTCGTCCGCGGCCGCTGCCTCGTGACTGTGTTGTCATCAAGTCAACGCCGATGCGTGGCCTCTCTGCGGTCAAAGAGGTTGGAGATAACTATGAAATTCATGAAAACGCGGTCTGGCGCCCATAAAATCTTCGCCTGTCTGGTGGCCCTAGCCATCACGGCGGGATGCGCCTCGACGACAGTCACCAACCGCCAGCAAGTGGCAACCGGATACCTGCCGCGGCCCGGCCAAATATGGGTTTACCCCTTCGCCGCCACGCCGGCCGACGTTCCCCCCGAATCGTCCCTTGCCGGCCAGGTAACGGACTCCGCGCCGCAAACCGCGGAGCAGATCGCCGAGGGCAAGAAATTAGCCTCGCAAATAGCGGTGGACCTCGTCAACGAGATCCATGGCATGGGTTTGCCGGCCGCGGTGGCTAATTCGGGCACGCGGCCGCAGCTCAACGATCTGGTCATCGAGGGATCCATTCTCTCCGTTCAGCAAGGAAGCGCGGCGGAGCGAATCGCCATCGGATTCTCCGCCGGTGGATCTGAGATGAAAGTGGCGGTGGAAGGATTCCAGATGACGGCAACCGGACTTAGAAAACTCGGCTCCGGCGACGTGGGTTCTACCGGTAATAAGACCCCGGGCTCGGCGGTAGGCCTTGCGGTGCTCATCGCCACTCACAACCCCGCAGGACTCATCATCAGCACCGGGATGAAGGTGTATGGGGAGAAAAGCGGCAAAAACACCATCGAAGGCAGAGCCACGCAGATCGCCAAAGAAATCGGCGATGCGCTCGACAAGCGGTTCCAGCAACAGGGTTGGGTTACTGCGTAACCATACGCAACGTTTAATCGCGAATATCGCCGCTCGTCCCGGCCCCGCTCCGCTGGTCACTTCTTTCTAGCGGGCTGAAGGCATCACGCCTAGATTACGGGCAGTTCGTAATCCGGAGTGGGCTCGTGGACAGAATCCTTGCATCGATGATCGTAGGCGCCCTCGTCGCGAGCGCGCACTCCGCTGCCGCGGCCGATTCTGGCTGGCCCGCATACGGCGGCGATGCCGGCGGCACACGCTACTCGAACTTGACCCAGATTACCCCTGCCAATGTCGGCGAGCTGCGCGTGGCCTGGATATTCCGCAGCGGCGAAATGGGCGAGGGTTTGAAGGACTGGCATCGCTCGGCTTTCGAAGCCACGCCAATCCTTTACGGCAGTACGCTCTACCTCACCACCAGCAACACCGACGTTGTCGCCGTGAACGCGGCAGACGGTACGCTGCGCTGGCGCTTCAACAGTCAGAGCCGCAAGGACCTGCATTATTCCGACGGCGTATCGCGCGGCGTTTCCGTATGGGTGGACGAGGCGAGCGAACCTCAGTCCGTATGTCACGTCCGCATCTACGCCCCCACCCTGGACGGCAGGTTGCTTGCACTGGATGCAGCCACGGGCAAACCTTGCGCGGACTTCGGCGAGAACGGCGCGGTGAATTTGCTGAATAATGTGCGCTCGCAATTCAAGCAAGGTGACGAATGGCGAAACTATCTCGTCACGTCGCCGCCGGCCATTTTGGACGGCAAGGTGATTGTCGGATCATCCATTGGCGACAATCGCGCGGTGCTCGAAGAGCTCGGCAGCGTGCGGGCGTTCGATGCGAGGAGCGGCAAGCAGGTGTGGAGCTGGGATCCGATCCCGCGCGACGCCTCCAACCCTGTCTACGGGGATTGGAGCCCCGAGAGCACCAAGACCGCCAGTGCCGCCAACGCCTGGGCACCGCTGTCGGTGGATGCGGCTCGCCATCTGGTGTTCGTACCGACGGGATCCGCCAGTCCGGACTTCTTCGGGGGTGAGCGACCCGGCAATAACCGCTGGGCCAATTCCGTGGTCGCGCTGGATGGCAACACCGGCGATCTCAAGTGGGGTCAGCAGCTGGTGCACCACGACATGTGGGACTATGACGTGGGCTCGCAGCCGACGCTGGTCGATTTGGTGCACGACGGTCGACATGTGGCGGCGGTAATCCAGGCGACGAAGACCGGATTTCTCTACACATTCGATCGCGACAGCGGCGCGCCGGTCTTTCCGATTGTGGAAAAGCCCGTGCCTCAGGATGCCGTGCCGGGAGAGCATCCATCGCCCACCCAACCCTATCCCGTGGCGCCGCCGGCGCTGACGCGTCAAATGCCGATAACGACTGACGACGCCTGGGGCGTGGCGTGGTTCGACACGCGAGCCTGCCGCAAGCGCATCGAAAGCTATCGCTCCGAGGGCATGTTCCAACCGCCCGCACTGCATGACTCTCTGATGCAGCCGGGCAATGCCGGCGGTTCCAACTGGGGCGGAATCGCGTTCGATCCCAAGCGCCAAGTGGCAATAGCCAACACCATGAATCTGCCATTCGTCGTGGCGCTGATCCCGCGTGCCGAACTGCACGAGCAGTCCGCCTCGGGCAAGTACCCGGACTTCGAGTTCGCGCGCCAGGAAGGCACGCCTTACGCCATGCGCCGCACTGCATTCAAGTCAAGCCTCGGCATTCCATGTGTGAAGCCGCCGTGGGGCATGCTCACGGCGGTTGACATGGAGCGCGGCGCGATCAAGTGGCAGATCCCGCTGGGCGACACCCCCTACATTCATGTGAACCTCGGCGTACCCGGTCTCGGAGGTCCCATTGTCTCGGCCGCAGGCCTGGTGTTCATTGCTGCGAGCCTCGACGATCGTCTACGAGCATTCGACACCGACACGGGAAAACTTTTGTGGCAGGTGAAGCTTCCCGCAGGAGGCCAGGCCACACCCATGACTTATTCCATCGGTGATCGGCAGTATTTGGTGATTGCGGCGGGAGGCTACAAGGGCGACAGCACGCGCGGCGACTACCTGATCGCGTATGCCTTGCCGGGTCGCTGAATCAGCCAGGAGCTTTTTGGGCAAAAGTCCGGTAAAACCGCGCAATATTGATAGCGCAGTCACATTGTCATGGCCTCGCCCTTGCAGGACACCGGACCGCAAATCAGACTGCGCGCGGCGAATTGCATTTCTCGTCACCGGAGCCACCTCATGATTGCATTGCTGGTTGTGATATTCCTGGTTGTTGCCCTGCTGGGCTATCTCATCGGGCTATACAACGGCCTGGTACGTGTCAGTGCGGCGGTCAAGCTCGCGTGGTCGAATATCGACGTGCTGCTGGCTCAGCGTCATGACGAACTGCCGAAACTCGTGGAAGTGTGCAAGCAATACATGCAATACGAAGGCAGCACCCTGGAGCGAGTGATGAAGGCCCGCAGCGGCGTCGATGCCGCACGTGCCTCCGGCAGTGTGAACTCGGTGGGTGTGGCCGAGCGCGAACTGCGCACCGGCCTCAACGGACTCTATGCGGTGGCCGAAAGCTATCCGGAGCTGAAGACCAACGAAGCATTTCGGCAACTGCAGGCGCGCGTGAGCGCCCTCGAAACCGCGATCGCGGATCGGCGCGAAGTCTACAATGATGCGGCGACGGCCAATAATGTCCGCATCCAAGCGTTTCCGGATTCGATGGTGGCGAGTCTCGGCACTTTCCCGCCCGCGCAGTTACTGCACTTTCAAAGCGATGAGAAAGCCGACGTTGACATGAAGGCGATGTTCGCTCGTTGACGGGCGGGGCTGATGCACAACGCCGCTTCGCAAGTCGTTAGCTACTACTGGCTGATCGCGGCTGTATGCGGTGTCGCGGCCCCGTGGGCGCTGTACCGATCTTTGCTGAGTGTGCGTCGTGATCGGCTGGTGGAAGACACTCCCCTGGTCAAAATCCGTTCCGCCGCCCAAGGCTACGTGAAGCTCTCTGGAAGGGCCGCCTGCGCGCCGGCAGCGGCGCTCACCGCGCCGCTGACTTCGAGGCCTTGCGTCTGGTGGCGCTACTCGATCGAACACAGGATTCGCAACTCGAAAGGCGAATCACGCTGGGAATCGGTGGACAGTGGCACGAGTATCGATCTGTTTGCGCTCGCCGACGGGGACGGCGAGTGTCTCGTAGGTCCAGCGGCCGCGGAAGTCACTCCCACCACACACGACGTCTGGTACGGCGCATTATCCCGTCCGAGCGGGCCACCCCAGAAATCCGGCGGCATGTTGCAAGTGGGTGACTATCGCTATACCGAATCGCTTCTCAGCGAGGGTGATCGGCTGTGCGTGCTCGGCGAGTTGCGTTCGCACTCCGAGATCGGCAGCGCCGACGCGAACGCCGCGGCGCTGCTCAAACAATGGAAGCTCGATCAGAAGACGCTTGTGGCGCGATTCGATCAGAACCACGACGGCCGAATCGACGCTGCTGAATGGGAGGCGGCGCGGCAAGCGGCGGTGAACGAAGCCAAATCGCAAAACTTGAGCGCGCCGATCACCAGGATGAGCGTGATTGGGCAGCCGGGCGGAAACGAGCCGTTCTTGATTGCCGCGATGGATGATGCACACATCGTGCGTCGCGAAAAACTGCATGCCGGTCTTTTCTTCGGACTTGGGTTGGTGTGTGCGGGGCTCTGCGCCTGGGGTATCGAACATGCCCAGGCCGCGTCCGCAGCTTCCGCGAGCCATGGCTACAGCGGTGTTCGGTTTCTCATCATGGCGGGGGCCGCCTTGGGCCCAAGCCTCGTGGTGTTTGCATCACGCTTCTTGAGAAGAGCCGCGTAGCGATCGAAATTAGCGTTTCAGCCTGCCTATAAATGCGGCAATTTTATGCCACGTTTCGCCGACCACGATTGACTCGCAGTCCTCGACCTCATCGGTCTTGAAATCCAAGTGCGAACGATTGCCGTCGATCGTGATGCTGAGCCGTGCTGTGCCGGGCGGGGTTTGCGTGCCATCCGACCTGCATTGAATGGATTGCGCTTCGATGCCCGCACGGTCCAGTTCCTCGCGCACGTGAGCGGCGATTTTGAGTTTGCCCAAATCGAAGGCGGTCAGTGACATGCTGGCCGGTGTGAGACGCAGCGACGCGAATACGCCGCTCGGGTGTCCAAGCTAATTTACCTTGGAAAATCGTATGGCACCGCGGCTCCGCGCTTTTGCCGCTTCCTCTTCCCGGCTCTTCGCCGGCGCATTGGTCCGCAGTGAACCCAAGAGTCTGCGGGACGCCGCTTCGATTTCATCCACCGCGCGCAAGAACGCCGGTTCATTCGTCATCGAGGGGTTGGTGAAGCCACTGACTTTGCGCACGAACTGCAGCGAGGCAGCTCGAATTTCAGCATCCGTCACCGGCGGCTCAAAATTTAACAAGGTCTTTATGCTTCTGCACATGGGGTAAATCATCGGCGCGCAATGCTTTGACTGTCAAGCCGGGCGCCCGGCAAATACTGTAAACGGCAATGCCGCCCGTCAATTTTGCATTATGGGTTCTTATCGGGTATGAAAGGACCTAGACACCTCAAGTTTCGACACCCGATGTCGGGCAAAGCCGACTCGAAACTCATATTGCTCTTACACGCGTTGCTGCGCGTGTGGGAATTGCAGGAGAACCTCGAATGGACGACCGTAAGGATGTACCACGAATCAGAAAGCGCAGCGCCATGCCCACGAGTAGACCCCCCTTGTTCGATCCGATGCGCTTCGTCGAGCCGCAGGCCGTCGCCAAATCGCGTGGCACTGCGAAGGCGCGCGACACCCAGCCGAACGCCTTACTGAATGGCTCGCCGAATGTTCTGCCAAGCGGCTTGAAATCGCGGACCACGCTCATTGCAGAAGCAGCGTATTTTCGCGCCCTGAATCGCGGCTTTCAGCCGGGGTACGAGGTCGAGGATTGGCTTGCGGCAGAATCAGAAGTCGACCGGCGCGTGGCCCGATAGACCATTGATGCGTGTCGGGGGATTTGGCCCAAACTGACACTAGGCTGGTTCGCAGCACGCTTGTAAGGATCGATTTTGTACCTGCCCGCGCATTTCAGTGAATCCCGGACCGAGGTGCTGCAGGCGCTCATGCGCGCCCGTCCGCTGGCAACGCTGGTCACGCTGTGCGCGTCAGGCCTGGTCGCCAATCACTTGCCCCTCGAGACCTTGGCGGAGCCTCTTCCATTCGGATCCCTCCGCGGTCACATCGCACGCGCGAACCCTCTCTGGCGAGACTACCCGGAGGGCACGGCGGCGCTGGCCATTTTTCAGGGCCCGCAGACCTACATCTCGCCGTCGCTATATCCTTCCAAACAGCAATCGGGAGAAGTCGTGCCGACTTGGGATTACGCTGTGGTGCACGCGCACGGCACGATGCGCTTCATCCAGGAGGCCGACTGGCTGCGAGGATTCGTGGCGCGATTGACCGACACTCATGAAGCATCGCGCCCGCAGCCATGGAAGATTAACGATGCGCCCGCGGCGTATATCGACAAGATGTTGAGCCTCATCGTCGGATTCGAGTTTTCGGTTACGAGTTTGCGCGGCAAGTGGAAAGTGAGCCAGAACCGATCGCATGCCGATCGGCAGGGCGTCATCACGGGCCTGGGGGAATCGAACGACGCCGATTCCCGCGAAATCGCGGCCATGCTCGCCGCCCGAGACGCGTAGCCCGCCGCCATGCTTATGCTCTGCCGGCGCTAGCTCGATGAGCGTTATCGAC